>ERZ825159.2478-NODE-2478-length-14871-cov-6.618183_pt1 | contig 14871 bp, 13 predicted proteins | sample MGYA00519932_ERZ825159 | MGnify/ENA primary metagenome ERZ825159 (study PRJEB31778, sample SAMEA3449191) | human gut metagenome | biome: human gut; feature: human-associated habitat; material: faeces | place: United Kingdom | collected 2010/2012 ...
AGCCGCCGGAGCGGTGCTTAAGCCGTAAGGCGGGAATTGTGCGGTGTTGCCTTTGTTACCGGGACAGTGTCTCCCTCTACCCTGCCTTACTTTGCGGCTTCAATCAAATCCCGGAGGCTTTGCGCCTGCTCGATCAGCTCATTCAGGATCGCAACATCATTATCACGGCGCTCCTGAGACATCTTTCTGACGCCGCGCTTATAGCTGGTTGAACTCATTTTCTTAAAAATCTTATTGGCAACAGGCTGGATCGTCTTTTCCACAAAGGTCGCGCTTTCAGACTCGCTCTTTTGCTCCTTTTTCTCGACGCGCTTTGCCTCCTGTGCGGGCTGCTGCTCTTCTGAAGCCTGTTCTTCTCCCGCCTGTTCAGAAGCGTCCGGCTGCCCGGTCGTTTCTGCGGCAGGAGTGTCCTGCGTATCCGGAGCTGTCTGTCTGGCCGCGCAGGCACTCAGCGCCAGCACCGATATGGCCAGCAGAATCGCCAGTACTTTTTTCATAAGTCAAACTTCCTTTCCCCAAGGGATGTTCCGCTTTTTCGAACTGCTGTCAGTGTGACAGAAAGTTGTAACGAAATCTTGCTGGAACTGTAACCGGATTATGAATTTTCAGCTGACGGCTGCGGCGACCAGATGGGTTGGGACGCAATGAAGTCAGATATCTTTGCAAAAACAGAAATACGGCTTGTTCAGCGCTTGCTGGAGACAAGACTGTTGAAATCTGTGGTCGTGCCGTTTTGGAAAGGCAGGGCATAATTATCTGCGGAGCATGACCTTTGCGCAAAACAGACCGTCCTGATAGGTGACTGTACTCACCCCACCGGATTTTTCTGCGATATGGCGGACGGACTGGATACCAACACCGTCTCCTTTTCGCTTGGAGGACAGAAATACCCCGTCTTTTTCCCGGATAACTCCGTCATAGGTGTTTTCAACCTGAATCAGTGCCAGACTGTTGCCATGCAGATAGGCGGTCAGTTTGATCCTGCGTCGGGCAGGCGCGGTGCGCAGGCTGGCTTCCAGCGCATTTTCCAGCAGATTCGAGAGAACCAGACACAGATTGATTTCGTCTACAGGAAGACATTCCGGCAGATCAATCTGCACGGAATACGGGATATTCTCGCGTTTGGCAAGCGCACAGTAATACCCAACCACGCTGTCTGCCGCCCGGTTTTCGCAGAAATGCATTTCAAGACTTGGAATTCTGGAAACCGCACCGGAGAGATAGGCTTTGATCTTTTCAAGATTCCCTTCTTCTGCAAGGGCAGCGAGCTGACATAGCTGGTGGCGCAGATCGTGCCGCGCCTGCCGGGCTTCCTCAATGGCAGCTTTCAGGCTTTCGTAGCGCTGCTGCTGCATGGAAAGCAGCTGGTTCTCCTGCTGCAATCTCACATTCCGGTTGATGCTGATCGCCATCAGAAGGAAGATTGCGTTGAAGAAAAGCATCAAAAACAAAAGTGCGATGCTGATCACAAAATACCCCTGCAAAACACGCCCGGTATAGAGCGTGTCCGCATACTTGGGGATCATAAACAGATTCAGCGCAATGAACACCAGCGGCAGCACCCAGAACACATACCAGGTCTGCGCAAAATTTTCATCCTCGACCATTCTCCGCACGCTGTGCGTCGCAGGATAATAGGCGATGGCGGCAAACAGCCAGCAGATCGCATGATAGCAAATCGCAGATCGCAGGCAGAACCACGGCGCAGCCTGCGCCTGCGGCAAACCGGCCAGCATAGCGGCGTTGATCGCTCTTGAAAGGCTGTTGATACAGGCAAATACCGCACAGACGGACAACGCAATCGTTCCGGATTTCCAAAGCGAAATCCGGAGCGTTTTTATGTAGATCACGACTGCAAGCAAGGTTAGGCCTGCAAGCATCGGCATCGTCGGCATGCGGCGCACATAGCACACCACGCCTCCGGCGGCGCAAAGCAGCGCAAGCAGTGGAACAAGCCACAAAACAAGCTTTGACAGCGGCTGCTTTAAGCTGGATTTTGCCGGGAAGTAGGCAAGCAGCATGCCGGGAATCACCACGCCGAGCTCCAGAATTGGACGCAGCAGCTCCATTATGCCATCCGCCTCCTTTGAAGCAGGAACTCCATAAGCGCCTGCCGGGCGCTTTTCAGAAGGTCCTGACTGACAAACACGCGGCTTCCGTCCGCCATGCGGAAGGCGGCGCCTTCCAGATCCTTCGCGTGTTCCAGATTCACGATCACGCCGCGCCCGCACACAAAAAAGCGTGTGTCATCCTTTAGTGGGGCGATGAACGTCTTGAAGGGTTGGCGTGTGGCAAGCGTCTTTTGAACCGTCGTATGGACGTAGATCAAGTGGGCGAAGTGTTCTGCGTAGACGATGTCCTGATAGCGCAGATGGATCTCGCTTCCCTCCACCTTTAGCTCCATATATTTGTCCGGCTGCGGTATGCGGGCAAGCAGCTCGTCCGTCAGCGCATCGATGTCCGCTTCGGTAAAGGGCTTGACCAGATAGTGCAGCGCCCGTACCTGAAAGCCCTCCAGCGCATGGTCGGTCGAGGTCGTGGTAAAAACCAGCAGGCAGTCCGTGTTGGTTTTCCGCAGCTTCTTTGCCGCCTCCATGCCCGTCATGCCATCCATATAAATATCCAGAAATGCGGCAGTAAAGGGCGCTTTCCTTGCCGCTTCCAGAAATGTCTCGCCGCTTTCGTATTCCAGAATATCCGCCTGCACATTTCTCCGGTGAAGCTGCTGCTCCAGCCGGTCTTTCAGCAGTGCACGTTCCGCAGCAAGATCATCCACAATCGCAATTCTCATGCAGGGTTCTCTCCTTGTGCTTGAATTCCAAGATAATTATATCACAGCGTGTCGAGGATGACAAAGAACCGCTGTCGGAATTCGTGCCAAAATCGCCCCTTTCGTGCTACGGCGCTTGAAAAAACCGAATGGCCTTTTTATACTGAGCGCAAGCAAAATGCCAAATCGGATGAAGGAAGGAGGGAAATCTGTGTATCGTATTGCCGTGCTGGCAGAACAGGAAGCAGAGCGGCAGCGCTACGCCGAGCAAATTACCCGGTTTTGTGAAGCGAAGGGGCTGTTTCCGCAGGTCATGCAATATGACGACCAGGAACGCTTTTTTGAAACGGCGCAGAAAGATGCTCCAACCAATGCCGTCATTGCACTTTCCGGAGTGGCAGGACTGAATGCAGCGGAACATCTTCGCTCCTTATGCCCCGCGTGCCGGATGATCTGGTGCAGCGACTTGGATTTCTCCCTTCACGCCTTCCGGCTGCGGGCAGACTATTTCCTGCTGGAGCCGGTTTCCGAGGAAGCATTCCGGCGAGGACTGAATGCCTGGATTGAATAAACGGGCATCGAACCAAACCAAGACAACAAGCACAAAAATGGAGGATATCAATGAAAAAGAAAAAGTTACAATGTTCTGTACCAACCCTTCTGCTGGCCGGTGTGTTGTGCCTGACATTGGCGGCCTGCGGTGCGAAGCAGTCTTCCGACATGCTTGCATCGGATACAGACTCCGCGGCAAGCGCCGCCCTGCCGGTAAAGGCCATGAATGCCAAGCGTGTCGATGAAAACCCCTATATGGCAAAGAGCGACGCCAACATTCACCACGACGGCTACAATACCGACTCTACGGATGAAGTCCTGCCGCTTGGCATCTATCCGGAGATCAATGTTTCCTATGAAAAAACCAACGCGAACGCTTCGCCTGCCATTTACTTTGACAGCTACGGCCACGCAGTCGTTCCGCTGCTCGGCGGCATCGCCATCCGCGATCTGAATGCCGAAGAGACGAAGACTCTTGGCTATTTCTCTCCGAAGCAGCACGACGGCGGTGGTTACGTCATCCAGAGCTCCTACACGTTCCTTGACTCGGAAAACCGCATCGTCTGCCCCACCAGCAACAACCATGTGCTGATGCTGCGGGCAACCGATGAAGCAGGAAACGTCCTGCCGGAGTTTGAAAAGGTACTGGACATTGACATCAAGGCGGCAGCCGAAGCTGCGCTCGGCAAGGAGCTGACGCAGAATCTTCTTTCCGTGGTCTTTGACTACGACGGCAACCTCTGGTTTGCCACCGGCGGCTTCCGCATCTATCCCGAGCGTGAGCAGCAGGGCGTGCTCGGCTACATCGCCCACTCGGCGATCGAGGCGATCCTAAACGGAGAGCAGGCCGACCTTTCGAAGGCCGTCTTCGTCTACGGGCTGGCGCTCGGCGAGGGCGCGGAAAACGGCATCGCCGCCTCCAAGGACGGCGCGGTCATCCTGACGAACCAGAACTGCTATCTGCTGCGTGCCAATAACGGTGTCGAGGCTGTCTGGTGTACGCCGTATGAGAGTGTCGGTGCGAAGGTCAGCGGCGAGGGTGACAAGACCACCGGCGGCGGTCTTGCCTGGGGCGGCGGCTGCTCCCCGTCGCTGACGCCGGATCTTGTGATGTTCACCGACAACGCGGATCCAGTCAAGCTGCTGGCGCTCGATATGAAGACCGGTGAGATCGTTGCAAGCATGCCGGTTCTGGATGATCTGCCCGAGGGCTATCAGGTGGCGGTTGAAAACTCTGCCATCGTCTATGATGACAGCGAGGGCACCGTCAGCACGATTGTCTGCAACTGGTTCGGCGCAGGCAGCGCAGGCCTTGCCGATCCCGACAGCGATTCCTCCATCCAGAGCTATGCCAACATCTATGACACAAACTGGCTGACAAAGGGCAACTGCATGATCGCGCCCGGCGTCGAGCGCGTGGACACCGTGAAAACCGATTCCGGCTATGAGATGAAGAGCATCTGGTCTCGAAATGACCTGAGCGATACATCGATTCTCAAGCTCTCCACCGCGACGGGCTATATCTACGGCTATGTGCAGGATCTGGAAAGCGGCATGTGGCAGTACATCATTCTGGACTTTGCCACCGGCGAGACGGTATTCACCATGGACGTCTCCAACAAATATGGCTACAATAACATGGCTATCGGTATGTATGCCGGAAACAGCGGCAACGCGCTCTACTGCCCGACGGGCTATCTGGAGCTGCTGTGCTTGCAGGACCGCTTTGTGTATCTTCCCGAAATGCCCTACCGCAAGGTCGATCTCGATAAGGCCGCGCGGAACGTACTGACACAGGAACAGTTTGAGCAGGACGGCGGTAACGGCACGGTCGCCAGCTGGCGCAATACTGTGACGGTCGAAAATGTTCATCCCAACACGACGGTCTCGTTCCGGATGAACAATCTTTCCGGAAGCGCCGCTGAGCTGAAGCTCTATGCCTACGGTGCAGACGGAAAGCTGGCGGAGGTCGGCAAAGAGCTGTGGTCGATCACGGATGAGACAGGCGCTGCCGTGGATACCCTGTCCGATGGCACACTGTATGAACTGCGTGTCAGCGTCGCAGACGGCGGCGCGTTCGACCTGAGCGAGACGGAAAAGGAAATCAAAATTTCCGTTGTACTTGTAAAGTAAGACTCAAGGAAAGCTGTCAAAAAACTACAAAATCACCCCCGTTTCTGATTGATATGCTCCCTTTATGAGAGACAGTGAAATAAAAACACTATCAATCACGAAGGGAGCATTGTTCATGTCAAGAAGGAAAACCAGCAGATCAGAGCAACTGTCGGCGGCGAAAGCCTCTGCATGACCTGTGGACGCGTCAGCCCTTTGTCCACGCAGTCTACCTTTGAGGACTTGGCGGTGGATTTCGAGGGTACAACCGCCAGTGGCGCGGAGCGATTCTACCGGCGGACGCTTGACAAGCTGCGCCTGAAGCTGCTTGAAAGCAGGCTTGTCCATACCGTGACGCTGAAGCAGACCGAATGCCGCAAAAGGAACAAAAAATAGCCGCCGCTGTCTACCTATATCAGGTAGACAACGGCGGCGAATGGGGAGAGATCAGATTTGACTTTGCAACCGGCACAGCGGAGATCGTCTGGCTGGCGGAGTGGGACACGATAAAGTCCAATATCTTTGCAAGGACGGCGATTCGGCACATACAGAGCTTACCGGAGGCAAGGCTGCCAAGTGAGGCTGTTGTGATGTTTGATCAAGCATTGTGATCCTAAAAATTTATAATTATTATTCAAGCAATCGCTTGATTTATTTTGCGAAGTCTGATATCTTATTATAAGAAACACTGGATAATGCACAGAAATGGGGGGATTGTGTTTTGCGGGAAGAAAAGAAAGCTGAAAAGAGACAGGAGCTTGTAGGCGTCTGCCTTGACTGCTTTGTCGAAAAGGGGCTGACCGTTGCCACGACAAAGGACCTCTGTAAGGCGGCAAAGCTGCAAAACGGCGGCATCTACTATTACTTCTCCACCAAAGAGGAAATCGTTCTTGCCTGCGCCGAGGAAGCGATCAGTCGAATTGAAAAAGCCGCGTTTGCCATCGTGCTTGAAGATATTAGTGACATCAAAAGCATGATGGATCATCTCGGTGAGCTGGCGGATAAAATGTCGCCTACCATGCGCTTTCTGGTCAGCGTATGTGTGTCGCGCGAATACGGAGAAAAGGTAAAGCCTTCCCTTGTGCGGCTTGCGGCAAGATACCCTTATTACACGGGCAGGATTGCGGAGATCCTCGGCTGCACCGACGAAGAGGTTGCGCCGTTCGTTCATCTGTCGATCCTCGCCATCAACAATTATATGATCTTTGCCGAGCGAGCGCTGTTTGACCCACAAATCGAAGCGGTCAAAAAAGAGCTTTCAAGGCTTGCGGAAAGAAAGGGGCGGAATAATCGATAGTTTACCATAAAGAGAAAATCACAAACGACTTCATAGTCAATCCATACGCACAAACCGTTCCGTGAAGATGACCAAAGCAGAAAAGAATCATAGGAGGACAACATGAAAAAGATACTTGCAATTCTACTATCGCTGCTTACGCTGCTTTCCTGCGGGCTTCTTTCCGCCTGCTCTGCCAAAAAAACGCAGCCGGATACACCGGATACTGAAACCGTGTGGGAAACGGTCAGCGAGGCATACATCTATGCGTTCCCGCTGGTGCTGACCGACGCAACCAAAACATTATCGACCAATACGGACGGGACCATGACTGGCCGTGCGCCCATCAATCAGTTCAACCATGCAAAAAAGCTGGCGGACGCCTCTTTCCGCACCGTCGTGACGCCGAACGTCGATACCGTCTATTCGCAGGCATGGCTTGACATCAGCACAGAGCCTATGGTCTACGTCCTGCCGGAAACGGATCGCTTCTGCAATGTGCAGCTTCTGGATGCGTGGACGAACACCGCCGCCGTGCTGGACAAGGCGGGTGCTTATGCCATCGCGCTTCCCGGCTGGGAGGGCGAGCTGCCCGACGGTGTGACGCGCGTGGACGTGCCCACCGCAACGATGTGGTCGATCACCCGCACGGTGCTGTCCGGGAACGAGGATCTGCCCAATGTCTATGCCATTCAGGAGCAGATGCAGCTCCTGCCTCTTTCGGCTTATGTACAGGGAGGCGAGTATACCGCACCGCAGGGAGCTTATAAAGAGGAAAATGACTTTGTTCCCGTGAACAAGGTGCTTTCCATGACGCCAGCAGAGTTTTTCAATACGGCGAACGCTCTGATGCAGGTCAACCCGCCCGCCGATGCGGATGAGGAACTGCTGAAGAAACTCTCCGCCATCAACGTGGGCGCGGGTAAGACCTTCGACGCCGCCCTCCTGGGCGAAGGAGCTGCCGAGCGCTGGACGCAGATGCTTCAGGGGCTTCGCGCCACGCTTGCCGCCGACGGCGCGAAGTATGCGCAGAAACTCGGTCAGTGGATCTATTACGGCAAGCCCATCGGCGACTTCGGCACGGAGTATACCTACCGCGCGATGGTAGCGCTGGTGGGGCTTGGCGCCAACACCGTGGACGTGGCAATCTATCCCAAGACAGCGGTGGATGAGACCGGCGCAGCGCTGACCGGAGAAAAGAAGTATACGCTCCACTTTGAAACCCTTCCTCCCACGCTGGAGGGCGGCTTCTGGTCCGTGACCGCCTACGGAGAGGATGATTTCCTCATTGACAATTCCATCGACCGCTACTGCATCAACGACCGCTCCGACTTCAAGCTGAATGCGGACGGCACATTGGATATTATCCTGTCCAAGGATGCACCGGAAGACACCTCTAACTGGCTGCCTGTTTCCGACGGGGAATTTCATCTGTTCATGCGGATCTATGTACCGGATATGACAGCACTGGATAGCTGGCAGCCACCTGTTATCCGCGAACAATAAGGAGATGGAAAAAGAATGGCTATGAAACGCATTGCGGCAATGCTTCTTACATCGGTACTGCTGCTGTCCTGCGTCGGCTGTGCGCAGGATGGACTCAAAGAGCCGGGCGCGGAAAAGGCAGACCTGGGTCTGACCGCCGAGGTCAAGCCCGCCACAGACTTTACGGCAAAGGCAAATGCCGCCGTCTACGATGAACTTGACTTCGATGATAAGCAGGAATATGAATTCGCCACCCGCGGACTGATCGACGCGCCGGAAACACTGGAACTGAAGGACGAGGATGGGACGATCCTCTGGAGTCAGGAAGCCTATGCGTTCCTGGACGATTATGAAAAAGCGCCTGACAGCGTAAATCCCAGCCTCTGGGAGAACACGAAGAACAACCATGCCTATGGTCTTTTTGAAGTGACGGATGGCATCTATCAGGTCCGCGGCTATGACATGGCAAATCTCACTGTTGTCATGGGTGATACCGGCTGGATCGTCTTTGACACGCTGATGAGCGTGGAGTGCAGTCAGGCTGCCATGCAGCTGATCGAAAAGAATCTTGGTAAATTCCCGGTCAAGGCCGTCATCATCTCTCATTCCCACGCCGACCATTTTGGCGGCATCGCCGGCGTGATGGCGAAAGAGGATAAGGCAGACGAGACACTTTCTATTGAAGATCAGCTCGCCAGCGGCAAGATCCCCGTGATCACGCCTGTGGGCTTCACGGAGCACTCCGTGAAGGAAAATGTCTACGCCGGTAAGGGTATGGGCCGCCGCAGCAATTATCAGTATGGCGTCCTTCTGACCCCCGGCGTGACCGGCAAGCTGGCGCAGGGCATCGGCATGGGACAGTCCACCGGAACGGTCTCGTTCATGACGCCCAGCTATGAAATCACGCAGTCCGGCGAAAAGCTGACGATCGACGGTGTGGAGCTGGAGTTCCAGCTCACGCCGGGTACGGAAGCGCCCGCCGAAATGAACACGTGGCTGCCCCAGTATAAGGCGCTGTGGATGGCGGAAAACTGCACCGGCACGCTCCACAACCTCTACACGCTGCGCGGCGCGGAGGTGCGCGATGGCGCGGCATGGGCAAGCTATATCACCGAGGCCATTTCCCTTTACGGCAAGGACGCGGAGGTCACCTTCCAGTCCCACAACTGGCCGCACTGGGGAAACAACGTGGTGAACGACTACATGGTCAACACGGCTGCCGTGTATAAGTTCATCAACGACCAGACTCTGACCTATATCAATCAGGGCTACACCAGCGACGAGATCTCCAACATGATCGAGCTGCCGGAGGCGCTCAATAAAATCTGGTACACCCGCCAGTACTACGGGACGGTCGCCCACAACGCCAAGGCGGTCTACCAGAAGTTCATGGGCTGGTATGACAGCAACCCTGTCAACCTGAACCCCCTCATGCCAAGCGACAGCGCAAAAAAATGGGTGGAGTACCTGGGGGATGTTGACAAGGTCCTGCAAATGGCAAAGGCGGATTTTGACAAGGGTGAATATCAGTGGGTCGCCGAGGTCACAAACACCATCGTCTTTGCCGACCCGACGAACACCGATGCGCGGCTTCTGTGCGCCGATGCACTGGAGCAGCTGGGGTATCAGGCGGAGTCCGGTCCGTGGCGCAACGAATATCTGACCGCCGCGCAGGAGCTGCGCCATGGAAACGCCAATCTCACCGCTTCCACCAAATCTACCGGCGACATGGTCAAGGCCCTCTCCGCGCCCATGCTGTTTGACTATATGGCCATTGTCATGGACAAGCAGGCGCTGGCTGACCGCGACTTCACCATGAACGTGATCCTGCCTGACGTGGGCGAACAGCACATGCTCCGCGTGAAGAATGGTGTGCTGCTGGTCTATGCGGATACATTGTCTGATGATGCGGACGTGTCTATTACCTGCCCGAAGAATGCGCTGTTTGCGATCCTGACCAACAATCAGGAAACGGTTGCAAAGGCCGTCAAGGTCGAGGGCAGCGCAGAGCTGCTGACGCTGATGATGGAGAATATGAACCAGTTCCCGATCACCGGAGCCAACCCCTTCAACATCATCGAGCCGTAACGGCTTCGCGGGGCGGTCCGTGGGAAGACCGCCCCGCTCGAGAGAAAACAGCGAGATGCTTTCAACGCAAATTAAAAGCTGTCTGTTTCTGTTGTAGACAGGCTGAATGCACCATGCCTTGCAGGCATGGTGCATTTTTGCAGAGTTCGTCCTAACACGGCGGGACAATGGGGACAAGCGGGACAAAATGCGGTGCATGTTACTGTTCCATTCCGCGATATCCATGTTTTTCGGCGTTCCCCAGCAAATAAAGGAACGCAAATGCAGGAATTCGTAGTAGATCTTTACCGCACTTTGTGTTATGAACTCCATAATCGTCCGCATTCTTGGTTATAATTATTGCTGCCGACGATTCTTCACATAATTCTACGATCGCATCATCATCCGCAATTGGCGCACCTTCTCTGTATTTGACTTCTATAAGGATATTTTTCGTGTTGGGGTAGCCCACCACAATATCAATTTCTTTTCCTTTTTTACCGCCCCTGAAGTAACCAACAGATGTGGCATATTGATATGGCAATATGGGCAGCGCAAATCACATCCCGTCAAAAAAACCGTGCAGGCGACCTTGCCCGGAAAGTCCAGCAGGGTCACCTTCTGCAGGCCGCCGATCATTTCATCACCTCCGGGTGGATAGCCTTGTACGACCAGTATACATGATGTGGTTGCAAAAGCCAATAATAAAATCTATATATAGTGGATCTGCAAGAATGTAAAACTAAATATAGTGTCTTTGCGATGCTAACAGGGTCGTTTTGCATAGGGTCTTCTATGGAAAGATGTTGCCCGGCCGTTCGTTCCCTTATCTGCCTGAGCTGTACGAAGCAGAAGGGCTTGCCGACGTCTCGTCCCTTTGTATGCCGGTACTATAGCAACGGCAGGAAAGAAAGGAGGCGGAGTCTGCTGTGATGTGTCAGGGTGAGCCGGTCAGAAGGACCTGATCAATGAGCACACTCCTCTTAATGTGCGCTGACGGCTTTAGCCTTTTGGCTGACGAGCCAAGCGGTCATATCCCGCAAGGTCTCCTCGATCGGGCGCGGCCGATAGGCGAACCTCTCCGTTGCGGCATCATGGGTAAACCGTCCGTTTGAACCAAGAACGGCAATAGAATATGGGGTGAAGAATAGCGGCTTTTTTTCTTTCAGGCAACGGCGTTCAAAGTACGGAGCCGCAAGCCTTGCGATTTTTAACGGCAAACATACGGGGCGGTATATCCGCTTGGCAGCCTTTCCGACGATCTGCAGCATCCTGCGGATGGTGACGTAATGTCCGGACAGAATGTAACCCTTGCCCTGCTCGCCGCTTTCCGCGCAAGCCAGGATCCCTTTTGCCACATCCCGTACATCAACAAAATCATACCCGCCGCGCACGGCAAAGGGCAGCTTCCCGGTGAGAAAGGACTTTGCCATTGAAGTAAAGCTTCCGCCGATCACATCACCGGGGCCGATGATCCCGGAGGGAAAAACAATGCTGACGTTAAGCCCCTGCCGTGCTGCACGAAAGACCATTTCCGTTGCAGCTGCTTTGCTTTTGGCATAATCGCCGTCTACAAGTCCCGGAGAAAACTCGCAATCCTCTGTAATGACGCAATTCTTCGGTTTTTCCGGTATGGCGTGTACAGAGCTGACATAGATCATCTTTCCTATGTGATGCTCCAAGCATTGCCGGACGACCTTACAGGTGCCGCCTATATTGACCTGATAGAGCTTTGAGCCGGATCTGGAGGCGACGGAGATGATGCCGGCACAGTGGATCACGCAGGTGTCGGCATCCGCGTCCGCAAAGAACTGCGCAAGCGAGTCATCTTCGCATATATCGCCGATGACCGTACGGACCTTTTCCGGGAGCAAAGCCGCATAAGGGTCATCGTGCAGCACCAATGCGTCTACCCGTACATTGCGGCGTACCAGCTCCTCAACGATCGCCCGACCGAGAAAACCGGTGGCGCCGGTGATCAAATATCTGTTATACATAGAGAAAACCTCCTTTAGATAACCGTACAGGTGTTGACTATCTTTCACAAGTATAGTATACTGAATATAAAAGATAAAAGCAATCGGCACTCACGTTCTAACTGAAAGAAAAACAACATCTTTCTCGTGAGTGTTGCCTAACTTTGTGAACTTTTTTCGGAGGAAATTTGAATGGAAAAAACAGATGCCAGAAAACGCTATACACAGATGGTGCTTAAGCAGTCTTTACTGAAGCTGCTGAAAGAAAAACCGGTCAACAAAATTACCGTAAAAGAGGTGTGCGAGCTGTCACAGCTGAACCGGGCGACCTTCTACGCACATTACAGCGATTGCTTTGCATTGCTGGAGAGCATCGAGAACGAGCTTATCGGGGCATTTGAACAGTCCCTTCGTTACGTAAATTCATTTGATGTTACGGCTCTTATCGAAGCTATTTACGATATGATCGATCAGAATCGGGAGGCCTGCAGTGCTTTGATCATCGGAAATACAAGCTCAACGGTCCTTAAGCGAATGATCGCGCTCGCAAAGAAAGACAGTATCGCTTGCTGGCGAAAGGAACTGCCTATGGCCCGGGATGCGGAGCTTGAAATGATGTATACCCATCTGTCCAACGGCTTGATGCATGTTGTCGTGGAGGATTACGAGCGGTATAGCAAAGAGGAGATCATTCGCTTTGTCAGCCGGGTGGTGAAGAACAGCCTTTCGCTGTTCAAAAAGCCCGCAGAGGCTTTTGCGTAACGCAAAGAAGGATCGGAGAGAGGAATCACTATCATGAAAGAAAACAGAAAACTGTTAAAAGAAGTCCTAAACGATATCCGCCATGATATGACGGATGAAGAGGTATTGGATCTGCTGGCGGACAGCAAGGTCTCGGTGCAGCCCGAAAGCGGAAAGGAAAAGTATACGCTGGGACAGCGTGCGGCGGATTCCATTGCAAAATTTGCCGGAAGCTGGGCATTTATTTTTTCCTTCAGCGGAGTTCTGATCCTGTGGATGGTCGTGAATGTTCTGCTGGCAGCCGGGGCGTTTGATCCGTATCCGTTTATCCTGCTGAATCTGGTTTTGTCTTGCGTGGCGGCCATCCAGGCACCGCTTATTATGATGAGTCAGAACCGCCAGGAGGAAAAGGATCGCCGCCGTGCCGAAAATGATTATAAAGTCAACCTGAAGACCGAGATCATGATCGAGGATCTGTACGATAAGGTAAACGCCATTCTCGCCAAGCAATCGGCGCTTGAACGGCAGGCTCGGGGAGATAACAACGAAGAGCGGAAAACAGCCGAATAATTTAAGGCGAGGGCTATCCGCCTTCGCCTTTTGGAAATATCTGTTATAGACCTTGTGCCGGGAGATTGAAACTCATCAGCCCTTACTGTTTGCAATGGCCTGATCAATCAGCTTTTGCAGCGTCTCTGCCTGTTTCTTGGCGGTTATCGCACCGACAATCGGTTCGCCTACGATGTTGCCGTTCTTGTCAACAACATATGTTGTGGGATATGAGTACAGTCCGGAGGTGAGCTTCCCGGCCTCGCTTTTTGAATCAAACCAAATGTTTTTGTAGGATACGCCCTTCTTTGTCAGAATATCCTTTGCATCCTTTATCGCCGTTTTATCTCCGTCAAGAGTGAACGAGTTGATTCCGACTACCGCACCGCCTTTTTCGGCAAGCTTTTTGTTCAGTGCTTCCAGGTCGGCAAGCTCACCCACGCAGGGGCTGCAGGTGGTAAACCAGAAATTTACTACGGTAACGGTGTTTCCCGCAAACAGTGTGCTGCTCTTCACTTCGTTTCCGTCAAGATCCTTACCGTCAAATGCGGGGAATTTCATCAGATCGCCTTTTTCTGTCGGTTTGCCGTTTTCCGCCGGAACGCTCATATCGCCGTCGGACGGCTTTTTTCCGCAGCCGGGGAACTTTTGCTCAAGAACCGTCAGCTTTCCCTCAATCTCACGAATCTGTTCGGCACCTTCGTTAAGCAGCTTCAGCTCATCCGCTTTGAACTGGCTCTTGGCGCCGTCGATCGTTTTAAGCAGGAAATCGCCGTAGTTTCCTCCGTCCTCAATCATCGCCATACCTTTATTGGCAGATAGGAATACTTTCTCCCAGAGCTCGCTGTTTTCGGAAAGAATGGCGTTTTCCTGCTCCATCAGTTTTTGATGAAGCTCGGTTGCTTCGTCCTTCGTACCCGGCTCCTTTGCCATCAGGTCGGCAATTTCAGCCTTTTTGTTTCCGTTGCTTTTACTGCTGTCTTTGCCCGTGCCGCAGGCAGCAAGGCCGAATATCAGCAGGAATGCGGTCAATACTGTTAAAATTCTTGTTGTTTTCATAGTGTTTACTCCTTTTCCGTATCGGATATTTGTTTTGGTGTTTCCGTCTTTTCTGCGGGTCGATCTGTTTCTTTTCCGTTGCCGAAGCCGTAGCGGAAGCTTACGGCGTTGGTGGGGCAGGCACGGACGCACATGCCGCAGCGGATGCATTCGGTGTGGTCGGGGGCTTTGGTTACATCCACATCCATCTTGCACGCCTTTGCACATTTTCCGCAGGAAACGCATTTGTGTTTATCAACCTTCATACCGAAAAGCGATACCTTATTAAGCAGCGCATAAAACGC
>ERZ825159.2479-NODE-2479-length-14867-cov-4.423305_pt1 | contig 14867 bp, 9 predicted proteins | sample MGYA00519932_ERZ825159 | MGnify/ENA primary metagenome ERZ825159 (study PRJEB31778, sample SAMEA3449191) | human gut metagenome | biome: human gut; feature: human-associated habitat; material: faeces | place: United Kingdom | collected 2010/2012 ...
TGATGCAGAACGTCCAGCGCGCTCATCACGCCTGTGCGCGCAAGGCGCGCCATGGCGCTGATGGCGTCCGACGCGGCGGAGAGCGCCAGCGCGGGCGAGGCAAAGAATTTTTCGTCGAGCTGGGAGAGCTCGTGGTCGACGTTCTCGCCGATCTGCTGATCGTCCTTGACGAGGACACGGGAGAGCTTTTCAAACTGCCCGCACACCGGCAGGAGCAGGATCGCGGTGGAAAGGCGGAAGATCGTGTGGACGTTCGCGATGGCGCCGGAGGTCATCGTCTGCCCCCACAGGCCGTCGAGCGCGCCCGCATGGTGCAGGACGGTCAGCGCCGTGATGATGATGACGGAGGCGCAGAGGTTGAAGATAATGTGGACGACGCCCGTGCGCTTGGCGTCCGCCTTCGAGCCGATGGAGCAGACGATGGCGGTGGTCACGCAGTCGCCGATGTTCACGCCGATGATGATGGCGTAGACCGAGCCGAACGTCAGCACGCCCGTCATGGAGAGCGCCTGCAGGATGCCGATGGTCGCCGACGAGCTTTGAATGAGGAAGGCTACGCCCGTACCAGCGAGGAAGCCGAGCACCGGCGCGTCGGCAAGGCCGGAGAACATCTGCGCAAACGCGGGCGACTCACCCAGCGGACTGACCGCTGCGGTCATGTTCAGAAGGCCGGTAAAGAGGATGCCGAAGCCCATCGTGATGCTGCCGACGGTGTCGCTGTGCGGCGTCTTGATGGCCATGATGAAGAGGATGCCCGCGATGGCCGCAAGGGGCGCGAGCGTGGAGGGCTTGAACAGATTGAGCCACGCGCCGCCGTCGGCGTTGAGGTCGAGCAGACGGATGATCTGACCCGTGATGGTCGTGCCGACGTTCGCGCCGAGGATGATGCCGATGGACTGGTGCAGCGTCAGCACGCCCGCGCCGACAAGGCCCGAGGTGAGCACGATGGTCGCCGTCGAGCTCTGAATGACCGCCGTGACCGCAAGGCCGAGCAGGAAGCCGACGAGCGGATTGTTCGTCACCTTCTCCATCGCCGCCTTGAGCGCACCGGACGAGCCCTTCTTCAGGCCGTCGCCCATGAGCTGCATACCGTAGAGAAATAGTGCCAGCCCGCCGAAGAGCGAAATAAAGTTAAAAATCGTCATACCGTCACCAATCTTCTGTGTGTTCCCGATCCGTATTTTACAGTTCCCGTGGCAGAGATGGCATACTGCGCCAAACTCCACCAAATATTATGGTAGCAGAAATTTACAGAATTGCAAGGATTTTCGCAGAAAAGTCCCATATAATTTCCGTCCATATCTTTCTGCTTGCAATTTGACTTTCCTGTGGTACAATAACGGAAGAAAATGCCACTGCATTTTGAGGAGGTTTTACCATGCTCAACAAGTCCAATCCCATCGGCGTGATGGACAGCGGCATCGGCGGACTGACCGTCGTGCGCGAGCTGCAGCGCATCCTGCCCGGTGAGGACATCATCTACTTCGGCGACAGCGCCAACTGCCCCTACGGCAACAAGACCGCAGATCAGATCTTTGAGCTGAGCTGCCATATGCTCCAGTTCCTCGGCTCCAACGGTGTGAAGTGCACCGCCGTGGCGTGCAACACCATCTCCACGATGGCCGAGCGCCTTCGTCCCTGCTTCGATTTCCGCATCATCAGCATCGTGGAGGAGGCCGCCAAGTACGTCATCCGCGAGAAGCTCTCCAGCGTCGGCCTGATCGGCACGGAATTCACCGTCGCCTCCGGCAAGTACGCCGAACTCATCCATCAGGGCAACCCCGACTGCCATGTGGTCGGCAAGGGCTCTCCCCTGCTCGCGGCGCTCGTGGACCGCGGCGACTTCAACCAGCACGACATCAATCTTGAGATCACCACGCAGGTCGACAACATTCTCTCCCGCGAGAAGGTCAGCGACCTGATCCTCGGCTGCACGCACTACCCCATCGTGGAGGAAAACTTCCACGAGTGCTATCCGCAGCTGCACCTCATCAACCCCGCGCTCGAGCAGGCGAATGCCGTCAAGGCGTACCTCGCCGAGCAGAATGCCCTGAACCCGCAGAAGAAGGGCACCTTCACCATCTGTACCAGCGGCGACCCGCAGGTGTACGTCAACGTCGGCAAGCGTCTCGGCCTCTTTGAGGCGAGCGAGCTGAAGGTCGTTCACATCTGAAAACAGCAAAAGGAAAGCGCAGCCGCCGGCCGCGCTTTCTCTTTGCCTTTTTTACTTTTCGCGCTTGCGGAGATAGTATGCCGCCGCGGCGACGACCTCAACAGCATAGACGCCATAGAACACCATGTCGATGTGCTTTGCCTTCTGCCGCGCCAGCGACATCGCCTCCTGCGTGTAGACGGTGACGGGCAGATAGCCGTCTGCCTTTGGCCCTGTCCGCCAGAAAACGACCGAGCGGTTGCGCCAGATGAAGTTGCAGAGCACATTCCCGTTGTCGTCCTCAATGGTCGCGCCCTCGGTCTGCGAGCGATAGATCGGCGTGTCATTCTCGTAGTAGAGCGGGCTTTCGGCAACGGCGGTCTCCGTCGCAAACCCTCCGCCGCTGTCATAGGTCGGCTTGACGGGCTTTCGCATATAACGCTTGAACGAGTCGAAGTCCGTGAACTCCACGCCCTCGGCGAGCAGCCTCGTGTCGCCGAAGCCGACGAGCGCGCGAGCAGCAAAGGCGCTCAGCGCCAGCGCCGCGCAGAGCGTGAGCGCCGTAGTACGCAGGAGCCTGTCGTTTTTGCGCTGCGCCTCCGTTTTCTCCTCCGGCGGGAGGAATCTCTTTTTCACCAGCCGCCGCTCGACAAGCCGCACAGCAAGTACGCCTGTGACAAGAGCGGTAAGCAGAACCAGCGCTGCCTGCCAAAAATCAAGTGAGATCCCGACGCCCGTGCGGCTGAGGGTAAAGCCGTTCACCGTGACCGGATGGAACGCCAGCAGCAGCGGCAGCGTGCAGGCAAAGAGCACCCATGCGGCCCCGTAGGTCCGCTCCGCGCCGCGGACGACCGCGCGGCGGAAGGCGTCCACATCCTCCCCCTCCTCGTCGTGTATGGCAAGGAGCGCGGCATTGAGCTGCACGGTCTCAACGGCGGCCGCCGCGACAAAGAACACCGCGCCGAGGAAGAAGCCGAGCAGCGCGCGGTCAAGGGCGCTGTTGCACGCCATCGCCACAAGGAAGCCCGCGGCGGCAAGCGCGAGCGCGATACAGCAGCGCGAGCGGAAGCGCGAAAGGCTCGCCGCGAGCAGGTGCTTTTTCTGCTGCTCTCCCTTTGGCGTGGACTGCGCGCCCTGCTCCTCCCCCGCCGCGGCTCGTTCGCCGCGCAGCAGCTCGTCGCAGGTCACGCTGAATACCTCCGCAATGACCGGAATAAGCGCAAGATCCGGCGCACCGTCGTCGCGTTCCCAGCGCGAAACGGATTTGTCCGACACGTTCAACCGTTCCGCCAACTCCTTCTGCGTCATGCCGTTCGCGCGGCGCAGGGCCGCGAGGAAGCTGCCCATTGTTTTCTTTTCCATAAAAGCGACCTCCTTTTGGTCTTTGGATGGCTCGATTCTACCGCCGCGTCAGAGAGAATGCCACCCAGCGGAGCGGGATTGTCTCTCGCGGCGCGAGAATTTCACGCCTCCCCCTCCGATTTCGGCAGCTCCCAGCCGACGAGCAGCGGTCCGCGCCCCACGGTAATGCGCGCTGTCGGCGCAACGATGTGATTGCTCACACCGAGCGGGAAGCCGCAGTCGATCGTCCCGTCCGTGAGCGGATATTGCAGCCCCTCGAGCGTGATGTGCTCGGCGCAGTCGCCCATACTGAAGAGCGAAACGATGCCCCAGTCCACCTCGCGCGCGAGCGTGAGCGTCTCATTTTCGATGGCGGTGTAGACGAAATTTTGGTCGTAGAGATAGCCCCGCGCCCGGTGGCGCAGGAGAAAGGCGAGCGACTGGAGGTTGGCGAGCGTGTGGTCGAGCCGCGCGCCGCCCGTCGCGCCATAGAGATAGAAGGTATCGCAGCCGCGGCGAAGTCCCTCGCGGAGCGCGAGCATGGTGTCGGTGTCGTCCTTTTCGACCGGCACGCGGATGCAGTCCGCCGGCGCTTGACGGACGTCCATCGAGTCGAAGTCGCCGAGCACAACGTCCGGTCGGACGCCAAGGCGCTCACAGAGCAAAAGCCCCGCGTCCGCGGCGATCTGAAGATCGCCCCCGCGCGGCGGCTCCCGCAGGCCGTAAAAGGTGCCCGCGGCGTAGATAAAGCAGCGTTTCATGGTTTTCCCTCCCTAGGATGGTTTATGGTTCTTATTGTACCGTAAGCCGCGCACGATGGCAAGCCGTAAAAATTGTGCAGATCGCCCCTTGACAAACTCGTTCAAAAACCTATAATAAAACTCGACAATTCCAAGGGGCGCTGGCGCAAGCCGGCTGAGATCGGGGCGTAACGCCGTCCCAGTCCCTCGAACCTGATCCGGGTAATGCCGGCGTAGGAATGCGAAGGATATTGATGAGGTATGCCGCATTGCGATCGCCGCAATGCGGCATTTTTTCATCGGACCATTGGGGTTGATCTTTTCAGAAAGCAGGAGAAAAACCATGACCCAAACCAAGACCCGCGCCCTCACCGAGGGCGCACTGATGGTAGCCGCCGCCACCGCGCTGAGCTATGTCAAGCTCCTTGAGCTGCCGCAGGGCGGCAGCGTGTGCATCGGTATGCTGCCGATCTTCCTCTACTGCGCCCGCTGGGGCTGCAAGGAGAGCTTTCTTGCCTCCTTCGCTTACGGCCTTCTGCAGCTCATTTTCGACGGCGCTTACGCTTGGGGCCCGACCTCGATGCTGCTCGACTATGTGCTCGCCTACGGCGTGCTGGGCGTGGCCTGCCTGTTCCGCAAGCAGAAGGGCGGCGTGTACATCGGCACGGTCGTCGGCTGCCTGTGCCGTTTCCTCGTCCACTTCATCAGCGGCATCACGATCTACCGCATCTATGAGCCGACGGAGCTGTTCAACACGACCTTTGCCAACCCCTATATCTACTCTGCTGCCTACAACGGCAGCTACATGGTGATCGACTTGGTGCTCTGCCTCGTCATCACCGCGCTGCTCTACCGCCCGTTATCCCGCTATTTTGCGCCGCAGGAAGCGGCCGCCGCGGCAAAGAAGAATCAGGGCCCTGAGCTCTAAGGCAGCACCGCGCAACTGCGTCTGCGCAGCGCTGCCCCAAAAAAGCAAAAGGGCGGGATCCCTCTCCCCGCCGACAGACTGTCGGGAGAGCCGTTCCAAACGGAACGGCTCTCCTGCTTTTTATAGACTTTTCAGCTCCACCGGTGTGCCGACGGAGCGGGCGATGGTGTAGATCTTCGCCACATCCTCGATATACTCGGCGTTGAGATACGCCTGCGCGAGGTCGCCGCCCACGGCGAGCACGCCGTGGTTCGCGAGCGTGCAGCCCCTGCGTCCCTCAAGCGCCGGAACTGCGTTCAGCCCGACCTCCTTTGTGCCGGGCGTCGCGTAGTCCGCGCAGCGGATGTCGCCGCCGAGGAACACCAGCGCCTCGATCAGCACGGCGGGGATGGTCTGGTGGTTCACGGCAAAGGCCGTGGCATAGGGCGAATGGGTATGGAACACAGCGTTCACATCGGGGCAGTTTTCGTACACCGCCGTGTGCATCCGCCACTCGCTCGAGGGCTTCAAATGTCCCTCGACCACCGTGCCGTCAAGCCGCAGGGCCACAACATCCTCCGCGCGCATCACGTCGTAGCGCACCGAGGTCGGCGTGATGAGCACGAGGTCTTCCTCGCGCAGATAGCAGCTCATATTCCCGCTCGTGCCGGAAAACAGTCCCTCATGAAAAGCCTGCAGGGAACGGTCCACGATCTCCTGCCGAAGCTCTGTGATCGTTTTCATCGTCTTCCCCTCCTCACACCACAAGGTTGTGCTCGTCGATGTGCCCGTCGGTGAAGTAGCGGTGCAGATCGTAGGGCGAATAGATGCCGAGGTCGGTCACCACGCCGGAGACCAGATGCGGCGGCGTGATATCGAAGGCGGGATAGTAGCCCTTCACGCCCTCCGCCGCCGTGCGCACGCCCATGGCCTGCAGGGTGAAGCTCGGGTCGCGCATCTCGATGTGCACCGTGTCCACGGTCGGATGCCCCTGGTCGGGCGCGCCGGTGACAAAGTACGGGATGCCCATGTACTTGGCGACGATGGCGTTCTGAAACGTGCCGACCTTATTGACCACATGTCCGTCACAGCAGATAGCGTCAGCGGCGGTGGTGAACACATCCACGCCCTCGCGCTGCATGACGAAGGCCGGCATATTGTCGGAGATGACCGTTACATCAAAGCCCATGTCGCGGCAGACCGTCGCGGTCAGGCGCGCACCCTGAAAATAGGGACGCGTCTCGGGGCAGAAGAGGCGGATATGCTTCCCTCTCTCGCTGCATTCGCGCAGCATCATGCCGACGATGGTCTCGGCAAAGCAGTGCGTCATCACCGTGCCGTTCTCGGGGAACAGATCGACAAGGTACTTACCGATCTTCGCCACGCGCTCGTAGCGGGTGTTGTTCAGCTCGACCGTTTTGTTCACGATGGCCTGCGCCGTGTCCTCGCCCGCGGCGAGGGCACGCTCCGCCTCGGCAAGACAGAGGTCGCACAAAAGCGCCATGCGCTTGACCGTCGTGGGCCGCGCGTGGGAGATGGTGTGCGCCGCCTTTCGCAGATATTCCATCTGCTCCGCGGCGGTCCTGCCGCGGCACTCGTGCGCCGCGAGCGCCATGCCCATCGGCACGGCGGTGTACGGTCCCGCGCTCTGCGTCACCATGTCGGTGATGGCCTGCGCGACCTCCTGATGGGTATGGCAGGTGACAAATTCGACCCTCGCGGGATAGATGCGGCGGTCAAGTATTTTTACTTTACCATCCTCGTACCACGCGATGTTTTCATATTGCAGCATAAAGGCTAAATCGTGATCCGCTCTCTGCATCGTTCTCCTCCTTACGCATATAACCGCTTGACCGCCGCGCGGGCCTCGTAAAATACCTTCTCGCGGTCGAGCGTCTTGTATTCGCCGTTTTCGTACAGAATTTTCCCATCCACCATCGTCAGCACCACGTCGGACGAGTGGGCCGCGCAGGTCAGCAGCGCGGGGGTATCGAAGTTCGGATAGAGGTGGGGCTTGTCCAGATCGAGCGCAATAATATCCGCCTTCTTCCCCACCGCCAACACGCCGGTATCGCTGCGCCCCTGTAGTCTTGCACCGTTTACCGTTGCCATGTCCAGCACCTCGGCGGAGCTGACCTCCGTCGGGTCGTGGCGGTAGCCGCAGGGCATGATATCGGCCAGGTGCATTTCCTCAAACATATCCAGGTTGTTGTTGCTCGCCGCGCCGTCCGTGCCGAGGGCGAGGTTGATGCCCGCATCCATCAGCTTCCGCACCGGCGCAAAGCCGCTGCCGAGCTTGAGATTGCTTGTAGGATTATGGATAACATTCACGCCGTAGCGCTTCAGAATGGCAATATCCTCGTCGCTCACGGCGACGCAATGCGCCGCGGCGGTGGGGCTGTCCAGCGTCCCCAGCTCCTCGAACCACGCGACAGGGGACTTGCCATAGCGCGCGATGCACTCATCCACCTCACGCTGCGTTTCGGAAAGATGAATGTGCATCCGCCCACCATGTGCCATGCAGAGCTCGCTGTAGGCGCGGACGATGTGCGGCTTGCAGGTATACTCCGCATGAATGGAAAAGTCGATGCGGATGCGCCCGTTTTCGGCGTTGTGGTACTTCTCAAACAGCTCCACCGACTGTGGGATCTGCGTGTTCTGCTCCACGGTCTGGTTTTCATCAAAGCACTGCACGCAGCGGCTGATGTTTGCCTTCATGCCCGCTTCCGCAACGGCGGCGACCGTCTCGGCGGGGAAAAAATACATATCGGAAAAGCTCGTCGTGCCGCTCGCCAGCATCTCGAGGATGGCAAGACGGCTGCCCGCCGCGATGTCCTCGGGCACCAACCGGTCCTCGATGGGAAAGACCTTGTCGAACAGCCACTCACGCAAAGGCAGGCCGCTGCCTACGCCGCGCAGCAGCACCATGGGCGAGTGATTGTGGCAGTTAATGAGGCCGGGCATGAGCAGCTTATGCTCCATGCTTTTGTGCTCCTCATACTCCCCCGTCGGTTTTTCCGTGCCGATGTAGTCGATGGTATCGCCGCGCACCCCGAGGAAGCCGTGCAGCGTCGAGTACCCGCCGTCCTCCCCGCGCAGCAGAAGATCGCAGTTTTCAAAAAGAATGCTCATAATAGTCTCCGTTTCGATTAGTGCATTGATTCTACCACGCATACACGGGAATTGCAAGGAATACGGCACGCACTTCACGCACCGCGCAAAAAATGACCGTTCTCCCGTCGGAGAGCGGTCATTTTTTTCTGCTGCATCCGGTGCTCAGCGGGCTATCGGCAGCGCTTCCGCGTCCTGCGCCGCACCGCTGTGCATCGCGCGGCGCGCGGAGGAAAGCATCAGCTTGATGCGATTGAGCTGATTGACCTCGCTCGCGCCGGGGTCGTAGTCCACGGCAACGATGTTCGCCCACGGGTACGACTTGCGCAGCGCCTTGATGACGCCCTTGCCGACCACATGGTTCGGCAGGCACGCGAACGGCTGGATGCAGACGATGTTCGGTGTGCCGGAGGTGAGCAGCTCCGCCATTTCGCCGGTGAGGAACCAACCCTCGCCGTACTGGTTGCCGATGGCGAGGAACGGCTCGGCGAGCTTGGCAACATCCTCAATGGGCATGGGGGCCTCAAAGCGGCGACTTTTCTCCAGCGCCTCGAGCGCGGGCGCACGGAGACGGCGGAGCATCTCCACGCCGGCCTTGGCGACCACGGAATCCTTCCACGAGGTGCCGAGGTTCTTATGGCGGAAGTCACGCCCGTAGATGCTGTAGTTGAAGAAGTCCAGCAGGTCAGGCACGACGGCCTCGGCCCCCTCGGCCTCCAGCAGCTCGACCAAATGGTTGTTCGCGAGCGGCATATACTTCACCAGAATTTCGCCCACAATGCCGACACACGGCTTGCGCAGCGTCTCGTCGATGGGCAGCGCGTCAAAGTCCGCCACGATGCCGCGGCAGACGTCGGCATAGCGCCACTTCGTTTTGGGGTTCACGAGCGAATCGACGCAGATCTCCTTCCACTTCTGATGGATCGCCTCGGCGCTGCCCTTTTCCAGCTCATAGGGGCGCACATGATAGAGGCAGCGCATGAAGAGGTCGCCGTAGACCAGCGCGTGGACCGCGTCCATAATGAGGCCCTTGGAGAGCGTGAAGCCCTCGTTCTTCTCCATGCCGTTGAGATTGACGGAGACGACCGGAATGTGGCCGTAGCCCGCCTTTTCCAGCGCGCGGCGGATGAAGCCGACGTAGTTGCTCGCGCGGCAGCAGCCGCCCGTCTGCGTCATCATGAGGGCAAGGTGATCGGTGTCATAGCGGCCCGAGGTCACCGCCTCCATAAGCTGGCCGACCACCGTGATGGACGGGAAGCAGGCGTCGTTGTTGACGTACTTGAGCCCCATGTCGATGGCCCTTCGGTCGTCGTTCTTGAGCAGTACCACGTTGTAGCCGTGCTTGGCGAACACCGGCTCGAGAACATCAAAGTGAATGGGGCTCATCTGGGGCGCGAGCAGCGTCCACTTCTCGTCGCGCATTTTTTTCGTGAAGGCCGCGCGGTGATAAGCCGCGCTCTGCGGGTGCGCGTAAATGCCCTTCTCGCGCCGGATGCTCATGGCGGCGAGCAGGCTGCGGATGCGGATACGCACCGCGCCGAGGTTGTTGACCTCGTCGATCTTGAGAACGGTGTAGAGCTTGTTGCTGCCCTCGAGAATTTCGGAGACCTGGTCGGTGGTCACCGCGTCAAGGCCGCAGCCGAACGAGTTGAGCTGAATCAGCTCGAGACCGTCGCACCGGCGCACGAATTCCGCCGCCGTGTAGAGGCGGGAGTGGTATACCCACTGGTCGTTCGCGCGCAGCGGGCGCTCGGGCGTGAAGTCGATGGGCAGGCTGTCCTCGGTCAGCACGTCAAGGCCGTAGGAGGCGATCAGCTCGGGGATGCCGTGGTTGATCTCAGGATCAAGATGGTAGGGCCGCCCCGCGAGAACGACGCCGCAGCGTCCCTCCTGCCGCATTTTTTTGAGCACCCGCGCGCCCTCGGCGCGAATATCCTCCTTGGCCCTTTGCTGCTCGGCCCAGGCAAGGGAAACCGCCTGCCGCGTTTCCTTCTCCGGTATTCCCCACTGCTCGCGGCAGAAGCGCGCCATGCGGTCGGCGACCGTCTTCTCGCTCGTGAAGGCAAGGAAGGGCTTGAGATACTCCACCTCGCCGTCGGCGGCCGCCTCCACGTTGTTCTTCAGATTCTCGGGGTAGGACACCACGATGGGGCAGTTGAAATGATTCTGTGCGTCCGGCGTTTCCTGATGCTCAAAGAACACGCAGGGATGGAAGATGGTATGCACACCCTCGTCGATGAGCCACTGCACATGGCCGTGGGCGAGCTTCGCGGGATAGCACTCGGACTCGGACGGAATGGACTCCATGCCGCGCTCGTAGAGCCTGCGGTCGGAGAGCGGCGAGAGGATCACGCGGAAGCCGAGGGCCTTGAAAAATGTCGCCCAGAAGGGGTAGTTCTCGTACATATTCAGCACGCGCGGGATGCCGAGCTCACCGCGCGGCGCAGCCTCGGCCGCAAGCGGCGGATAGCGGAACAGCCGCTCGCGCTTGTAGGCGAAAAGGTCCGCGCCCTTTTCGTGCGCGTCCGTATTGCCCGCGCCCTTCTCGCAGCGGTTGCCGGTGGTGTAGCGCCGCCCGCCGGGGAAGCGCGTGACCGTCAGCATACAGCGGTTGGAGCAGCCGCCGCAGCGCAGCGTCTGCGTCTTGTACTCCAGCGTTTCGATCTCCGTGAGCGGAAGCATCGCGGTCTCCTGCCCATGGTAGTGGCTGCGGGCGATCAGCGCCGCGCCGAACGCGCCCATGAGTCCCGAAATGTCGGGACAGACTGCCTCCGCGCCGGAGATCCTCTCAAACGCGCGCAGCACAGCCTTGTTGTAGAAGGTGCCGCCCTGCACGACAACGTGCGCGCCAAGCTCGCTCGGGTCGGCGAGCTTGATGACCTTATAGAGCGCGTTTTTGATGACGGAATAGGCAAGCCCCGCCGAAATATCCGGCACGCCCGCGCCCTCCTTCTGCGCCTGCTTGACGTTGGAGTTCATGAACACCGTGCAGCGCGTGCCGAGATCGACCGGATGCGGCGCGAACAGCGCTTCCTTGGCAAAGTCCTCGGCGCTGTAGCCGAGCGAGGCGGCAAAGTTCTCGATGAACGAGCCGCAGCCGGACGAGCACGCCTCGTTGAGCAGCACATTGTCCACGCTGCCGTTGTGCAGCTTGATGCACTTCATGTCCTGCCCGCCGATGTCCAGCACGCAGTCCACCTGCGGATCAAAGAAGGCGGCGGCGGTGCAGTGAGCGATGGTCTCGACCTCGCCCTCGTCGAGCGAAAAGGCCGCCTTCAGCAGCGCCTCGCCGTAGCCGGTCGAGCACTCGCGAAGGATGTGCGCACCCTCCGGCAGCTCGCGCGCGAGCGCGGAGACGGCGCGCTTCGCCGTCTCAATGGGGCTGCCCTGATTGTTCGCGTAGTACGACCACAGCAGCTCGCCGCGTTCGCCGATGAGCGCAAGCTTTGTCGTGGTCGAGCCGGCGTCCACACCGAGGAAGCAGCCGCCCGTATAGCTTGCCAGGTCTCCCTTCTCCACCACCGCCCGCGCGTGGCGCGCGCAGAAAGCGTCATAGTCCCCCTGCGAGGCAAACAGCGCCGGCAGGCGGTGGAGCTCGAAGGCCATCTCCACGCCGCTCGTGAGCCGGTCAATGAGTGAGGCGATGGGCAGCGCCTCACACGCCGTTTCGTCGAGCGCCGCACCCATCGCGGCGAAAAGGTGCGAGTTCGGCGGGTCGATGGCGGTCTCGTCCGTGAGCTTCAGCGTGCGAATGAACGCCGCCTTGAGCTGCGGCAGGAAGTGCAGCGGTCCGCCGAGGAACGCGACGTGGCCGCGGATCGGCTTGCCGCAGGCAAGGCCCGAGATGGTCTGGTTGACGACTGCCTGAAAGATGGATGCGGCAAGGTCCGCCTTGGTCGCCCCCTCGTTGATGAGAGGCTGGATATCCGTCTTGGCAAACACGCCGCAGCGCGCGGCGATGGGATAGATCTGCTGATACTTCTCCGCCTCGCGGTCAAGGCCCGCGGCGTCGGTCTGCAAAAGCGCCGCCATCTGGTCGATGAACGAGCCGGTGCCGCCGGCGCAGACGCCGTTCATGCGCTCCTCAAGCGTCGTACCGAAGTAGATGATCTTCGCGTCCTCGCCGCCGAGCTCGATGGCCACGTCGGTCTGCGGAGCCTCGCGCCGCAGCGCGTCCGCGACAGCCACGACCTCCTGCACGAATGGGATGCCGAGCGCCTTGGCGAGATTGATCGCGCCCGAGCCGGTGATCTTCGCCCGCAGAGCACAGTCCCCCACCTGCTCGCGCGCCTCGCGCAGAAGCGCCGAAAGCGCCTCCTGCGTGTGCGCGCAATGCCGCCGGTACTCGCCGAAGAGCAGCTTTCCCTCCTCGTCCAGAAGGACGAGCTTCACGGTGGTGGAGCCAATGTCGATGCCTGCGCGATATGTATTCATGAAAGAACCTCTTTCTGCCGGAAAATTGTCTGTGCGAATGCAACGTATGAATCGATAATTTTAGTATAGTTTTCCCAAAAGCAAAGTGAAAGTTAAGAAATAAGAAGAGGAAGTTAAGAAACTGTAAAAAATGGCATTGCACGCCGCTCCCGCGGAATGCAATGCCGTTCTCGTTTTTTCTCTTTGCGCGTCTGCGTCAAAGCTCCAAAATGCGGCGGATCGCCTCGCCCACGCCGTTGTGGTCGTTGTCCTCTGTGATCAGATCGCACTGCGCTTTGACATCCGCCTGTGCGTTACCCATCGCCACGGAAAGCCCCACGTCGTGCAGCATCGCGCGGTCGTTATCGGAGTCGCCGATGCCGACGGTCTGCGCCATCGGGATATGCAGATAGTCCGCAAGTGCCTTCAGACCGCTGCCCTTCGTGACGCCCTGCGCCGTCATCTCCAATGTAGTCTCCTCCGGCATTGCAAAGGACAAGGGAAGTGTCCTGAGCTCCTCATAACACGCATGGCAATCCTCCGATGAGCGGAAGTAAATGTTCACCTTGCCGATGGATGTAAGATGCCGTGCCTCCTCAGCCATATCAGCGACCTTGCGCGTGATCCTCTCAAACATAGGCTGATAGATCCCCGCGTGAAAGTCCTTCATATGCGTTACATCGTCTGCGGCAACAATGGTCTCGTCGTCCGTGAGGATATGCGGCATCGCGCGATACCGTTTTGCAGTCTCCGCCAACGCAGCAGCCATTTCCGATTTGACCGGGCGGCGGTCGATGCAGCGTTTTTCCACGCGGTCATAGACAAGCGCGCCCGTGCTGCACACAGCGTAGCGCATCATCGGCACCATATCAAAATACAGCTTCAGCTCCGGCACGGCGCGGCCCGTGCAGTACACCACATGAATGCCGCGCTCGCTTGCCGCGCGGATATCGCGCACAGTGTCCGGGGCAATGGTCTTGTCCGATGTCAGGAGCGTTCCGTCCATATCCAACGCAATGATGCGGTAATTCTTTCTCTCCATGCATGACCCTTTCTTCAAATTCAGAAGGTCTCCCCTGCGCCTCCGCGGGAAGACCTTCCTTTTATCGTTTGAGATGCCCGGCAAGGGCGGTGATAAGCGCGTCCTTGCCCTCGCCCTTCTCGGCGGAAAACGGCACGAGCACATCGTCCGGCCCGAGGTCAAGCGTCTCGCGGATGAGCGCGAGGTTCGGCTCGATCTCGCTCCTTTTGAGCTTGTCGAGCTTGTTCGCCACGACCACCATCGGGCAGCCGCTTCCCCGGAACCACTCGCGCATCGTCACGTCGTCCGCTGTCGGCTTGTGGCGGGCATCGACGATCAGCACGCCGAGGTCAATAAGCCCCGCGCTCCGGAAGTAGTTCTCCATCAGGCGGCCCCAGCGGTCGCGCTCGGCCTTGGAGACCTTCGCGTAGCCGTAGCCGGGCAGATCGACGAGGTAGAGCCTGCCGTCGATTTTGAAGTAGTTGATCTGCGTCGTTTTGCCGGGACTCGCGCCGACGCGGGCAAAATTTTTGCGGTTCACCACGCGGTTGATGACGCTCGATTTGCCGACGTTCGAGCGGCCGATCAGCGCAAATTCCGGCAAACCGTCCGTCGGACATTGGCTCAACTTCTGGCTGCTGACAGTAAAAACGGCGGAAGAGATGTGCATACGGACTGATTTTTTACAAAGGTAACGAAAAATCCGGGTTTCGCACGCCCTGCCCGCCGGAGGCGGAACACCGCTGCGGATTATTTTTTATCTTTGCACGTGACACGCCGGACCGTTCCCCGGATAAACGGGACGGAGCGGGATATCCGTCCCGGTGCCGGCTATCGTAAAAACGACGAATCATTCAAAAACGCAAAATTATGGCAACTGTAGAAACGATCTATCTGGGCGGTCTCCGTACCGAAGCCACCCATGTCCAGTCCGGAACGAAAATCCTGACCGACGCTCCGACCGACAACCACGGCAAAGGAGAAGCCTTCTCGCCGACCGATCTGGTAGCCACGGCGCTCGGAAGCTGTATGATGACCATCATGGGCATCGCCGCGCAGACGCACGGTATCGACATCGACGGCACGAAACTGCACATCACCAAAATCATGAGCGCATCGCCGCGGCGGATCGGCGAAATCGTCGTCGAAGTGCATTTCCCAAAACCGATCGCCGATCCGAAA
>ERZ825159.2482-NODE-2482-length-14861-cov-3.638255_pt1 | contig 14861 bp, 16 predicted proteins | sample MGYA00519932_ERZ825159 | MGnify/ENA primary metagenome ERZ825159 (study PRJEB31778, sample SAMEA3449191) | human gut metagenome | biome: human gut; feature: human-associated habitat; material: faeces | place: United Kingdom | collected 2010/2012 ...
AAAGAGTCATTAAAGGCTGGTTAAAATTGAAAACGGAGGATTTACTGAGAGTGAAAAAATCAGTAAATCCTCCGCTTTTTTTGTCTCATTTTTTCGCTCGCGGCCGGGAGCAGAAGGGGGTATTACTGTACCGGTGCGAAAAAGATCTGGATCTGGTCTAAGAGGGCCTGTGGGGCTTCCATCTGTGGCATGTGCTTTGTTTTCGGCAGGATCTGGGTTTCGATGGAGGTGTTGAGCGCTGTGTACAGCGCAAAGGTTTCTGCGATGCCCGGCTCCTCCTCGCCGCCGATGAGGAAGATGCTGTTGTCAATGTGCTTTAAGGCGTGGCCGATGTTGAGGTTCACGTAATTGCCCGCAAGGCTTGCAAAAAGGTACTTTCCGGCGCTGCTCTGGAGGTGGGCTGACTCATAGAATGCGTCTACGTCCTCCGGCGAGCGGTGGAACGGGTTGTGGTAGTAGCTCTCGGTGAATAAAAGCTCGATGTTGGAGCGGCCGGTGAGCGTGTGGTACAGCAGCGTGCCGACGAGCGGGAGCTCGATCATGCGTTTCAGGAAGCGGCTGCGTTTATCCGGGATTTTGTTGAGCTTGGCAAGGTCGGTCGGGTTGATCATCATGATTCGGCCGAAGCATTTCGGGGCTGTATTGCAGGCGGTTACAACGAAAGAGCCGGATAAACCGGATGCAATTACGTCGGTTGGACATCCGATGACCTGTTTGATGAAGGTGACGATGAGCTGTACGTATAAAAAGTTCGTGTACGTGATCGCCGGCTTGTCGGAACGGCCGCAGCCGAGGAGATCGAGTGTGTAGACGGTGTGATCCTGGGCAAGAGCATCCTCAATATACTGCCATTCGCGGCCGCTGGAGGCACAATGTAAGTCATGAAGTAAGAGCATCGGGGTTCCGGTGCCTTTTTTTGTGTAAAAAATATCGCCGAACTGCCAGGAAAAGCTCTCTTTTTCAGCCGATGCGAGCAGGTTTTTCCGTACGGCGGCGGTATCGAGCGTTTTATTCAGAAAGTAAATCGCTGCGCCGGACATCGTGGTGAGGACACTCAAGGTGACCAGTTTTTTGCTGTGTTTCATATGATAAAACTCCTTTCAGGGGTCTCCCGGAGGGGAGGAATCGGTTCGAAACGTTGTGTTGAGCTTATTATAAGCGAAAAAAGGGAAAGATACAATGCAAAAATTAAGGGAAAAAGGAGAAAAAGAGACGAAAATAAGACGCAATTTGACGAAAAGCGCAGACAATTCCGAATGAACTACGTTATGTCAACTGATGACGAAAGGTATATTTAAACGGTTTACATAACTACAAAAACAGAGGAAAAAACGATGCAATAATACATATAAAAGCATGAAAACTGCACTATGGGATAAAATCCTTCCAGATTGGCAAAAATCCCTGAAAAAATGGCCTCAAAATGCGTTTAGTAAATGGTTTGGAAAATCCGAAAAAACGAATGTAAAAGTTCAATTAATACGAAAATATAAAAATATAATTAAATAATTTAATAAAAGAGAGAAAACAGAGACGAAAAACTGCGTGAAACACATGAAAATACAGGAAAAATGTAGAAAAGATGGAGAAAATTAAAATAGAATAGAAAATACGATTGTTTTAAAAATAAGAGAGGTGAAAAATGAGAGTGATTTTCGGAAAGCCGGGAAGCAAATCGCTTCTCACTGATTGCCGAAGACCGAAAATCGTAAAAAACGATGTTTCACGTGAAACATTTTGAGAGACGTGAAACGTGAAAAATGAGACGGGGAGAGTGACATAAGTAGAAACGAAAAAATGAAGGACGATCTAAAAAAATGGCAAAAAGAGGGTGTAAAACGATAGAAGAGGCGGAAAAAGCAAAAAAGATAAAAATGAGTTGAGAAAAGGCAAAAAACAACTGAAAAGGGGAAAATGTAGTATAGACATGGGCGAAAAGAATAAAAACGGGAGGGAGAGGCAGTGAAAGGCAGTGAAAGGCGAGAAAATGGTGTGAAATGGTGATGAGGGATAAAAAACGGGGAGAAGGAATAAAAAATGTTGATAAAAGAGAAAAAGTGAGATTGTTTACAAAAAAAGAGAAAGGTAAGCCAGAAAGATGGAAAAGAGGATAAAGGACGTGGCAGTGAGAGAAAAATATTAAAACCATAAAAACAGAAAAATTATAGTGAAATCAAATAAATCGATAAAAAACAGAAAATGTGCAGCCTGGTCTGTAAAATAAAAAAATCAAAGAAAAACAGCCCGGAAAGAGAAAAAATTGAGAAAAAAAATAAAAAAAGGATGTCTCACGGATTATGCCTCTTACTGATGAAAATAAAGAGAAAAATGCTGAAAATTTGAAAAAAGCGAGGAAGAACGATGAAAAAACAGAGCCCTGGTGAATAAAAATACATTTTATATACAAAAGAGACATTTACGATCACTGAACAACCATAAACAGTTTTGATTCCTGATCTATGTATCAATAATATCCTGATAAGTTGATTTTTTCTTCCTAATCACCTGAGATTTCCTTGAAAAAGAGCATCACACGATTAAAATAACGTTTCCAGTATATTTGTACCTCAAAAACGTCAAAAATTAAAATGTTTCACGTGAAACATTTTATAAAAACTGTGTGAAACAGAAAAAAATGTTCTGACATCGCAGAATTACTTGGAAACCATCAAAAAATGCAAAATCATCGCTGAAAAAATTCCAAAAAGCCTTTAAACAGCGTAAAAACCGAGAAAAATTATTGTAAAACAGTGCTTTTCAAAATGTTTCACGTGAAACATCGCCAAAAATCTCCAATTTTCTTATGTTTCACACCGCCTAATCATGCAAAAATGCAGAAAATGTTTCACGTGAAACATTTCCAGTAGTAAAATCCGGCGTAGTATGATAAAATATCTTTGTCCCAAATTGGGGCAATTTTGAGATAGAATCTGAAGAATTCCTCAGATAGACTGGCATAGAAAAGGAGATTTTTCCTATATATATGCCAAAACACCTGCCGCATGAATCATTTTTTGAAAGAAGTGCCGGCAGGTCATTTCCTGTAAAAAGGAAAAACTGCAAATGGAAAACAAAAAGATGAAAGGAGGCAATACATATTTTGGGAAGAACAATTGCAATTGCAAACCAGAAAGGCGGCGTAGGTAAATCTACTACCGCAATTAACCTTTCTTCCTGTTTAGGAGAAATGGGACAAAAAGTTCTGACCATTGATATGGACCCGCAGGGAAATACCACCAGCGGAATGGGAGTAGAGAAAAATGAAGTGGAAAATACCATCTATGAGCTGCTTCTTGGAGAGTCAAAACTGGAGGACTGCATCATTCCTCTGAATTTTGACAATCTTTCCCTTATCCCTTCCAATGTCAATCTGGCCGGAGCGGAGATCGAGCTGATCGGGGTGGAAGACAAAGAATTCATCCTGAAAAACGCAATTGATCAGGTCCGCGATCAGTACGACTTCATTATTATTGACTGTCCGCCATCCTTAAATATGCTGACAATCAACGCGATGACCACCGCGGACACCGTTCTGGTGCCGATTCAGTGTGAATATTACGCACTGGAGGGCTTATCCCAGCTTATGCACACGATTGAGCTGGTGCAGGAGCGTCTGAATCCGGAACTGGAGATGGAAGGCGTTGTCTTTACCATGTACGATGCGAGAACGAATCTTTCTCTGCAGGTAGTAGAAAACGTAAAAGACAGCCTGGATCAGAATATCTACAAAACCATTATTCCGAGAAATGTCCGCCTTGCGGAGGCACCGAGCTACGGTATGCCGATCAACTATTACGACAAGCGGTCCACCGGTGCAGAGAGCTACCGTCTCCTGGCAGACGAAGTGATTCACAGGGGGGATGAAGAGTAATGGCAGCGAGAAGAGGAGGCTTAGGCAAGGGCCTGGATTCCCTGATTTCACCGGGACATTCGGCCAAAGCAGAAGCAAAAGAAAAACCGGCAAAACCGGAGGTCAAAGTAGTCGAGAAGGTTGTTGAAAAAGTTGTCGAAAAACCAGTCGAGATGAAACTGAAAATCTCCGAAATTGAACCGAACCGCGAACAGCCGCGAAAATCCTTTGACGAGGACGGCCTGATCGAACTTTCGGAATCCATCAAACAGTTCGGAGTTCTGCAGCCGATTCTGGTGCAGAAAAAAGATGATTATTATGAGATCATCGCAGGGGAACGGAGATGGAGGGCTGCAAAGCTTGCCGGAATCAAAGAAGTACCGGTCATCATCAAAGATTTTACCGAGCAGGAAGTTGTCGAGATTTCCCTGATTGAAAATATTCAGAGAGAATCCCTGAACCCGATTGAGGAGGCACACGCATACAAACGCCTGATGGAAGAGTTCCATCTCCGCCAGGATGAAATCGCAGAGCGCGTTTCCAAGAGCAGAACGGCGGTTACAAACTCGATGCGTCTCCTGAAACTGGACGACAGGGTACAGCAGATGGTTGTCGATGAAATGCTGACAACCGGTCATGTGCGTACGCTGCTGGCGCTGGAGAATAAAGAGCTCCAGTACAATACGGCAATGAAAATCTTCGATGAAAAGCTCAGTGTCCGTGAGACCGAGCGCCTGGTCAAAGAGATCCTGAATCCGAAGGTGAAGAAAGAAAAGAAAGTCAATCTGGAAGAGGAAGCCATCTACGAAGGTCTGGAAGAAAAAATTAAGAGCATCATTGGTACGAAGGTTTCCATTCACCGCGGGGCAAAGCACAAAGGAAAGATCGAGATCGAGTATTATTCCCAGGAAGAGCTCGAGAGAATCATGGATCTGTTTGAATCAATACAGTAAGAGGTAGAATAATGAGCGATTTATTTAGTAAGGTAGGAATTGACCTTGGCGTTGTTGTACTTCTTCTGATTGTACTGATTATCGTGATGATGATTATGACGGTCAGCATGTCGCTGCGTCTGAGCAGACTGAACCAGAAGTACAGAAGCTTTATGAAGGGAAAAGACGCCCAGTCACTCGAAAAGCTGTTTCATCAGCGGTTCAAGGAAATTGACAAACTGAACAAGCAGAATGAGCTGACGAAAAAAAATCTTGCGGATCTGAAAAAGATCCAGGGCATGACGCTGAACAAATACGGAATCGTAAAATATGATGCGTTTGACGATGTGGGCGGAAAGATGAGTTTTGCGCTGGCAATGCTCGACAAAGAAAACACAGGTTTTATCCTGAATGCAATCCACAGCCGTGACAACTGCTTTTTATATCTGAAAGAGATCGTAAAAGGCGAGTCCTATATCATGCTGAGCGCCGAGGAAATCGACGCGCTGCGCCAGGCAATTACGATGAATTCGATCGATCTGATGTAAAAGCGGACCGCAGAAAAACAGCATGAAAGAACGCTTGAAAAAATGCATATACTGTTATATGATGGTACTGGAACGCGCCAAACCCGCATAAATGCTGGAAAAACGGCAGTGGTTCCGGGCTGGAAAGAACAAAAAGAATCCCGCCAAAATGAGGGGATAAGATCTACTAGGAGGAAATTATGTTAGACATTAAGTTTTTAAGAGAAAACCCGGAAGTTGTAAAACAGAATATCCGAAATAAATTCCAGGATCAGAAACTGGAGCTGGTTGATAAAGTCATCGAGCTGGATAAAGAAAACCGTGACATCAAACAGGAAGTAGAAGCACTTCGTGCAAAAAGAAACAAAATCTCCAAACAGATCGGCGCACTGATGGGCCAGGGCAAGAGAGAAGAGGCTGAGGAAGTAAAGAAACAGGTAGCTGTTGACGGTTCCCGCATCGAGGCTCTTTCTGCAAGAGAAAAAGAAGTAGAAGAAGAAATCAAGAAGATCATGATGGTGATCCCGAACATCATCGATCCTTCCGTACCGATCGGAAAAGATGACAGCGAGAACGTAGAAGCAGAGCGCTTCGGCGAGCCGGTTGTACCGGATTTTGAAATCCCGTATCACACCGACATTATGGAGTCCTTCGACGGAATCGATCTGGATGCAGCAAGAGAAGTTGCAGGAAACGGATTCTATTATCTGATGGGCGACATTGCACGCCTCCACTCTGCCATCCTTTCTTATGCAAGAGATTTCATGATCGACCGAGGATTTACCTACTGCGTACCGCCTTTCATGATCCACGGCAACGTCGTAAACGGTGTTATGAGCTTCGCTGAGATGGAGTCCATGATGTACAAAATCGAGGGCGAGGATCTGTACCTGATCGGAACCAGCGAGCACTCCATGATCGGTAAATTCATCGACAGCATCATCCCGGAGGAGAAACTGCCTCTGACCCTGACCAGCTACTCTCCGTGCTTCCGTAAAGAAAAAGGAGCACACGGCATCGAGGAGCGTGGTGTTTATCGTATCCATCAGTTCGAGAAACAGGAGATGGTTGTTGTCTGCAAACCGGAAGACAGCATGATGTGGTATGACAAACTGTGGAAGAACACCGTAGACCTGTTCCGCTCCATGGATATCCCGGTTCGTACTCTGGAGTGCTGCTCCGGTGACCTGGCTGACCTGAAAGTAAAATCTGTCGATGTTGAGGCATGGTCTCCGCGTCAGAAGAAATACTTCGAGGTAGGAAGCTGCTCCAACCTTGGTGATGCACAGGCAAGACGTCTGAAAATCCGTGTCAACGGCGAGGACGGAAAGAAATACCTGGCACATACCCTGAACAACACCGTAGTTGCTCCGCCGCGTATGCTGATCGCATTCCTGGAGAACAACCTGAATGCAGACGGAACCGTAAGCATTCCGGAAGTTCTTCGTATGTACATGGGCGGAAAAGAGAAACTGGTTCCGAAACACTAATCGCATAAGAAATACAAAGGAATGAGAGGAGGTGTTCTTATGCACGCTTACCTGAAAACCATTGGATTTTCAAAGATCAAGACGACGAAGGAACTCCAGGAGATTCTTCGTGATGTAGTAGAAAACTACGACCGTAAAAAGATTGTGGAAACAGAAGAACACCACCTTTTTGCTGAATTTTCGAAAGAATATGCATATGACTGTGGTATCACGGTCTGTGGGGAAATTGATGAGAACAACCGTTTCCAGATGGAATATTATTATCCCTATTTCGAGGGCGGGCAGATCAGCTCCTACGAGGAGGTATCGGTGGAGCGCCACGTCGATAAGGAATCGTTTGCAGGCGCCTGCGACGATATGCGGCTTGGCATCACGATGATCTTTTATCTGACGCATGCAGCGGAATATCTTGAGATGAAACAGAAAAATGCGCTGCAGCCGCTTCCGCTCCCGCTTTCTGTCTCCGGTCTTGCAGCGGAAGGAACAATTCTGCTTCCGATCCAGAAAGACCCGGAACAGGTCGAGAAGGAGCGCCGCAGCACGCAGCAGAAGAATTCACTGATCTCGGCTGCCAGAAACGGGGATGAGGATGCGATGGAAAGTCTCACCATGGATGATATTGACACATATGCCATGATTTCCCAGCGTCTGACGAAGGAAGATGTCTTTTCTATTGTAGATAGCTTTTTCATGCCGAGCGGTCTCGAATGTGACCAGTACAGCGTGATGGGTGAAATTACGGAGATGAATACAACGAAGAACGCGGTAACGGGCGAGCGGATGTATGAGCTCGGCCTCGTCTGCAACGATGTGCCGATAGACATCTGTATCAACGAAAAGGATTTATTTGGAGTACCGGAAGTGGGAAGACGTTTCAAAGGCCAGATCTGGCTGCAGGGAATGCTGGAACATCTGTAAGGGAAAAATAAAAAGAGCGAGGACGGAAAAAGAGAAAATTCAGTCCTCGCTCTTTTTTGCGGATTTTTATAACGATAAACGGATGTTTACTGGTTCTGCACCAGATTCAGATGCTTACGCACCCGCTCGATCAGCATTTCAAGAGCAACGGTGTTCTGTCCGCCCTCCGGGATGATCACGTCGGCACGGCGCTTGCTCGGCTCTACGAACTGCTCGTGCATCGGTTTTACGGTCGTCAGGTACTGCGTCACAACGCTGTCCAGGGAACGGCCGCGCTCTTTTACATCGCGCAGGATCCGGCGGAGAATCCGCACGTCCGCATCGGTATCGACAAAGACTTTGATGTCCATCAGATCGCAGAGATCCTTCTCAACGAAGAGGAGAATGCCCTCGAGCACGATAACCGGGGCAGGATGGACCAGAATCGTTTTATCCGAGCGGTTATGCATGGCATAATCGTAAACCGGCATCTCGATGGATTTTCCGGCTTTCAGCTCGAGAATGTGCTGGCATAACAGGTCGGTATCAAAGGCATCGGGATGATCGTAATTTAATTTGGCACGCTCCTCAAAAGGAATATCGTCATGGCGTTTGTAATAGTTGTCATGGCGCAGAATGCTCACTTCATCGCGTCCAAAACTTTCTACCAGCTTATCTGCCAGTGTCGTTTTTCCACTGCCGGTTCCTCCGGCAATTCCTATCAGTATCGTATCCATAAGAAACTCCTTTTTATCCGATGATAGCCAGTGTTGCGCTTGTTCCGAGACGGCTTGCGCCGGCATCTACCATAGCCTGTGCCTCGTCTGCGTTGTGGATTCCGCCGGAAGCTTTTACGCCCATATCCGGGCCTACGGTCTTTCTCATCAGGGCAACATCAGCCGCTTTTGCACCGCCGGTAGAAAATCCGGTGGAGGTTTTTACGAAGTCAGCGCCGGCTTCTTTTGCGAGCTCGCACGCTTTTACTTTCTCTTCATCGGTTAAAAGGCAGGTCTCGATGATGACTTTCAGAACGATGTCCTTGCCGCATACTTCTTTTAAGGTCTGGATATCGGAGCGTACGAAGTCGTATTTGCCGTCTTTGAGGGCTCCGACGTTGATGACCATATCAACCTCCTGTGCACCGTCTTCGATGGCCGCACGGGTCTCAAATGCTTTTACACGGGTATCGGACATGCCCAGAGGGAAGCCGACAACGGTGCAGACTTTGACGTCAGATCCTTTGAGTTTTTCAGCAACGAATTTGGTGTAGTACTGGTTGACGCAGACAGAAGCAAAATCATGTGCAAGTGCCTCGTCGCAGATCTTTGCAACCTGTGCTTCGGTTGCGTCTGCTTTTAAGATAGTGTGGTCAAATAATTTGGTGTTCAGCATAATTTTTTCCTTTCTTTGATGAAAAATAAATCAGAATGATAGAGAAAAGGCAGAGCCGAAAAAACACAGTTCGGATTTAACGGCTCTGCCTTTAAAAATTGTAACTATTCAGAGCCACATCTCGATTCCGCTGCGCTGCATCTCGATGTGGCTGCTCGCCATATGAAATTCCAGAAAAAACCGCTCATTCATGCAAGCATGATTCGCAATTTTTTCTTCCATTTCACATGGCTCTGAATAGTTACATATTATCTTGCGCCCTTATCGTATGGAATACCTTCGGCTTTCGGAGCCTGGGAATTCTTGGATGTGAAGGCGAGAATAATCATGGATGCGATAAACGGCATCATGTTGTAAATGTTCTTGGACAGTCCCAGATGGGAGAGGACGGTGGAGTCCGCAATGTTTGCCAGGGAACGGAATACCGCAAAGAATACGGCTGCTCCGGCAATATGGAACGGTTTCCACTGACCGAAGATCATAACAGCGAGGGCAAGGAATCCGGCACCGGCTACGCCGACTTCGAAGTTCCAGGTGGTAACGGACGGAACGATGTAGGCAAATCCGCCGATACCGCCGAGTGCACCGGAGATGATAACACCGGTGTATCTCCACTGGTATACGTTGATACCAACAGAGTCGGCTGCCTGTGGATGCTCACCACATGCCATCAGACGAAGTCCGAATCTGGTCTTATAAAGTACCACATAAGAAGCAATGAGGATCAGCAGTGCAAAAAGCATGAACCAGCTGAATTCAAATTTTCCAATTCTTATCAGAAACGCTTTCTTAGCCACCTTGTAGGCAACTGTGGAAGAAACGTTGTCTGGATTTTCTGCCATGTTGATGGCTCTTACGATAACAACAGCTGCTGCCGGTCCAAGAAGATTCAGGGCCGTACCAACCAGTGTCTGGTCTGCATTGAAATGAATGGCAGCCACACCAAGGAGCAGGGAAAATATCATTCCCACAAGCACACTGGCCAGAACCACCAGAAGGATCACAACTGGTGCCGGAGCGGAATCCGGAAGATATTTCATCATCAGGGCACCGCCAAGTGCACCCATAACCATAATTCCCTCAAGACCAATGTTGATAACACCGCTGTGCTCGGAAAAACAGCCGCCAAGTGCTACGAGAATCAATACAGAAGCAAATATTAATGTATACTGAATCAATAATAACATTATTTTTCTCCTCCTTTTGCAGCTTTTTTCTCATCTCTCCTGTCGAGATAACGGTTTAACCAGAGTTTGAAGAAGAATACAAATCCACACAGATAAATGATAAACGCGGAGATCAGATCAGAGATCTGTGCACAATACATGGTCTTATCCACATAACTTCCACCACTTGTAATGTGCTGGATAAAATAAGAGGAAAAAATTGCTCCGATGGGGTGAAGGCCGCCAAGGAAGGCTGCTGCGATTCCATTAAAGCCCATGCCCGGAACGGTTGTCTGCTGAACCATCCAGGTCTCAATTCCGCTGAGATAGAAAACAGCTGCGCCAAGTCCTGCAAGGCCGCCAGCGATCATCATGGTTACAATGGTATTTCTCTTCTCTTTCATGCCGCAGTATTTTGCAGCATTTTTGTTCATACCTGTTGCGCGAAGCTCAAAACCGAATTTTGTTTTTTCCAGAAGTACCCACACTACGATCGCCATTACCACAGAAATAATAAGACCGATGGATACGAATTTGTTTCCGGAAAAGATCTCGTCCAGTCCACAGTTGGGAAGAAGAGCACTCTTATTGCCGCTGGAAAGATCTACGGTGTATGGAGTAGACTCGGATTTCACCTGGGTAAGAAGCATATTCACCACATACAGGGAAATCCAGTTCAGCATGATACAGGAAATAACCTCGTTTACATTGAAGTAAGCCTTCAGTGCACCGGAGATGCCGCCTACCAGGGCTGCGATCACGATTGCTGCGATCATGCATACATACCAGGGCATACCAAGCTTTAACGCAAAATACAGGGAAGCTCCGGCTCCAACTACATACTGTCCTGCTGCTCCAATGTTAAAAAGTCCAACCTTGTAAGCAAACAGAACGGACAGGGAACACATCAGAAGTGCGGAAGCCTTTACCAGTGTGGTTCCCATATATTTCATCATAGCCTTCTGGCTTGGATAGTAAAAATAATTCTTGATAATTGCGGTAATCGCACCTGCAGCTCCTGCAGGATTGATAATAAGAAGTACCAGATAACCGATGAGAAGACCAATCACAATGCATAAAAGAGAGGCAATGATGGTCTGAACCGCATTGTTTCTCAGAATGCTTTCTTTCTTTTTGGATTCATTATTCATTGCTCTTCGTCTCCTTTCTCTTTGATCCTGCCATGTAAAGGCCAAGTTCCTCTACGGTTACTTTCTTCGGATCAAATTCTCCTACGATTTCACCTTCGTACATTACCAGAATCCTGTCTGATACATTCATAACCTCATCCAGCTCCAGACTGATCAGAAGAACGCCTTTCCCTGCATCCCTTGCCTGTACCAGCTGTTTGTGAACATGCTCGATTGCTCCAACATCCAGTCCTCGGGTAGGCTGAACTGCGATCAAAAGCTCCGGATTCTTGTCAATCTCACGGGCAATGATTGCTTTCTGCTGGTTTCCACCAGACATGGATCTCGCCTTGGTGATGGCACCCTGACCGGAGCGGATATCGTACTGCTCAATCAGGCGGTTGGCATATTTGCGGATCTCTTTGCGTTTCAAAAAGCCCAGTTTATTGGTGAACTGTGGTTCGAAATATCTCTGAAGGACGATGTTGTCTTCCAGGGAATAATCAAGTACCAGGCCGTGTTTGTGACGGTCTTCCGGGATATGGCTCATGCCGGAGGTAAGACGCTCACGGATTGGCATGTGAGTAATGTCTTTTCCATTCATAGTGATAGCGCCGCTCTTCAGTGGCTCCAGGCCGGAAAGTCCATAAACAAATTCGGTCTGGCCATTTCCGTCGATTCCGGCGATACAGACGATCTCACCTCTGTGAACCTGAAGGGAAACGCCGTTGACTGCGTTATTCTTATGATGCTTGGAAGCAACCACCATATCCTTGATATCCAGAACAACTTCACCGGGCTTTGCTTCTTCTTTCTCTACAACGAAGTTTACGTCTCGTCCAACCATCATGGCAGAAAGCTTCTCCGGGTTGGTATCTCTGATGTCTACAGTTCCGATGCATTTTCCCTTACGAAGAACGGTACAGCGGTCTGCAACCTGCATGATCTCACCAAGCTTGTGGGTAATGAACAGAATGCTTTTGCCCTCTGCTGCCAGGTTCTTCATGATCTGCATCAATTCCTGAATCTCCTGCGGGGTAAGTACTGCAGTAGGCTCATCAAAGATCAGGATCTCGTTGTCACGGTAAAGCATTTTCAGGATCTCGGTTCTCTGCTGCATACCTACTGTGGTATCCTCGATAATGGCATCCGGGTCTACAGAAAGACCATATTTTTCAGAAAGGGCCATAACCTTTTTACGCGCGCCCTCTTTCTGAAGGAAACCGTTTTTTGTGGTCTCAACGCCAAGGATAATATTATCCAGAACACTGAAGCATTCTATCAATTTGAAATGCTGATGTACCATTCCAATGCCCAGGTCATTTGCATCGTTTGGATCTTTGATCTCAACTTTCTTTCCATCTTTGTGGATCTCGCCCTCTTCCGGCTGATACAGACCAAACAGAACGCTCATCAAAGTGGATTTACCTGCTCCATTTTCGCCAAGCAGAGCGTGGATCTCACCTTTTTTTAACTGAAGTGTGATATTGTCATTTGCGATGATTCCGGGAAAACGCTTGGTTATTCCCAGCATTTCAATTGCATATTCACTCATCTTCGCTTTCTCCTTTTTTCATGGCAAAGTCGCAGACAGAAAGCACAAGTAATAAAACGGTTACTGATCACTTCATTCACCAAAAACCTCTCGAGTGAACAGTACTATAAGTCTTATTATGACGGCACTTACGTAAAAAAGGGGAGTGGCCACTGCTCACTCCCCTTTTTCTCACTGCATGGCCATTCTTCATGTTAAGACCAGTCTGCTTTCCTGTCGGAACCCTACCCGTGATTTATAATTGCATTTACTATGCGGAGTAGTTGGTTGTCTTATTTGATGCTGCCGTAATCATTTACTGTGATCTCAGTCTCTGGCATTGCTGTGATGTCGCTGCTTACTTCAATCTCGCCATTGTATAATTTCTTTACAAGATCTTTGTAATCATCTACAGTGAAATTGTCATCCCACTGGGTTGTCTCCATTGGGAGCTGTACATAGTTGTCTTCCGGGTTCTCAGATACAAGACCAAGGTTGTCGATCTTTCCAGCGTAATCAGATTCCCAATTGCCATCCTTGATCGCATCAAGTGCAGTCTTTACAGTCGGTGCAAGACCCTTCATAGCGGATGTAACAGTGATGTCCTCGCCGATGATTCCGGACTGGTCAGAGTCAACACCGATTACCTTGCCGTCAACCTTCGCTGCTGCTTCTGCTGCAGATGTGTAGATTCCACCGCCGCATGCGAATACAACTTCTACACCCTTGCTTCCGTACCAGGTATCCATGTAAGCTGTGATGTCTGCATCGCCGTAGAACTGTCCGCCGCATACATACTCAAGCTCAACGTCACTTGTGATTCCAAGCTCTTTGGCGGCTTCGTCTACGCCCTGAACATATCCATATCCAAAACGGGTAACAGCCGGTACAGACATACCGCCGAGGAATCCAAGATGCTTGTATCCAAGCTTCACAGCTGCATATCCAGCCATGTATCCGGAAATCTCTTCCTGATAGGTACAGCAGTAAACATTGTCTGCATTGTAGTAATCGGTCACTTCATAATCATCCGGATTGTAGGTGTATCCTTCGCCAACACCTTTCTCACAGATATCGCCTGCACTTACGTCTGGTGCAATAAACTTCACGTCCGGATACATCTCAGACTGCTCTACGATAGTAGCTGCGAACATATATCCCGGAAGTACGATCACGTTAGCTCCATCTGCTACAGCCTGGTCAACACTTGCGTTACGTGCCTCATCAGAGTCGCTCTCTGGTTTATAATAGTTGAACTCAGAACCATTCTCTTCGGACCACGCCTTACATGCCTCGTAAGTGGTCTGGTTAAAGCTCTGGTCTGTAATATCACCGGAGTCAGTTACCATGGCGATCTTCATATCTCCAGCCTCAGCCTTCACCTCTGTCACTCCGTAAGCTGGTGCAAGGGAAAGTGCCATTGCACCTGCAAGAACCATAGCTGCAATTCTTTTCTTCATATTATTTTTCCTCCTTTTTTTAAATTGGCTTTGTTATCTCTACAATGACATATGTCTCACTTTTAAAACAGGACACATGTCCCTTTTTCTATATTTATTTTCATTTTCGTACAAAAAGGATATTTTTTCAAGTGTTTTTTAGTATATTTTTTTATATTTGGTTTTTTATCAAAAGACATATGTCTCTTTTTTTATTTTCCGTATCATATATTTTGCATTAATGATATTTATGCATCCGCACATAATAGCTGATACATAAAATCACAGTAGCTCCGCTCCATGCTGCAATCTCCGCAAAGAAAATACCGTCCTGCCCGATAAAATGGGGAAGAATCAGCGCAGCACTGATACGCATGACAAATTCGGCCATACCACTTACCATAGGCATTAACGTATCTCCTAGTCCCTGAAGCGCAGATCTGTATACATACAGGAAGTACAAAACCCAGAGCATGGCAGCCATAATAGAAAGGTATTTAAAAG
>ERZ825159.2493-NODE-2493-length-14807-cov-4.207497_pt1 | contig 14807 bp, 9 predicted proteins | sample MGYA00519932_ERZ825159 | MGnify/ENA primary metagenome ERZ825159 (study PRJEB31778, sample SAMEA3449191) | human gut metagenome | biome: human gut; feature: human-associated habitat; material: faeces | place: United Kingdom | collected 2010/2012 ...
CCGTCAAAAATATCTTCTTCGTAATCATCTTCGTCAAAATCTCGTTCCAGTCCCACATATTCGATTTTAATGATACACCAGATACCACCGACTAACAGCTTTTCATTATGGGTGACCAAATCAGAATTGACCTCGAAATCTTTCAAGTCCAGATTCGTGAAGCTTGCAATATACTTATCTTCTTTTTCATCCAGCCGAACGGTCACTTTGTCAATTACGGTATACTGTCCATTTTCCTTTATTTTTGATTTTACATAGTCACTTTGGTCGGGGCGAACATAATTCTCGCTGAGAATTCTCTTGATTTTCTCCAAACCAATCTTAATCGCTTCCTCGTCATCGGTTGCACAGTACATTCCCAGCAAGTATTCCAGTACATAAGTAGGAACATTTGCCCCCTTTTTCATGAGTGCAGTCAAATCTTTCCGAACGGATTTGCCGGGAAATGCTGCAATTACCTTTCTATCAAATTCATCCATAATGATCCCTCCAAATTGCTTTAAAAATCAAAATCGTTGGAAAATGCAATCTTCACTGAAAATTCCGTGCGTTCGATTAAATCGCCTGTTTCCTTGTCCATGATGTTGAAATAATACACTGCATTTCCATCGAATGCAACATTTTTCAAGGTAAATCGAATATGGAATACCCGATTCTGTGGTTCTCCGGTTTTATCGGCAACCAATGTTTGTATATTGCTGACTGGATTTGAAAACTTGTCGCATAAATAAATTTCATAGGTTGCCGGAACAGTTTTTCCGCCGACAGCATCCATCTGCATAAAATCAAGGGAAAAAATATTGTTGCTGATTTTTCTGGTCATGCTGATGAGTTTTACAGGAACTTTTTTGATGTCCACAAATTTCTTTGAGGTTTTTGAGATGTTCTTGAATGTAATCACCGGCACGCAGCACTCTTGCAACGATACGCCACCATGGACAAAATGGCTGCCGCCACCTTGCTTTTGAATGCGGATTGTTTCATATGGTGTCAATCCAACCAATCCATCTGCATATTCTTCCATTGAAATATGCATGAGAACATCCGACTTGCAGGTGTTGTTTGCGAGAAGATATCGTTTGCCGCTTTCAAGAATCTCTCCAGAAACAAGACTTGTGCTGACTTTTTCGCTTTCTGCAAGGGGTTCATGAGCATACAAGAAACCATGGTCGGCAGTGATGAGAATTTTCGAACCACTCATAGAATTGACAATCAGACGGACTAAATTCTTGAGTTCTTCCAGTGCATCGGCACAGGCTTCAAAGACTTGATTTTCCGTATTTGCTTTATCTCCAACAGCATCAATGGTATTGTGATAGATATACACCACATCTGCACCGCTGACAAGTTCTCTTCGTTGGGATTGCTTCATTGTGAGCAGGGTTTCATATGTTACGGCACAGTTTTTCGGATTGGTTCTTTTTAAGATTTTATCTCTGTTTTCTGTGCCATCCGTTGGCAGTCCATCACATAGCACTTTCATGGAATCGGTAACTGTCAATGCTGTATGGGGGAGTAGGGCTGCCATGCCGAATTTGGTGATACTTGGAAAGACAGATTGCATAGCGGATTGTTTTGCTGTACCGTTTGTTTCTCGCAAAAGTTTTTCGGTAAGCTCTGTCGCTACCTCATACCGCAAAGCATCAGAGATAATGACAAATACTCTGCTATCATTGGTGAGGGGCTGTACCACATACCGATAAAAATCACACTGCTGTGGAATTCCACGCAATGAAAATCCATCTGCAACCGATTCTTTGATCAGGGAATTCCAGCTGCCGTTCAATTCTGAAAGATACCAATTCTGATAGAGATGTTCTGCAGTAACTACAGCACTTTTGAATAAGTCATCCAGCGTTCCCAATGTATTGAAAAGGCTTTTCCGGAAGTCCATATGCAGCCGTCTGTAGTAAGTATCCATCCAGTACAATTCTTTGCAGTAGGAATCCCACAATTCTTTTTCTGTTCCAAAGTGAAACCCTGTAATATGAGCATAGTGAAATTCCTGCATCTTTGCGATATAATATAGACCGTCATACAAATAGGCATAGCGATTATACCACTTTGAAGTACGGCGGCTTTCTGTAACTTTTAGAATCTCTTCTGTTTTGATCACATTTTCTGCAATTTCCTGTAGGAATCTTTCAATGATGACGGCATCAATACAAGGCAGACTATCCGACTGCATCAGAATTGCTGTATCCACTTTTTCCAGACGCTCTGTAAGCCGCATCCGCTCTGTAATATCGTCTGCAATTTCAAACAGCTTTTCCTGTTCTGCAGAAGCATTCCACTCATCAATGAAAGCATAGCATGCCGGCTGGTGTTCCGGAGAGAGATACTTCTCTAAGCCGGATAATACCGTTTCATCGCCAACCGTAGAAAACGCCGTGAGCAGGATCTGCGTTGCAAGGTCGTACAAATCATATTTTTCATCGGCATAGCCTGTATAACGTGCTGTCATCTCTCGCAATGCCTGCATACTGCCGAACTTTTCGATTTGTTCCAGACAAGTGTTATCCTCATGATACAGCGAATCGCAGAGAATTGCACGCAAAACGCCATGTACGGTATTCTGCTTGGTATTGCAGAGCACTGCCATGATGTCAATATGTAGCTGTCCAGCATTCTGGTACTGCGTTCCGAAATCTTTGAGCTTTGCAGCACGTTCCTTGCTCTCAAAAAATTTGATATAATGTTTCATTGCTCGCCGCAGTGGTGTTGTCTGTGGAATATGCAGTTCTTCCATCTGCATGGAAACCAAATCGGCACGAAATTCCTCGCTGTAAAGCTGAATATCTCTCAACCAGTTGTCTTCCCGATGGGAATAGGTTAGGGGGTCGTATACCAGATAATTGTTCTGGGTATCTGTTTCAGACAAGAGCATTTTTGCTGCAAAGAAGTTATCTCCGGTCAGTTTCAGAAGTTTCACGCCTGGAATCTCCAGTTCATCCAGCATTGTTTCAAACTCTCGGTCGGAGTCGAACCAGAAAATAATTCTACGCTGGTAACAATCGGGCAATTCCGCAGCAAACCGCTCCTGCAAAGTACGGTTAATGGTATCGATCGTCATTTTATCTTCTCCAAAATCTCTGCAAATTTCGCATAGTTCACCTTTACGCCATCGTCAAGGTCAATATCCATCATGCGGTCGGCGAGGTGGTGTACCTTTTCTTCATAGGCGTTGATTTCGTCCAGCTGTGCAGTCAGTTTCTCCTGACGCTTTTTCAGCTTCACACGCTCGGACTGTGCTGCGTGTTCCATCTGGTCGCCCAGCATGGAAAGCTGTGTCCGGTAGCGTTCTTGCAACTCGTGGACATAATCAGTGCGGACGGTAGCGACGGTGGTCTTCTCCCAGCGATGCATATAAACCAGAGCCTTGAAGGCGTTCTTCTTGCCGGAACTGAACAGCCAGTAAATCGGGCGTTTCTGATAAATTTTGCAGTGGTCGGCATAGAAGCCGTTGAGCAGGTAGTTCCGGATGGCTTCCCGTGGGGTTGCACCCTTTGTGCCGAGGGCATCGGCGATGAACTTGAGGTTCTCTTCCAGCGTGTCTTCGCCGTAGACGATTTTCACAAACTCCACGATTTTTCCGGTGAGGTCGCTCTCTAAGTAGTCATCATCGCAAATCGGAAGCACATTGTCTTTCACGGGGAGGATGGTCTTGTACTTGCTTGCATCCCATTCACCGCCGGCATAGCACAGCCCTTTTTCATCCAGCGAATACCGCCCGAACAGACAGCCCACGGCATAGGAGAGCAGCGACTTGATTTCCCGCTGCAAATCCGCCCGGCGAACGGTCACGTCCTTGTCCTCGACTTCCGGCGTCAGCTCATCCTGTAAGCCGTAGATGTCGATGAAGATGCGGTTCAGTTCCTCTTCGTTGGATTTTAGTTTTTGGAAACGAGCTTCGCATTCTTGTGCCCATTGGTTGTATTTGTCTGAGATTAGTTTTGACATGATTTTATCCTTTCACTGCTGCATCAATTTTTGCACAAACGCTGGGGAATTGGTTGTCAATTTCCCAGTTTGAGAAACGCAGAACTTGTAATTGATGCAGCTTTAAAATATCCGTTCGGATGCGGTCGTATTCTTCACCCTCTACGGTGTAGTGTTGGCTTCCATCTACTTCTATCACGAGATTTGCAGATGAACAATAAAAGTCAACAATATAATGTTCAATCACACGTTGCCGATAAAAATGAATGGGATAATTTCTTAAAAAATCATACCACAAGTGCCGTTCCTGTCGGGTCATATTTTTTCGCAGAGTTCGTGCAATTGGCTTTAAATTTGAATGATAACCAGTATAATGATAATCTTTCTCCATAACAAACCTCTTTCGTTTTTGTTCATGAGAGAACCCCTCCACCGCCGATGGCGGTTCTCCTCCCCTTTCAGGGGAGGCAAGATACCGACGCATGGCTCCCCTGAAAGGGGAGCTGTCAAGCCGCAGGCTTGACTGAGGGGTAGAATCACACCAACGGATGTCTTTCAAAATCCCAGCTTGTTTCAAACGAATCCCAGTCAGTTTGAGAAATTTTAATATTTTCTTCAGCGATTGCTTCAATTTGTTTAATTGATTTAAGTTGCACAGGTAAATCAAGAACATCTCTAACTGTTGTATTAAGTGTAGGATTATACATATTTAAAAGTGTATATGCTACAACTCCATTTAGAAAAGCAAGAAGCCATAAGTCAAAATCATTTTTCTTTGCAATAACTGTAGGTGCTCCCGAACTGTAATGATGTTCTTCATGTTTCATTCTAAAGCCATTTTTATAAGAGGTAATTAAATTCCAGCAAACTCCTCTTTTGCCACAGTATTTCTGATTATATAAACCACCATGACTAGCATAAAATTCTTTTGCTGTTGAAGACCAATCAACAACATCAAGATCATTTCCTGCCCATCGTCTGAAAATGCCTCCATTTGCATATGGTTGCCATCTGTCTGTATTAGATATTTCCCACCAGTTCCTTGTATAGAGTTCGTTATTATGTGTTTTATTTCTTCCTGCAGATTCATAAAAATTTCGAACTTTTGGCAATGAAAAAATTTTGAAATTTTTCCACCAATAAGCGACCGGAGAACCAGGGATTTTGGAGAAGTTTTCGGCATTGCTCTCATAGTAAAAACCACACTTATGATTTGAGATTGCTTCCAGTGCTTTCTGTCTTTGTACTTCCATTCCGCCACGAAATTCTGTCAATCTCAGATAAGCTCCGTTTTTGCATACTTTGCTATTTTTCAGGACAAATGTACAAATCGGCACAGTTGCTTCTTCAAATGCAGAGTACTCAAACTGAATCAAGGTTTCAATCGTTCGTGTATTATAAATGTAATTCCGCATTTTTTCATAGCTTTGAATAAACATCCACACATATGGCGTTAGGAAACCAAGATAACCCTCTAATTTTGCCATTTTCGTGCATTTTACAACAAAAGCAGAAAACAAATCGGATTTATAATCTGGATAATTTTTCTTGATGAAGTCTGACAGCGTTGCATTCATGCCAGAGCCGCCCATATACGGCGGATTGGTGCAGACTACATCATATTTCTGCGTCAGAATCCGAGCCACTCGCATCATCATTTCCAGCTGCTCTGCCTGCATCCCGAACGTCGGCAGGAACGCAGAAACCGCTTCGTCCAGCCCAACCGGTTTCGTCACCGTCATCAGTGAGCCGTAGGTATCAGCGAACTGGAACTGCTCTGCAAATTTTCGCAGGCTGCCGCTCAGCAGGGAAGTGTTTATATGCATTACATCCGCAAAATTCGCAAGATTTGGCTGATTTTTCGCCGTGAGAATGCGGCGGTTGTATTGCCGTGCTTTCATCATCACCGCAAAATATGCCAGCTGATAGGCACGGCGGTCGATGTCCAGCCCATAGAGATTGTTCCGCAGGATGGACTTTGCTGCATCTCGCTCCGACCATCCGCAGGCGGTGTAAATATCTATCAACACATCAAAGGCATAGACCAGAATATGTCCGCTGCCCATGCATGGGTCGATGATTTTGATTTGTTCCGGCTGAATCTCCCGATACGCAGCACGCAGTTTCTCCAGTTCTGATTTTACAGTATCTTCCTGTTCTGCCTCTTCCAGATAGTATTTCCAGTTAGCGTTTTCCGGCTTGCCGTGACCCTCTGTCCAGAGTCTGCCCAGCGAGTTTTCCACCATGTACCGCACAATCCAATCCGGCGTGAAAAGCTGCGTAGCTGCTGGAATATCCGCTGCACTGATTTTGACATTTTTCTTGAGATTGGCGAAAACTTTATCTTTCGGCTCAGAGTTGTAATATTGATACAGCCAGCCGATAATCTGCACTTGGTCGTTCCAGTCCGATTCCGGAATGTCTTTCACCATGTGGGCAATGACACTATCTTCCCGCAGCAAGTTCTTCGGGAATAGCAGTTCTGTCCATCCGCCGATTCGCTCGAACATCTCCGGCAAGCCCTCGTTCAGGGCGTTGCACTGCGTGATGACGATGTATTGATATAGCTGCTCGTTCTTCTGCTGCTCCAGAAGTTCCAGTACGAGTTCTTTGTCTAGCCCGTCGATTTCCAGATTCACCGCATCGGTCAGCACTTCCGGCTTGAAATTGCCGTCTTCATCCGAGAAAATGCGAGTGTGCGACGGGAGGTAATTGTTCACCTCCATGAATCGCAAAGCAATGAATCGGTTAAACCATGTATAGGCAGCTTCTTCCATGGTGGAAGCGAAGCCTTTCGCCTGAATTTGAGCGATGAGCTGGGCACGTTGGCTTTGCTCCGCAGAGGTTAAAGATTGCCCGTTGACCGCTGCCTGTGATGGGTCGTTTTTTCCGTTTTCTGTGACTTCATATTCAAATGCCTTTTGCGTGACTGCCTGAATCAGCATGATTCTTGCCGAAACAGCAAATTTTTTGATTGCAATCTTGTTCATATTCTCACCTCAAATGATATGGAGGACATCATGTCCATTGAGCTTTTGCAGTAATATTTTCTTGATTTCCGCAACATATCGATCAATATCCGCTTCGCTTTTCAGCTGCATCGTGTGACAAATCGTGCTGCGGTTGATGGTTACCGTGTCGATGTCCGGTTCTGCAACAACAAGCAATTTTTGCAGATACTGTTGCCGAATGTTCCCGATTTGAATTTTCATCGCATCGAGGCTGGTCAATTTTTCTGCATGTTCGGCAGCGGTTCGCTTTTCGATGAACACTGCATCTGCACGCTGAACAATATCGCCCTGTTTCACGTCAGCAGTCTGATGAATTTCACCCATTGCCGCTTGAATCTCGCCGATTACTTCTTCCCGTTTCTGTATAAGCAGTTTTTCATATACGTTCTGAATCGTCTGCACCAATTCTGGCAGTTCGCTGATTCGTTTGTACGGCTTTGGCATTGCAAGGATTTCCTTGATTTTGGAAATTGCAGCGATGGCATCGCTTTCCGTTTGGAAATATTCTTTTTCTGTGTCCAATTGTTCTGTCTGTGCTTTTGCACGGTCGAAAATTTCTCTTTGTATGCGGAAGAAGGTGTCTACATCGGAAATATCTTCCGAGAAGTCCAGGAAATCATCTTGTAGTTCTACCGCTTTTTTCAGCAGTGCAATGCTGTCATTTTTCTGTGCAAGCAGTTTCTCGCAGAGTTTGATTCCATTTTCAACAACATTTTTTCCGGGATATGCGGAGAAAGCGTATTCTTTTGCAATCCGTCCCTGAAGAACTGCACGCTCCGTATCAAATTTTTCTGTGATATAGCGAATCAGCCCTGCTTCATCATCCGGAATTGCACCCAATGTGCAGTTATGATATTCGCTGAGAAATTCCCGACATTTCTTGATCAGTGCTGTTGGCGGAGCAACTTTAAACGCAATGATTGCCTTGTCAATTTCTGTTTTTTTCCGCAGGTAATCTATGATTTTTTTATCACTCGGCGAAATAATTGTACCGCCATATTTCAGTACTAATTTTTGTGCAGCAATCAATTCTGCAACAATTGCTGCAATGTCAATTTCACGCCAGCCATAGGGGATTGCCTGATAGCGTTTTTGCAGATCGCCCATAGAGGTTGGCAGCTGTCGTTCTTTCTGAATTTCCAGATATTGCAGCAGTTCTTTGCTTGCTTCAGCGTTTGGCGATTCTGTTCCTGCAAGCACCATTTGCTTACTGCCGTTCAGAATTTGCAGAAGATCCGCATCACTGTCGTAATTTTTCCGGATATATCCCAGTTTTGTGTAAACGCTTTCTACAAGAACGCTCATTGCCCGTTCCACGCAGTCTTTCACTGAAGAAACTTTCATCATCAGCTTATCGCCTGCAACATAAATTCGACCTGCAACGATGGCAGCAGAAATCAATTCCTCTGCACGCTTTTCATGTGCGGAAGCCTGATTTTGTCTTGCTCGGATAATATTTTGAATCATTTCCGGAAGCTGTGTCACATTTTTGCTCTTGACATAGCGACGAATTTTCATGGCATCTTCCAGTTCTTTGAAATAAGGCTGGCTCTCTGCCAGAACAATGATGACTTCATTGTCGGTAGCGGATTTCATCCGGAAAACGGAATCATCCATGGTATAAATTTCCGAAGCAACGGTGATGAAATGCAATGCGATAGAGCCGGTCAGCTGACCAATGACGGTTTCATCAATTCGTTCATCATAGGGGAAATCGTATTTTCCATACCGAAATTTTTTGCTGACAAACAGTTTTCCGAAGATAATATCCGAAATTGCTTTTGTAATAATGGCACTATCTACAGGGGTGTTCCGAATTTCACGGGCAATATCCTGTTCATCGTCTGTCAGAAAAGTATAAGTATCGCCTGCTCTGGAAACATAGTTTTGCGATACCAGTCTATCCAAGGACTGTTGTATTTCAAGACGGGTGGAAATCTTATCCGTACGAATATCTTCTGCCATGAGAATGCTGATATTGTCCACATTTGCCTTGATATCGTCTACATAGCGTACGAGATACAAGAGTTTCAAGATATTGACATCATATTGTTCAATGCCATCATGATGATCTGCTGCATCTTGGCAACGGTCAATGACACGGCGAATGGAGCTGTCCAGAAACGTGTGAAGGGTATCATAGAACAGATAGAATGGAACGAGTGCAAATTCATCTTTGTTTTGGATTGCTTGTGCTGCTTCCTGAAAGCCGGAAAGCATGGAGCGTTCGCCGCCGGAGAGATGCTTTCCAGAGTTTCCATGCTTTCTGATTTCCGCAAGAACATTCTGCATCAAGCGGAACTGATAGGGAACAAACGGATAAGTTTCTACAAATTCACCCTCGCCGGCGTAGCCCTTTAAATCAAGTATCGCATGGCTGAATGTAAACAGATTTTTCAGCACCTGGTGATTCTTTTCGTATTGCTGCTTGAGCAGTTGTTCTGCAATTTCTGTTTTAGCGAGGATTCGCTTTTTGATGACTTCGTCCACGGAAGAAGAACTCAAACTCAACCGTGTATTGAATCGTCCCTGAATCTTAGAAAAATCATCGCCGCTGATTTTGGTAATGCTGTCAATTGCCTCTTGAGAAGTTACCATGACCCAAACTCTGCCGCCGCATTTCGTCCCGATTTCTTCCACAATGGTTTGCAAGTTCAACATAAGGTCAGAATCCGAGCCGATATATTGACCAACTTCGTCAATCATAAACAACAGGCGGTTGTCTTTTCCTTTGCTTTCCACGTATTCTTTGATTTCACTCACAAGTTGTTCAATGCTCAGTTCAATTTCTTCTTCGCCATTGAACCAATTGCGGGCAGCGGTTTCACTCATGCCAAGTGCTTCACACATTGCCGCTACAATGTCATCTTCAAAGAAAGAAAAAGAATTCCGTGAACTTTCCCACGAGCCGCCATTGATACGTTCAAAACTCTTTTGGAATGGTTCTGTCTTTCCGGATTTTGCAATAAACTGTTCCAATTTAGCAATTTTCAAATCGTTGCCGTAAAATCCCTGATGTTCATAAAATACCTTTGCAAAAATCCGCAAAATGGCTGTTTTATCCTTTGTCAAAGGACTTTTCGAATCGATATTGAAAAGAATTGTTTCCGTCGGAACTTTTACACAGTTTTCCAGTTGTGCATACATCATCGGGTCGTCAAATTTGTCGGCAAAATACGCCACTGCTTTTTTTCCGCCAACAGTTCGATTGGAAAGCAAGTACGAGAGCATCTTCAAAAAATGAGATTTACCGCTTCCAAAGAAACCAGAAATCCAGACACCAATTTTATCTGTTGGCTGTTCCAGAGAGCGTTCATAGTGATTCAAAAAAGTGTTAAAGTGACGACGCAGTTCTTTTGTAATCACATATTCCGACAGTTCCTGAACGATGGAATGTTCATCATCTTGTGCGACTTTAATGACCCCGTTGATGTCACGGTTAATATCTGATTTGTACATGTCTCGTAATTGCATAAAAAAGTCCTCCCTTAAATCATGTTGAATGCACGGTAATAGTTCCCATCTTGAAATTCATCAAAAAGGGAAAGTGCTTGTCCATTGTATGTGCCAGGATAAAGCATCACCACTGGAATATCCGAAAAGATATGCTGAAGATTGTCCAGGATGTTATGAGAACGCATGAATGGATAAACTTTTCCAACACCCGTTATCAGCAAAATATCCCCATGTGTATGTGGTTCATATTCCATTTTTTCTACAAAGTCTTCTGGTGAAATTGCCTTTTGCAGTTGCTTCAAAAGATAATCCGAACCCTTCTTTTTTTCCATAGCTGGAATGCTTTTCAAGATTCGTTTTTCCTCACAAATCTGTAAGAAAATTCGGTATAGGTCGCATTCTTTCAGATGAAACGCTTGATTTTCAGATTGGATGAGATCAGAAAAGAAACTGAAAACAAGCATCTCTTCTCTTGGGTCATAACAGAATACATGAATGCCAACTTCGTTCGATAATCCTTTGTTGCTTAAAAAGATATCATCCGAAAATCGTTTCTTTACTTCGTTCAATTGATCTATAATATTACTCATGGTTTCTCCCTCAATTAAAACAATTAAATGCTGGAAGTGCATCCAGATCGTTTTTTTGCCGAATCACTTCTTCTAATTCTGGATAGAGATACACCGGCAACAGATTCTGCGATCTGGTGTTTTCCAGATAATCACACTCTATCAAAAAGCGTACCAGAACTTGTTTCAGTTTCTTTAGCGTAGAAGCACTCCAGGTATGAACAGCAGGCACTTTTTCAGAGAGTTCCATAAAAAATATCATTACATCCTTGGAGGAAAAAGCAAAATTTTGTGACCGATATTTTTCGCCAATTACCTCCGTCATAAAGTCATATACCATGCGATTTTCGCACATAATCGCATAAAGGTTGACTTGTTTTGCGACAGCAAATGAAGCGTTGGCAAGGTGATATACCAGTTCTGGAGCGTTAAGAGCATCAATTCGTTTCAAACAGGTTTTTGTGATGCTTTTTATCATTTTTTCTGTTGGAAATTGAAATAAATTTTCAGAGAAAATATCTTGCTCGATTTCATTCCGGTTTTTTCCTTGCAGCATCAAAGAGGAAACAATACGGATTTCAAAAAATAGAAATTGCTCTCTGGTTAAGCCACCATTATAATGCTTTTCTATCACGTTTTTACTCCTTTGAAAAAGTAGCATGCTTTCTCAAAATGGATTCTTTTGAGAAATGAGAAAAAAGTCCCTTTTTACGTGGCTATTTCATTTTCAAGTTTCCAATTTGACACGAAAATACACAAAAGCACGAGATAAACAACACATTTTAAAACAGCAATGAAAGTTTATTCATAAGCTTTCTTTCATAGACACAATCAGGATGAACATATCTGTTGAGCGTCATGTTAACGGTTCTATGTCCGAGAACAGCAGACAATGTCTTGACATCAAAGCCGTTTTGAATACAATTTGTGGCAAAGGTATGCCGTAACTGATGATAATTATGGTTTTTGATATCTATTTGAGAAAGAATCTTTTTGTAACGATACTGATAGGTACGTGGTTCAATCGGCTTTTCCTTGCCAGAAAGAAAATAACAATTCTCATCTTTTTGGAACATTTGAAGATATCTTATTAGAAAATCCGGTATTGCAATCACTCTAAAAGAGGTGTCACTCTTAGGTATAGAAACAATTACTTTTGTCTTTCGTATGCCATTATCATAAGACTTCACACGTTGAACTGTTCTTCGGATAAATAGAACTTTCGTATTCAAATCAATATCTGCCCATGTAAGACCACACAATTCTCCAATTCTAAGCCCCATATACAAGGAAAGTAGGATACCTAGTGCAGTAGGATTCAAATGGGATTTCAAATATTTTACGAGGTTTTTCTGTTCTTTGGAATTTATTTTTTTTACTTTATTTTTATCCGGCTTTGGAAGCACTATATTTTTTAAGGAAAGACAAAAGTGATATTCCTCTTGTCCATACAAAAGCATGGATTTAAAAACTGCAAATAAATCCCTTACATAATTTGCTGATAATCCTTCTGCCAGTTTCTCTCTTATATATGTATTTACTTTTTTTGATGTTATAGAGGAACATGGAAGATTACCGAATACAGGAATAATATGTTTTTCAAATTTTGTACGATAATTTGCATAAGAAGATTCTTTGACACGATTTGCAACAGCAACAATCCATTCTTGATAGACTTCCAACACAGTTATATGTTTTCTATGTCTATATTGCGATTCGATTTCCATTCCAATTTGAACTTTTTGCAATGCCTCTTCATAAGTTTTTCCATAAACATACTGATAAATCTTTTTTCCACCTTTCTTCTGACCAATAACAAATCTTCCCATAAAACGTCCATCTTTTCTTTCAGTAATATGCATCATCATAAATATACTTTTCCTCCATTGGTATATGCATTTTGACTGTACAGATGAAATCACAGCAGTCAAGTATTGTGCATTTTTGACAAATGCGTAGAAGCGTTATTGAAAAATGCTGTTTCTTATGGTATAATAAAATTGATTATATCACCTTAAAAAATCAAGAATTAAATGTGAATAGAAAAAATAAATCGCATCATTTCTCAAAAGAATCCATTTTGAGAAAAATAAATTTCGTGCGAAGTAGCATCTTGGGAACGAATCTATTTTGAAGAAGGAGCGGAGGAATTTTACATAGAACGCAGTAGGAATTGAATGCCTTGGTTGCCGAGCGGGTACGGCAAGAGAAAAAGCACAAGTGAGGCATGAACACAAGATTGGGCTGATTATTGATATTGCCGGTATTCTCCGCAGTACCTACTATTACAGCAAGCAATTTAATATCTATCACCAATCATTGATTGATATAATGGCAAATTGATTTCATACAAGTAACGGATATGCTTGTGCTAAGAATTTCTTGGTCTGCTAAAAACGGAATTTTTTTATTTGCAAGGATTCCATTCTGTCGAGCATTTCATCGAAGAACTTTATAAATATATGGAATAGTATAACAACAAACGAATCAAGTTAGGACTTGGTGGTATGTCACCGGTGCAATTCAGATTGTCTGCTGCATAACAAAAGCGACCAAGATTGCTCTTAGTCGCTTTGCATATATTTTCTTTTAAATTTTTGGGGTACGGTTCACACAGGGATGACATTGAAAGTTTATCGGGAAAAGAATTGTATCATTCACAAGTAAGAAAGCCTATATTTCGTTTGCTAGAGAATGGGATAACATAAAAATAAAAATCATATTCTATCTGGTTTCTCAAGTTATCATAATAAGAACCTCCTCAGCAAAGCCAAATGTTGTTTTTTTAAACCATCTTGCATTTCAGTTTGAAATGTGGTATAATATGTAAAATTGAATGTAGAGGATTTTCTTTACAAATTGAAGATTGTGAGGATATCATAATGGCAGGATATATGGTATATTGGAGTAAAGAGTATGTGAGAGAATTAGAAAAAGCAGGGGACAGAGGACCTTTTAAAGTGGTTTATGGGAGCCAGCATCAAATTATGCCGTCGATATCAGCAGTAAAAGTTGGAGATATTATCTATCCTGTTACCATAAAAAATGGAACATTGGCTGTTATGGCACGTCTATATGTTGAAAAAATAGAATGTGCATTTGATTATGCAATGCGAGAATTGGGTACATATTATTCTACATTGATTCCAGAAGGTGTGCTATACTACACAGAGGGAATGTATGGTGCATTTGTGATGTGGAAAGATGGTGCAGGATATGTCGTTGATGATACGACTGTAAAGCATAACGGGATAGATGGAGAAATATACGAAAAGATTCCTGATAATATCCAGCGAATATATCATGCGGATACATTGAAGGAAGTACCGCATCTTTTTCATCAAGAGCCCAAAACATGTTGTGGAAAACTCGCTGCGAGTGGAAACGGTTCTGAAATTTGCCCAAGAATCATACCAATAGAAGTTGTAAAAACAATGTCATTCGGAAAAAATAAGTCTGTGCAAAAGCCATTGCGATTTGATAAAAATGACAGAATCATGACAACATCTGTTTCAGCTTTTGTTCGTAAAATGAGTGATGAGACAATGACGATATTTGAAAGTTTATTCTAAATTATCTTTTACATTTGAAGGAGACTCCATAAATGAAAAATGATGTAAAAGAACAGAGCCGCAGAAAGTTCTGAACGGTTCTGTTCTTTGTTGTTTTCTACAACGATAATTCTAATGGTTCACCATTTATATTTTTCAAATACCGGATAATTATTTTTAAATCTTCACCAATCTATTTTAATTCTGAGAGCTTGTGTTCATAGCGAAAAAGTGGTATAATAGGAGATATGAAAAAAGAATATCAAGCAACAAATTACGAA
>ERZ825159.2508-NODE-2508-length-14743-cov-14.577410_pt1 | contig 14743 bp, 9 predicted proteins | sample MGYA00519932_ERZ825159 | MGnify/ENA primary metagenome ERZ825159 (study PRJEB31778, sample SAMEA3449191) | human gut metagenome | biome: human gut; feature: human-associated habitat; material: faeces | place: United Kingdom | collected 2010/2012 ...
TGGTCTGCATGGGGCGGGCCGTGGTAAAGATCTGGCTCTTGCGGGTGGGGATCATACTGTTGCGGGTGATGAGGGGGGTGGCCACGCCGCCCAGCGTTTCAATGGACAGCGTCAGTGGGGTGACATCCATCAGCACAAGGCCCTGCGCGGCCGCACCGGTGGCACCGGCCAGCTTTCCGCCGCCCTGCAGCAGGCCGCCCTGCACGGCGGCACCCATGGCCACGCATTCATCGGGATTCAGGGTATGGCTGGGCTCACAGCCCAGCAGCTCCCGGACCTGCCGCTCCACAGCGGGCATCCGGGTGCTGCCGCCCACCAGCAGGACTTTGCCCAGCTGGCTGGCGGAAATCCCGGCATCCCGCAGGGCGTTCTGCACCGGCTGAACGGTGCGGGCCAGCAGGTCACCGGTCATCATCTCAAACTGGGGGCGGCCCAGGCTCAGATCCAGATGGTGGGGGCCATCCTTGCCCACCGCGATAAACGGCAGGTTCAGCTGGGCGGAAAGCGCACTGGAAAGCTCCTTCTTGGCCTTTTCCGCTTCCTCCTTCAGGCGGCCCATGGCGGCGGGGTCCTTGGTCAGATCGATGCGGTCAGACCTGCGGAACTCCGCCACAGCCCACTCAACGATGCGCTCGTCAAAGTCATCGCCGCCCAGATGGGTATCGCCGCCGGTGGCCAGCACCGTAAAGGTGCCGTCCTCGATCTCGATGATCGAAACATCAAAGGTGCCGCCGCCCAGATCGTAGACCAGGATCTTCTGGGGAGCTTCGTTGTCCAGGCCATAGGCCACCGCGGCGGCGGTGGGCTCGTTGATGATGCGCAGAACATTCAGGCCCGCAATGCGGCCCGCGTCCTGAGTGGCCTTGCGTTGGCTGTCGTCAAAATAGGCAGGCACCGTGATGACGGCCTCGGTCACCGGTTCGCCCAGATAGCTCTCGGCATCGCGGCGGATCTTGGTCAGGATCATGGCGCTGATCTCCTGTGGGGTCAGGTCTCTGCCATCGATATGCACCCGGTGATCAGAACCCATGTACCGCTTGATGCTGGACACCGTGCGGCCTGAGTTTGTGGCGATCTGACGCTTTGCCGCGCCACCCACCAGACGCTCGCCGTCCTTGGTAAAGGCCACCACGCTGGGGGTGGTGCGCTCGCCTTCGGCGTTGGTAATGACCACAGGCTTGCCGCCCTCCACCACCGCCACACAGGAGTTGGTGGTGCCAAGGTCGATTCCGATCACTTTGCTCATAGTGCTTGTCCTCTTTTCTTCGGCGCAGAATATTTCCTTGAATATCTTACCGGTTTCCTATGACGATTTCTTAGAACAAATGTAAAGAAACTGTGTTTCAGGCGTTTTTATCGTCGGCCAGCAGCTGATCCGTCAGCAGTTCAGCCTCCCGCAGCCAGTCGGCAGCATCCGTTTCGCCCTCGGCCTGCAGGATCCGAAAGCCCTGCACGGCTTCGGCCACCTGCAGCAGCGCCTTTTTGCGGGAGAGGTACTGGGTCTCGTACTGGGCAAGGCGCAGGCAGACCTGCGGGGTGTAGGCGATGTCCGGCACCTCCCGGGCAGCGCTCTGGGCGCGGCGGTAGTATTGCAGGGTCTCAGCCATCTCCCCGCCCGATGCGGCACAGTCATCCCCCAGGGCGATCATAGCCTGCACTTCCCCGGCCTGTGCGGCTTTTTTCCACATCCGCCGGGCCTGGGTCTTATTCTTCCGGGTACCCCGGCCATAATACAGGCAGTCCCCCAGGGCAGAAAGCGCCTCTGCGCTGCCCGCCTCGGCGGCGGCAGTGTAGCGTGCCGCCGCTTCCTGCCAATCCCCGGCCCGGGCGGCGGCGTGCCCGGCTTCCAGCTCCTGAGCGCCGGGGTTGTCGCTTCCCCGCTCCGATTTCAGCAGCCCGCTGAGCAGGGAGACATCCAGCGTGGCAGAACTTGTCCACGGGTCCAGCACCACACCATCGATGCCGTCCGTTTCCAGCGCATACTCCATGGCGCTGCGCAGGCTGCGCTCCACCATGGGGCGGGTGGCGCTGGCCTTTTCCGCCTCGGCGTTCTTTACCGAGGTGAACAACGGCAGATAGTTCCGCTCTTTCCGGGTGTGGAGCAGCCAGGGCTGCAGGCCCTCGGCCCGCTCCTCCGGGATGGGCAGATGCGCCCAGGGGGCGGCCCCGCTCTGGGGGTCCACCGCCGCATCCAGCGGAACCAGCACCTTGGTCTGCAATTCCAGCGCATAGTTCAGGGCGTTCATCAGGCTCCAGAAATGTTCCTCGTTCTGCTCCCGGTACAGCCGCGCCACGGCCTCCTCCACAAACGGGCAGCCTGTGCCCACCGGCCCGTACTGCGGCGCAGTCCGCTTTTTTCCGCTGCCCACCGGCCGGAAGCGCCGACCGCCCATGTTGTATGCCATTTATCTCACCCTTCTTTTTCATCAATAGGATAAGTATAGCAGGAATCCGCAAATTTCACAATATTTTCCCGCAGGCAGCCGAACGCAAAAACAGCAGGCGGCTGCACATGGCCGTCTGCTGTTCGGTTCACTCTTCTGCCGGTTTCGCCGCATCGTCCAGATAGTCCTCGATGCTGCCGATGCTGTACCGGTTCTCGTTGGCTTTCACGCTCCGTGCACTGGCATCGTAGCAGGCTTCCAGAATGGGCATCACTGGCTGCTGGCCCTCCGGGTCGGTCAGATGTCCGATGGCCCGGGCCTCATAGTAGTTGTCGATGATCTGGTTCACGATCCGTTTGCGGTCACGGAGCGGAGTCTGCAGGTTGGCCAGCAGCTCCTGCCGGATGCCGCAGCTGTTGCTGCCGTGGTCGCCGAACAGGATGTAATACTCCTGCTCGATCTCCAGCGGTGCAGCCTGATGCAGATAATAATCCGCCAGTGTCCTCCGCTTCTTTTCGGTGCTGAAGCCCTTGATCTCCTCCATGCCGCGCGGAAAGAGTTCCGGATGCCGGATCCACATTTCATAGGGCCCCACCGGCAGGTGCAGAGTATCGAATACATCCAGAAAATCCTCCAGCGCAATGCGGATCTCGCCCCGCTCCCATTTCTGAATGGTGCGCTTGTCCCGCCCCAGCATATCCGCAAGCTCCTGCTGAGATCTGCCCGCCACGTTCCGGGCAAAGGCAATGGCTTCCCCGATTCGGTTCCGGTAGTTGGACATATTCTTTCCCTCCTGACACACACTTGTACACCAGGCATTCCAACGTCTGGCGACATAAAATACTTTCCTCTGATAAAAGGATAATGGTTTGTCCCGCCTTCTGTCAAGAGTTGCAAATTCAATCACTTCACGTAAAATTTTTGTTAAATGTGTCATTCAAGCCGGACAGCCGCCTTTTTTGCAGAGATTTTGCCACTCCGTGGGGCATCCGCCCCCTGTCTTAAACAACGTTCGGGCCATTTTGTCCTTTTTCACCTGCCGGAGGCAGCCGGATGTGTCAGGTACACCGCAACACGCAACGCAAAATATTTTTTGCAAAAAATTCCTCTTCGGCAAGTTTTTCCCAGCGCATCCGTTTCCATACACGCAAAAACCGCCCATAGCCGTCTAAAACAGCCATGGGCGGGTACTTTTTCTTTATGCCAGTTTATTCAGCCTTACGGCAACGTAGGGGTCAGGGAGCTTGAGCTCGTCGGCAAGGTCGGCTTCAGATTCGTACTTCTCCGCCGCCATACCCACCACAACGCTGCACACGTCAAAGCGTCCGGCAGGCGAAAGGGCCGTGACCTTGGCTTCTCCATCGGCAATGGCGGTCACCACGCCATCCGCATCCACGGTAACGACACCGGGGTTGCTGCTGACCCATGTAATGGGCACACTGCCGCCGCCTTCCACCGCAACGGTGGCCGTCAGACGTTCCTGGGTGCCCACGGTACGGAGCAGCAGGTCACTCTTGTTCAGGGTCACCTTGCCGATATCCGAAGTCACCGTGACGCTGCACCGCAGAGCCTGGCCGTTGGAGACCATTGCCGTGATGGTGGTGGTGCCCGCCGCCTGAGCCGTGACAAGCCCCTTGTCGCTGACTGTGGCAACCTCAGGGTTGCTGCTCATCCACTGGTAGACATAGAGGAAGGAGTGGTCGCTGTTGGTCAACCGGAGCTGATGGGTGGGGTGCAGGTCATTGTACTGCAGCACAAGGCTCAGGCTGGTGGTATCCAGCGTGGGCTTTTTTCTGGCTGCTTCTTCATTTTTGCGGGTCACGGTCACCTTGCAGGCGGCACGTTCGCCGTGGTCGGAGATGGCGGTGATGATGGCAGTGCCCGCATTGCGGCCCGTCACCTTGCCGTCGCCATCCACCGTGGCAACATTGGAGTTGCTGCTCATCCAGACGATGAAGTAATAATCGCTCTGGCCGCTGGTGTACAGGTAGCCCTTGGGGCGGGGGTCATCATCGGTGATCTCCAGCTCCATCTCGGTCAGCTCCAGTTCCAGCTTGGAGCCGGTTCCGGTCAGGCCTGTCAGCACACCGGGCGCGGCCTGCGCGGGCAAAGGGGCAGCCAGCAGGGCCCCGCTCAGAGCCAGCAGGGCCAGAAGCCGCCCCGCGGTTTGGAATTTCCATTTCATTGGGTCGAACTTCCCTCCTTGTTTCATCCCATGGGATCAAAGGAATGCCGCACACATGGAAAAATTTCGCGTCCATGATTTTTCTCACTATTGATTTATTTTACACGTCCGGCCATTGTGGGTCAAGTTTTTCGCCCAAAGTGCTGTGCTTTCGCACCCGATTTCGTCGGGAATTCCAGTTTTTTCCGATTTTTTTGTGCAGAACATCAGGGCCAAAAAGCGCTCAGTCACCTCCGGTGACAGCTCCCCTGATAGGGAGGCCAGGTTCACGCGCTTTCTTCGGTGTAATACTGTGCCTGGGCGTTCCACAGTTCGTAATACTTTCCATCCGGCTCCCCCAGCAGTTCCTCATGGGTGCCCTGCTGGACGACCTCGCCGTGGTCGAACACGGCGATCTCATCACAGAACTTGCAGGAGGACAGCCGGTGGCTGATATAAATTGCAGTCTTATCGCCCGCGATCTCGTTGAACTTTGCGTAGATCTCCGCTTCAGCCACCGGGTCCAGGGCGGCGGTAGGCTCATCCAGCACGATGAAAGGTGCATCCTTGTACAGGGCCCGGGCAATGGCGATCTTCTGGGCCTCGCCGCCCGAGATGGTCACGCCATCCTCGTCCAAATCTTTATAAAGGCAGGTGTCCAGCCCCTTGGGCATCCGGGCCAACCGGTCGGAAAAGCCCGCTTTTTGCAGGCAGTCGGCGGCACGGGCGACATCATAATGCTGGGCCGTGGCAACATTCTGGCCCAGCGGCAGGGCGAACAGCTTGAAATCCTGGAACACCACCGAGAAGATATCCATGTACTCATCGTAGCGGTACTTACGGATGTCGATGCCGTTGAGCAGGATGACACCCTCGGTGGGGTCGTATAGGCGGCAGAGCAGCTTGATGAAGGTGGTCTTGCCGCTGCCGTTCATGCCCACCACGGCCAGCCGCTCCCCCACCTTGAAGGTCATGCTCAGGTGGCGCAGGGCATATTGCTCGCTGCCGGGGTACCGGAACGAGACATCCAGGAACTCCACGGTATACTGGCGGTCGCTCCGCTTTTCGGTGGTCAGGCTGCCCTTGTACATCTTGTTGGGCAGGTCAAGATAGTCATAGAGCGTTTTCAGGTAGGGGGCGTTGAATCTGCAGTCGCCCACGGCGGTGAACAGCCCGCCGATGCCCACAAAAAAGTTGGTGGCTGCGCCCACATACTGGGTCACAGCGCCCAGACCAAAGGCCCCGCCGTAGGCCTTCAGGCATACAAAGAGGTAGGCAAGACCCATGAGCAGAGCCGAAACGGCGTTGCCCGTGGCATTCAGGATGCCGAATTTCCCCTTGCGGGCCCGCTCAAAGGCAGGCATGGAGACGGCGGCGTGATCTTTCAAAAACTCGAACTGGTCGTACATCCGCACATCCAGCGCCTTTTTGTCATCCCGACATACCCCCATGAGGAAGGCCCAGAGCCGGTTGCCCCAGCGGCCCTCCTCCTCGATATCCGGGCTGCTGATGCCCGCGCTGGAAGCGCACACCGGCGAGAGCCACGCCACGGCCAGGATCAGCACCAGCACTGCCGGAACACAGAGCGGGCTGTTGAGGACTGTCAGCGGGCCGGCGGGCACCCTGGCCGTGAACAGCCCCACCGACAGCACCGCGCCGCCCAGAATACGGAATACCGCCGCGGATACACTGTCCAGCAGCGCCACAGCGTTAGGATTGCCGCCGCTGCAGAAGCTTTCGCTCTGCTGGATGAAATTGTAGAGGTCGTAGACCTGCTGGCTGTCCTCGTCGGCATAATCCATGGACATCTGCTTTTCCATAAAGCAGTCATGGCCCAGCTGCCAGTTCAGCTGTTCCCGCTCCACGCTCTTCCAGTGGAGCAGGACCGACCGCACCAGCGTGAGCAGAGCGGTCACGCCCAGCACCCACGCCACATCCACGGCAAGGGCCTGCGGGTCCCGCGCGTCCGACAGCTCAGCCACCAGCCGGGCCGAGAACCAGACCACGGCATAGGGGCTGACGGCATCCGCCAGTGCCCACAGCACGGTGGACAGCACAAAGCGGGGCGTATTTTTCCAGTAAAAGCACCAGGCCCGCAGGGTCAGCCGGACGCTTTCCTTCAGGGTCATTTTTTCTTCGTTCATACGGCCTTGCCCTCCTTGTAATATTTGCTCTGCACCGCAAACAGCTTGGCATAGCCGCCGTTTTGGGCCATCAGCTGGTCGTGGGTCCCCTCCTCGGCCACACGGCCGTTTTCAAGGAAGAGAATGCGGTCACAGAAACGGGTGGAGGCCAGCCGGTGGCTGATGAACAGGCTGGTGCGGCCCCGGGTCATCTCGTTGTACTTCTGGTAGATATCATCCTCGGCGATGGGGTCAAGGGCGGCAGTGGGCTCATCCAGCACAAGAATAGGCGCGTCTTTATACAGGGCACGGGCCAGCATCAGGCGCTGGGTCTGGCCGCCGGAGAACTCCACGCCGTCCAGATAGACATCCCGGCCCACATGGGTCTTGATACCCGCCGGGAGGGATGTGATTTTTTCCGTCAGCCCTGCCTGGTCAAGACAGTACCGCACCTTTTCCTCGTCGATGCCGTCCATAGCCTGGGCCACATTCTCGGCCACCGTGCAGGAGAGCACGCTGAAATCCTGAAAGACCGCTTCAAACAGCTTGTAGTAATCCCGGCGGTTATACTGCCGGATATCCTGCCCGTTCAGCAGAACACGCCCCCCGGTGGGGTCAAGGAAGCCGCAGATCAGCTTGACCAGTGTCGTCTTGCCAGCGCCATTCAAGCCCACGATGGCCAGGTTCTCGCCGGGGTGCAGTGTCAGGCTCATGTGGGCGATGGTGTTTTTCTCCGCACCGGGGTAGCGGTAGCTCACATCCTCCAGCTGCAGCTCATAGGGCATATCCAGCCGCTTTTCCAGCGGGATGCCCTCCTCAAACCGGAAGGGTTCCGGCAGCTCGAGGAACTCCCGGATGGTGGAGATGTCCAGGCTCTGCTTGCGCAGGAGGGCAAACTGCTCCATCAGGCCTGTGACCCACTGGGCAAAGCCGGAGGCCGCACCGAAGTAGAGCAGGAATTCCGACACCGGCAGGCCCCTGGTCACGGTGAGCCAGAGCAGATAAGCATAGGCCGCACCGTTGCGCACCAGCAGCAGGGCCAGGTCGATGAGGTTGGCGGTCAGGTAGGCGCGCTCCCGCTTTTCGAGAAAGGCATAGTTGAGCCGCAAAGCAGAATCGTACAGGTCAGTGAGCCACTGCCGCAGGCCGAAGATGCGGATATCCTTGCCGAACTCGCGTCCCTCGGCGGTGTTGCGCAGGTAATGCAGGCTCCGGGTGATCTTTGCCCCCTCCTCCCGGTGGCGGTAGCCCCACTCGTTGATATTCCTGGTGGAAAAATAGCTCACCACAGCGGTCAGGGCCGTCAGGACACAGAGCCAGGGGTTCAGCCCGGACAGCAGAGCCAGATACACCCCGAAGCCGATGAGATTTGTCATGATATCCGTCCAACTTTTCCAAAAAGCCTCGCCGGAAGCACGGTTGTTCATACAGGCATCGTGGCCCTTCTGATACATCAGACGGAAGGCTTCATCCAGCAGGTTGGCATAGGCCGTGCGGGTGCGCTTGGTGTTGATGCGCTTCAGCAGCTCCAGCCGCACGCCGCACCGGCCAAACATGGTGAGGTGGTCGATGTAGTAGCACAGCGCGGTCAGGGCAAACAGCAGGATGGTGAACCCGCCGATGGCACCCAGCAGCTGGCCCAGCGGCGCGCCGCTTTCCAGTTTGCCCAGCACCGCCGGGCTGATGAGCATTTCGGCAGTGGTCTTGCCTGCCGTGCAGACGGCCAGCAGCACCACCAGCAGCGGCACGCTCCGTCGGGTGTCCCAGGCCACCGAGAGCATGTAGGCAGTGTTCTGCCAGACATTGTATTTGGGCTTTGGCTTTTTGGTTTTCTCGTTCTTTCCCATTTTGGAATCCCCTTTCACTTGTCTGGCAATGATCCTAACACAAAAAATCGCCCCCGACACATTCCGGGGACGAAACGCCTGATTTGGGGGATGAATTGCAGGAACCTCTCCGTCAATGCTTCGCATTGCCACCTCTCCTAGTAGGAGAGGCAAGCCAGTAGCAGCGTGAACTTGGCTCCCCAATCAGGGGAGCTGGCGCGGAGCGCCTGAGAGGTTTACACCTGTGGAATCAATATCTCCGTCGTGAATGCCCCATCCTCGCTGTTGCGGCTGAGGTAGCCATCCAGCTTTTCCACGATGGCATCAATGCGCACCAGCCCGAAGCCGTGGCCCTCGCCCTTGGTGGTGACAAAACGGCCCGCAAGCTTTTTCTGCTTTTTAGTTGCCGTGAAATTGGTGAAGGAGATATAGAGCTGTGTGCCCTTCATATCCATATATACCCGGATGAGCCGCTCCTCCTCGGGCAGCTCCGCACTGGCATCCATGGCGTTATCAAAAAGGTTGCCCAGGATGCAGCAGAGGTCAAGCTCACTCATTTTCAGTTTGACCGGGATATGGGCATCGATCTGCACCGGGATATTTCGGCTCTTGGCAAGGGAGATCTTGCTGTTGATGATGGCATCAGCCATGGCGTTGCCGGTTTTTACAGCCAGATCAACAGTGTTCAGGTCGGTATCCAATGCATCCAGGTAGGCTTTGATGCCGTCCAGATCCCCCTGTGCCGCCAGCACCTTCATGGTCTGGATGTGTCCCCGGTAATCGTGCCGCCATCCCCGCATCTGGCGGTACATGTTGTCCACCTCTTTGTAGTGGGTCTCAATGAGCTCCCGCTGGTAAGCGGCGATGCGTTTATCGAGGAGCTTTGAAAAGAATTTAAGTTTCATCATTAAGTCCTCTCAATGATCGCCCGGTTCAGGGGCTCATAGGCACCCCGGGGCAATGGGAGGGCGGTACCATCGGCCAGCACGACTTCCTTTTTGGTCACACGGCGGATCTGTTTCAGGTTCAAGATCATCCCCCGCCCCACCCGGAGGAAGCCTTCGTCCAGCTGGGCCTCGAACTCACCAAGCGTCCGCTTGACGGTGTAATCCTGCTTGGCATGAACCGTGACGTAATTCTGGTGCACGTCCAGATACCGCACCTCATACAGCGGCAGGCGCACCAGCTCGCCGGAAAGCTCCAGGTTCAGGCACCGGGCGTTGCGGCGGTGCTTTTCCCAGGCACGGTCGAGAACAGCAAAGAGCTTTTCGCGGCTGACCGGCTTCACCAGGTAGTGGAGGGCGGCCACGTCATAGCCCTCGGCAATGTAATCGGAGTAGCCGGTGATGAACACGATCTGCACGGCTTCATTCTCCTGCCGCACCGTTTTGGCCAGCGTCACACCGTCCGTGCCCGGCATTTCCACGTCCAGAAGTAATAGGTCAAAGCTTTTGTCCTCTGCGTAGCGAAAAAGAAAGGCATCCGCCGAGGCAAAGCGCTCACTCTCCACCTCAATGCCACGCTCTGCGGCCCACTGGTGCAGAATGCTCCCCACAAATTCAGCATCGGTCGTGCTGTCATCACAGATCGCGGCACGGTATGACATGGCGGCTTCTCCTCTCTTTCCGTAAACTCTGGGTAGAGTATGACACACTTTCTCCCCGATTGCAACAAAAAAGAAGCGGCTGACACGACAGCCGCTTCTTTTTGTACGATTTCATTTTATGAATTATTTTCAGTTGTGCTGTTTCAGGGCGCAGACCGCAATGCTCAAAGCACTCCAAGCTGCCTGATACATCAGGACAGCGGCCACCGACAGGGTGCCGATGCTGCCCGCGTAGGTCAGCAGAACACCGATGACCACCGAGAACCAGACCGAGACCATCTGCACCGTGGTGGCGCTCGTCTCGGCGTTCTGGGCCTTTTCCGCCGTGCGCAGGCCGCCGATCAGGCTGGCAAAGCCCTTATCATGCAGCATACAGCAGCGGGCCGTCTCGTCCGGCTGGGCAGGGGTCAGCGCGCTGCACTGCTCCTGATCCAGCAGGGTGATCATCCCCTCGGGCAGATGGTAAGCCTCGGTGATGTGGCGTGCCGTCAGGCTGGGGTCCTCGCAGGTGACCAGCAGGCGGATGTTCTCCCGCTGCAGCACCTCCAGACCGCGGGCGGCGTTGCGGCCGCCCACATAGTGGAGCACGAACATGGCGTGCAGACTGCCGGAAACAGCCAGATACAGGATCTGCAGCGCGCCGTTTTGGGAGTGCTCATCCTCGTACTCCTGCTCGGGCAGGGGCACCCCCTCCCGCTCCATGTACAGCCGGTTGCCGATGAGCACCCGGTTGTTATCGCACCAAGCGGCAAAGCCAAGACCGTGGTGGACCTCCAAGTCCTTCACAGGGTACAGGATCTCGGTGCGGTCCTCGATGATCTGACGGAACAGGCCCCGCAGGGTCTCACAGCTGTGGTTGAGGATACTGGCCGCATAGAGGATGGCACGGTCGATGCGGCCGCCCTTGAAGATGCGGATATCCTCCAGATTCACGCTGTCGGCGGTAAAGAGCTCGTCGGCATCCACCTGCACGGTGTCCACACCGCCCAGCTCCTCAATGGCAGCCCAGCCGGGCACCACGGCACCGGCGGCGGCGGCGGTCTTTTGCAGGCGCAGAGACGCGATGCCCGCAACCAGGGTGGAGGACAGCGGTGCACCCATGCAGAGCATGGAGGTCAAGGCTGCGGCCATGCCGTTGGGCCCGCCGCCAAACAGCAGGAACACCAGCCCGCTGAGCACGGCGGCACCCAGCAGGATCAGGGCTGTCTTGCGGGCGCGGCGCTCACTGGCGCGCTCCCCGAAGCTCTGCTCCACCAGCGCCTCGTCCCACTGGACAGGGCGGCTGAGCAGCACCCAGGGGTCTTTCTGATCCAGGCTCCGGGCCAGCACCCGGATCAGGTCCTTATCCCGGACACGGAACGCGCCCTGCAGCCCCTCAGGGGATCGGGCGGCGAGGTCATAGCCGTTTCTGACGGCAGTCAGCAGGACACGGCTGCCCAGCAGGGCCAGGAACAGGCCCAGTGCGGCCACGCCGGAAAGCAGCGTCCAGCTGGAGTTCTGATAGCTCTGGGCGTTGAGCAGGGCGACCGCAGCCTGCACCAGCGCACCGCAGGCAGCCAGCGCCGGCATGGTGTCTGCACTGGGGCGGCCCTTGAGGCCCTGCAGGCCCTCCCGCAGGACAGGCCAGCCCACAGCCAGCGCACCGGCCAGAAAGAGCAGGTTAGCGGCATAGAACGCCGCCGGGGCGATCACGGGGTCAAGGGAGGCCACAGGGGCCAGCAGCCCCTCGGCAACAAGGCCAAAGTGGAGCAGCACCACGGCTAGGATGCCCTCCAGCACACACCGCAGCGTCAGCTCCGCGCCCATCCGGCGGAGCTTCTCCCCCACCTGCTCGGGCGTTTCCGGCTCGGCTTCTTCTTCAGGCTTCTCCTCAGCCTCCGGCACGGCAGGGGCCGCTTCCTCAGCAGGCTGGGCCGGGGCCTCCTCTGCCGGGGCGGCAGGCCGGGCGGGTGCTTCGTCCTCTTCCAGCCCCATCAGCGGCAGGCTCATGCTGTCGTCCTTGCTGGGGGCCTCGGTGCGGGTAGGGGCCTGCGGCTCGTTCTCGTCCGCGCCCTTGCCAAAGAACTGGAAAGCCTTTTCCGGTTCCGGCTCAACCTCTGGCGCGGCTTCCGGGGCAGACTTCGCCTGCTTTACCGACTGATCCTCGGCAAACACCATGGGGATGGCCGGGCCCTCAGGCGCTGCGGGAGCTTCCGGCTCCACGGCCAGCACCTCTTCGGGGACATCCTGCACCTCCTCCACCGGGGCGGGCTTGGGGGTGCCATAGAGCATGGCCTTGAGTTCGGCCATCTCTGCATCCTCCTGCTGCTCCTGCGGGGTCAGGGGTTCCTGGCGGCGGGGCGGCTCCGGCTTTTTCTCGGGCTGAGGTGCGGGCCGGGGTTCCGGCTTCGGCTCTGCGGGGGCTTCCGGCGCGGTGGGCAGAGCCACAGGCTCTGTTTCCTCCAGCTCTCCGGGTTCCAATGCCAGCTCCAGGCCGGCCTCGGCTTCTTCCTCATGGCCCAGCACGATCTCACCCGTGGGCGGCAGCTCATTCTGCACGGCCGGGGCGGCGGCAGGCTCCTCTTTGTCCTTTTCGCGGTGAAAGAGCTTGCCCAGCAGGCTGCCGGTATTCTCCTTTTCCTCATCGCGGCGCTTCATCTCTTCGGGCACCTGTGCCACGCTGGTGCTGAAAAACGTGCGGAACTTCTCGTTCTGCGCATCGATCTCTTCCTGTGTCAGCTCTTTGCGCTTATCATCCTTTGGCATCCTAGTCCCTCCCTGTTCTGGTCACGGCGGTCTGGCCGCCGTTTCTTACTCTGCGGCGCGCTGGCTCTGGATCTCGTACAGGATGATGCCAGCCGCCACCGAGACATTGAAGCTGTCCACACCGGTGCCCTGAGCGGCCATATCCAGCCGCACCACACCATCGCAGAGCTTTTTTACCAGCTGGGATACACCGCTGCCCTCGCTGCCCAGCACCAGTGCGATGGGGCCGGTCAGGTTGTTCTTGCGCAGGGGCACGCCGTCCATATCGGCGCAGTAGACGAACACCCCCTGATCCTTCAGGCGGCGGATGGTCTCGCCGATGTTGGCCACGCGGGCCACAGGCAGGCGCTCGGCCGCACCGGCGCTGGACTTGATAACGGTGGGGGTCACGGACGCGCCGCCCCGCTTGGGGATGACGATGCCGTGGGCTCCGCACAGCAGAGCAGAGCGCATCACCGCGCCCAGATTGTGGGGGTCCTCGATGCCGTCACTCAGCACCAGGAAAGGGGGCTCCCCCTTCTCTCTGGCAGCGTTCAGCAGGTCCTCCACGGTCACATATTCGATCTCGCTGGCAAAGGCAGCCACGCCCTGATGGCTCTCGGTGCCGGTCATCAGGCGCAGCTTGTTGGGATGCACCCGCTTGACCGTGGCCCCGGCCTCCTTGGCCATGGCGGTATAGTAAGCTGCCACGGCGGGGGCCATTCCCTCCGCGATCAGCACGGTATCCACGCCGGAACCGCTCTTGAGCAGCTCGGTCACGGGGTTTTTGCCGTAGACCAGGCTCTCATTCTTGGGCTGCTCCTCCGTGCTGCTGCGGCGGGGGCGGCGCGGCATTTTCTGTTCGTCCATTGATGTGTTCTCCTTCCATTCTATGGCAAGGCGGGCCGTTTGAGCCGCGCCATGGTTTCGTTCTGTTTCAGTTTTACTATATTTTGACACTGATACATTCTAAAGTATAGCATACCCCGGCATTCTTCGCAATGTTTGCCGAAGGCAAAAGTTTTCCACATTCAGCAGGCTATACAATCGGTAATTCGGCTCAATTTTTTCCACATGTTAAAAACCCGGTGGAAAATGTTCAAAAATCAAGTTTGTACGCCCACTTTCCGGGTGGAATTCCACAGTTTCCACCGAGTTTTCAACCTCCCGGGTTCGACACGCAAACTTTTCGCCGTACTTTTTGTAAAATTCAAGTCGGAATTATGACAATTTTTTGAAGGGAGATCCAGTGGTTTTTGCCAGAATCTCCAACATCAAAATGCCCAATGTGAATTTGTGTTGAAAACGCCGCGGGAACCGCCTTGATTTTATCCTGTAATTGGGGTATACTACCCTTAGGTTCGTTAAAGGATGCGCAATCTTGTATCCAAAACGGCTTTTTCACCCCAAAATGATTTTGCGGAGGTAATGAATAATGTTGGTAAATGCAACCGAAATGCTGATCAAGGCACGCGATGGCCACTACGGTGTGCCCCAGTTCAACATCAACAATCTGGAGTGGACCAAGGCAGTCCTGACCGCCTGCGAGGAAATGAAGAGCCCCGTTATCCTGGGTGTCTCTGAGGGCGCAGGCAAATACATGACCGGCTTCAAGACCGTTGCCGCCATGGTCAGCTCCATGGTGGAGACCATGGGCATCACCGTTCCCGTTGCCCTGCACCTGGACCACGGCACCTACGAGGGCTGCAAGGCCTGCGTTGAGGCCGGCTTCTCCTCCATCATGTTCGACGGCAGCCACTACTCCATCGAGGAGAATGTGGAAAAGACCAAGGAGCTGGTCGCTCTGGCACACTCCAAGGGCCTGAGCATTGAGGCCGAGGTCGGCTCCATCGGCGGCGTTGAGGACGGCGTTGTGGGCGCTGGCGAGATCGCAGACCCCGCTGAGTGCGCAAAGA
>ERZ825159.2513-NODE-2513-length-14718-cov-3.528268_pt1 | contig 14718 bp, 7 predicted proteins | sample MGYA00519932_ERZ825159 | MGnify/ENA primary metagenome ERZ825159 (study PRJEB31778, sample SAMEA3449191) | human gut metagenome | biome: human gut; feature: human-associated habitat; material: faeces | place: United Kingdom | collected 2010/2012 ...
CCATCTTATAGGCCGCGATGCCGCCGGTGACCCCCAGCAACACGCACTTTCCGGAGAGCTTTTCCATGGCTGATCCCATCCTGTCATATCGTAAGTAAGGTGTCGGGGCCGGGCCCCGAGGGTAAGCGCAGTATAGCAGAAGCCACCCCCGATTGCAACCGGGAATTTCCGGCCGCCGCCCCGGCAGCTTCCTGGATCTGTAACCCTGATTTCCTGAGATTGAAAAATGCCGAGATAGGATATTCCTACAAATTTATGAGAGCCTATATTGCCGGTAGTAATTTATTGACATTTACGGGCTTTAAGTATTGGGATCCTGAGATCGGAGGCGGATCTAACAGTGGCAATGGATTGGTATATCCTTTACAGAGAGTTTTCAATCTGGGTGTTCAATTTAATTTCTAAAACGATTATGAAAGCAATTAAAAATATATTCTTAGTATTAGGGATACTCGTTACTGTTTCCGGTTGTGATTATCTGGATTCTGAACCTGAGAAGAAAGGAACTTTGGAAGAGGCTTTTGCCAGCGTAAATTCGGCAAGGAATTTTTTGTACGCTTGTTATTCTTTTATGCCCGAGTCGAGTGATCATAACGGGGAGCCGCAATTTAATGGAGCCAGTGATGAAGTGTGCATAACTTCTCAGTGGGCTACGACATGGCATTACTCCAAAGTCGCGAATATTGGGTCTCAAACGGCAGCCGATCCCATATATAATTATTGGTCTTATTTCAAAAGTCCTACACAATCGAGCCGTTGTAAAGCGTACAATCTTTATGGCGCTATTCGTCAATGCTATACATTTTTGAATCGAGTAGAAAGTGTACCGGGAATATCCGCAGCAGAAATAACCGATTTTTCATCGCAAGCCAAATTTCTGATAGCTTATTACCATTATCTGTTGTTAAGATTGTATGGTCCGATTGTGTTGATAGACAGGGAAATTCCATTGGATGCTACCGGTGAGTTGGCCTTCCCGAAACGTCGTCCTTACGATGAGTGTGTAGAATGGATCGCCGATCGTTTAGACGAAGTGGCTCCTTTACTGCCGCCTATCCAAACTTCCGATAAATATGGAGCTCCCACGCGGGCTGCGGCAAAAGGAATAAAATCGCGTATGTTATTGTATGCCGCAAGTCCTTTGTTTAATGGGAATAGTGAATATTACAGCAACTTTAAGAATAAAGATGGAGAACAATTAATCAGTTTGCAGTATGATAAGGAAAAATGGAAAAAAGCCTTAGATGCAGCCGAGGATGCTATCAATGAAGCGCATGCAGCCGGACATGATTTGTATACCCATTTGCAGGCTCCGGTTGGAATAAGCGATGCTGAAAAAGGATATTTTAATCATCGTTGGTCGTTGGTGACTATGCCGAGTGCGGGAAATATAGATATTATTTGGGCTTACACAGGGTCCCGAATGAATATTCAACAAATGATTGCACCTCGTGGATTGTCACAAGGATCTACCACTGTTCCTTATGGGGGCTTGGCTCCTTCAATGCAAATGGTGGAAACCTATTTAACAAAGAATGGATTGCCCATTGATAAAGACCCGTCTTTCCAATATGATAGAAGATTTGGAATAACGACCGATCCTGAGACGGGAGAAAAGACCGTGAGATTGCATTTGAACCGGGAACCTCGTTTCTATGCCGATATTGCATACGACCGGGCAACCAATTTCGAGTTGGACGGCAGAGATGGAATAAAAGGAGGAAAAGGTTATACGTTGTATTTGAGAATGGGCGAAATTAATCCTGAAACCAATCAGACGAACGGGAACGATCCCTTGAAAGACAATATCACTCCCAATGGTTATTTGTGGAAAAAATATTTACATCCGAATACGAGTTTCGCCAATAATCAGGTGGCAGTGAGGGCTACGGCTTTTCCGTTGGTTCGTTTGACAGAGCTCTATCTCAATTATGTGGAGGCTTATTATGAATATTATGGAAGACTTGATGGGCAGGCCCTCATTTATTTGAATGATATTCGTTCCCATGCCGGTATCCCCGATGTCGAGACTTCTTGGCAGGGAATTGCAGGGAAAGACTATCGCGAGATCATACGACAAGAAAGAACGATTGAACTCATGTATGAAGGCCATCGATTCTTCGATGCTCGGCGTTGGAAAATTGCGCATCTGACTTTCAATAAGGTTCAGAAAAGATGGAATTGTTTTCCGGCAGGATTTACGACTCAATCTCCGCAGTCAGCAGAAAATTATCTGACATTGCGAAACAGTAATGAGCCGACGAAAACTTTTAATGTGCCACAACACTATCTCTATCCGCTGGATTCCAGAGATATAAATATCAATCCGAATTTAGTCCAAAATCCGGGGTGGTAGGCGGTCGAATATACAGACACACTTTTTAGATAGATTTGGAAAGGCCCGGTCTCGATGTGTTGAGAGACTGAGAGATCGGGCCTTATAAGTAGAATTCATGCATTAAACAAATAAATATGCTCAGGAGACTAATAAGAGTTTGGATTATAGGAATAGTATTCCCGCTCTATGCCATAGCCGGGCAACCTTCGGTAAAAATTACCCACGGTCCCTATTTACAAAACTTGTCGGAGAACGAAGTGACAGTCGTGTGGACAACCGATAAGCCTTGTAAATCGTGGGTGGAATTCAGCAAAAAGGAAGACGGTAAGAACTTCTACTCCCAACTGCCACGAAAAGCCTATGCTTCACAAGACGGGTTGTGTTGTGTCGACACATTGCATCGCGTAACGGTTACGGGGCTTGAAAAAAATACGACCTATTTTTACCGAGTATTGTCACAAGAAGTAAAAGAGTTGCTGCCCTATCGTCCTGTTTTGGGTAACATCGTTTCTACCGATATTTGGAAAAAACCGTTGACTTTTACAACACTCGATGGCAGACAGGAAACATTGTCGATGGTTATGATAAACGATATACATGGGAAGAACGATTTGCAGAAAAAATTGTTGGAAATGGCCCCACCGCAAAATGTCGATATGGTAGTGTTTTGTGGGGATATGTGTAACTATATTAACAAGCAAAGTGATATTTTCACCGGTTTTTTAGATACATCGGTCGGCCTGTTCGCATCTAGAAAACCATTTGTATATGTAAGGGGTAATCATGAAACTCGTGGAGCATATGCCCGTAATTTCTTCCGATACCTTGCCGGTCCCGAAGGGAAGTTCTATTACGCTTTCACCTATGGTCCCATTCGGTTCGTCGTGTTAGATAGCGGTGAAGATAAACCCGATACAGATGTGGAATATTCGGGTCTGGTAGATTTTGATAATTATATACTTGAACAAAAGGAGTGGTTGGCACGTGAATTGGAAAGTCCGGAGTTTAGAGCTGCCTCTTTTCGGGTAGTCTTGTCTCATATTCCTTTTGGGAAAGGCGGTTGGTATGGCTCTGAACGACTACGCAAACAGTTGCTCCCCCTATTGGAGGGTGCTCGTATCGATTTGATGTTAAGTGGGCATAATCACACATTCGGATTTATGGATAAGGGGAAAGTTACAGCTTTCCCTATAATAGTGAACTCCAATAACTCTGTGTTGACAATGTTTGGTTCGGAAGATCTGCTGAAAGTTCAAGTTAAGCAAATTGATGGAAAAGTATTATTAGAGAAAGAATTCAGTAAATAACGATAGGAATTATGCAAAATATGCGAACAATACGATATTGTTTTATCTTGTTTTTATCCGTTTTAGTCTCTTGTAAAGGCCAAACCGATAAATTAAATGATAATTGCCCCCTTATACCCAAACCGTTATCGTTAGACATGCAACCAGGCGAATTTACGTTTGGAGATAGTGTGGTAATTGAATTGAAAACAGATGATGAAGAAATAAAAAGAGCCGCAAACTTTCTTAAAACCTTTGTGGAACAGACAGGAAGTTGCAAAGCTCAGATAGGAACCGGTGAAGAAGCCCGGAATAAAATCGTTTTTACCGTTTGCGATACGATCGCTCATGATGAGGCTTATAGACTCGATGTGTCCCCTCGTACGATAACTATCGCCTCGAAGGGTGGTGCTGGTGCTTTTTATGCAGTGCAAACATTGCGTCAATTGCTTCCGGCTGAATGCGAGAAAAAAATATGTGACGAAAATGTGATACTGCAAGTACCTTGCGTGAATATCTACGATGAGCCTCGTTTCAAACATCGAGGGTTTATGCTTGATGTGGCACGTCATTATTTCCCGTTGGATTTTATCAAGAAAAACATCGATATAATGACGTTGTATAAATTGAATGTATTGCATCTGCATTTAACCGATGATCAGGGGTGGCGCATCGAGATAAAATCGCATCCGCGGCTTACTTCTGTGGGGGCTTGGCGCAAACAAAGTATTGCCGGACATAAAAATGATGTACCTCGTAAATACGATGGAAAACCTCATGGCGGATATTATACCCAAGATGAGTTGCGGGAAATTGTCGAATATGCCCGCGAGAGATTTATTGAGGTTATTCCTGAAATCGAAATGCCGGGACATACTCAATCGATTTTGGCCGCATATCCTCAGTTGGCCTGTTTCCATAAAAACTACGAAGTCTCGTGCGATTGGGGCGTTCATAAAGAAGTCCTATGTACAAAGGAAGGCAGTTTTAAACTTCTGGAAGATGTGCTATCCGAAGTTTTTGAAATTTTTCCTTCGAAATATATACATATAGGAGGAGATGAATGTCCGAAAGACCGTTGGTCCGAATGTCCGGTTTGTCAACGAAATATAAAACGATTGGGATTGAACGATGAGCATGAACTCCAAAGCTATTTTATAAAACGAATGGAGGAGTTTGTCAATGCACATGATAGGCAAATTATTGGCTGGGACGAAATTTTAGAAGGTGGCATCGCGCCTAATGCCGTTGTCATGTCTTGGAGGGGAGAAGCAGGAGGTATAAAAGCGGCAAAAATGAACCATTCTGTTATCATGACTCCTCGGGATTTTTGCTATCTCGATTATTATCAATCGGAAGACCGGGATAATGAGCCTTTGGCTATTTATGGTTACCTACCGTTAGATTCGGTTTATTCCTATAATCCTACCGAAAAATTAACATCGGAACAGGGCCGATATATTTTAGGCATTCAAGGAAATCTTTGGACGGAATACATTGCTACTCCCGAGCATGCCGAATATATGGCTTATCCGAGAGCCATAGCGTTGGCCGAAGTTGGGTGGAGTCAGCAAGAACAAAAAGATTTTACAGATTTTATCTACCGTTTGACTATTCAATCGAAGAGGCTTGATTCATTGAATGTTAATTATGCGAAACACTTTCTTTTTTCAGTAAAAAATAAAAATGATAAACTATGAAAACAAATGCTATTTTTAGTAAGAAACAGCTTTTTGGGGTCTGCTGTGCATTATTGTTGTCCCCTATGGCTGTATTTGGACAACTTATTGTTGGAAAAAGTTTGGGAGCCGATCATACGGCCGATGAACAAAAGGCTTTGGCCGTAACGAAGAATGGGGATATGTATATATCGATCAATGCCAATTCTTTTCAGATAATGAAAGATGACGGAACTTTCGATGAAATTAAAAATCCCTATCAAGAGTCTACTACCCGTGCTGGTATTTTGACGAAAATATCGGCTGATGGAAAACTCCTTTGGAGCAATATGGTGTGTGTGCAGGAGTCTGCCAATAATAGTCAGGTGACATCGGTTTGTGAAGTCGGTGATTATCTCTATGTAGTCGGAGGTGTCAGAACCAATGTAAAGGGGGAACACCCGGTATCCGTGTTTGGAATTCCATTGGTCTCACAGGGGGAAATGGATTATTATATCGCTAAACTGAATGCTGCTACCGGTGAGGCTGTGTGGGCAAAGACATTCGGTGGCGTTCGTAATTGGGAGATGTTCAATTCGGTGGTTGCCGATGAGGCCGGGAACTTGTATGCCGTGGCTACTTTTGGCAATGTATCGAGTGCACCTTTGGAAATGCCTCTCAAAGACGGTTCTTCTACTTCTTTGGCCGTTACAAACAATTGGGGCGAAGATTATCTACTTGTGAAGTTCAATAAAGACGGTGAAATTTTATGGGCGACCAGTATCGGTTCTAAATTTCGTGAAAATGGAACTCCTGATGTAACCGTAGGAGAAGATGGGAATCCTGTCATTTGTGGCGTTTTCAATGCTGCGAATGGAAATCTAATGAATGAGTCGGAGGAAAAACGAGAGTTTTATATTGGAGAACAGAAATATCTGCTTTATCCCGAGCAGTCCAAAGAGTCGGCATTGGTAAAACTCAATTCGACCGATGGTTCTGTGATGTGGTCCCGTTATTTTACCGGTACTGGAAATCAAGAAGTGTTGAAGGTACAGGCCGTTTCGGGCTCGAATGCTGTGGCCGTAACGGGGAAAGCGAATAATCAGATAATCGTGGAAGGATCTGCCGGATTGTCTACCGAAACCGTCACGCATGTATCGGGAGCAGATCATTTATTTGTTATCTCTTTTGACGTTGATGGAAAGCTCCTGTGGAGCAAATCGGCTTCGGGAGATACATCGAGCGAAGGTAAAGAGATTTCGAGTGATGATTTGGGGAATATTTATGTAAGCGGATATTTCAACGGTTCGTTAAATTGGGGTGACAATATCGTTCTTCAAAAGACCGGGTCTAATGAAAAAGAGGGCTTCTTCGCTAAATTAAATGGTTCCGGTAAATGTCTGTATGCCGAAACGGTCAAAGGAACAGGTGCGGAGAGTATCAATCTTATAGCGGTAAACGGAGATAAGCTGGCTGTTGCCGGGGATAGAACGACAGATGTCACGTTGCCTTATGGCGACTCTGAAACTGGCGTCGCTCGATATACTGTCGGAGATCGTAATTATAAATGGTTTGCGGCATCCTATACGATGAAACCTTCTGTTTCGGGAATCTCGACGTTGAACGGAAAGAGATTCGTTCCTTTCTCGTATCAAATTGTTCCGGCTTTCTTCGAAATGCCGGCAGTGTTTGAATACTCTTTGGCTGGCAATTTACCCTCTGGCTGGATATTGGATCCTGCTACGGGTATTATTTCGGGAAAAGCTACCGAAGAAGCGAGCGGTTCATTCAGTGTGATGATTTCTAATGCCACAGACGGTGAAAGTGTAGAGAAAACCTATACCTATTCTATTGTACCTAAACCCTGCGATATCTTGTCTATACAACCCGAGAGTCTACCTTCACGGGCTGTGACCGGAGCTTTCTATCAACAATTCACGTTGGAAAATGGAGAGGGAAAAATTGTTTGGACTGCCGAAAATTTGCCCAAAGGTCTGTCTTTGGATCCTGATAAAGGATTATTGAACGGTATTTTACAACAAACAGGGGAACTTTCGTTCACGATTAAAGCGAGAGAAGAGAGTGGTTGTGAGACTTCCCGAAGCTATACGATTAATGCCGAAGAATTTAATTATTCTTTGGCTCCGAATCTGAAATGGATTAATCAAATTTATGGAAGTGAAGCGTTTGACCATGCCAAAGTGAATTCTATCGATAAAGATGGAAATGTTTGGGTAGCAGCAAGTTATTTTTCGGCAACTTTCTCCGATGAAGTTTCATTCCCGAACATTGGGAATACCGATGCATTGGTCGCTAAATATAATGGAATCGATGGTAGTTTCATGTGGGCTCGTACGATCGGGGGCTCTCCTGTATCCGGCAGAAATGAGCAAGGACAGGCGATTGTAACAGATGTAGTGACAGGCGATGGAGTATTTACCGGAATAATTACGCCCGATGCTCGTATAGGAACCCTAAATGAAACAGATAGCTTTCCTACAAATGGGGGACGGGATATAGGAGTTATTCGTTTTGATAAAGATGGTAACAAAATTTGGCATAAAGTATTTGGCTCGGCCAAAGATTGGGAAGCCGGAATCAATACGACTTTTGATAAGAAAGGAAATATTTATGTGATCGGTTATACCAACGATGGAGATATAGTGATACCTATGGCCGATGGCTCTTCCGAAACATTAGCGGGAACCTCGGTAGATGTGGTGATTATTAAACTGAATGGAGATGGAGAAGGCCTTTGGGCGAAGCGTTTAGGTACGGTAAATAAAGGTGAGGAAATATATGGCCTTGTGACCGATGACGCTTGCAATGTATATGTATCGGGTATGGTGAATAACGGTACAGTACCTTTTGGTAATGGTAAGGTGGTGACAGCTACCGGAATTACTTCGTTTATTGCCAAGTATGACGAGGCCGGAGTTTGCCAATGGGTAACTTCGTTGGGAAGCAATGGTTCGCTTATCAATGGACGGGGAACATCTCTTGTTCGAGATAAAAATGGAAATTTGTATTTTGCTGCAATTTGTAAAGGGTCTTCTTCTATATCGGGAACAACGGAAACGATTGAGGCCGATGCTTCGAAAACCGATGGAGCAATTATTAAATTTAATTCCGATGGACAATATGTATGGCATCGCATGTTTGCATCGGTTGCCGATGACGGAGTGACCTCTCTTGCGGTTGATGAAAGTAATAATGTCTATGCCGTGGGATATTATGAGGCAGAGTTGCCTGTATATGAGAGTATAAAATTACAGCGCAATGGAAATAATCGAACGGCCTTTGTCGCCAAATATTCCGATGAAGGAGAGTATTTATATGCTTTCTCGACAGGAGCTATTATTACCGATGCCGTGAAACCGACTGGTTTGGCCATTTCGATAGATAAGACTACGAACGACATTATATTGACCGGGCCTACTTACGGAACGATATATCCCTATGGTGTTAGCGGTAGTTCCAATGCTTTTGGAGGCGGACGTTTTATGTTGGCACGTTATAGCCAAGATGCTGCTTTGTTCGGCATTTTTCCTCAGGGAATAAAAGGGGAGAGCTATTCGGCTCAATTAAATATTTCTGGTTTCCAAAAGCCCTTACAAGTTGCTTATAGTCTTAAAGTTGGAGATAACCTCCCCGATGGATTGTCTTTGGATACGAATACGGGAGAAATTAGTGGAGTATTGAATGAAGCTGGAATATTTAAATTTACAGTCTTGGCTACCGACGGTTTTGTCAATGCTAGTAAAGAGTTCAGCATTTCTGTTACCGGAGCAGATTGTCAGATGACAGTAGAGGCGATTATTTCGGAAGATGCAGAAAATGGAAAACCTTTTTCTGCGAGAATATATGCCGATAATGCTACCGGAGCAGTAACATGGTCTATTGAAGAAGGTAGTTCTCTCCCTTATGGCTTGTCTATAAGCTCGTTGGAAGATGGTGTCGGATTAATTAGTGGAACTCCTAATGCTCCGGCGAAGGAATATTCGTTTACGATTGTCGCCGAGGACGAAGCGGGCTGTCGTGTCACTCAATTGGTATATCTCAATGTTACAGGCGAAAGCGGGGTAGAAACCCTTGTTTCCGAAGGCTTTGTCGTATATCCCAATCCGGTAACCGATGGAATGCTTAAAGTTTCTTTGAAAGACCTTGTTTCGGGAAATTATGTGATAGAAATTGCAGACCTATCAGGAAAACAAGTCTATAAAGAGGAAGTTAGGGTAGAAGAAAACATGGTAAAAAGTATTTCTGTAAATAATATGCCTTCTCAATGGTATGTAGTTACCGTTCGGGGAATGGGTGTATCCTATTCGCAGAGATTTATGGTTCAATAAAGTTTCTATGGGGCTATCCAATTGATCTGGATAGCCCCATAGTTTTGAAACAAAAGAGGAGAAATTAGCATGAAGAATCTTATCTATTTCGTATGTCTGGCTTTTGCCGGTATTTTCTTGTTGGGTTGTGAAAAAAACGATATGCCCGAACCCGAAAAACCAAGAGAGGAAGAACCTGCCGATTCCACGGATATCGTCGATCCCGAAGAGCCCGATACTATTGTAGAGCAGAAGGACGATCCTGAAAATGGAATTATCTTGGATATGCCGGGTATTACGCTTAAAGGTTGGGTGCATTGCAATCGGGTAGGAATGCCGGGGGTTGTAGTGACCGATGGAACTAACGTCACTGTTACCGATGAGAAAGGTATATATAGAATGAAACGAAATACGACGGCTTCTCATGTATATATATCTTCACCGAGCGGTTATACCGTATGCGTGAAAAATAGCGTACCCCAGTTTTATGCCGAAATCAATCAGCGAACAGATATTGTCCATAAAGATTTTGAGCTTGTTCGTCTTGAAAAAGATGATACGAAACATACATTTATTGCAATCGGTGATCCACAGTTATATCGTGATTTTGAGTTGAGTTATTTGAAAGAAGCTGTAAATGACCTTAACAGCTGGGTAACGCAGAGCCGTAAAGGAGAATGTGTACATTATATTGTGTTGGGAGATTTGGTGTTTGACAAACCAGAGTATCATGAATCGAGTAAAGAGATTTTTTCGATGTTGAATGCTCCTGTGTATAATGTTATCGGCAATCATGATCATGTGTTCGACAAAAGTGAACCTGCTGTGAAGTCCAATGATTTGAAAGCCGATACGGTGTATAAACGACATTACGGTCCTACTTATTATTCATATAATCGGGGTAAGGTCCATTACGTAGTACTTGATGATGTGGAGTATTGGGGCGGATCGGGACCTAAGTATGTCGATGCCGTTTCCGATGAACAAATTGCTTGGTTGCAAAAAGATTTGATGTATGTCGATAAAGATAAGGCGATTGTCCTTTGTTTACATGCACCTACTAAGCGCAGAACCGAGACTCGGTCTTTCGGCAACAGAGAACAGTTGTATGCTCTTCTCCGTGGATATGCCGATGTTCAGATTCTTAGCGGTCATACGCATTGGAACTCTGTTGTGACAGATGATGGTAGTGGTATGACAGAACACATTGTAGCGGCAATGTGCGGTAATTGGTGGCAACCCGAACTGATTTGTAGTGAGGGTACACCTATCGGGTATAAAATATTTGATGTGGACGGAACCTCATTTAAATGGAAATATAAATGTGTGGGACAACCCGAACAATACCAGATGAGAGTATATCCTTTGGGAGAAAGAATCAACATATTACGCCCGAAAAATGTCGTTCTGAATGTTTGGGATTGGGATCCTTCGTGGAAAGTCGAATATTCCGAGGATAATGGACAAAATTATCGTTCGATGTTCCGTAGTCTGAATATGTATGATATTACTGCATACAATGCTTTCGGGGCGAAGGGAGATAATACTTTCCCTGTCGGGCGTACTTGGATACAAGCCTCTGAATCTGATCATATGTTTTATTGTAGGCCTTCTATTCCGTATAATCAACTTAAAATAAGGGTGACTTCCCGGTTTGGGGATATGTTTTCGACGACCGTAAATATTCAAAATCTTTGATTAAAATAAAGTATTAGTTATGAATCTGATTCTAAGAATTATTATAACAGGAGCATTGTTGCTTTTGTTTGCTTGTAAGTCTGTTTATAAAGCCGACCCGTTTCCCGAACCGGAAAGAGAATCGGGACAAACCGATGTCCTTGCATTAAGAGCCGAACCTTTGGATACGGTACGGGTTGCTTTTATAGGGGTAGGTGCTCGGGGCATGGCAGCCGTGAAACGTTTTATGAATATAGAAGGTGTGAGGGTGGTTGCGTTGTGCGATGTAGATTCTTTCAAGGTTGCCAAAGCGCAGAGGATTCTGGCTGCGAAGGGACGAGGACCGGCCGTGGAATATTGTGGCCCCGATAGTTGGAAGAAGGTTTGTGAACGAAGCGATGTAGATTTGATTTATAATTGTACCCATTGGCAGTTGCATACTCCTATTGCGGTCTATGCTATGGAGCAGGGGAAACATGTCGCGGTGGAAGTTCCGGCAGCCCTTACGGTTGACGAGTGTTGGCAATTGGTGAATACTGCCGAAAAAACTCGGAAACATTGTATGATGCTGGAAAACTGTTGCTACGATTTTTTTGAGTTGGCTACTTTGAATATGGCTCAACAGGGCGTTTTTGGAGAAGTTGTTCATGGAGAAGGGGCTTATATTCACGATTTAAGAGAATATAATTTTGACACTGCATCGGTATCGGGATATTGGGATATGTGGAGATTGAAATATAATACGGATCATACGGGGAATCCATATCCGACGCATGGCTTAGGCCCGATTTGTCAAATAATGAACATTCATCGGGGAGATAAAATGAATTATTTGGTGTCGATGTCGAGTGACCAGTTCGGATTGACGGAATATTCTCGGAGTCGTTTGGGGGAAGAACATGCGTTCGCTTCTAAAAAATATGATTTAGGAGATATGAACACTACTCTTATTAAGACTGAAAAAGGGAAAACGATTTTGATTCAACACGATGTGACAAGTCCTCGACCTTATGACCGGCATCATGTAATCGGCGGAACAAAGGGTTTTGCACAGAAATATCCGGTGGAAGGGATTGCCTTAGAACCGAATGCTCATCGTTTCTTACCGGAAGAGAAATTGGATTCTCTCTTGAAGGTTTATGAACATCAGTTTGTGAAAGAAATTGGAAATTTAGCTCGAAAAGTAGGTGGGCATGGAGGTATGGACTTTATTATGGACTATCGCTTGATTTATTGTTTAAGGAATGGATTGCCTTTGGATCAAGATGTTTATGATGCTGCCGAATGGTCTTGCTTGGTCGAATTGACTGAATATTCAGTAAGAAATGGATCTGTTCCTGTACGTATTCCCGATTTCACACGAGGAGCATGGGAGAAATTAAAAAGTTTGGAGTTTGCAAAATAGTTATAAATTTGCAAAATTGAAATATTTAACAAGATTAAGAATGGGAACGAAATTTTCGACACGCATATGGGTAAGTGTAGTCGGCATAGCATCGATTTTTTTTGGAAGTAAAGGATATGCGGATACTGTGATTTCGGTAGCCGACTTTGGGTTGAAACCCGATACGAGGGAGAATGCCGTGGCATATGTTCAAAAAGCGATAGAGGCTTGCCGAGGGAAAGAGCCGGTAACCCTTGTCTTTCCCGAAGGACGTTATGATTTTTGGCCTCAATATGCTCATGAGAAAAATTATTATGAGACCAATACCTACGATGTTTTTCCGAAGCGATTGGCAATGCTTTTCGAGGGGCTTCACAATATCACTGTCGACGGGAGCGGCTCGCAGTTCATCATGCATGATCGAATACAACCGATAACCGTTGAGAATTGCGATGGCGTTACCTTGAAAAATTTCTCTATCGATTGGGATATACCGCTTACGGCTCAGGCTCGTGTGACAAAGGTGGGTAGCGATTTTTTCGAGATCGAAATCAATGTCCTCGAATCTCCCTATATCATTGAAGACGGCAAGTTGGTTGGCAACCTTGTCTGATGCCGTAATTGCCTTATCATACATCAGCAGCAGGAAATAATTACCTGAAATATACCAAGTCCGCAAGAAAGAGGCGCCATTGGCTTTCTCTTCAAGATTATAGTAATAAGCGGCATCAAATTCTTCTGCTTTGGTATCGATGCGTACAACTCCAGCAGGCAATGTAGTCTGCTGACGCGAATCACTCATGGTCTTGGCATAGCTCGGAGAAAATACATATACATAGCCGTCGTCGGCAAGCCAGTTCATCTGGTAGTACTGTGAACGGTTACGTCCGGCAGCATAACTGATTTTGTCTGTAGTGATGACCTTATGAGAATTCAGTGTCTGATCACCAAAGATAGCGATATGGCATTCATTAGGATACTGGGTCCATTGCAATTCGTCCTTCTCATAGGCACCGCTACCCTGCCCGCCGGATTCTGTCTTTATTAAATCCTCATTACCGGAAAGCACCCACTTGTAACTACCGTCTTCGTTCTTCTGCATGCAACCATACTGGCTAAGCCCCATGGGAATGGCTGCTGCATAAACCTTACTGCCCACTTGTTCTATACCGGCCAGTGTTACGTATTCACCATTTTCAAGGAAATTTTCGGCAAGAAATGGAGTATCCTTTGTTACCGAGTTCTTTGTATAAGTCTGTTTCTCGACATCCAGATAGGAAATCAAAAAAGATTGGGGAGTATATCCATTTGCATCATTCAGTTCCGTAGGGCCGTCGCCGGTAGAAGTCGTCATTATAAATTGGTCATAATAGCCGTAGGTAGTGAAACGATTGACGTTATACTCCTGGCTACGTTTTTCCAGTTCACCGTTTGTATTCATAATGAACGACTGGGTAGTGCCTGCATTTCCCTGGTGATAGTTCAAGGCATACAGATATTTGTTTCCGTAGAACACCCAGTAAGTAGCCCCATCGTTCACAAGGCCATTGCCGGCAGCAGTAATTTCACCCCGCTGCAATTTGTTGATTAACATGAATCGTTCTTACCTCTGCTACGCCAAAGGAGACACTATGAAAAAGCTGCTTGCGCTCTCCGTCATACTTATCTTTACTTTAACCGCCTGTACCGCCCCTACATCTGATACTCTACCAGCCACCCCCGAAACCACCGCGCCGGAAGAATCTACCACCACCCAAGACGTCGGCAGTGGGGAAGTGCGCATGCTAAGCGCCGCGGACGGCGGGATCTACTATCAGACTTTTGCCGACAGTGAGGTCAACCACGAGGTCGACATTGGCCGCAATCTTGTCTATGCGGTCGAGGAAACCACTGGCCTGGCCCGCCCGGCCTGCAATGTACCCGGCTGCACCCACGACAGTGATGCCTGCCCAGCCTACATCCAAGGCTCGGCCACTTGTTATGCCGATGGCAGCGAGGTCTATCTCTACATCTGCCTATATAAAGAAGCGGAGGATACAACCGTTTT
>ERZ825159.2515-NODE-2515-length-14712-cov-3.365013_pt1 | contig 14712 bp, 10 predicted proteins | sample MGYA00519932_ERZ825159 | MGnify/ENA primary metagenome ERZ825159 (study PRJEB31778, sample SAMEA3449191) | human gut metagenome | biome: human gut; feature: human-associated habitat; material: faeces | place: United Kingdom | collected 2010/2012 ...
ATAATCTCATCTACACGACCTACATAGCGCCGGAGGTGCTCAACCATCAGGAGGTTTTGTATCGACTGAACCTGTCGTCACGGAACTTTTATCGCTATCGCCAGCAGGCCATTTCCGTTCTTTCCATTCGCTTGTGGGCGACAGCTGCGCCGGATGTGGACTTCTGGCTGGAAATGCTGACGCTTCTGGAAGGACTGAAATGAATATGCCCATAAAAAGGCGAAAAGTTGGCACACGATTGCCGATGACACGGGAACGCGAATGTGCTAAAATAATATCGTCCCAAACTGGGATCGGGCGAAACCGACGCCGTTTCTTGAGCTGAAAAGCTTTAAGAGACGGCGTTTTTTGCTGCCCAATACCGAAGAAAGGAGGGCTAAACGCATGAACAGACAGCTTCGGCTGCGCGATGGAAAAATCAAAACCGCATACTGGTCGCTTGTGGGCGTTGTGTCAGCACTGCTCGTTTCGACGCAGGCGGTATTCGCCGCAGATATGTGGGATCGTTTTTCGATGATCATGAAGGATATCTACGGAGAGCTTGTGGCGATCAGCACCATCGTGGCAGTCACCGTGGCCGCTATTGCTCTGCTGGTGCGCATGATCTCGCGCAATCAGCGAGCCGTCGATGAAGCGACGAGTTGGCTCAAGAGAATCGTGATCACTTGGATCGTTCTGAATTCTCTTGGCTTTATCGTTGCCTATCTGCAGCCCCTCATCAGCGGCGGAAACTACAACCCGTAAAAGATCCGGTCAAGCGGAAAGGAGGTGAACACCTATGCTTGACTGGATTTTTGAAGGAATCGTCACCTGGATCAGCAGCGTTGTGTCAGACCTGATGGATGCGGTGTCCGGGCTGTTCCTTCAGGCGCTCGGTACGGATATGACGGCAATGGAAGAATACTTCCCGTTTGTGTCTAAAGCCTTTACCGTAATGCAGTACACCGCATGGGCACTGCTGTTTCTGATCACAGTTTGGCAGTTGTTCCGTGTATTCGGCGGCCCTATAACGGAAGCGGAAAACCCGTGGGTACTGCTTGGCAGAAGTGCGTTATTCGCCTTTCTGATCGGATATACCAAGCCGATTTTCCTGTTGACGCTGAAAATCGCAACAGCGCCGTATACGGCACTCATGGACATTCAGATGACGGCGGAGGACTTTACCTTTGCCGGAATCGAGCAGGCCCTTCAAAACGGGCTGACCAGTCTTATCGCCACCATCTCGGTGGTCGGATTGCTGCTGCTCACCATACTGGAAATTGCGCTGGGCTGGAACTATTTCAAGCTGCTGCTTGAAACGGTGGAACGGTACATCGTTGTCGGCGTGCTGTGCTACACCTCACCTCTCGCCTTTTCTATGGGCGCATCCAAAGCAACAACGCCGGTATTCCGGTCGTGGTGCCGGATGGTCGGGTCGCAGCTATTGCTCCTTGTGATGAATGTCTGGTTCCTGCGTGGCTTTTCAACCTCAGTAGGCCAGTACATCGGCACGGGCGGCGCCTTATCCAACGGGAACGGCAATGTGTTCCTGTGGCTGTTCTGTGCAGTGGCGTTCCTCAAAACGGCACAGAAGTTTGACAGCTATCTCGCGGCAATGGGACTGAATGTAGCCCAGACCGGCTCCGGTATGGGCATGGAACTGCTGATGGCTGCACGAGTAATCACCGGCGTGGCCGGAGGCGCAAGAAGCGCCGGCAGTGTGTTCCGCGGAGGCAGTGCCGCAACCGGCACAGGCGCAGCGGCAACGGGGTTTGCTGCAGGCTTTGCCAACCGCTTCAAGGGCAATTCGTATGTGCGTGATGCGGTCGTGGACGGTGGCACAAGAATGGGCGCTGGCGGAACGATCGGCTTTGTCGGTCGGGCTTTCGGCGGTATGGCAGCCCGTAACGGCGCCACACTGACCGGAGAATCCATCTCTTCTGTGGCGTCCAGAACACCGAATGTGTCGGGTTCTATTGGCGGCGACATTGCCAACCGCAGTCTCGGCAATTATATGCCGCATATGAAGGGCATGGATCTCTCGGATACGCAGATCACCGGCGGACATATCTCCACAAAGGCGATTGGTGCTGACGGGAGAGAAACGGCTGTCGAGATGTTCAATGCTTCCCAGTTTGAAAAGCCGGACGGTCCGCATGCCGTTGTCAACGCCTCAGACGGCAGTCAGTGGTATCAGATGGCCAGCGGTTCCGGAGCCGGCGCATTTTATGATGCGCCCGTATTCAGCGGTAATTCTGCTGAGGCGGCGCAGGTTGCGGCCGCATTCCCGGATGCGGACGGTGCAACGCTCAGAACTGTCGGAGACGGTGTCATTGAGGCATCTTCGGACGGCGGCGTGAGCAGATGGTACAACAGTGCATATTATGACGAACCGGATGCACCGCATTCCACAATCCAAGCGGCCAACGGCGTAGAGTGGTACGCCATGCAGCAGCACGCAGAAACGCCTCCCTTTGAGGCGGGCGACGCGGCGGATGGCTATAACCGGGCACAGTTCCAAAGCTTTATGCCGGGTTACGAGCAACCAGTCACAAGCGTGGATGGGGCCGGCCGTATGGATGGGCATTTTGAGGTCCGGCACGAAAACGGATCCGGCACGATGTTCTACGATACGGCGCAGTATGCACCTCCCTGCGGTGACTATCAGGTATATGAAGATGTTCACGGCAGCCAGTGGTACGCAGTACACGGTGAGGCTGCAGTGGAACGCAAGCCGATTTATGAGAACGGAAAACCGGTCTATGACGGCGATAATGTTCGCACCGTCTCTACGGAAACCGTGCGGTACAAAAGCACACCGTCCCGTTATGGCGAGCCAAAATCCCGGGGTGATTCGGGAATCAAGCCGCCGAGGCGGAGACGATAAACGGTGGGCAGCCGAACCGGATCATTGCATTCGGTTCGGCTGTCTTCCTATTACAAAAGAGAAAATAAGTCTGCCTTTGGCAGTTTGAATACGGAGGTGAAAGAATGGCGGAACCGCAAAAACAGCAAATGGGAGACGGTTCGGATAATATCGGCCAAGCGGCCGGTCAGGTAGCAAAAGCCGCCAAAAACGCCGGAAAGCAAGCCGCAAAGCAGGCGGCGAAAAAGGGTGCGGAAGCAGCCGCCAATGCCGCAGCAGCAACCGTAAAAGCCGGTGTGGAGGGCGGCAAAGCCGTGGCAGAAATCGCTGCCGGTACAGCCGCCGGCGGTCCTTGGGGTGCGATCATCTCCACCGCATGGGCGATGCGGCATACCCTGTTTAAGATTCTGGTCTGTTTGTGTCTTTCGGTGGTTTTCCTCATTGTCATGATCGTAGAGCTGCCCGGAATCATCATCAATAAAGCGCTCGGCATTGACGGCAATGAGCCGACGGTATCCATCACGGAGATCTATGAAAGTCTCGCTGAGACGGTTTCGGACATTGTCCAGGCCGGGTATGACGCTTCGATGGCTGAGGTGGAACGCCTGATTTCAGACGGCGGCTATGACCGGGAGCTTTCAATGAATGCACTGATCAATTATGCGCAGAGTTCGGCTGGGTATGATACCGCCTATATTCTGTCGGCATATTCCACTTCGGTGGAACAGCTCAGCAATGACCCGGAGGACATGAAAAAGAAGCTTGACGGCGTGACAGCCAAAATGTTTCCAGTAACCTCGGTTGAGCGAGAAAATGAAGTGATCACGCCGGTTACTTACTATACCTACAAACCGGTCACGATAACAGTGGTAACGAAAACGGTTAAGACAGGCGTAATCAACGGCGTCCCGCAATACCGCTATGAAACGGCGGAAGCGACCTACTATTTGCAGGATCAGCAGTTGTCGTCCGATACACAGATCGAGGTGGATGCATACTCAGCCGTCACCCTGACGCTCCCCGTATACAGCGGCGGCAATATCGCCGGAACACGCAAGGCAACCTATTATCAGTACACGGGCAAGGAAACGCTTACGCCGGAAAAGAAAACCGTGAAATATCTGGAATGCACCATTCATCCCTTTGACAATACTGTGATTTCCACAGCCTTTGGGTTGGACCTCAACGCCTCCTATAACGGTCTGGAAACCACATACGGCGATGTGATCCACTCCCGTGCCTTGGCGCTGAAAAAAACGCTCTACGGAACAGTGGGAAACGGCAGCACCGTTCCGCTTACCGATGTAGAGCTGATTGCCTTCCTCGCCCGTCAGAATTGCAGCGAAACACGAAAGCACATTGTCAAAACCGGGCTGTCCCTCGTCGGGAAGGTGCCATACTTCTGGGGCGGCAAATCGGCAGCCGGATGGAATGATGAATGGAATACGCCGAAGCTCGTTACAGCCGCCGGTTCCACAACGACCGGCACGATCCGCCCATTCGGCCTGGATTGCTCCGGCTTTTCAGACTGGACCTATAAAACGGCTGTTGGCGTCAGCTTGAACGGTGCCTCCTGGAGCCAGTGGGACGAATCCTATGCCATTACCGCCGAAGAGCTTTTGCCCGGTGATCTGGGATTCCTGATGGATGACGACGGAGGCGGATGGAATCATGTACTTATTTTTGCCGGATACGGTGAAAACGGCGAGCGTATGTGGGTCCATTCCTCCGGTGGTGAGGGCGTGATCTTCAATACGCCGAGCTATGAGGCCGGACTGGCACTGCGCCGACCGAAGAATGTAGATTTCGGTGATACACCGGGATAAAAAAGAACGGAGGAATCATGGAAGAAAAAGAATTCAATACAACCTTTGCCATTCCTGCAAACTATACCGACTCCGGAAAGATATTCGGCGGAATGCTGGAACCGCGGAATGCGGTCGAGGCACTGATTCTGATATTGGCCGTCGGATATCCGGAGTTGATGTTGATCCCGATGGCAACCACAATACGCATCGTTGTGATTACCGTCACGCTGATTCCGATCGGGATCCTCGCCGCTATGGGCATTGACGGCGATTCGCTGTTCCAGTATGCAGGGCACATTATCTGCTATCTGGCGCACAGAAGAAAACTGCATTTGAGAAGGGTGGGATACAAATATGACCAAAGACAGCTCCGCAAAAAGAAAAGCAGGAAAAAGAAAGCCTGAAAAGCTGAGCTTTACTCAGGATTTCATTCCGATCAAAAATCTGGAGCACGGCATTATTGAGACGACCGACGGGCGGTATATCAAAATCCTTGAAATTGAGCCTATCAACTTTATGCTGCGCTCGGAGGAAGAACAGTATGAGATCATCTGCTCGTTTGCAAGCTGGCTGAAAATTTCACCGGTGCATCTGCAGTTCAAGAGCATTACCCGCAAAGCTGACTCCGATAAGCATATAGCTATGCTCCGAAAGGAAATGGAAACCGAGGAAAGTGAGCAGTGTAAGAAGCTCAGCGAGGGATATATCCGACTCATTAAGGATGTGGGAAGCCGTGAAGCGCTGACGAGGCGCTTCTTTTTGATTTTTCGATACGAAGAACTGCGGCGTAATGAAAACAGCGACTATGGGCAGATCTGCAGCACGCTGCTGACCGCCGAGCAGAACGCCCGAGCCTACTTCATGCAGTGCGGCAACAATATCCTTCAGCCGAAGGATCCCGACGAAGCAACGGCGGTGATTTTATATATGTTTTTCAATCGCCGTTCCTGTGTGGAGGAGCCGTTTCATTCCCGTGTTGACCGCATCGTCTTAGACACGATGGCGGCGAAAAACAAGGTCATCGGGATCGACCCAATCCCGCGTATCCGTATGGCGCATTTTATTTCGCCGCGCGGGATTGACCTGACGCACCGCAATTATATCATTATGGACGGGCTCTACTACTCCTTCCTGTATATCAAAGGAAACGGATACCCAAATAAGGTCCGCGCCGGATGGATGTCCTCCCTCATCAATGCCGGTGAAGGCATTGACGTCGATGTGTTTTTAAGACGGGAAAACCGCAGCAAGACCATCGACAAGGTTGCCCAGCGCATCCGCCTGAACCGCACGAAGCTTAAAAGTATGCAGGACACCTCGACCGACTATGAGGAGCTTGCCGGTTCCATTCAGGCCGGATATTTTATCAAGCAGGGAATCGCCAATTACAACGAGGACCTTTTTTATATGTCGGTGTTCGTGACCGTGTCCGCACGGACCTACGAGGAACTGATGTGGCGTAAACAGCAGATGACCGATATGCTCAAGTCTATGGATATGTATGTCAGCGACTGCAGCTTCCAGCAGGAGGACGCCCTGCGCACGGTGATGCCGTTTCTGCAGATATCCCCGAAGCTTGAAAAGAAATCCAAGCGGAATGTGCTGACCAGCGGTGCGGCCTCTACCTATATGTTCACATCCTTCGAGATGTCGGACGATACCGGCGTGCTACTCGGAATTAACCGCCATAACAACTCGCTGTGCATTGTCGATCTGTTTGACACGAAGAAAAATAAAAATGCCAACTTGAACCTGCTTGGTACCAGCGGTGCCGGAAAGACTTTTACCATGCAGTTGCTGGCGCTGCGTATGCGTATGCGCGGAATTCAGTGCTATATCATTGCTCCCATTAAGGGACATGAGTTCCGGCGAGCGTGCAACCGCATCGGCGGTCAGTTTATCAAGATTGCACCGGGCTCACCGCACTGCATCAATATTATGGAGATTCGGCACACCATCAGCCCAGAGATGGAACTGATTGATGAGCTGGATTACAGTGAGATGGACTCCCTTCTGGCGCAGAAAATTCAGCAGCTGATGATCTTCTTTTCACTGCTGATTCCGGATATGACCAACGAAGAAGAGCAGATGCTGGATGAGGCGCTGATCCGCACCTACGGCAAGTTCGGTATCACGCATGATAACGATTCGGTCTATGCGGACCGCAATGCCGTTCCGCCGAAGATGAAGACCATGCCGATCCTCGGAGATCTGCATGAGGAACTGCAAAAGAATGAAATGACCAAGCGTATTGCAGTCATTGTCAGCCGTTTTGTTACCGGCTCGGCGCAGTCCTTCAATCAGCAGACGAATGTGGACCTGTCTAATAAGTATATCGTTCTCGACCTGTCGGAGCTGAAGGGCAAGCTGCTGCCTGTGGGTATGATGATCGCCCTCGACTATGTCTGGGATAAGATCAAAAGCGACCGCACAAAAAAGAAGGCCATTATGATCGACGAGATCTGGCAGCTGATCGGTGCCGGTTCCAACCGGATGGCGGCAGAGTTCTGCCTGGAAATATTCAAGGTCATCCGAGGCTTCGGCGGCGCGGCGATTTCCGCAACGCAGGACCTGTCCGATTTCTTCGGATTGGAAGATGGTCGCTACGGTCGGGCAATTATCAATAATTCCAAAAATAAGATCATTCTGAATCTGGAACCGGACGAAGCGGAGTTTGTCCGGGATACGCTGAAGCTTACGAAAACCGAGATCCGTTCCATTACCCGCTTTGAACGCGGCGAGGCGCTGATCTGCTCCAACAACAGTAAGGTGCCTGTCATCATTAAGGCGTCCAAAGAGGAACAGGAAATGATCACGACCGACCGTGCCGAGCTGGAAGCCATTCTCAAGGAGCGGCAGCATGAGGCGGATTAACAGTGCGTATTTTGCACGGAATACGCATTTTGGCGCAAATGAGTACAAAAAGGAGGTGGTTATCGTGCTGTTGACCGATGAACAGTATGTGGTCAAATGGCTCTCGCAATACGGAGCCTTGCCCCGTGCGCAAATCATAAAGATGCTGCAAAAGCCGCCGCAGACGGCAGAAAAGATCCTGCGGAATCTGAAAAGGCAGATGCGTATCGCAGATGTTTCCGGTGGTTATTATATCGGGCTTGACCCGATGTGCCAGCCGGATCAGCGGATGATCCTGGCAATATGGGTGCTGCTCCGATTCATTGACAAGGTGGAACCGATGGCGCATTATCCTGCGGTCTACCCGTCGCAGCTATTTTTCCTGAAAGAAAATGTCGGCTATGAGATCGTGGTGCTCTATGACGGCGAGCAGAATCTGCTGAAGCTGCTTCAGCCCCAGGAAGATATGAAATATATCGTTGTGGTGCCTCGGATCGATATGGTGAGCACTGTTCGGCTGCCGAATGCGCCGTGTCTGTTCGCCACGGTGGATTTTTGCGGTCAGGACGAACCGGAAGTTCGTTTTTACAGTGAGGAGGCGACCGAACATGAATGCTGAAACAACTTATATGAAGACGCTCGGCAAAGTAGAAGCCAAGCTGTCCCGCATGAAGGAACAAGCTGCTGCCGTCCGCTGGTTTTACGAAAACGGAAATCTTCCGGAGAGCTATAACCGGGCGCTTCGGCTTGAGGAACTGTCCGAGCAGACAGTCCTTCTCACCCGTGTCCTTCCGGCCTACACCGGAGCAGTCGGGGCAACAACTCAAACGGATGCGATCATATCCGATACGATTCCTGTTGAAGTTGGATTTACGGCCGAGGGATGGTTTTCCGTTCGCATTCCTGCACTGCTGCCGAGGAAAGCGTCCGGCTCAGCGGACTATATCCGATCTTATCTTTATCCGGCTATGCGGAAGTTCTTTGAGGGTAAGCCTCCGGTCCGCTTTCGGGATTGCGTGCTTGCCTACCGTCATGTGTACGATAGAAGCCGCCCGGAACGGGCCATGCGTGATCACGATAATATCGAAACCAATATGGTCACGGATATTCTGGCGCTGTATGTTCTGCCCGACGATCACCCGGCAGTTTGCTCGCATTACTATTGCAGCGCTGCCGGAAGCGAGGACCGCACGGAAGTCTATGTGATTCCCAAACACGACTTTCCCGTGTGGATGGTCGAAGAGAAAACGCTGCCGGATAAGGGGGTGAAGCTCTATGAAGTCCGCTTTTGTTAAGGGGAAAATCTTATGTAAAAACCGCCGTTTTCCGCCCCGGAAAACTTACATAAGAAATTGGGAGTCGAAAACGCCCAGTATAGCGGCGATTTGGGGCAGATTTCACGGCGGGAATTCCGACAAAGAGAGCAGTCATGTGGTCGGAATTTCTTACAAAGCGAGGTGATGCGCCTATGCAATACTTCCGCCCGGGCAGTCAGCTCCGGCAGCTAATCACAATGCTTTCCATCGTCGGTGAATATCCGATTCGTTCACTCTACCTACTCGGCAATGAACGCGCTTATAAAGCCCTGGTTCATAAGCTCACCACGCCGGAAACATTCCGCATCCCTCAAATGGAAACGGAAATGACCACACGCCTGCTTACCGTTACCGGCAAAGGTAACAGCAGATCTGTGCGCTTTTATAAGGGCGCTCTCCCTATACTGGATTGGCTTCACCCAAACGCTTACCGGTATTACATGGACGCCTTTTGGGAACACAAATTCCCTGGGAATGCCGCACACCGGGACAGAAACCACCGTGTTGCCGAAACCGTGGCTATGTGTATGCGCTCAGGTATTGAATGCCGACCATATATGCTTCCCATTCTTCAAAACCGGATCATTACCAAACGGATTCCCGATGCGCCGTGCTTTTATCTTGCCAAAGAGCTGAAGAAGCTCGGTGAAGCGGAGATGAACAAAACGATGTTTACCCGGATGGTGGGAACAGCCTATCTCGGGCAACGCCCATACGCCGTTTATAACACGCGCAGCGCCGTAATGAAATGGAGCGGCAAGGGCGAGTTCAAAACGCTGCACAGTGTCATTGAGATCAGCCGCCTGAATGCCGGCACCGATGCAACGCCGGCCGCCATTTTATTTGGTCAGTCTGAGAGTGTCGCGCTGAAGACACTATTAGAGTCCGACACAACCAAGCGACCGGAGTTTCGGTTTGATGCCATCTACCGGAATTTGTATTTCGTCCCTATGGATGAGCATGGCATTCGCCAGCTGCGGCTGATGACAGTACCCGATTGGAAAGAACGGCTTTTGGAGCTTCTGTTTGACCCGGAAGTGCGAACCCATGACCGCGGGCTGTTTGAGTATGACGCAAAAATCGGTGATGCCTATGTGTTCTCGCATCTGGATGGAGATCTCGCAAGGCTGGTTCGCTTCAAGGAAGCCGTCGAGAATCAGCGTGGGAATTATGAGGTGCTGTGCTACCCGTACCAAATGGCATTCATCCGGGAGTATCTCGGAAGCCGTGTGAGAATAAAAACGATTGGGTTTGACGCTGTGGAAGCAGAACTCGACCCTGAAAGGAGGGATTTATTTGAACGATAAAAACCGCAAGATAGCCATTATCATTGCTGCCATACTGGGATGCGTCGGGCTGTTCTATCTGGGCGGCATGCTTGGCCAATTGCTCGGCAACTACGCAGCGTGGATGGACAGCGGCGGCGTTTCCGGCGAAAGCACGATAAAACCGGTAAGCTGGAATCCGCTGATTTGTTTCCCAGCGGCTTTCAGCGGGAACGGGATCAAAGGCATCCTGATGATTCTGCTGATCGCCGGCGCCATCTTCGCCTATGTGAAGCTCCACGATAAGTTTGACGGAAAGCAGCATGACCCTCGCGGCTTTGCCAGAAGCAAATCCGGTATCTACGGCACGGCATCCTGGATGGGCGAAAAAGAAATGAAGGAAGTTCTGGAGATATCGCCGGTTCCTGATGCCAAAGGTACGATTCTTGGCGAGTACAACGGAAAAGCCGTCTGTATGCCGGAGGACACCAGACTGAACCGCCATATCGCCGTCTTTGGCGCATCCGGTACCATGAAATCACGCGCGATCATCCGCAATGCATTATTTCAGGCGCTGCGGCGCGGCGAGTCCGTCATCGTGACCGACAGCAAGGGCGAGCTTTATGCCGACACCGCAGAAATGTTCCGAAAAGCGGGCTACGATGTGAAGATCTACAATCTCGTATCCCCTGAGCACAGCGACTCGTGGAACTGTATGTCAGACCTAAACGGCGACACATTGATGGCGCAGGTGCTGACCAATGTCATCATCGGAAACACCAGTTCAGGCAAGGGCGACCACTTCTGGGACAATGGCGAAGGCAATCTCCTGAAGGCATTGATTTTGCTCGTTGACCAGGATCGGACCCGAAGTCCCGATATGAAGCATCTGTCCGCCGTATATCAGCTGCTCACGCAAAACAGCGAGCGGCAACTGACCGCTATGTTTGACAAGCTGCCGCTTGACCATCCGGCACGGGCACCGTTTAATCTGTTTGCCCAGTCCAGTGATACGGTGCGTTCCGGCATCATATTGGGGCTTGGTACCCGCCTTCAGGTGCTTCAGAATCAGGCGGTCCAGCGGATCACGAGTCGGTCTGACATTGACCTGACGGCACCTGCCAAGGGAAAGTGCATCTATTACATTGTGCTGAGCGATCAGGACGCTACGATGGCGTTCCTGTCATCGCTCTTTTTCTCATTCATGTTCATCAAACTGACTCGCTATGCAGACGGTCGCCCGAACGGCCGCTGCGATGTGCCTGTCAATCTAATACTGGATGAGTTTAACAATGTGGGGCGCATTGGAGGCGCAGAAGACGGATCCGACTTTGCACGATCCCTTTCCGTCGTGCGGTCGAGAGATATCCGGGTCATGCTTGCCGTACAAAGTCTCGGTCAGCTGCAGAACCGGTATCCCAAGAATCTGTGGTCCGAAATCATCGGCAACTGCGATATCCAGCTTATGCTCGGCTGTACGGATGATGTCACTGCGGATTACATATCTGACCGCAGCGGCGAAATGTGCATCGTTGTGGATTCTACCATGACCGTGAAGAAAACCGTTGCCGTCACGCAGGTGATTCCCCAGTACCGGGAAACACAGGGTCAGGGGAAGCGCAAGCTTCTCACCCCGGATGAAGTTCTTCGGCTTCCGCATGAACAAATGCTGGTCATTATCCGCGGTCAGAATCTACTGCTGCTGAACAAGTTTGACTATACCCGCCATCCCATGTCCAAGGAAATGGTCCGGGCTTCCATCATGGATTACTGCCCGAGAACCAGTTATGCGCCCACACCCCAGACCGGTTCTGAAAATGAGCCGGACAAAAAGCCACAACGGGAGTCACGCGGCAGGAAACTCAGTCGCTCTGATACGCCACCCGTCGAGTTTTAATTTATCAAAAGGAGGAAAACCTATGTCCACAACCGAAAACAGCCTACCGCCCGACGATATGCCCGTAACCCCAAACAGTGAACCGTCCCAGACCGATTCTGTCCTGAAAGTTCCGCCCCGGCATCAAGCATCCACCGGCGAGATCGCCGGAAATCCCGAAGGCAGCAACGAAGCTCCTCATTCCACCATATCTCCCCGGCAGGCAAGGCAACGGCTCAATGTTCCCATGCCCAATATGGAAGTTTTGGCGATTGATGACGCGCTCGGCATCCAAACTGAGATCGATAAGGCCAGAGATAAGTTTCTGGATCTGGTCGAGTCTCTGAAAACCGGCCGCTACCTTACCGATAAGATTCAGGGCGTTGAAAAGCACTCTGGCTTGGGGGAACCCCGCGCCGTGATTTTCCACGGCGATTATAAGGTCATCATTATGGCTTCCATGATCGTCGATCTGCCCAAGGATTTACGGGGACAGGATCCCTATGAAGTCTACCATTACCTGCTTACCAAGCGACTCGGATCTGAAATCGATTATGTTGTCAAAGGCATTGACCGCAATACCGGTCTGGCAGTCGGCAGCCGGAAGGATGCTATGGCCACGAAGCGCCGGCATTACTACCTGAATCAGACCCGTGACGGCACATACCGGATCTACGAAGGACTCTGCTGCGAAGCGAGAGTCATGTCCGTCATTCCATATGGCATTTTCGTGGATCTGTTTGGTATCGACGTTTACATTCCCTTGCGGGAGCTGAGCTATGTACGGCTTACCGATGCCATGGGCTACTATGAACCCGGCGACCGGGTACTGGTGAAAGTCACCCAACTCAATCGGGATGACCCGGATGACATCCGTGTAGCTGCTTCCGTAAAACAAGTTGCTGCCAATCCTGTGGATAAAGCTCTCGAAAAAATCGAGGTGAACAGCAACTATGCCGGTACCGTTACGCTGACGGACAGCACCGGTATCTTCGTGCGTCTGGATATGGGTGCTGAATGCAGATGTAGGTTCCCATATCGCGCAAGGCCGCCCAAGGGCGCCCGCGTAGTCGTGAAAATCGCAGGTGTCGATATGGAGCAGAAGACTGTTTGGGGAAATATCACCTATGTCACCATTCCCAAATAACTCTGAAAGAAGGTATCCTTATGACCCAATGCGAACTGCCGAAAGAGGAATTGGTTCGCCGAAAGGAGCTGTCTGATAATACCCGGAAAATGATTTACAGCTTGCTGGATGTTGCTGCCGAGGATGAAACCTCGCTCATGACGACCTACCGTGACTTTTACCTCCAGATCAGCTTCTCGGAGCTGCATCCGCTGATGGTTTTTTACCTCGCACGGCCTCTGGACGGAGAGAAAGCCATGCTGGCAGATCGTTCCAACGAGATGAATCTGCGCAGCGTTCTGGGCAGTCATTCCGTCAACGAAAACTTCAGCTGCTATAACTATCGTGCGACGCACTGGCTTGATGCTCAGATGACCAAAACCAGATTTTTTGAAATTCTTGACCGGTGTGTTGATGAAGCTGTACGCGGGTATTATCAGCTCGCACACTGAGCACTGCAATTCCCTGCAATTTTGATTAGATCATGCAAGCAGGAGGAAATGTACATGTAAAAAAGCGATTGCTGCTCTATCCGCTGCCGTAATACTGGTTTTGGCCGTCTGCCGGTATCCCAGACTGATTCCGAAACGACCGCAGGCGCCTCAGCCTTCCGTGAAGAGGGTCCTGAATTCCCGCAGATAAAGCCCGTACACCAGACTGATTCTGACAGAACGCTCAGCGGAAAAGCCGGCCCGCCAAGCCAAGGCAGTCACTCAGGCAGTGACACCAATTCCACATTTGAAGTCAATGCCTCAGTTCTTTGGACTGGGGCCTTTTTCTACCCCAACTTGAGAAAGGATGACAACCACATGAAAACACCTTGTCAGCGGCTGCTTTCGTTGCTGCTGGTATTTGTGCTGGTGCTAAGCCTCATCCCGTCGGTTTATGCAGCCGACAATGATGAAAGTACCCCCACAGAACCGGAAGCCACGGAAACAACTGCATCCACCGAATCCCCCACGACCACACCCCCTCAGTCAGATCCTTCTGAAGAAACAGAAGGCAGCTCCGCAGGCGCACCTGATTCCCAGCCTGACAATGAATACGGGATTGCGACAACCGCCAGCACATCTGCAGGCGTCCTGCTGTTTGACTATGCCGACCACGGCAACTACACAACGGTGCTGAACAGTCAGGTCTCGGTTACTTATAAGCCCAACGGAACCGGTTCCGCGAAAACGGCATATATCAAAAATCTGGGCTGGCATTTCGCCCGGTACAATAACATTGCCTATGCAGACGATCCGCTGTACTGTATTGAGCCTTACAAAAACTATGCCGCAAGTACATCCGGCAACTCTGTCGACCGGGATGTCACACTTACCGGCAGCGGCAGCACCGCCGGTGCAACCGCATGGTATTCCCTGCCGGAAGCAAGGCGAAAGGCCATTGGTCTGATTCTTCTTTACAGCGACGAAATGTGGGATCACTCCATCAGCGTCACCACGACGTACAAAGACGACAATCCCAACGTCCCGCTCAGAATCGCAACGCAGTTCCTCATTTACGAAATTGTGTGCGGCCTCCGGGATCCGGAAACATTCGTCCTGAATTCTGCCAACGAAAGCGGAACTGCAGGCAACATTTTCTACAACGCCGGTGCTGCCTCCGTATCTTACTTTG
>ERZ825159.2516-NODE-2516-length-14695-cov-6.470492_pt1 | contig 14695 bp, 15 predicted proteins | sample MGYA00519932_ERZ825159 | MGnify/ENA primary metagenome ERZ825159 (study PRJEB31778, sample SAMEA3449191) | human gut metagenome | biome: human gut; feature: human-associated habitat; material: faeces | place: United Kingdom | collected 2010/2012 ...
AGTATGTTGCGGTTTATAACTTCGAAGTCGCTGATTTCCATACTTACTTTGTTTCAGACTTTGATGTCCTGGTTCATAATAATTGTAAAGATATCGAAGAGGTTTGGCCAAAGGAAAAATCATATGAGCGTGCCAAAAATAAGGCGTTGGATAAGTTAGGTGATTTAGGTGCAGATTCTAAACCTGTATATGGGCGTCTTAAAACAAGTTATGGATATAACAAGATTATAGGGCGGCAATCAGCCGATGACAAACGTCGTTGGAGACTTGATTGGGATGAGACAAAAGGTCCACATATTAATGTTGAAGATTTTTCAAAGGGAAAAAAATCGAAAGCGATAAAAATTGCTATACCTTTTGAGGGTAATAAAAAGGCTTACAGAAGTTACATAAAACAATTGAACAAGGGAAACAAGAGGTGATTGGCATAACATTATTTGAAGAATGTATAGCTGCTTTGAAAAACTACAGCATTGTAGAGGATAATAAGCTAATAGATCAAATTCTTTCCAATTTAAATCTTACATTTTATGGAAAAGTTGATTTTTCAAAGTATGCTGATTCCCATGAAGTTAGTTTAAATGAAATACATATGTTGTCTGGCGAAAAGGAATATTATGTAATATGGACTGATGCGGAAATTCCGATAATTAAGTGCAATATTGATGATATTTTAGATAACATTGATGATGTATTAGCGGTTTCGTTTGATACTTGGCTTATATCAGTTGATATGAAACGATTAATTGAGTTTTATCATGAGGGAGATATAACTTTAGGTAATATCTTATAAGGACATTACTCAATGCGGAAATTATAGAAGAAATAAAAATATTTTTTCCGAATATGAGCAAAAATTTATTGATATTTAGGCTTATAGGTAATAGAAGTGCTAAGTGAGCTTTATTAATCCTAATATAGGTTTTCTTTCCTCAGATGTCAAGTAAAATTGAATCAAGTAAAAAATCCGATAGGACAATTCCTGTCGGATTTTTTCTTCGCTTTTTGAAAGAACAAAGCGGAGAAACATGTACTTTCTAAACTTTATGTAAAGAAACGAAGTTTTTTTCTAAAGGTGCAATGGGCTTGCACCTTTATGCTGTATGATAAAAAAGAAGAAAGAGACAGGGGGTGAGCAAGTGTGAAAAACAATCTGAATAAAAATGAACGGCAAGATGCGATCGTACAAATTTTATGTATGAGAAGACAAGATACCATTGGAAATTTGGCACAGGAATTTCACGTTTCAGTACGCACAATCAAATATGACATAGAAGAACTGACACTTGCTTACCCCATCGAAACCGTTCGTGGAAGATATGGGGGAGGTGTTCGGATGAAAGAAGGCTATTCGACTGGGAAAAAATATTTGAATTCCGAGCAATGCCAATTGCTGCAAAAAATATTGTTGACATTAGTAGGAACAGAACGAATTATTATGGAAAGCATTCTTATGGATTTTGCCCCATATTTACATAAGGAGTACGCTAAGTGAAAGAAACCTTAAAAGTCCCCCTTAAAGCAACCCTCTATCACCATCAACAATCCGCCTGCCGCTTTGTCTGCGAACGCTTCGGCATCCTGCCCTCAGAGACACACAGTAATGGTGTGGCACTGCTCATGGAAATGGGCTGCGGAAAGACCATCACCAGCATTGCCATTGTTGGAATTCTGTATCAGTATCGATATATCAGAAGAATCCTGATCACAGCACCACTGTCTATTCTCTCTGTCTGGGAACAGGAATTTGCACATTTTGCCGCTTTTCCATATCAGCTGACTGTTCTGAAAGGCAGCAGTACACAGAAAAAAGAACAGCTTTCCAAGCTGCACGGAGATGGTTTGCAAATCGCTGTTGTCAATTATGAATCTGCATGGCGATTGGAGAAAGAACTGCTTGCCTTTGATGCCGACCTTATCATTGCAGACGAGGCACACAAAATCAAGGAAAACCGCACTGCACAGTCTAAAGCCATGCACCATCTCGGAGACAAGTCAAGATACAAGCTGCTTCTGACCGGTACACTCATTACCAACAAAGAACTGGATGTCTTTTCCCAGTATCGTTTTCTGAATAAAGAGATCTTCGGGACAAGCTTCTATGCTTTTCGCAGTCGTTATTTCGATATGTGCGGATACGGCAATCACATTCCGGTTTTCCGAAAGCAGATGATGGATGAATTCCTGCAAAAACTGCATTCCGTTGCCTATCGTGTAACTAAGGCAGAATGTCTGGATTTGCCTCAAATTACCGAGGAGATACGCACGGTAGAACTGGAACCGAAAGCAATGAAACTATACAAACAGCTGGAAAAAGAAAGCTTTGCGGAGCTTGCAGGTTCGGAAATTTCGGCAGTAAATGTGCTGACAAAAATGCTGCGTTTATCGCAGATGACAGGCGGTTATCTCACAGACGATGCCGGAAGTATCACTTCTGTCAGCACAGCAAAACTGGATGCTCTGTCCGATATTCTGGACACCATGCTTGCAGAAGGAAAAAAGCTGGTCATTCTGGCAAGGTTTGCACCGGAACTGGACGGCATTCAGGAACTGCTGAAACGAAAACAGATTGGCTATGCGTCTGTGCGTGGCGGTGTTTCTGACCGTGCAGAGGAAATCCGCAGATTTCAGGAAGATGCAGACTGTCGTGTATTTGTTGGGCAGATTGCAGCGGCAGGACTGGGCATCACACTTACCGCAGCATCCACCATGGTGTTCTACAGTCTGGACTATTCCATGTCTAACTTTGAACAGGCAAAAGCAAGAATCCATCGAGTTTCTCAGACAGAAAACTGTCTGTATATTTATCTGACTGCAAAGCATACAGTCGATACAAAAATCCTTCGTGCTTTGCGGGACAAGGCAGATCTGGCGAAAATGCTGGTGGATGATTACCGAAACGGCAGCAATCCATTTCAGGAAGGAGTTTGAAATGCAAACACAGAATATGTATGAACTGGCGGAGCAGCTAAAACAACTCCGTGAGAAAAAGAAAGCAGCAGAGCAGCAGTTAAAGGACATCCATGCGGAAATCGCACAGACAGAGTATCAGCTTTCTGTGCAAATGGCAGAAACAGAAACCCAGAATTTCACCCGTGCCGGAACGATGTTTTCTCTGACCACCAAGATCCGTGCCTCTGCTGTGGCAGGACGCAGAGAAGAACTGTATGCAGCCTTGAAAGAAAACGGCTGCGGTGATCTGGTCTATGAAACTGTCAATGCTAACAGTCTGTCTGCTTTTGTCAAAGAGCAGATCGCAGAAAATCAGGATACTGTACCAGAGTGGCTGAGCGGTCTTGTCCATGTCTATGAGCAGACCGCTGTGTCCGTCCGTAAATCCACAAAATGAAAGGAATCAGAACTATGAAAAATGAATTGATGAAAACAAACAACACAGGCTTTCTCGCTTTGCAGGATTCGAATTTGCGTGAGGTGATGTCGGAGGAAATGGACGGACTTTCCGCTGCTTTTGAACGGATCAAGATCCCATCTGGCGGCGGTGTGATGTTTGAAATTCCCGGTGAGAATCCAGAGGAACCGGACACGGTAAAAACATTTTCAGCTGTGATCCTCTATCAGCATTCTTTGAATGCCTACTACCAAAGCGAATATCAGGGCGGCTCCAATCCGCCTGACTGCGGCAGCTTTGACGGGCACCATGGGGAAGGAAATCCCGGCGGCAGCTGTGATTCCTGCCCGCTGAATCAGTATGGATCCGGAAAGAACGGTGCAAAAGCCTGCAAGAACCGCCGTCGTCTGTATCTGCTTCGGGAGGACGATATTTTTCCGGTAATTCTGTCTCTGCCTACCGGTTCTCTGAAGTCCTTTACTCGTTATCTGATGCGTGTGATCCCCAAATACAAGAATTCCAATGCTGTGGTAACAAAATTTACACTGAAAAAAGCAGTCAGCGGCACTGGCATGAGTTATTCCCAGGCACAGTTTGCTGTAGAACGGGTGTTGTCACCGGAAGAATATCCGCTGATCGCAGCTGTGACAGAACAGGTCAAGGCTCTTAGTAAAAATGTGGGCTATGATACAGAAGATGCACTGCGTGTGGACCCGGAAACCGGCGAAGTCATGGAGCCGCTGAATTGAGGAGAACGCTATGGAGAATTACAGATGTGTCACTTCGGTGCAGGAAATTCAGCAGTATGTCAGCAATGCCGCCGTTGTGGCTTTTGACTATGAAACTGCACCGGATGAGCCTTACCGCATCGAAGAAAAGGCAGCTCTTGATCCGGCAAAAAGTCATATTGTCGGGTGCAGCTTTTCCGCCAAAGAGCATACGGGGATCTATGTTCCTGTTGCTCATAAAATTGGAAGAAACATGGATGGCATTGCTTTTTTTCGATTTCTGCAAAACTTTCTCACAAACAAAAATATCGTCAAAGTTGCTCACAATATTGCCTTTGAATCTGCAATATCCTGTCAACGGGATATCGTCATACAGCCGCCGGTGTATGATACCATTTGTGCAGCACAAATGACCTTGAAAAGCAACTACGCATTTCGCAAACTTGCTGACAGCGGTCTGAAAAAACTGGCGGAAGAATTGTGTCATGAACGGCTGCCCACTTTTTCGGATGTTACAAACGGCAGACACTTTGACGAACTGGATGCACAGGATATGGAAACAATACGCTATGGCTGTGCGGACTCTGATTTTGCCTTGCGGCTGTATCATATTTTCAACAGCTGGTTTGACCGTTTTCTGCCGAAACATCGGTATCTTGTGGAACAGATCGAATCACCGACAGCGGTGTACTTAGGGCTGATGAAATACAACGGCGTGCCTGTGAATGTAGACTTGATGAAAGAGCATCAGCAGGAGGCAGAACAGCAAATGCAGCGTATCCGGAATGAGATCACAATGCTCATTGGCGACATTTCCATTGGAGCAAACTGCAGCACTAAAGCTTTCAAGGAGTATCTGTATCAGACTTTACAGCTGCCTGTTATGAAAGTCACAGCATCCAACAGAGAAGCAGCAGATGATGCCACAATGATCCTGCTGAAGGAATGGTGTGATGCCAATCGTCCGGAACTTTCTTCTTTGTTCACACTGGTACAGGAATACCGGAAATGGAGCAAGATCAAGTCCACCTACATTGACGGTTATCTGAAATTCCGAAACGCTGCAACCGGAAAGATCCATCCGGATTTCTTTGCATTGTCCACCGAAACAGGCCGCATGAATTGCCGCAATCCCAATTTACAGAACTGTCCCAGAAAAAGCAACGATCCCATCGGTGTCCGCAATTTTATTCAGGCTCCGGAAAATCATCTGATCTTGTCTCTCGATTTTTCGCAAATCGAACTGCGTGTGGGAGCATTCTACTGCCGGGACAAGACGATGATGGAAACCTATCAGAACGGCGAGGATATTCATGCGGCAACCACTGCCGTCATTTTTGGCTGTACCTATGCAGAAGCACAAAACAAGCATCGACCGGAATACAAGGAACAGCGTACCATCGCCAAGAACGTGAACTTTGGCACATTTTACGGGCTATTTCCAAAGGGACTGCAGAACACATTGAAGTTCAAGGCAGGCGTAGAGAAATCTATACCGGAATGTGAAGAAATCATTCGCAATCTGAAGGCCGGCTATCCGGCTTTGACGGTCTGGCAGAATGAAACAAAGATGACCGCAAAGCAGAAACTGTATACAGAAACCTGGCTGGGACGCAGAAGGTATCTTCCCAATATTCGCAGCGACAACTGGGGACTGCAGTCCTTTGCGGAACGATGTGCCTTGAATACCCCGATTCAGGGAACGGCTGCGGATATTCTGAAGCTGGCAATTGTCCGTATTTTAGAAGGACTGCCGTCACGCCCATGGCTGAGACCGATCCTGCAGATTCACGATGAACTGACGTTTCTCATTCCGAAAGACAGATTGCAGGAAGCAGTGGCTTTTGTGAAAGGCTGTATGGAACAGCAGCCGTTTCCGGAGTTTGATCTGCCCCTTGTGGCAGAAGCATCTGCCGGAGAAAGCTTCGGCAATTTAGAGGAACTGGAGGAATGAACTTGGCAGAAACACACAACAAGGAAGGATACTTCTCGCCGACCGAATTTGAAGCAATGAAAAGAATAGAGAGCGAGGAGAAAAAGGCACGGAGACTGGCAGCATTCCGACCGCTTGTATATATCTGTTCTCCCTATCGTGGCAATACCAATGAAAACATTGAAAATGCCCGGAAATACAGTCGTTTTGCGGTAATACATCACAGTATTCCCATTGCACCGCATTTGCTCTTTCCGCAGTTTCTGGACGATACCCTAGGGGAAGAAAGGCAAACTGCAATGTTCATGAATCATGTGCTTCTGACAAAATGTGTCCAGCTGTGGGTATTCGGCAGCAGCATTTCTGAGGGCATGGCACAGGAGATCCAATGGGCAAAACGCAGGCATATGCCGATTCGATATTTCACAGAAGAAATGGAGGAAGTTGTATGAATATATCGGCACAGGATGTGATTAATGCTATCTTCAACCCGGACGATACGGTATGTCTGCGTATTTTTGATGATCGGAAAGAAGGCATCTTTACCGGTGCCAAGATGTCCGTGGAGGCAGGAAAATTCTTTACAGTGGAGTCCACTCTGAAAGAACATAACCAGAAAAATCATGGCATCTTTTTTGTGGTGAACTCCGGCGGTCAGACCGATGACAGCATTACTCGCATCAATGCACAGTTTGTGGAGATGGACGATAAAACTTTCGAGGAACAGCAGGCACTCATCGATGCGTTTCCGCTGCCGCCGTCTATGGTTATCAGAACAAGAAAATCGCTGCATACATACTGGTTTGTCAAAGAGGCAAAGGTGTCCCTGTTTCGTCCCATTCAAAAGGCACTAGTGCAGCATTTCGGCGGAGATTCTGCCTGTGTCAACGAAAGCCGTGTCATGCGTCTGCCGGGATTCTATCACTGCAAGAAAGAACCGGTCTTGGTGGAGTGCATCTCGTTTCACCCGGAACGAAGATACACACAGGAACAGCTAATAGAAAGACTGCCGGTTTCGCAAGAAGCAGAAGAACAACCGAAAGTGCCGCTGCATGGAGAACAGAAAGGGATCGGCGTTGTAGAAGCAGAATGCGATTTTATCAAGTACTGTCGGGACAATGCAGCTGCACTTTCTGAACATGACTGGTATGCGATGATCTCCAATTTAAGTGTGTTTGAAGGTGGTGCAGCGGTCATACATCAATACTCCAAGCCGTATCCGAAGTATTCTTTTGAAGAAACGCAGAATAAGATCCAGCATTTTCTCCGCAGCGGAACAAAACCTATGACCTGCCGCACCATTGCAGAGAAAGGCTTTTCCTGCCCAAAGCTGCGAAGTGGACAGTGCAGCTGTAAATCTCCTGCGGCTCTGTGTTTTCAGCCGCTTTCCATTGATGGCATTCGGGCACTGCTACAGCAGCAAAAGGTGCAAAATGCCGTGGTGGAAGATTTGCAGACTGCACGAAACTTTGTATCGGAATATCTTTACAATGTGGACAGCGTGACTGCCGAATCGATGATCCATTACGATTTAAAGCAGCATTTCGGTTTCAAAAATGCAGATGTCAAGCCGCTGCTTGCTCTGCAAAAAGAACTGTACAAAGCCTTTCAAAACAAATCCGAAACACGGAAGCATCGCTCCGGCATGGAAATTCCCGACTGGTATGAAATGACAGAACGGGGTCCGAAGTTTCTGCCCGGTGTGCTTGCAGAATACATGACACAGAATGCCCCTGTGTTTTATTCTGCCGAGCAGTATTATTGCTATGAAAACGGCGTTTATCACAGCATCACGGAACTGACAGCAAGAAATATGGTACGGGATAAAATGCTGACCAGATACACAAAGCTGTCTCAGATCAATGATACCGAAGGACAATGGAAGATGCAGGTGCAGAAGGATATTCGGGAACTCAATCCCAATCCCTATCTCATCAATGTGCGAAATGGACTGTACAATGTGCTGGACGAAACCTTATCGGAACACACCGCAAAGTATCTGTCTACGGTACAGCTGAATGTGCGATATATGTCCGGTGCAAAGTGTCCCAGATTTCTGCAGTTTCTGCATGAATCCGTGGAGGAGGATCAGGTGACGCTGATTCAGGAGATGCTGGGCTACTTTCTCATTCCGGTCAATCATGCCCAGAAGTGCTTTATCATTGTGGGAAAAGGCGGTGCCGGGAAGTCTGTGCTGCTACGGGTGCTGAATGAACTTCTGCTGGGAAAAGAAAATGTGTCCAATGTAGCATGGCAGGCATTGAATGATCGATTCAAGACCGCAGAACTTTTTGGCAAGTGGGCGAATATCTGTGCAGAGCTGCCCACAAAGGGCATTGAAGACAACGGCATTTTCAAGGCGTTGGTCGGAGAGGATTATCTGACTGTGGAAAAGAAAAACAAAAATCCCTTTTCTTTTCAGCCCTATGCGAGGCTGCTCTTTTCCTGCAACAGCATTCCGAAGAACTATGGGGACAAATCGGAGGGCTTTTACCGCCGTCTGATCATTGTCCGGTTCAATCATTCTGTGCCGGAGGACAAGCGAGATCCGGAACTTCTGGAGAAGTTCCGCTGTGAAGCAGATGGGATCTTTCAATTTGCCTTAGAAGGACTGCGGCGGCTGATGCAGAATCATTTTCATTTTTCAGAAACAAAGGCAAATGCACAGGAACTTCAGAAATACCGGGAAGACAGCAACAGTGTGCTGGCGTTTGTTCGGGACTGTTGTACTTTGCAAATGGATGCAGAAGTGGGAAGAATGGAGTTCTTTGCACGGTATAAAGCATACTGTGACAGCTGCGGCATGGCTCCATACAGTCAGCAGAATTTCAACAACGAACTGGAAGCAAATTTTCCCACGGTCGTGAAAGCAGCAGACAGAACCGGAAAACGGAGAACGTGGAGAGGCATCAGCTTTTCAGAAAGCCATGTGTAGCTTGCCAGGGGAGAGGTCTGCACAGCTTTCTGACAGGGTTTACAGGCTTTGCAGGGAATTCCCGTAATCTTTTATATATTTCCTATTTTATATCCCCATATATTTTCTCATTTTTTATGAGTATAATAGAAATTTCCCTGTAAAATCAGTAAAGAGGTAAGAGGTGAGCAGTTTGAAAGAAGCGGATATCGTAAGGGCGATTTTGAGGTATCTGAAAACCGTGCCGAATTGTTTTTGCTGGAAGGAGCATGGCGGGATGTATGGAACGGCAGGAATCCCCGATGTGATCGCCTGCATTGGCGGCAGGTTCTTTGTCTTTGAAGTAAAAACGGAGAAAGGGAAAGCAACTGCTTTGCAGGAATCGGTTCTTCGCAAAATACAAAAATGCGGCGGAAACGCTGCCATCGTCCGTTCTGTGGAGGAGGTAAAAAGAATGCTGGAGGAGATCACGGCATGACAGCAAAAGAATACATGAAACAGGCACAAAGACTTCTTAGAAGGATTGACCGAAAACAAAAGGAAGCAGATGTTCTTCGTCAGAAACTTTCTTTTCCCAAATCACCTGCCTATTCTGATTTGCCCAAACCCGTATCGCCGGAATCTCACACCGTGGAAAGCGGCGTTTCTCAGATCTTATCCTTGGAGGAAGAAGTAAAGACTGCAAAAAAGGAACTGGAAGCTCTGAAAGCAGTTTTTGATACTGCGATAAAAGCCGTCACAGATACGGAGCATCATGATATTCTGGCAAAGCGTTATCTGGAATTCAAGGACTGGAATCAGATCGCAGAAGAAATGGGATACAGTAAACCTTCCTGTTATCGTTTGCACCGGGAAGCCTTGGCAGGGATGAAAAGTTGATAGTTCATGATAGTTCATAACACTTGATGATAGTTTGCATATGTGGTATACTGTAAAATAGGAAAACAGGAAAAAGCGAAACAGCCTTTGCAGAAGAAATTCTGCGAGGGCTGTTTTTCGTGTCCATAAAGGAGAATCGATATGCTTGCAAAAGAAGTTTTAAGAAACAGTATGGATCTAAACAGACGCATCAAGGAACAGAGTGTGATTTATCAGGATTGGAAAGCTATGGCGATGGAAATCGATGAAGATGAAATACATGAGATCGTGGAGGCAGCGTGGGACGATCTGATTGCATCAATTCGGTTGAAACGGAAGCTGGAAGAACTTATCATGGCAAATCACAATGCCGACCAGCGTGAGATCCTTCGTTTGCGGTATCTTTACGCTGCAACATGGGATGCCATTGCAGATGAACTGAATGACAGCGTTGCCTGGGTGAAGGAACAATACCAAAAAGCATTGAAAAAACTCTCTGCAGAAACCACAGAGAGTTGCAAAGGCTGTGACTGCTGTGCCGAAGAAATGTAAGAAGCCCTGCAAGCACCCCGGCTGTCCCAATCTGACAGACGGCTTGTACTGTGCAGAGCATCAGCCCCTGCACCCAGACCGACCGTCTGCCACCAAGCGTGGCTACGGCAGCAAGTGGCAGAAACTCAGCAAGGCGTACCTCCGCCGGCATCCCTTGTGTGTGAGGTGCAAAGCACAGGGACGGTTCACGGCAGCGACTGTGGTCGACCATGTCATTCCTCACCGTGGTGATCCGCATCTGATGTGGGATGAAAGTAACTGGCAGGCTCTTTGCAAGCCCTGCCACGACCGCAAGACATGGACGGAAGACAACAGACCTAATTACGAATACTAATCGTTGATAACCCAGACTCCTTGTTTTTTTGAAAATACAATGCGTTCTTCTTTTTTTAGTGAATCAAAAGCATCTTTGATATCTTTTTTTGTAAAGACAGAGGAATGGGATGGGTAAAGTTGCTTAATTATTTGTTTTTGGCATAAGTGCTGACCATCAAAAATAAGATCAATGATTTCATCTTTAATCTGTTGTTCTTCGGATGCTTTGAAAGTTTCCAATGCACTACGACCGCTATCTATAACATCCGCCCATTTAATTAAGGTCGATTCTTTAATAACCATTCTTGCAGTAATTTTGCATTCTGTTTCTTTTTTATTTTTTGGCATGATGGCGGATTCCATGATGTATACGGGTTCATCTTTACCCTCACTTACAATAAATCTTCCGTGTGCAAAGGAACAACGAATGTAATAGAACACATCAATGAACTCAGCATATTTATCACTGGACAAAAACACAATGCGGTTGTCTCGCAATGATTGGAAAACACCATTCAATTGACAAACAGCTAGTTTATCACTCATGTTTGATTGTGTTCCATTCTTTTTAGAGCCTTTAGTTGCCTTGCAGTAATTCTGCCCTACAGTAAATCCTCCGATATGAAGAAGATACGATCTAAGTTTGGTTTTACTCCAAGGTTTAGCACCCCAATTGCGACCAGACATTCCATGTGATGAAGAACTTGTTAAATCACATGGCGTTGAAAATAAGTAAAACTCTATAATCCTTTGAAAATTATCGCTGAAATGAATTCCTTTTTTATTAGTGACCCATCCAGGATTAATTGTGTCAATTACATCAGCCATAAATATGCCCCCATAGTGTTTTTCTTAATTATATCACTATTCGACAAAAAACGCAATTCAATTAAATAGGACCGCCGGTGGGGGTATCGAAATCACTAATTGTGAATTTTTTACAGACCGGCGTCCCCTCTCACACACAAAAACCAAGGTTCAAACGGGGGGATTAACCCCGAAAATATGCAAACAAGCCGAAACCTACGCAGTTTCGGCTATTTTTCTCTCAAAAGGCAGGTGAAATCAGATGGCAAAGGACGGCACAAGAAGAGGCGGCAGACGAGTTCGTGCAGGTGATAAGCCGAAAGCCCTCTCCGACAAGATCGCAGAGGGCAAGGATGCAGATATTATGGAATTTCATACTCCGGAATTGGACGCAGCTGATTTGGACGATGCCGCTGATTTGACCGGTGCGGATATGCCAAGCCCCAGTGCATACTTGTCTGCCCAGCAGAAGAACGGAAAACCGCTGGGAGCGGACATTGTGTACAAAGAAACATGGCTCTGGCTGAAACAACGTGGCTGTGAAAAGCACGTCAACAAACGGTTGCTGGAAAGCTATTCGCAGGCATTTGCCCGATTTGTACAGTGTGAAGAAGCCCTCAGTACCTATGGACTGCTGGGAAAGCACCCGACCACGGGCGGCGTTATCGCCTCTCCGTTTGTGCAGATGAGCCAGACATTTCAGAAACAGGCAAATTTGCTCTGGTATGAGATTTTCGATATTGTGAAACAGAACTGTACGACCAAATTTGATGGCACACCGCAGGATGATTTGATGGAACAGCTTCTGAGCAGCAGAAAGTGAGAAATACATGAAAGAAGATACCCAGTTCTGGCGAGATTTGAAAGCCAATCGCCAAAAGATGACCAAACAGCAATACCGCACCATAAAAGGACAGGCGGTCAGCGGAAAAGTGCTGGATGCCAGAAAAGGCTTACAGAAAGTTTTGAAGCGGAGGAATGGAGCATGACCACAACTACAGAATTTCAGCTTGTTGACATCAACAAGTTAGTCCCCTATGCGAATAATGCCAGAACCCACAACAAGGAACAGATCCTGAAACTTCGCTCTTCTCTGCGTGAGTTTGGATTTGTCAATCCGGTCATTATCGACCGGGAATACAATGTGCTGGCTGGACATGGACGCATTATGGCGGCAAAGGCAGAAAATATTTCAGAAGTGCCATGTGTATTTGCCGATCACCTGACCGAAGCACAGAAGAAGGCATATATTCTTGCTGACAACCGGATGGCGTTAGATGCTGGCTGGGACGAAGAATTGCTGTCCGTTGAAATGGAAGAATTGCAGAATCTCGGTTTTGACCTTGGTCTGACCGGCTTTGATGAAGCTGAAATTGCAGATTTGTTTGATACAAACAGCGGTGACACAGTGAAAGACGATGATTTCGACCTCACCACTGCACTGGAAAAAGCAGCTTTTGTCCAGCGTGGCGATATATGGACAGTTGGCAGACACAAGCTGATGTGCGGTGATGCCACATCTGCAGAAGATGTATCTGCTCTCATGGGTGACACCAAGGCAAATCTCATTCTGACCGATCCCCCATATGGCGTTTCGTTTAAGAGTTCCAGCGGTTTGACCATACAGAATGACAGCATGAAGAACGAGGAGTTTTATACATTTCTGCTGTCCTCCTTTCAGCGAATGGCAGAGCATCTGGAAAAAGGCGGTTCTGCCTATGTATTCCATGCAGATACGGAAGGGCTGAATTTCCGTAAAGCATTCATTGATGCCGGATTTCATCTTGCAGGCTGCTGTATTTGGGTAAAAGACAGCCTTGTGCTGGGACGTTCGGATTATCAGTGGCAGCACGAACCTGTACTGTATGGCTTTATGCAGAATGGCAAGCATCACTGGTATTCCGACCGCAAGCAGACGACCATCTGGCATTTCGACAAGCCGAAACGAAATGCCAATCACCCCACCTCCAAACCGCTGGACTTGCTTGGCTATCCAATCGGCAATTCTACGCAGGAAAATGGCGTGGTAATGGACACCTTTGGCGGCAGCGGTTCTACCCTTATGGCGTGTGAGCAGATGAACCGCATCTGCTACACCATGGAACTGGATGAAAAATATGCCTCGGTGATTCTTCGCCGGTATGTGGAAGATACGGGAAATGCCGATGGTGTGTATGTTATCCGTGACGGGAAGCAGATTGCATACTCTGAACTGGTAAAGGAAGTGGAACTTTCCGATGATTAAAATTCTCCGTGCAGATGCCTTGGAAGGACTGCGAACACTTCCAAATGACAGCGTTTCCATGTGTGTCACAAGCCCACCTTATTATGGCTTGCGGGATTACGGCAATGCTGGTCAAATTGGAATCGAAGATTCTCCAGAACAGTATATACAAAAGCTGACTGCCATATTTCGAGAAGTACGGCGAGTGCTTCGACTGGACGGAACTTTGTGGCTGAACATCGCCGATAGCTATGCCGGAAGTGGAAAAGGAATCGGTCGAAAGCCTACACATTGTAAGCATTCATATCAAATTCCAGCGGACAGTGCTGCGGCTGCTATGCCAACTACATGGAATGCTATCAAACCAAAAGATATGATTGGAATTCCATGGATGTTGGCGTTTGCCCTTCGTGCAGATGGTTGGTATCTCCGTTCGGACATTATCTGGAACAAGATCAACTGTCTGCCGGAAAGTGTAAAAGATCGCCCCACAAAGTCTTATGAACATTTGTTCTTGTTTGCAAAATCCAGCCGGTATTACTACAATGCAGCAGCAATTATGGAACCTGTAGCGGAAAGCAGCCTAAAACGATACGCTCGTGGTCGCTCTGGTCGAAACAAGTATGGCAGATTTTCGGAACAGGGCATCAATGGGATAGATTACAACGAACGAATGCAGGGAAAAGCCATGCGAAACAAGCGGGATGTCTGGAACATTAGCACCAACTCTTACCGCATGGGAGAACATTTCGCTATGTTTCCGGAGCAGTTGGTAGAACCCTGTATTTTGGCAGGCTGTCCAGAAGATAGTGTGGTTCTTGATCCGTTCTTCGGAAGCGGAACTACTGGTGCAGTTGCCAAACGACTGCATCGGCAGTGTATCGGAATTGAACTAAATCCAGTCTATTGCAAAAAAGCAGAAGAACGAATCGCATCTGTCTGATTCTCACAAATGACAGTCGAAACATTCTACACATCTCACAGTTGCTATCTGTGGGAAACAGAGTTAATATGT
>ERZ825159.2525-NODE-2525-length-14644-cov-13.238879_pt1 | contig 14644 bp, 22 predicted proteins | sample MGYA00519932_ERZ825159 | MGnify/ENA primary metagenome ERZ825159 (study PRJEB31778, sample SAMEA3449191) | human gut metagenome | biome: human gut; feature: human-associated habitat; material: faeces | place: United Kingdom | collected 2010/2012 ...
CATAAAGATCCTCCTTTTGAATTTTATTTCACGGCTTGAATCATAAAAATCTTGCTTTTCAAATTAACAGATGGGCGTTGACACGCCCATTTAAAGTTGCGGTTTTGCGTTTCGCCTTGTTAGTGGAAAGGGCGAAAACCACTTCATTCCCCCAGGAGCTATTGTACTCCATAAAAAATTCCTTTTTTAAATGAGAGATAAATTGGTAATCCTGAAATAAAGTTTAAAATTCCACCAATTACTATCCATACAAGTTCTGGTGAAACGCCTGCATATATTACGATTTGAAATATTCCAATAATAGCTCCTGCTAATCCGGAATAAATAGTAAGACCACGACATTGGTGCCTGTCCCTAGCAAAACAATACACCTCCGGTAATCATAAGTTTGATTAAATCAACCTTTTCTTGCTTCGCTTTTTCAAGTTGTTTCAGTGCATCTGGAATGGTCGATGCGGCAACTGCAACCGATCCAGCCATATGACCACCTGGAACGGAGATTCCCTGATTTGCAGCAAGAATGCGAGGGCCAAGTTTAGTGCCGGATTCAATTTCATCGCGCAGACGAGTATCAAAATTGCCGAGTCCACCAACTGTTCGGATGGTTGTGACACCACTGAACAATTCATCTTTCGCAAATCCTGCTACCATTTTATATGCGATTGTTCTGGTAAGCGAGGAACTCATAATGGTTTTGACTAGCTTTTCATTATTGCGCTGCTTTTTCTGAGGCTTTCCGTTTCCAGCAAGATGAACATGCATATTGATTAGTCCAGGAAGAATGTATTGTCCGTGAAGGTCAATCACCTTATAATTGTGAAGATCTGCATTCGCATCTGGTATCAAATCGGTGATGATTCCGTTTTCTACCAGAATACAAAGCCCCTGTTGGATTTTCATTTCTTTTGTTCCATCCAAAATTTTTCCATTTCGAAAAGCATAATTCATAGCAAATTCTCCAATTCCATAAGTTTATCGAATGTCTTTATTTCTGATTTGTCAAGCCTTTTGTAATATTGCATATACAATTTTCACCTAATTAGAAAATAGTATAGTATTACAATTATAAATGAAGCTTTGACTGTCGGTTGAAAAATTCAATAAAAAGATCAAGAAGCGGCAAACTCCAGAAGGATCCTTCATGTTCAGCATGATCGACGCAGATAAAACTAACATCCGCACCACATTCTTCAAGACGTTTCACCATTTGTTCGCTCTGAGAGAAAGGCACTAAAGGGTCTGCATTTCCATGCGCAATTAGAAATGGAACATAATTTTTTCCTTTTTCAACATAAAAAATAGGACTTACTAATTGTAAAATTTTAGGATTATAGGTACCACCACAGAAGGCATTGATCATATTAGATGTTTCTGGATCAAGGAGAGCTGGGTCTTGCGGCATCATTGCGGTTAGATCAGTCGGCCCAAAGCAATCGATGACAGCGCAAACAGAATCAGAGTATTCTGCATATTCGCTTGTTTTAAAACGGCTGTCATCGCCAGTGAGTCCAAGAAGCAAAGAAGTATTACCACCAGAGGAAGTGCCGAATGAATAGATTTGCTTGTCATCAATTTGAAATTGGTCAGCGTGTGCTCTTAAAAAACGGATTGCTGTTTTTACATCCTGCAAGAAGGCGGGTGCTGGATAGCCGTCATCAATATTGCGGTGTCGTACAGTAGCAACTGTGTATCCAGCGGCAGAAAAACGAGCTAATTGAGGAATTTCGTAGGTCGTATCAGGAAAATGCCATGCACTTCCCTGAATAAATACAATAACTGGATTGCGAGAATGGTCAGTATCGGCTCGTTGGGGAATCAGCATATCCATTGTCAATTCAACACCGGATGCAGTAGAATAAATAACATTAGGGCGGAATACAGAAAGGCCTTTTCGAGTTGGATTATTTGAGATTGTTAACATAAAGATCCTCCTTTTGAATTTTATTTCACGGCTTGAATCATAAAAATCTTGCCTTTCAAATTAACAGATGGGCATTGACACGCCCATTTAAAGTTGCGGTTTTGCGCGTCTAACATATGGTGAAAACCGTTTCTATAAAAGTAAATAATACCAGCTATAAGGTGTATTGCCCAACCAATATCACTTAATAGCCCCAATATTAGAAATGGAATATCTGGTATCATAGCAGTATAGCGGATACCTTGTTTTCCTTCCTGTTGAAGCTGTTTGATATGTTTTTCTGTTGCTTCTCTTTTTTTATGTAGAATTTCTTTTATCGTATTCATAGAAAATCTTTAACTCCCAATTCATTTTTTTTCGTTATAACACAATTCCTATCAAATTTCAATATCGGGAAGGAACTTTTGTTTTTTAATATCAGGAGGAAACTTTTGTTGCTGGATATGAATGTTGTTTGATAGGAATACTTCTTGATATGCAAACAGTAACTTAGTTGGAGAATTTACATCAGAAAAAACAATTAGTTGAAAAATATGAGGAAGCATGTTACTATATATCCAGAAGTAAAAATGGTTCGGACACTCAAACAAAACGCATATAGAAGGAAAGGAGATCAAAAATGTGGAATTTACAGAGATAATTAAAAATCTTTATAAAACAATATATTTCATTTACGGAAGAATTACCAAACACCAGATAGGAGGATGTATATGATGGCGTGGGAAATAAAACATATATTTGACGGAGATTATGGTTGCGAGGAATTGCAGCCTGGAGAAAAAGCCAAGGTATCGGTTACATTAGTAAATGAAAAGGGAGAAACAAAAGTTTTATCTGTTGAGGATCAGTGGTTGCTTGATAAGAATTTGTCTGAGGGTTCTATATGGCCAGAACAGACAGCTTTTATCAAGGGGGCATCTAGTGCCTGTCCCCGGCAAAAAAGTATAAACTTTATAAAAGTTCTATAAACAAAAGTATACATTTTGTGCAGAGGAGTCTGAGCAGCAGCCCGAGAGGGTAGCGTGTTACTGCTCAGCTCAACTTATCAAGAGAGTGAAAAAATAGGATGACAACGGTTGTAATTAGGAAAGCATCCAGTGCCTGTCCCCGGCAAAGAGTATCTGATAAAGGAAATGGCAAGAAAGCAAGGTGTAGCAGAAGAACTGAAAGCAAGGGGTATGCTCCGCTGGGTTGGAAAGATGAATAACATTCGAGCCTGTGCAGACGAGATTGTATTGAATGACATTGTGTATTCCTAACGGAGTATCAACCGAAAGAAAACTGCTGTCAGTCGATGGCAGTTTTTCTTTTTCGGCAAGTATTCAAGAAGTCATTAAGTTGTGAGTATAGTCGAAGTGGTAGAAAAATTCGTAAAGATGTGGTATAATACTTTTGCTTGTGAGCGACAAATCGTTGTTTGTGGAGGTGTTTGGATGTGTGGAATAGCAACTGATTTATAAAAAATAAATCGGAGGTTTATATGGATTATTCAATAAGAGAATTAAGACAAAACGAGTCCAAGGTGCTAAATACTTTTTTATACGAAGCAATTTTTATTCCAGAAGGGGTTCCTATACCACCAAAAGAGATTATAAATCAACCAGAATTACAGGTGTATGTTAAAGATTTTGGTAAGAATAAAGGAGACTTGTGTTTGGTTGCTGAAGCCAATAATGAAATTGTTGGTGCAGTATGGTGTCGTATTATGAATGATTATGGACATATTGATGCTGAAACACCATCATTTGCAATTTCACTTTTAAAACAGTATAGAAACTATGGTATTGGAACTAATCTAATGGAGCAGATGCTAAAAAAACTGAAAATGCAAGGATATAAGCAAGTGTCATTATCTGTTCAGAAGATGAATTATGCAGTTCATATGTATCTAAAAGTAGGATTTGAAATTGTCGATGAGAATGACGAAGAGTATATAATGATTTGCAAATTGTAGGAATCTGTAATTTGAGTTTATGGTTTACAAATCGGAAGTTATATGTGGAGGAGGATTATTATGAATACAGTTAGAATGATTTTATGTGGAAATGTTGAAGATAGCAGAATGAATCCAAGTGAAAAGGTAGGAGTAGTATCAGTGGTTTTTGTTTCTACAGAGGAGGAAAAAATTAAGAATAAACTTAAAAAATTGCAAGATAAAAATCCTGAAAAATTTTATATGGAATACGTTACTCCATTAGATGTTGACTTAACAAGTTTAGAGCACTATCCATCGATTGAAATATCAAAAAATGATTTACAATAACAACTTAGAATTTGTGGAGGAAACAAATATGGAAGATAATAAATCAACGAATGTCAAGAAAACGGTAAAATCAGGAATAACTTTTGGAAGTGCATGAGCTATGGTTATTAGTTATACAGCGTGGAAGTCTGTCGGTTGGGCGATTTTTCATGGATTACTTAGTTGGGTGTATGTCATATACTTCCTTTTGCGTTACTAAATTCGCGTTTGTGGAGCGAAGCAGAACAATGAAAGCCCCAGTGGGGCTTTTAAGTGACAGAACGGTCTTGCGGCAGCAAGATGGAGGGGCCTCGCCCCGACAAGTTCACGTTTGTGGAAGTTATAAAGGGGTGCATCATGGAAATCGAGTATAAACAAACAAAAGATTTCACGGCCGATGAATTGCAGAAACTGTTTTTATCCGTTCACTGGGAATCCGGCAATTATCCCGAAAAACTTGTCCGTGCGATGCACAATTCCACACGAGTTATTTCTGCGTGGGATGGTGATAAGCTGGTCGGGCTGGTTCGCGCGCTTGATGATGGAGAAACAGTCGCATTTTTGCATTATCTTTTGGTGGACCCTGCTTATCAGGGACAGTACATTGGAGATGAGCTGATGAAACGGATCATGAGTTTCTATCAAAATCTTCTGTATGTGAAAGTTATGCCGTCTGATCCTAAAACGATCCCATTTTATGAGCGATATGGCTTTCAACAATATGATAATTACTCTGCAATGGTGCGGAAGCACTTTTTGTGAGTTGGTATGATGGATCGATTTGCAGCTAGCAAGGAAACCGTAAGGAGTACAGAGCATGGATGCAAACTGTACCAGTAAAAGAAGGAAAGTCAAGAGTATGGAAACGGTATACATTGCAGGCGGGTGCCTTTGGGGCGTCCAGCATTTTTTTGACACGGTGCCCGGTGTACGGACGACCGAAGCCGGGAGAGCCAACGGAACAACAAACACGCTGGACGGCCCGTATGATGGATACGCAGAGTGCGTTAAAGTGGTCTTTGATGAGAAATGTACCAGTGTTACAGAGCTTATGGAGCATCTGTTTGAAATCATCGACCCGTACAGCCTGAACAAACAGGGCGTTGATGTTGGAAAAAAGTATCGCACGGGGCTTTACAGCACAAATCCCGGACATCTGGAAGAAGCAAGAGCCTTTATTGACAGCCGGAAGGACCGGGATAAAATCGTTGTGGAAGTGCTGCCGCTGACGAATTACGTCCGGAGTGCAGAGGAGCATCAGCACCATCTGGAGCGGTACCCGGAAGACTGCAGCTACTGTCATATCCCGGATGAAGTCTTAAACAAATACAGGAATCAGTAAGCAAAGGAAAAACGAAAATGCGGGGATTGGGAACGATCATCAATGCGCTGGCCATTGTGATAGGCGGTGTGCTGGGTATTCTGTTCAAACGCTTTCTGAAAGAGCGCTATCAGGATACAATCATCAAAGCCACGGGCTTTTCCGTGGTGTTTCTGGGAGCGGCGGGAACGCTCTCCAAGATACTGACGGTTAGGCCAGACGGAACTTTGAGCACCGGTGGCTCTATGGTCATGATTCTATCGCTGGCGTTGGGTGCGCTGCTGGGTGAACTTATTGATCTGGATGCACAGTTTGAACGCTTTGGAGAGTGGCTCAAACACAAGACTGGCAGTGACGGGGATTTTATGAATCGGAATTTGTTAAATTGGAAAATTAGAATTTAGAGGAGGCAATGCAATGGATATTTCCTATAATTGTGAAAATCAAAAATTTAATTATAGAGTATGTGCCATGATAATCGCGGAAAATAAAATTTTAGCGATGCACGATGAACGTTCACCCTATTTTTATCTTCCGGGTGGAAGAGTTAAGATGGGTGAAACTGCTGAGCAAGCAGTGGTTCGGGAAGTTCAGGAAGAACTTGGTGTAACTCCAAAGATTACACGTCCATTATGGCTCAATCAGGCTTTTTTTACCGAAGATGTGGATAATCTACATTATCATGAACTGTGTATTTATTTTCTGGTGGATATTTCAGAGACAACTCTACTGGAAAGAGGAAACGTCTTTACTCTGACAGAAGGAAAGCATATCCATGCTTTTGAATGGCTGGAGTTTGATAGATTGAAAGATGAATATTTTTATCCGCTTTTCCTGAAAAAAGCGATTTACGATCTTCCCGATGAATTCACCCTTCGCACGGAATTAGAGTAACAAATTCGCGTTTATCAAGGTGAACATTTAAGTATTAAAAACGGGAGTGAAACAAATGATGACCATTGCACAGATCATGGAAAAGATGATCGCCTTTTCCGAAGGGAATATCCATGACATCACGCACCTGAGCTGCGTGTGGACCTATGCCAAAACCATTGGTGAGCTGGAGGGGCTGGACGCAGACACGCAGTTTATTCTGGAGGTGGCGGCCATCACCCACGATATCGCCTGCCCGCTCTGCCGCAAAAAGTACGGCAACACCAATGGTAAATATCAGGAGCAGGAGGGTGCCCCGCTGGTGCGGGAGTTCTTGGCGGATACCGGCATGACGGTGGCACAGATCGACCGTGTGGCCTATCTGGTAGGGCACCACCATAGTCCGGCGCAGATCAACGGCATTGACTATCAGATTCTGATTGAGGCAGATTATATCGTCAATGCGTCCGAAAGCGGGTACGACCAGCAGGCAATCCGAACCTTTATGGAACATACGATGAAAACGGCAGCAGGTATCCGGCTGACGAAAACAGTGTTTGGAGTGTAAAAATGATTCAGAAGCATTGCTTTGAATGCGGTACGGCATTGATTGAAAAAGAACTGGAAGAAGAGGGCATTGTGCCTTATTGCCCGAAATGCCAGCAATACCGGTTCCCGATGTACAATGTGGCAGTCAGCATGATTGTTGTGGATGAGGAAACCGGGAAAATTCTGCTCATCCAGCAGTACGGCAAGCCCTCTTATATTCTGGTGGCTGGATATGTGAACCGCGGTGAGGCAGAAGAACACGCCGTGGTGCGGGAAGTCCGGGAAGAAACCGGGTTGGAAGTAGAGCACCTCCGGTTCAACCGTACCAAGTTTTTTGAGCCGTCTAACACGCTGATGTGCAACTTTACGGCTTTCGTCAGAACCGCAAAGGCGCTGCATATCAACCACGAAGTGGACCGCTGCAAGTGGTTCACCCCACAGGAAGCCAGAGAAAACATCCGTCCCAACAGCCTTGCAGCGGAATTTTTGAATGCGTATCTGGACGAAGTGGGGAATAAGCCGATGGAGATGTGATTCGTGACGGAACCACGGGAATTTTGACGGAGAGTATGGAAAAAAGTTGGTTCGGCCTGTTTCGGTTGACTTTTTTATAAAGAATCGGTATATTGATACTATATAGTATCAATAAGTATCAACTGCGAGGTGGACAGAATGGATGGGGCACAGTTTGCCAAAATGCTTTCAGATAAGCATTTGTTTGAACTCAATCGGATGGAATACAAGTACTCGACTGTCAGCGTCAAAGAATTTGCCGAATTGCTGCGGCAAAACTTTGCGCAGCCTCTGCCGTTGACTGATTTTTCTGGAAATAAGCTGTTTTACCTGCCGAACCTCGCGCAAATTTCAACAAATGGTATGAAGCAGTTGCTCTCTGTCCCTGTCAGTGGACAAAACTTCGGTTTGTTGGCGATGACCGAGGAAATTTATGCTACTTTTCAAATTGAAAGTATCCACTCGACCCGCAGCAGTATCCGTTATATCCTCGATGGTTATGCCCCTCGTGATGAACAAGAAGCCCGCATCTATGGTATGAAGCGCGGACTGGAGTTTATCGCGAATCGTCAGAATACGATCACCGAGGAGAATCTGCATTACCTATATCAGATCAGCACAGGGGATTATGCCGCCAGAGCAGTCATATTGAAAGACATCTCGCCTGAAAGTGAATTCAGGCGGGACTTTTTGTTTTTTATTGTAAAGGCTGGTTCCTGTTCTTTTGCGGAGATGGCTACACATTAAAGAACTTTGGCCCCATTGGCCGTCAACTGGAAGGTTGCTCCCAGCATAATATGAAAGTTATTGAGATCGCAAATGCCGTCGGATATGAAAATCAAGGCAAGTTTGCGCAGGTATTCGCAGAAACTTATAGCGTCACCCCACTGGAATTCCGCCGTCTGTCTAAATGAATATGGATGTGGGGGGCTGTAACTGGCCATAAGGGATAAAAGCATATCCGCCAGTGTACCGTGTGATGGATTTCACATGATACACTGGCGGCATTTTGTATAAAGAGAACGGATGCAGCAGGCTCCTAGTATCAAATCGTAAAACTGGCATTCAGCATCAGATTGGACTGACAGCGAACATGCTCGGCGGCTTTTAGTTCCCCACGAGCAAGACGAAGTGCCAGCGTAAAGCAATCTTCTGCAATTAAAGACATCGGGATTCCAATAAAAGAGATTGAGGGAATATAGTTGCTCAGGTGATTCCGGTCTTCCATTCGTCCAAAACTGAGAAGTTCGGCCTGCTGCGTAAAAATAAAGTCATTTCGAGCCAGAAGAGGGATCGCACCAAAGGCAAGAGTTGTGTTCATCGTGATCACAAGTTCCGGCTTCTCAGAAAGGTTCAGGATACGTCTTGCTGCGATAGCCCCTCCTTGATAAGAGTTTTCTGTGGAGAAACATTGCTGGAGTGAAATCGGGATTCCCTGCTGATGCAAAATAATCATTAGCTGATTCAGCGTATCATCTTCGGAACAATCAGGCTGAACCCCGGATAGAATGACGATGTTGTGATAGTTTTTTGCGGAGATGATTTGCGCGGCCTGTCGGATGGAATCCTCTGTCTGGCAGGATACGCTGCAGAAATTACGACTTGTGCCATTGAAAAGAATCAACGGCAGCGTGTTTGGCAGTTTTTCCAATGCATTTCGGTCGGATTCGGATTCAGCAACAACAATGGCTGCTGTATATGCGGAAGGTGCAAGGTTCCGGATTCGCATTTCCAATTGACCTCGTTCGTAGAGGCAGAGCAGAAGATTAAAAGGGGTGTCTGTCTGTTGAATCTGTCGTTCCATTGCAGAAGCGAAGAGGTTGACTTCTGCGCTGAGAGAGACAGATGGAAAAAACAGTGCGATGGTAAGCTGAGAAGGGGAAATAACAGACGGCGCATTCAGCTGGTATCCCAAATCACGCGCAGCACAGAGTACTTTTTGGGCAGTTTTATCCGCAACTTTGTGCTCTTTTGCAGTTCCATTCAAAACAAAACTGACAGTCGAGATGGAAACGCCGGCCAGTTTTGCAACATCTTTCATTACAGCCATAAAGAAATACCCCTTTTGCAATGCTTTTTTCTATTTTGCATGAAGAATTAAATTTTGTCAAGAAATTAAAATAACTTTAGCTAAAAATAAAATTTTAATTGACAACCATCAAAAGGGAGCGTATAATATTCGCCGTTGGCGTTAGTTATAACTTACTAACTGACGGAATGCATTTATGTTATCTGAAATGATGTTCTATTTTTGGAGGGAACTATGAGAAAGATTTCGCGTCGTAATTTTCTTCTGACCGCAGGTGTGGTCAGTGCCGCCGCTTTGCTGGCCGCCTGCGGCAATTCTGCTTCCGCTGTAAGCAGTGAGTCTGCTTCCGAAAGCACGGCTTCTTCTGCGGAAAGTGCAGCTTCCAATGAAGCGGTGGAATATCCCATCACCATCCAGCACGCTTATGGTGAAACAGTTATTGAAGAGAAGCCCGAAAGCATTGTTGCAATTGCGTGGGGCAACCCGGATGTGCCTCTGGCTCTGGGTGTCGTGCCCACTGGTGTTTCCAAAACAAACTTCGGCCCGGTCAACGAAGACGGCCTGCTGCCTTGGACTGCTGCCGCATTTGAAAAGCTGGGTGCATCGCCGAATGTCTTCAGTGATACGGACGGCTGGGATTATGAGGCCATCAGTGATTGCGCTCCGGACGTGATTCTGGCTGCTTACTCCGGTTTCTCCGAAGAAGAATATAATATGTTGAGCCAGATCGCTCCGACGGTTGCATATCCCAGCGTTGCATGGTCTACTACTTGGCGCGAAGAAACAATTGTAGATGCTACGGCGATGGGCATGAAGAGTGAAGGTGAAGCTCTGGTGGCTGAGACTGACGCTATGATTCAGAAAAAGTTGGCAGAGTATCCTGCTATTGAGGGCAAGAAGGCAGCCTTCTTCTGGCTGAGTGCTTCGGATCTGAGCACATTCTATATTTACACCACATTGGATCCGCGTGCCGCATTTCTGACGGATCTTGGAATGCCGCTGCCGGATAGTGTTGCCGCACTGGATAACGGGAAGGATTTTGCACTGACAGTCAGTGCGGAGAATGCAAATCAGTTCAGCGATGTGGAAATCATCATCACCTACGGTACAGATGAACTGCTGACCGCGCTTCAGGCTGATCCCCTGCTGAGTGAAATTTCGGCGGTGAAGAACGGTGCTGTGGTTCTGCTGGATTCCTCGGATGATCTGGCTGCTTCCAGCACACCCTCTATCCTGTCGATTCCGTATACGATTGACCGCTATCTGGAAGTCCTGAATGCTGTGGCAGAGAAAGCTGTATGAAGAATGGGCAGCGTGTGATTGGAATCACTCTGCTGGGTATGATCATTTTGGCAGGATGTATGCTGGCTTCCGTAGCATATGGTTCCAATCTTATTCCCATCGGGCAGGTTCTGCAGGCTCTTCAAAATCCAGATTCAGGAACTTTTGAGGCATCGGTCGTCTGGGCTCGTATTCCGCGCACTGTGTTTGGAGTACTGGCGGGAGCCGCACTGGGCGTATCAGGTGCTCTCATGCAGGCTGTGACCCGAAACCCGATTGCTGATCCCAGTGTACTTGGAGTCAATACCGGCGCATCCCTGTTTGTCGTGATTGGAATCGCGTGGATGCACATTACATCCAGCCAGCAATATATCTGGCTGGCCTTTGCAGGTGCGGCCTTGACTGCTGTTTTTGTCTACGGTATCGCATCGGTAGGTTATGGCGGTCCGACCTCGATTAAGCTGGCACTGGCTGGCACTGCCACTGGCACGGCTCTTTCTGCCTTAGTCAACACCATTATGCTGCCGGACAGTTCTGTCATGAAAGAATTTCGCTTTTGGCAGGTCGGCAGCATCAGTGGTACAAGCTGGGGGGAGATACGCACCATTCTGCCATATCTTCTGGTGGGTTTTGTACTAGCGGTGATATTGATTCCAGCCTTGAATGCATTGGCTTTGGGTGATGAATTGGCTGCTGGTCTGGGTGTCAATGTGCAACTGGTGCGAGCACTGGCTGCACTGGGCGGTGTGCTGTTGTGTGCAGCCACCACTGCATTGGCAGGACCAATCGGCTTTGTAGGGTTAATGGTGCCGCACTTTGTCCGGTTGACGCTTGGTGCTGACCTTAAAACAGTAATTCCGCTTTCTGCATTATACGGTGCCGCCTTGCTGGTTCTCGCCGATGTGCTTGGCCGTGTTCTGGGCAGCCCTGGTGAACTGGAAGTAGGAATTGTAACGGCTGTTCTGGGAGCACCCGTCTTTATTCTTGTAGCAAAGAAAGCGAAGGTGCGCAGTTTATGAACAAACCGAACATTTCTGTGCAGCAGGGGTTTGCCCAAAGACACCGTCGCTCTGTTCTGGCAGCCGCTGTGCTCATCATTCTGAGCGTTGTTCTGGCTTGTCTGGTGATGACATGCGGCAACACTTACTATTCGTTGGCAGAAGTCTGGAAGATTCTTACCAGTGAAGGGACAAAAGGAGCTGCATTTACCATCAAAACTCTCCGGCTGCCTAAAATGCTCATTGGAATTCTTGCTGGAATCGCATTCGGGGTGTCCGGAAACACATTTCAAACCTTGCTTCGGAATCCACTGGCAAGTCCGGATATTATTGGTGTTACAAGTGGAGCCAGTGCAGCAGCAGTGTTTTGTATTCTGATGCTCAAATGGAGCGGCGGTATCGTATCGCTCGTTGCTGTGTTGGCCGGACTTTTCGTCGCAGCGTTGATTTACCTGCTGGCGCGTGACCGACATGGCTATTCCGGCAGTCGGATGATCCTGATTGGCATCGGAATGCAGGCTATGCTCAATGCCTTGATTTCATGGATGTTATTGAAAGGCTCTGAATACGATGTTGCCACAGCATTACGATGGCTGCGGGGCAGCTTGAATGGTGTCCAGATGTCAGATGTTCCGGTGCTGAGCATCACAGTTTTGGTAGGTGGCTTCATTTTAATAGTGCTAAATCGAAGCTTGCAGGTTATGCAGTTGGGAGAAGAATACCCCATCACGCTTGGAGCGCCTGTCCAGCGTGTACGGTTGGGCTCCATTCTGTGCGCATTACTTCTTACAGCTGTGGCAACTTCTATCACTGGCCCCATCGCGTCCGTTGCTTTTCTGTCAGGTCCAATCGCATCAAGAATCGTTGGGAAAGGACGTACCAATCTGCTTGCTTCGGCACTGGTAGGTGTGGTTCTAATTCTGGCTTCAGAGCTGGTAGGACAAAATCTCTTTGCAGTGCGATATCCGGTGGGTGTTATCACTGGAATTTTGGGTGCACCATATCTGCTGCTGCTCCTGCTGCAAATCAATAAGAAAGGAGAGCGTGTCTGATGACAGAGCATACATTGCAAACTCAAAATCTCTCTGTGGGCTACGATGAAACCACCATCATTGAAGATTTGAATCTGGAAATCCCGGCTCACAAGGTTAGTGTGATCATTGGAGCGAACGGCTGCGGAAAATCTACTCTGATGAAAACCCTTTCACGGTTGCTGAAGCCCGAAAAAGGACAGGTGGTTCTGGACGGAAAAGCAGTTCACGGTTATCCTTCCACGCAGCTGGCGCAGATGCTTGGACTTCTTCCCCAGTCTCCAACGGTACCGGAGGGAATCACGGTAGCAGATTTGGTCGCACGTGGACGATATCCATACCGGAAGTTCATGCAGAATATGACCAAAGAGGACTATGCCGCAGTTGAGGATGCTCTGGAACGGATGGGAATCACAGAACTGGCCAACCGATGTGTGGATGAGCTTTCTGGCGGTCAGCGGCAGCGAGTGTGGATTGCTCTGGCACTGGCGCAGGAGACAGACATTTTGCTGCTTGATGAGCCGACAACCTATCTGGACATTGCCTATCAGGTGGAAATTCTTGATTTGCTGACAGAGTTAAACCGCAGAAAGGGAACGACCATCGTAATGATTTTGCATGATGTGAACCTTTCTGCACGATATGCGGATCATTTGTTTGCGCTCTGCCGTGGAAAATTGATTGCAGAAGGTAAACCGGCAGATGTCATTACAGAAGAGTTGATGCAAAAGGTGTATCAACTTAATTGCATTGTTATGAAGGATCCACTTTCTGGAGCACCACTCATTGTACCAAAGGGAAAATACTGATAAACCAAATAATTAGGCAAACCTCTCCTGACCATGTGATGGCCGGGAGGGGTATTTTGGGGCCTGTACCTGCCGCACAGGAGGCAACTGAAATTTTCTGAGACGTTCAGTATAACCTTTGAAGTTGATTTCAAGTCAATCCCTTTTTGAAATTTTATAGAAAGACATCCCGTCTGAGGGCAAAGCGAAGGTTTTGCTTTTCAGGCGGGATTTTTTTGCTTTTTGGGACTGTTGTATACAATATATGGACTAAGAGGGTGGGTGACTTGGACTACGAGTCCATAAACTTTTGCTCGAAAGTACGATACACTATTGTCACGGCAGCGGCCCACCTCCGAAAGGGAGCGGGAGCCGCAGCCGGGCGGACCTTGAAAATTGAATATGCAGCTTCAGGTACTTCCAGATAATGATACTTCCGTAATTCGCGGCCCGGTCATAAAGAAGACGGGGTGGCCGAGAGGCCAATGGAGTGGTGCAAATCCAACGCCTGAATGTTTCCCTTTCTCAGGGGTGCCGGGGGCAAATTAAGAGAAACCATACAAAACCTTTTCCAAACGCCGTTCGAGGGTAACCACGGACGGCGTTTTTATATATCAGCGAAAAGGAGTACGCAAATGAACCGCAAGACCACAAAAAAGGTGGATGAATCCACCCTGACAACTTTGTGCGCCGTCTGCCGAGGGGCATTTTTGGACGCAAAGGGCGTCCGGCTCCGCAGAGCCGACCCCAGGCAGCTCGTCAAGGATGTCTGCACGTATTGCCAGACACGATATGGGTTTGACTACTACGTTCAGCCCATTGTCCGTAAATCGAAAATGACCGGAAAGGAGAACCGACGTGAAACTGAGCCAGCTTAAAATTGACCCGGAGTTCCAAAGCAAAATTCCGCCGCTGCAGTTTGAGGAAGAACAGCAGCTTGAGCAGAACATCATTGCCGAGGGTCGTCTTCTGAATCCCATCATCACATGGAATGGCTACATTCTGGATGGGCACACCCGGTATCACATAGTTAAAGATATTGGTGTCATTTAATCAATTTTGCCGATAAAGCGGTAGAAGATTTCTACCTCCTGTTCC
>ERZ825159.2540-NODE-2540-length-14578-cov-4.009778_pt1 | contig 14578 bp, 17 predicted proteins | sample MGYA00519932_ERZ825159 | MGnify/ENA primary metagenome ERZ825159 (study PRJEB31778, sample SAMEA3449191) | human gut metagenome | biome: human gut; feature: human-associated habitat; material: faeces | place: United Kingdom | collected 2010/2012 ...
TACGACCATTGTCTGTCGATGGAAGCCAACCTGCAAAGCGTGAACGAGAAACTGGAGGGTATGGAAGAATACCAGGCCGAAGTGCAAGAGGAAAGCTACATCAGCGGTCTGCACCGATAACGGAAACGAGTGTGAGGTGGCGTTGAAGTGAAGCCACCTCACATTCTTATACATTACATTAAGACAACAGTTTGTCAATCATTGACTGTAGCTGTGACATATCGCAATATTGATTGATACCACCAGTATAATCCTTTACGTGCCGGGCAGTCCGTATCAGGAACGAATCAAGTTCTATCTTTACCCCACCGTCCATCCGCGCATCCGAAGAATGGCTTATGTACACGAATTTACCGTTACGCTCAATAAAGCAACTTGTAAGGTAATGCCCCTTGCTCTCGGCTACAACTGCCGCATCCACGGCTTTTGCATATTTGGATATTTCACTCAACAACGCCGTTTGGAAGTTATTGTATTCCTTTGATACATAATTCCCTGCATCTGCAAGGACAGAAGATTGCCATTTGGTATAAAAAGTCTGTGTCATATTCTTTCAATTCTAATTCTGTAAATAAATTAGGCACATAGCAATAAAAGCATTGAATTTATAGTATTCAATTAACGACATTTAAGCAATTACCATGATGTTTTCAGAGACCAAAGTTACGGAGATTTATCGTATAGCAGATGATTTTTGCAAAGAAATTGCTCAATTTCAGGGAAAATATATGGTTGAATGCATATTCCATGCCCCGCTCCTTTAATACAACTTTATTTCCAACTCCCTTTCTACCATAACAACATACTGTTTTTTGAAAGAAGCCCGCCATTGATGTATGTTTTTCAAAGACGGGCAACTGGCTATATTTGAATTATACTCACGTTAAATAGCTTTCCCAGTTTTCTTTGTCGATAGTTAATTTGTTCATTTCCCAATCGTATTCCACTTCCGGCATATCAGCATAAGGGAAATACACGGTATAGCCTATCTGTCCGTAGGAGCAATGTAATGGTATGACGCAAATATCCTGACCACAGTAAGGTTGTGGCGTACAATATTTCTTCCAATCAAAACGGCCTGCAATTATATTGCAGCAGAGTAATTTTAGAGCCATTATACCTTTCCAACTCTGAAAATCCGTCTTACAACTTGTCCTTTCCATAATGAATATCATTTAATGTGCTATGTTATAATAAATTTCGGGTTCGCTCGATACATTGTAGATGTAATTGCCACAACGTACCAAAAGGGCGTTTTTGCCATAATACAGTTCTTTCATTCCGGTGATGCTTCCTGTCTTGTGGAAATTTGGAAAGCGGCTTATTCCTGTCCTTTCCGCATCTTTTGTGTAAAGTGTTTTCATTCTCATGCTATTGCTTTTTTTAATGTTTCATACAGGGTTTCTATCATTTTCTCGGCTTCTTCCATATCGGTTACGATGTCTTTGATGTGGTAGGGCGCACCGTTTTTGCCGTGCCCGTCATTGCCTATCCACAGGTAGGTTTCATAGTCGGGGTCGAAGCCTTCGTAGAAATTTTCCAATTCACACAGAAACCTGTCGAAATCCCCGTCTTTCATTTCAACAGAGACGTTGAAATCCTGCCCTTTGGGCGTATATTGCTGAAAATCGAACACCACTCTATTTTCGTACTTCGTTGTCGATGCTTGCCAGCCCAATCCTGTGGCTACTGCGATAATTTGTTCTGTTGTTGTCATCGTTTCGTTTTTTTATTTCCCTTTGTTCCGAGCTTTTCAGCCCGCCGCAGGGTCGGTTTTTATGTGCGATACCCGACGGCGGAAGCAAGAACCGCAAACAAGGAACCGCCGATGAAATTTTATGAAATACCGGGATCTGTGATTTCGGAAAGTTTTCGTCAAATTTCAGCAAGGTAGCTCTGCGATACTTGGTCAGCCGTTCGTCCGCCGTACCTTTGCACGGTAAAAACAGCCTGTGGCGGTGACGGGCTTCGAGGAAATGATAATCCGACGGTATAAAAGGGAGAAGCAAACTATAAACGTCCTGCCTGCTCATGGCATATAAATGGCTGATTGGGCTATTCAAGTGAAGATAGCTGCCTACAAAAGTATGCGGCAACGGCCGGAATATAAACAACCACCTGTCCCGATTGGCAGGTGGTTGACCGACAGCAGCCGGTATCAGGCGGTCATACGTTTTCGGACAAGTGCGATGTTCTTATGCACAAGGTTCATAATCCGTTTATGGTATTTCGTATTTTTGTTACACAGCCCTCTCGACTGCAGCACCTTGAATGTTTCGAGGCTCAACTCTACGGTCTCGACCCTCTTGTTTTCTATCCGTGCGGAGAATACCAGCGTATTCGGCTTGAGGTAATACTCGCACTGTCCTACGCAGTGATGCAACGCATTGCCCTCGTCGTAGTAGGCTTCCACGCTGTCCAGCACACGGACGACTATCGTCCCGTCCGTGAACTCCAGACCGAAGAACTTGCCTTTCAACTCCCTGAAACGTGCCTCGTTTTCCCTTGCCCGTTTCATCTGCTCCATGCGTTTTTTCTGCTCTTGGAGAATACGCACCTTGTTCTGGTACTTGTCGTGTTCGGCTTTCAAATCGGCAGGGCAAACATAGTGGGCGTTGTGCAAGTCTTTGCCGCACCTGTCGAGCATACGGAGATAATCTGTCCATATTCCCATGTCTTTTATCCGATACTTCTGGCGTAACACGATTTTGTAGGACGGCCAACAGAAATCCAAATCCTGCGGGTGGTCTATAAAATACTTGAGGTCGCGTTTACGTCCGCTTTTGAGTATCGTTTCCACACGGCTGTCAGACAGCAGAGCTTTCATCAGCTTTTGCGGGGCGATGTCGGCGAACGAACCTTTCAAACCATTGCGTCGTAATTTCGGAATAGATGTATATCTCGGATAAACGTAACAATCCGCAATATATTTATAAACATAGTTGTCGTTCCGCAGTTCCAATCCCGACCCGTACAGAAAACAATCCAAGTAACGTCCCATTGCCCGTTGTAAGGCCGTCAGAGCAGTTTTACCGTTCTCGTCCAACCAATACCTCGCCACTTCGCACACGTCCGTCCGAGCTTTCCGGCTCTTGTGATAATAAACGGTCATTCTGAAAATCCGCTGTACCTGAAATCCGTCCTGTGTGGTGATGACGGAAAAATAACTTTTCTCGTCCGTCTTGCGGCAAAGCGTGTCTTTGAGCGTCAGTTTGGCATGGCAGTTCGGACAATGGCAATGTTTAGTTTTCGTCTCGTTCCACCGATACCCGCAATCGAGGCAGGTCGTTTGTCCGCTGGGCGTGCGAAAAGCGTAATGTCCGACGGTATGACGGAACGCCCATTCTGTTTGCTTCTCCGTGATAGGCAGTAACCGCCTGTTGGCGGCTACTACCTTATGTTGGAATTTCGTTCGTGCTTTCATGGTCAGAAATCGAAAAGTGAAAGTTCTGTTTGGTTGCTCTGTGCGGCTTTGGCAGTCGGCTTCGGCTTGCTGTGGCGTTGCTGTATCTTGCGCATTTCTTCCTCCTGATAGGCTTTCAGCGCCTCCTTTCGTGCCTGTGCCTTTTCTTCTTCGGTCAGTTCTACTTTGTGGTTGACCACGACACCGCAGCTAATGGGGTTTCCTACGTCGATGTTGTCTTCATCATAGTAATGAATGGCGAGCGACCACACCTCGTCGTCAGTCATTCCGCAACAGCCGCTTGCCTTTACTTGATTGAGAATAAACGTGATACAATCGTCCAAGTTCTTGTTTTCTTTGGCATAGGAGACAGCAAAAAGTTCGTCTGTCTGCGCCCTGCCGTCCAAGTATTCCTTGATAGTCTGTTTGAAATGTTCCGTACCTTTCATCGTTTTGCATTTTGAGGTTAAAAATGATAGTCGATAACACCGCCGATATAGAGTAGCGTGCCGGGTTCAAATTCGCATACCTGCCGCAGGAACTCGTAGGATTGCTCGGCGTGGGATTGCAATCCCTCTTCGTCCATGTAGAACCAGTAGGCGGTATCGAGCGGGTTTTTCAGAAATTTTTCAAGCTGATAGACCGGGCCAATCCATTCCTGTACGCTTTCGGGGGTAATGGCTTCCGCCCTGCTTCGAATGTCTGCGACAAACTCTTCTCTCCATTGTGCCGCACCGCCATTGTAGCGTATGGTATCGTCGGAAACAAGTTCGAACATGCCTTTGGGCAGAATGTTGTTTACCAAGTTGTCGATATGGTACTGGCGTTCTTCGTCGTCAATCTCGGCACAATAATCGAAAAAGCTGTCATCGCCTTGCATGAGGGTGTCCTCGTTCATGTAGTCGTCCTTGTCCACTCGTGTTCGAGTAATTTGAAAAATCTTGCTGTGCATAACCTTGAATTTTAATTTGTTGAACTTGCTTTTCTTTTCCCTCCCTTCGGAAGCCTTTCGGCTTTCCTTGCCGGGAGAGATTTTACATGCAAGTCAGACAGTAAGGAAAGGACGGAAAGGCAAGCAAACGACCGGGGATTTCACGGAATACCCAACCCGACAGGTACGACATGGCGGGGGACTGAAAGGACATCTCTGATTTGGGAAGGCTGCCGGGCAAATCCACGAGCCGTTAGCATGGCGGTGCTTGACGCCGGACGACTGCTGTACCTTTGCATGGAAAAATCCAACCGACGAGAGAATGTTAACGGGAAGAAAAGGGAAAAGGGTATAGCGGAAAGATATAAAATAATTGTAAAATAAGATGTTACGCCTACAATTATATACAAAATCCTTTCATATCGAACCATCATGCCTTATTTATACCGGACGGGAGCAATGTCGCTCCCGTAAAATAATTAAGGACTATGATAATAGGTTATTTAAGGGTCAGTACGGGCAAACAGAATCCGGCTAACCAGCAAGACGAGATCCGGCGTTTCGCCGACAGTAGAAATCTTTCCGTCAGCCAATGGGTAACGGAGGTCGCCAGCGGCAAGAAGAAGGAGTGCGACCGCAAATTAGGAGGGCTGATACGGCGCATGAAGCATGGCGACACGCTGATTGTCACAGAAATATCGCGTCTAAGCCGCACGCTAACGGACCTCATGGCCATCATGGGCAAATGTCTGGAGAAAGGAATCAACCTTTACACGACCAAGGAGGGGTATTCGTTTGACAACTCCATCAACAGCAAGGTGCTCTGCTTCGCTTTCGGCTTGGTAGCGGAGATTGAACGCAATCTAATTTCGATGCGCACCAAAGAGGCGCTCGCCCTCCGGAAAGCCGAGGGTGTCGTCCTCGGACGAAAAAAAGGCAGCTACACGAAAATGAATGTGCTGATCGAAAACCGGAAAGTCGTCGTCGGCATGTTGAAACGGGACTGCACGATTGCCGATATATGTAGGCGTTTCAACATCTCGCGAGATACATTTCTGAAATTCCGCAGCCGCTATAAAGAAATAGATAAAGCCATGAAAGAAAAAGAGATAAGACGAAAAGGAATGTCACAAAAACGGACGGTATGATTTTACGTTCGTTTTCAGCCACAAAATTACAAAAACATGAGCTATCCACAACAAAAATCTGCAAAAAATTGCGTTTCAGCTCTTTGAGTAGGGCGAATTTTCCCGGAGTGTCCGAATAATACGACCTTTTTTCGATAGCTTTTTTAATGACGATTTAACCAACAAATAAATCGGCATAACAGACAGTTATCAGGCTGATTATTTGTTGGTTTGGTGTTTTTTTGCCTTTAAATGAAAAGGCATGGCACGAGAGAATTGAATAAATAGCTGATATATAAATAGGCATAGACTATGACAATGAAACGAATACTGTTATTATTTCTCTTGTTCTGCGGCGGGTATGTTCATGCACAAGAGTTGGACTCGGTCCGTATCTATTACCGGCAGGGCCACAGAGAAGTGGACGTGCTCTTCAGGGATAATCGCGCGGAATTGGAGCGTTTTATCCGCATTCTACGCGAAGAATACGGGGCGAACCGACTTGAAAGCGTTGTGGTACGTTCGTGGTCATCGCCCGAAGGTGTGAACCATCTCAACGAGGTGTTGTCAGATCGCAGGGCCGATTCCCTGAAAACCTATCTCGTGCGCCACGCCGAAATTCCCGACAACTTGGTCTGTATACATGGCGAGGGCATCGCATGGGATATGTTGCGCCGGATGGTCGCCGCATCGGATATGCTCTATAAAAAAGAGGTATTGCACATCCTCGACCATACACCGGTATGGGTGTTCGACAAGGCGGGTCGCGTAGTGGACGGACGAAAAAAGCAGCTCATGGACCTGCGCGGCGGTATGCCGTACACCTACATGCTGGAGAACTTCTTCCCAGATTTACGCTCCAGCCTTTCGGTGGTCTGCTACCGGAAACCCGAACCGCCTGTAAAAGTCATTCCCCAAAAAGAGTCGGAAGTGAAAGAACCGGAACCGGTCCTGCAACCCGATAGCGTGGCGGAAACGACCTCCGAACCAGCAACGGTGCGGCAGGAAGCGACCGTGCAACCTCAGAGAGCGATGGTGCAGCGACTGGCCATCAAGACCAACCTGCTTTACGATGCGATACTGATGCCCTCGCTCGAAGTAGAGTACCGCATCGCCGACCGCTGGACGGTGAACCTTGAAGGCGAGATGGCATGGTGGAAGAACGACGGCAAGCACAGGTATTATCAAGTGGCAACAATCAGCCCGGAGGGACGCTGGTGGTTCGGGCAAAAGCAAGGCAGCCCGTGGCACGGCCACTACCTCGGCGTGTTCGGAGGCTTCACGTGGTACGACCTCGAAAACGGCAAGGAGGGCTATCAGGGCGAAGCCGAAATGGTCGGAGTCAGCTACGGCTACATGTTCCCCATCGGACGGCGGCTCTCCTTAGAAGCCGGTATCGGCGTGGGGTACATGCACAGCAAGTATGAGGTGTACGACCCGATACCTTATCTGGGCGGCACACATTACGTCTATCGGCAGACCAGCAAGCTGGACTACTTCGGGCCGCTGAAGTTGAAACTGACGCTCGTTTGGCGTTTGTGGGACACGGATAAGAAGAAAGGAGGCGCACGATGAGACGCACACCGCTATATATGGCATTATACGCCGCCACGCTTCTGTTGTTGGGCGGTTGCCGAAAGGATCTCTGTTACGACCACCCCGACCATGCTTTCTCCGTTCAGGTAAACCTCACCGCCACGTGGGAGCAGGAATGGGAACGCAGCTACCAGACCGACTGGCAGTCCGTGTGGAACCCTGCATGGCCCCAACGCTATGACGACCTTCGCCCCGACGTGCCCACCGGCATCCGTGCACGCATCTATACCGGCGGCACCGCCGAGAACGAGGGCAACCTGTCGCCCGAAGGAGGCCGTCTTTATATGAACGAAGGTACGCACGACCTGTTGTTCTACAACAATGACACGGAATACATCGTCTTCAACGACATCGCCGCACTGGCTTCCGCAAGTGCCACCACCCGTAGCCTGACGCGGGGGGCTTTCGAAGCCCTGCACGCGGGGGAACGTACCGTGAACCAGCCCGACATGCTTTACGGCGCATACATAGGCAGCTACGAGGCCCTGCCCACGCAGGAGACTGTCGGTCTGCCCGTGCGTTTGCAGCCGCTCACCTATACCTACCTCGTGCGCTACGAGTTCCAACAGGGGTTTCAGTACGTGGCCCTCGCACGCGGAGCATTGGCAGGCATGGCCGAGAGCGTCTATCTGAACGACGGACACACCGGACCGGAAGCGGCTACCGTGATGTTCGACTGTACCCTGCGTGACTACGGTCCGGAGGCCACAGTGAAATCCTTCGGCATTCCCGACTACCCCGGCGACCACTACGGCGACGGCACCCGCACCACGGAACGCTCCTACCACCTCAATCTCGAAGTGCGTCTGCACAACGGCGCGATGAAGACCTTCGAGTTCGATGTGACGGACCAAGTGAAGGCCCAGCCCCGTGGCGGCGTGATTATCGTCTCCGACGGCCTTGTCATCACCGACGAGGAAGGTGCGGCAGGCTCCGACAGCGGTTTCGACATCGACGTGGAGGGATGGGGCGATTACATCGACATCCCCCTGCCATTGTAAGAAGGGTGACCTGTATAAAACAGATGTATTGATAACTAAATGATTAACCAAACAATAATGTATTTTTAATTTAAGCTTTTGCATCATGAAAAAGAGTTTATTTTTGCTGGGAGTCGCCGCAGCGGTGTTCTCCGGCTGTAGCAATCAGGAAGTGATGGACGTGGCCGACTACGCCAACCAGCCCATCGAGTTTACAACTTTTGTGGACAAGACCACCCGTTCCGGTGATGTCACATCACAAAATTTCCAGAAGTTCTGGGTATTCGCACAGAACAAAGGCACAGGCGACCAGAACTGGGCAGACGCCTTTACCAACGTGCAGGTGAGCAAAGCAGGCGACAACGAATGGCTACCCATAAACACCTACTACTGGGAAAAAAACAAGGAATTCCGCTTTGCGGGCTATGCCAACGGGGAAAGCCAGCTTAACAAGTCGATTGTCAGCTACGATGCGGGCTCGCAGAGCGGAGGATCGACCTCCGGCCTGCTGACTTTCACGGCGTACAGCACGGACGGGAAGAACGACCTCGTAGCCGCAATGGGCAACGAGTCCAACTACACATGGGACGGCACAGCGTCGGGCGAAGCCCCGAAAGTAAGCATGACGTTCCGGCACATGCTGTCCAAGCTGACCTTCACGTTCAAGACCAAGATGGCCAACACCTACACCGTGGCTGTGAACAACCTACGGATAGAGAGCGCAACGACCAAGTCCACGGGAACGTACCACAAGGCCAACGAAGGCACAATCACGTGGAGTACTGACCAGCTCTCAAACACTACGGGCACATACACTTTCGACAACATCACCGACGTGACTGCCGACGCTGCCAACGAACAGGGCGGCAAGCTGAGCGAGGTCTATGAGGTGCAGTCCGGCGGCGACACCATCGGCTATGCCTTCAAGGTCACCGCGAGCGGCTCTCAGGGCAACATCGTGATGATCGTCGGCGTGGACACCGACCTCACCGTCACGGGCGTTTCCATCGTCAAGGCTTCCGAGACCGCAGGCATCGGCTCCAAGGTCATCGACAATGAAGCGACCTCCGCAGGCACCGGCGCGCTCGATCAGTTCGTCGGCAAGTCCGGCGCGGGCACGCTCGTCGTCAAGCAGAACATCGACGCCGTCACCGGCGCGACGGTCTCCACCAAGGGCGTGACCAAGGGCGTCAACGCCGCTCTGGCTGCCGCCGAGGCCATGAACTGAGAAAGGGGGAACGATCTATGAATTTCAACAAACAGCTCAAAGACGGTCTGATCTACCAAAACCCCGTTCTGGTGCAGGTCCTCGGTATGTGCTCCACCATGGCCATCACCACCAGCATCTCCAACGGCGTCGGCATGGGCATTTCCGTCCTCATTATCCTGACGCTCTCCAACATCTTTATTTCTCTCCTGCGCAAGATCATCCCCAATGAAGTGCGTATCGCGTGCTACATCGTCGTCATCGCGGGCTTCGTCACCATCGTTGACCTGTGCCTGCAGGCGTTCTTCCCCGACATCGCCAAGAGCCTCGGCGTGTTCATTCCGCTGATCGTCGTCAACTGCATCGTGCTCGGCCGTGCCGAGGCCTTCGCCAGCAAGAACTCCGTCGCCGCCTCCGCAGTGGACGGCATCTGCCAGGGCATCGGCTACACCGTCGTTCTGGTCATCATGTGCACGGTGCGCGAGCTGCTCGGCGCCGGCACCCTGATGGGCATTCAGATCATGCCCGCGTCCTACACGCCGGCCCTGATGCTCGTGCTGCCCGTCGGCGGCTTCCTGTGCCTCGGCACGCTCATCGCCGTGATGCAGTGGGCGCTCGCCAAGGGCGAGAAGAAGGCCGCGGAAAAGAACGAAAAGGAGGGCAACTAAATGAGTATCACGTCCTTGCTTGCCATTTCCCTCGGCGCGATCCTGACCAATAACTTCATCTTCGCGCAGTTCCTCGGTATCTGCCCGTTCCTCGGCGTCTCCAAGAAGAGTGACACCGCCATCGGCATGGGTCTCGCGGTCACCTTCGTCATGGGCATCGCCTCCGCCGTCTGCTTCGGCGTGAACAAGCTGCTCATCGCGCTGGACCTCGGCTATATGCAGACCGTGGCGTTCATTCTCGTCATCGCCGGTCTCGTGCAGTTCATCGAGATGTTCCTCAAGAAGTCCATGCCGTCTCTGTACACGGCTCTGGGCGTGTATCTGCCGCTCATCACCACCAACTGCGCCGTGCTCGGCGTGGTGCTGTTGAACGTGCAGAACGACTACACCTTCATCGCATCTGTGGTCTACGGCATCACCGGCGGCCTCGGCTTCCTGCTGGCGATCTACCTGTTCTCCACCATCCGTGAGCGCGTGCAGTTCGCCGACTATCCCAAGTGCTTTGAAGGCTTCCCCATCGCGCTGATCACCGCAGGTCTGATCGCCCTGGCATTCATGGGCTTCTCCGGCCTGCAGGTCTGGCCCGTGTAAGGAGGGTAATGGAATATGGAAAATATCATTTTTGCTGTCCTCGTTCTGGGCGCGATCGCGATCGTGTTCGGCCTGATCCTCTCGGTCGCCGCAAAGGTCTTTGAGGTCAAGGTCGACGAGCGTCTGCCCAAGATCCAGGAGTGCCTGGCCGGCGCGAACTGCGGCGGCTGCGGCTACCCCGGCTGCGCCGGCTGCGCGGAAGCGATCCTCGCCGGCAAGGCTCCCGTCACCGCCTGCGCGCCCGCCGGCGCGGAGGGCGCTGCCAAGATCGCCGCGATCATGGGCATGGAAGCGCCCAGCGGTGAGAAGATGGTCGCTCACGTCATCTGCAACGGCGGCGATGCCGCTGTGAAAAACTTCGAGTACGTCGGCATTGCCGACTGCGTGGGCGCGCTCAAGGTCGCCGGCGGCCCGACCGCCTGCTCCTTCGGCTGTCTGGGCTTCGGCTCCTGCGTTGCCGCCTGCCAGTTCGACGCTCTGCACATCAACGACAAGGGCGTTGCCGAGGTCGACAAGGAAAAGTGCACCAACTGCGGCGCCTGCCGTGAGGCCTGCCCGCGCAAGCTGATCGTCGAGGTCCCCTACAAGCAGAAGGTGTTCGTCAACTGCGCGAACAAGAACAAGGGGCCCGCCGTCACCAAGGTCTGCGCCAACTCCTGCATCGCCTGCGGTATGTGCGAGCGCACCTGCAAGTTCGACGCCATCCATGTTGTGAACAACGTGGCTGTCATCGACTACACCAAGTGCCGCAACTGCACCATGTGCGCCAAGGCCTGCCCGAAGAACGCCATCGAACCCATTCCTACTCCCGAGGAGAAGGAGAAGTTCAAGGCCGCGCAGAAGGCCATGGCCGAGAAGAAGGCCGCTGCCGCCAAGGCTGCTGCCGAGGCTGCCGCCGCCGCGAAGGCCGCGGAGGCTCCGAAGGCCGAATAAGGCATCCTATTGCAAAAAGGAAGAGGAAAACCGGAAACGGTTTTCCTCCTCTTCTTTTATCCGCCCTTAGTTCACAAACTGTTTACACGCCGCCCTATTGACATCGGCATACACTGGTGGTACACTGCGTTTAGCACTCGAGGATAAGGAGTGCTAAATCTATGAGAGAGGGTCGGAGGCATGGAGCTGAGCGCACGCAAAAAGCAGATACTCAAGCGTGTGATCGAGGATTACATTGCCTCCGCTGAGCCGGTCGGCTCGAAGGCCATCGCGCAGGAGATGGGCGGGAGCGTTTCCTCCGCCACCGTGCGCAATGAGCTTGCCGAGCTGTCCGATCTGGGCTACCTTGAGCAGCCGCACACCTCTGCCGGCCGCGTGCCGTCCCCCAAGGGCTACCGGCTGTATGTCAACGAGCTGATGGAGCGGCGCGAGGTCTCCGAGGCGGAGGCCGAGGAGATCAATGAGACCCTACAGGACAAAATGTCCGCCGCGGGCAGCATGATCTCGCAGGCCGGGCAGATGGTATCCTCCATCGTCGATTATCCCGCCTACGCGGTCGCCGAGGGCAAAAGCGGCGTGACCGTCAAGCGCTTCGAGCTGCTGGGCGTGGACGACACGAGCTTCATCACCGTCGTGATGACGGACGACAGCCGCGTGAAGTCCCAGCTGCAGCGCTCGCCGCTCGCGTTCGACCGCGCGCGGCTCACCGATCTGAGCGCTCTGCTCAACACGCACTTCACCAAGCAGTCCCGCGAGGAGATGAGCGCGAAGCTCATGGGGCTTTCCGATCAGATCGCGCCGGAGCTGTTTCTGGTGCTCTCCGCGACGGTCGGCTATGCCGCCGAAATTCTGGAGGAGACCGCCAAAAAGGACGTGTTCACTACCGGCGCGAGCCAGATTCTGAAGATGCCCGAGTACCGCGACCTCGATAAAGCGCACGACCTGATGACGTTCTTTGTGGACAACAAGGAAAATCTCCCGGTCCCCGAGGACGACACCCCGCTGAAGATCCTTATCGGGCCGGAAAACGTCAACGAGGCACTGCGCGACACGAGCGTCGTCGTCGCCAGCTATGACATCGGCGACGGGATGCGCGGGCTGGTCGGTGTGGTCGGCCCCACAAGAATGGATTACGCCACCGTGACCGCACGGTTGAGCTACTTTGCAGACAGTCTGACGCGGATGTTCGGGAAAAGCGAGCTTCCGCCCAAGGAAGAGAAGGAGTAAGAAATGCCGAAGAAGGATAAGCAGAACGCACAGCCCGAGACCCCCGAAAAGGAGCCGCAGGCCGCGGCTGCCGAGGAAGAGGAAAAGGAGCTTCCCCCCGAGGATAAGAAGGAGGAAGCGAAGGCCGAGACCTTCACCGTCACGCGCGAGCAGATGGAGAAGATGGAGGGCCTTGCCAAGCAGCTTGCCGAGGAGCATGACCAGTATCTGCGGCTCGCCGCCGAATACGATAACTACCGCAAGCGCACCGCCAAGGAAAAGGAAGGCATCTACGCCAACGCGAAGATCGACACCATCAAGGGTATGCTTCCGGTGTACGACAATCTCGAGCGCGGCCTCGCCCAGTTCGGCGCGGAGGACGACGATCCCCACAAGAAGGGGCTCGAGATGATCTTCAACCAGTATAAAGAAGCGCTCACCAGGCTCGGCGTCACGCCGATCGACTGCGTGGGCAAGGAATTTGATCCCGAGCGGCACAACGCCGTGATGCACATTGAGGACGAGAGCTGCGGCGAAAATACCGTGGTCGAGGTCCTGCAGCAGGGCTTCATGCTCGGCGACAAGGTCCTGCGCTTCGCGATCGTCAAGGTCGCCAATTAAAATCGCAAACAAATAAAATTAAGATAGATTCAGGAGGACAAAATTATGTCTAAAGTCATCGGTATTGATTTAGGTACTACCAATAGCTGCGTTGCCGTTATGGAAGGCGGCGAAGCCGTCGTTATCCCCAATGCGGAGGGCAACCGCACCACGCCGTCCGTCGTCGCGTTCTCCAAGACCGGAGAGCGTATGGTCGGTCAGGTCGCCAAGCGTCAGGCCATCACCAACCCCGACCGCACCATCTCCTCCATCAAGCGTGAGATGGGCACGGATCACAAGGTCACCATCGACGGCAAGGCCTACACCCCGCAGGAGATCAGCGCGATGATCCTGCAGAAGCTCAAGAGCGACGCCGAGGCCTATCTGGGCCAGACCGTCACCGAAGCGGTCATCACCGTCCCCGCGTACTTCACCGACTCTCAGCGTCAGGCCACCAAGGACGCCGGCAAGATCGCCGGTCTTGAGGTCAAGCGTATCATCAACGAGCCGACCGCTGCCGCCCTCGCCTACGGCGTGGATAAGGAGCAGAGCCAGAAGGTCATGGTCTACGACCTCGGCGGCGGCACGTTCGATGTCTCCATCCTCGACATCGACGACGGCGTGATCGAGGTTCTTGCCACCGCCGGCAACAACCGTCTGGGCGGCGACGACTTCGACCAGTGCATCATGAAGTATCTGGTCAGCGAGTTCAAGCGCACCGAGGGCATCGACCTGTCCGGCGACAAGATGGCGCTGCAGCGGCTGCGGGAAGCGGCGGAGAATGCGGAAAATGGGCTTGCTACGATCTTCGGCTATTTCGTCAACGATCCGGAACGCTTCGGCATCGTGGAGTTCGATCCCAACGGCAAGGTCTCCGCGGTGACGCTGGACAAGGCCGAGGCGGAGCTCTTCCGGGATAAGACCCTGCAGCTCTCCGCCCAGGTCATGCCCTGGAACGCCGCGGACCGCACGGTCACCTGGTCCTCTGACAACACCGAGGTCGCCACGGTGGACGCCAACGGCCTCGTCACCGGTGTGGGCATCGGAACCGCCAACATCACGGCAGCCGCCACTGCGGATCCCAGCGTCACGGCTTCCTGCCAGGTGACGGTCTCCGTTCTGAATGTGGACCTCTCCGGTGTCCTCATCGACAGCGACAACCAGTCCCGGTTCTACACCTGGAATACCGCCAACGATAAGACCTGGACCCCCGGCGCCACGGTCGCCAAGGATGCCATCGCCGCATCCCTGACCCCGACGGCTCCAAGTTCTGGATGCTGGACAACAGCAACGTGACCTATGAGATGGATGCCGCCACCGGTGAAGTGGTCTCCGG
>ERZ825159.2549-NODE-2549-length-14536-cov-3.699744_pt1 | contig 14536 bp, 12 predicted proteins | sample MGYA00519932_ERZ825159 | MGnify/ENA primary metagenome ERZ825159 (study PRJEB31778, sample SAMEA3449191) | human gut metagenome | biome: human gut; feature: human-associated habitat; material: faeces | place: United Kingdom | collected 2010/2012 ...
GATCGTGTCCGCAAGCTTTGTGACATCCTTTACGATAAAATTGTGCTTTGTGATCGGCGTCGTGATGCCTGCAATATCGATCTCCTGAAAACTGTCTTTGCCGAGAAGCGGCACATTGACGTTGCATGTGATCGCTACGATCGGTACGGAATCCATGTATGCCGTGGCAATTCCCGTCACAAGATTCGTCGCTCCCGGTCCGGACGTTGCGAAACAGACTCCTACTTTTCCGGTACTTCTCGCATAACCGTCCGCCGCATGGGAAGCTCCCTGCTCATGTGAAGTTAAAATATGCCGTATCTCCTGATGCTTATATAATTCATCGTATACATTCAGTATGGCTCCGCCCGGGTATCCGAATACGGTGTCCACACCCTGTTCTTTCAGACATTCGATGACAATCTGTGCTCCTGTCAGCTCCATGTCGTATACCTTCCTTTTCTATCCTACTGTTCTTCCGGGAGCGCCAGTATCGCTCCACGGTTGCCCGAAGTCACGAGCGATGCGTACCGCTTTAAGTATCCGGTCGTCACCTTCGGCTCTCTCGGCTGCCATTTTGCCTTTCTGGCCAAAAGCTCCTCGTCCGATACGGCGAGTTCCAGCTTTAACTCCGGAATATTGATCTTAATAAGATCTCCCTCTTCCACCAGTGCAATCGGTCCGCCGACCGCTGCCTCCGGCGATACATGGCCGATCGACGCGCCGCGGCTTGCACCGGAAAAACGTCCGTCTGTAATCAGTGCCACCGAAGATCCAAGCCCCATTCCCGCAATCGCGGAAGTCGGGTTTAACATCTCGCGCATACCTGGTCCGCCCTTCGGGCCTTCATAGCGGATCACAACGACATCCCCGGCAACAATCCTGCCTCCCTTGATCGCTGCGATCGCATCCTCCTCACAGTCGAAGACTCTCGCCGGTCCCTCGTGCACCATCATCTCATCGCAGACTGCCGAGCGCTTGACCACGCTGCCGTCCGGCGCAAGAATGTCCGAGACCAGATACGGCTGCATCAGCTTGCCGCCGTTCACCACCGCGCAGACGGCGGAGGCCATTTCCAGATACGAGATCTTGCTGCTCTGCCCGAAGGCGCAGGAAGCCAGTTCTACCGGCCCCATGCGGTCGGCGGTGTAGTACAGGCTCTTTTTCGGCTCGGCGGGCAGGTCGATGCCGGTGGGCTCCCGCAGGCCGAAGGCGGCAAAGTAATCGCAGAAGGCCTCCTTGCCAAGCCGCGCTCCGATCTGGATAAAGCTCTGGTTGCAGGAATTTTCCAGCGCCTGCGTCACGGTCTGGGTCCCGTGGCGCTTGTGGTTGGCGCAGTGGAACCGGGTGCCCGCCACCGAGATGGACTCCCCGCAATAAAAGCTGGAGTTCCGGGTGATGGCTCCGGCGTCCAGCGCGGCCGCGCAGGTGATGAGCTTGAACACGCTGCCCGGTTCGTACAGGTCGCTCACGGCCTTGTTGCGCCACTGGGTCTGCTGGGCCAGCTGCAGGGCGGCCGCCCGCTGCTCCCCAGAGAGGGCATCTACGGCGGCGCGGGCAGCTTCGTCGTAGAGGACCCGCGGCTGGTTGGGGTCGTAGGCCGGGGTGGTGGACATGGCCAGCACGGCCCCGGTGTTCACGTCCAGCACGATGCCCACGGCACGGGCGGCCACATGGTGTTCCTGTACGGCGTAATTCAACGCATTTTCGAGATAATGTTGAATGTTGGCGTCGATGGTCAGCCACAGGCTGCTGCCCTCCACCGGGAACTGCTCGGTCTCGTAGCTCTGCTCCAGCGTGTAGCCCCAGGCGTTCACGGCGGTGAGCACCACGCCGTTCTGCCCGGTGAGCTGCTCGTTGTATTCCAGCTCCAGCCCGCTCACTCCGGCGTTGTCCACATTGGTAAAGCCCAGCACCGACGCCAGAAACTCCCCCTGCGGGTACCAGCGCTTGCTGTCCTGATTGATACGGATGCCGGTGATGCCGTTTTCCTCGCAGAAATCCCGCACGGCATCCGCCATGGAACGCTCCACCCGGTAGCGCAGCAGACAGTCGTTGGAGGCACGGTCCCGGAACTTTTCCAGCAGGGCGGCTTCGTCCAGCTCCAAAATCTGCGCAAGACCGTGGGCGGCCAGCTCCAGTTTGTCGGCAGGCATCTCCCGCGGGCTGGCCCGCAGGGTCCAGCAGCTGCTGTTGGCCGCCAGCAACACGCCGTCGGCACTGTAGATGCGGCCCCGGTCGGCGGGCACCACGGTGTCCCGCAGCTGCTGCCCCAGTGCCCGCCGGGTGTACCAGTCCCCGGCGGCCAGCTGCAGCCAGTAGAGCCGGGCAATAAGCCCTGCAAAGCAGATGCCGCACAAAAGCAGCGCCACCAGCCGGGCACGGGCGCGGAACGCCTGCTCCGGCAGGGTGCGCAGGGGTTCGGGCCGGGACATGGCAGCACCTCCTTTTCCGGCTCAGTTTATGCGGGCAGGGCCTGCGGCTATGACTAACAGCCCGGCGGCCTGCGTACAATAGACCAAAAGGACTGCCGGAGGTGATGAGGATGCACAGGGCCGCTGTGCCTGCCCGGGCCCGGCGCGGACTGCTGCGTCCGCTGCCCGCCATGGACCTGCCGTTTCTGATCCTGGTGCTCACGCTGGTGGGCTTTGGGCTGGTAATGCTGTACAGTGCCAGCAGCGCGGTGGCGCTGTACCGGCGGGGCGATGCCTGGGCCTATGTGCGGCCGCAGCTGCTGTATGCGGCCATGGGCATCGGGGCCATGTGGGCGGCCAGCCGGGTGGATTACCACATCTATCATAAGCTGGCATGGCCGCTGCTGGGGCTTTCCATGGTGCTGCTGACAGCGGTGCTGTTCATGCCGGAGTACAACGGCTGCAAGCGCTGGCTGGTGCTGCCGGGGCTGGGCACTCTGCAGCCCAGCGAGATCGCCAAATTTGCGGTGGTGCTGGTGTTTGCCCACATCATCTCCCTCAACCACAGCCGGATGGAGAGCTTTGCGGTGGGGGTGGTGCCCTTTGCGCTGGTACTGGGCGCGGTGGCGGTGCTCATGCTGCTGGAGCCGCACCTGTCCGGCACGGTGCTGATCCTGGGCATCGGGGCAGTGCTCATGTTCGTGGGCGGCACCGGGCTGCGGTGGTTCGTGCTGGCTGGTGTGGGCGGAGCGGGTGCCATCGGGGCGGCCATCGTCATCATGCCGGATCTGGTGCCTTATGCGGCCAGCCGCCTGAGCTCCTGGCTGGACCCCTTTGCCGACCCGCTGGGCGACGGCCACCAGACCATCCAGAGCCTGTACGCCATCGGCTCCGGCGGGGCCGTGGGGCTGGGGCTGGGCAACAGCCGCCAGAAGCACCTGTTCGTGCCGGAACCCCAGAACGACTTCATCTTTTCCATCCTGTGCGAGGAGCTGGGGTTTGTGGGGGCCTGTGCGGTGATCCTGCTGTTCAGTCTGCTGCTGCTGCGGGGCGTCACGCTGGCGGCCCACGCGCCGGACCGCTTCGGGGCACTGCTGGTGGTGGGGTTCGTGGTGCAGGTGGCCTTGCAGGCGGTGCTGAACATCGCCGTGGTCACCAACACCATCCCGAACACCGGCATCAGCCTGCCCTTCTTTTCCTCCGGCGGCACCAGCCTGATGATGCTGCTGGGCGAGATGGGCATCGTGCTGTCCGTCTCCCGTGGGGAAACATAAAGGCGGCCATTTCTGCCGCAAAATGGGATGTTTGCCCCGCAAAAGACGCAAAAAACAGACAAACGACCGGACAAATGCGTTTTGCGGTGTCCGGGTACAAAACAGGGAACCGACGGCCCTCGTTCTGCATACCATGGGGTATCTTTGGCAGAACGGGGGTCTTTGCATGGCAGGGGATTACATCATCACGGGCGGGCGGCCGCTGAATGGAACGGTACGGGTCCCGGCGGCCAAGAACAGTGTGCTGCCGCTGCTGGCAGCGTCCCTGCTGTGCAGCGGGCCAGTGCGGCTGTGCGGGGTGCCGGAGCTGGCCGATGTGGCCGAGAGCCTTGCCCTGCTGCGCAGTGCAGGCTGCACAGCGGAGCGGCAGGGGGCGGATGTACGGGTGGACGGGGTGCCCGGCAGCGGGACGCTGGCGGCAGGCCCGGCGGGCCGGATGCGGGCATCCATCCTGTTCTGCGCCCCGCTGCTGGCCCGGCTGGGCCGGGCACAGACCGTGCTGCCCGGGGGCTGCCGCATCGGAGCGCGGCCCATTGATCTGCATCTGGCGGGCCTTGTGCAGATGGGAGCCTGCCCGCAGCTGGAAGGCGAACGCCTGCTGCTCACGGCTCCGGCGGGGCTGCACGGAGCGGACATCACCCTGCGGTTCCCCAGCGTGGGGACCACCGAGACCCTGCTGCTGGCGGCGGCGCTGGCACAGGGGGAGACGACCCTGCGGGGTGCGGCCCGGGAGCCGGAGATCGAAGATCTGGCGGCATTCCTGAACCGGTGCGGCGGCCGGGTGCAGGGCGCGGGCACCGGCACGGTGCGGGTGCAGGGGGTGCGGCGGTTGCACGGATGCAGCTTTGTGCCCCTGCCGGACCGGATCACGGCAGCCACCTTTGCCTGTGCCTGCGCAGCGGCTGGGGGACGGGTGGAGCTGGCAGGCTGCGCGCCCCGGCTGTATGCGCCGGTGCTGGAAATTCTGGAACAAATGGGGTGCGGTGTTGTGCGCCGGAGCGATGCTGCCGTTATTACCCGGTTCGGGCGGCTGTACGGGCCGGGGCGGGTGTTCACCGGGGCATACCCGGCGCTGGCCACCGACGCGGCCCCGCTGCTGGCGGCGGTGCTGCTCTGCGCGGAGGGACCCGGCAGCATCGAGGATGTGATCTTTGAGCGGCGGTTCGGCTGCGCGGCAGGCTTTGCGGCGCTGGGCGGCCGGGTGCGGGTGGAGGGCCGCACCCTGTACGCGGAACCCGGCGGCACCCTGCAGGGAACGGTGCTGGAAGCGCCCGACCTGCGGGGCGGGGCAGCGCTGGTGATCGCGGCGCTGGCGGCACAGGGCAGCAGCCGCATCACCCATACGGAGTTCATTGACCGCGGCTATGCCGATTTTGCACAGAAACTGACGGCTCTGGGTGGGCAAATTGCACGAGAAACCCCGCGCGGGGCAGACTGCCCGAAAAAAAGAACTTCAAAAACGTAAATTTGACTTGCATTCACGGCAAAAAGATGATACGATACAGTTATATAAGTGTAGGTTGATATTTCTGTGCGTTCTGCACAGTTCTACGATAAAATCCGGATGGAGGACAAAGTTATGGCATTGATGCTCGATGAAGAAATGGACGAAAATGTTACGACGATCAAGGTGATCGGTGTTGGCGGCGGCGGCGGCAACGCCGTGAACCGCATGGTCAGCGATGGCCTGCAGGGCGTGGAGTTCATTGCGATGAACACGGACCAGCAGGCGCTGGCCAAGAACCATGCCACCGTCAAGGTCCAGCTGGGCTCCAAGCTCACCAAGGGCCGCGGCGCAGGTGCCGACCCTGAGATCGGCCAGCGTGCCGCTGAAGAAAGCAAGGACGAGATCGCAAACGCGCTCAAGGGCTCCCAGATGGTGTTCATCACCGCCGGTATGGGCGGCGGCACCGGCACCGGTGCGGCTCCTGTGGTGGCTGAGGTGGCACACGACCTGGGCATCCTGACCGTGGGCATCGTCACCAAGCCCTTCTCTTTTGAGGGCAAGCGCAAGATGGGCCTGGCTGAGCAGGGCATTGCCAACCTGCTGATGCATGTGGACAGCCTGATCGTGATCCCGAATGAGCGCCTGAAGATGATCAGCCAGGAGAAGATCACCCTGATGAACGCCTTCCAGGCTGCCGACAACGTGCTGCGTCAGGGCGTCGAGTCCATTTCCGCCCTGATCAACGTGCCCGCCTTCATCAATCTGGACTTCGCCGACGTGCGCTCCATCATGAAGGATGCCGGTTACGCGCACATGGGCGTGGGCAGCGCCAAGGGTGCCGGCAAGGCCGAGAACGCCGCCAAGGCTGCCATTTCCAGCCCGTTGCTGGAGACCAGCATTGCCGGTGCACACGGTGTTATCATCAACATCACTTCCAGCCCCGACATCGGCCTGGAGGACGTGGAGACCGCAGCCGGCCTCATCACCCAGAGCGCTCATCCGGATGCGAACATCATCTGGGGTACTGCGTTTGACGAGAACCTGTCCGACGAGATGCGCGTGACCGTCGTTGCTACCGGCTTCGACAACAAGAGTGCCAGCGATCTGCGCAACAGCATCAACAACGCCATGGGCGGTGCCCAGTCGGTGCCGTCGGCAGTATTCAGCAGCGACACCGGCAGTGCAGCCACTGCCGCTGCTCCTGCTGCTCCGGCAGCAGCCCCGGCCGCTCCGGCAGCTGCCGCAAAGCCCGTGGAAGAGGAAAGCAGCGACAACCGTTACTACGACGAGCTGCTGGCCATCCTGAACAAGCGGAAGTAAGGCTGGCAAATAATAAACGCATCGTGGCACAGCGCCCGTGAGGAGGGCGGGTCTCTTGCGCGCAAGCGGAGGGAGGCAATGCAATGCTGAAACAGGACGTTCCGCTGCGGACCGGATGGTTCGGGTACCGGAAACTGGATGTTGAAAATTGTATTGCGCACATCCGCGCAGCGTATGCGGCAGAACTCCGCCTTGCCCGGCAGACGCAGCAGGGAATGGAGGAGACCATGGCGCAACTCAGGCAGGAGAACAAAGCTCTGCGGCAGCGCTTTGCCCAGCAGGCGGCGGCGCAGGCCGCAGCATCGGTGCGGGCAGAGGGCAGCGACAAGCTGCAGCAGCTGACCCGCAAGCTGGAAGCGGCCCACGCCGAGATCCGCCGCTACCAGACCCGGCTGTTTGCCTGCGAGCGTCAGATGATCGCTCTGCGGCGGGAAAATGCCGACCTCGAAGCGGCCTGTGAGCAGGCACGGGAGGAGCTGCAGATGGCCGTGGCCCGTGCCGAAAAGGCAGAGCAGCAGGCTGCCCAGACGCCTGCCTGTCCGGAAGTGCCGGTGCAGGCCCCGACGCCGGAACCGCCCGAAGAAGCTGTGGCCTGCTGTGCAAGACCGGCCGCACAGCCTGCGGCGCAGCCGGAACCCGTGTGGCAGCCGGAAACGGAGCTGGAGAAACTTTCGGTGGAGCTGCTGCGCCGGTTTGATGAAATGATGCAAGAATGATTCGACAAGCTGCTGTGCCGGCATGGACTGGTGCAGCAGCTTTTTGTGTGAACAGGGGATTTTTGCTGCGGCAAGGCAGCACATTGCCAGATGGGGATGGCGAGGAGCAAGGCACATGAATGTGAAACAGAAGATCCTGATCGCAGACGATTCTGAGATCAACCGCGCGCTGCTGATGGAAATCCTGGGCGACGGGTATGAGTATCTGGAAGCGGAAAACGGTGTCCGGGCGGTGGAGCTTTTGCGCGAGCACACGGACATCGCACTGGTGCTGCTGGACATCATGATGCCGCAGATGGACGGCTTTGACGTGCTGAAGGTCATGCGCTGCTATTCCTGGCTGGACGAGATCCCGGTGATCATGATCTCGGCGGCAAAGGACACGGCCAACATCGAGCGTGCCTACGACCTGGGTGTGGCCGACTACATGCGCCGCCCCTTTGAGCGGGTCATGGTGCTGCGCCAGGTGCAGAACGTGCTCATGCTGTATGCCAAGCAGAAGCGCCTGACCCGGCTGGTGACCGATCAGGTGTACGAAAAAGAGCACAACAGCGTGCTGATGATCAGCATCCTGAGCCATGTGGTGGAGTTCCGCAACAGCGAGAGCGGCCTGCATGTGCTGCACATCCGCACCCTGACCGACCTGCTGCTGCACCAGCTGGCGGGCAAGACCGACCGGTATCAGCTGGACGAGAGCGACATTTCGCTCATCAGCACGGCATCGGCCCTGCACGACCTGGGCAAGATCGTGATTCCCACCGAGATCCTCAACAAGCCCGGCCGCCTGACCGCCGAAGAATACGCGATGATCAAGACCCACACGGTGAAGGGTGCCCGCATCCTGCGGGACCTGAGCAACACCATCGGCGGGGGAAACGAGCCCCTGCTGCAGGTGGCCTATGCCATCTGCCGCTGGCACCATGAGCGCTGGGACGGCGGCGGCTACCCGGACAAGCTGAAGGGCGATGCAATCCCCATCGCAGCACAGGTGGTGGCACTGGCAGATGTGTACGACGCCCTGACCAGCGACCGCTGCTATAAACCGGCCTACGACCACGACACGGCCCTGCGCATGATCCTGAACGGCGAGTGCGGGGCCTTCAACCCGCTGCTGCTGGAATGCCTGAATGAGTCGTCGGAGCTGCTGCGGCAGGAGCTGCAGCGCAACGAGTGGGACCGCAGCTTCCACCAGGACACCCACCGCTTGTCGGAGGAGATCCTGCACCGGGAAGCCCTCCCGCGGGAGGACCGCAGCCAGCGGCTGCTCAACCTGGAACGCGAGCGCACCCAGTTCTATGCGGACCAGTGCGGCGGCATCCAGTTCGACTACGACCTGCTCAGCGGCCGGGTGACGGTGACCAACCACTACGCCAGCGCCGCCGAGCGCACCCAGGTGCTGGACTTTGACCATGGCGAAGGGCTGAACTTCCTTTCCCTGAAGGACCGCCGCCGCCTGTTGGAAGCGCTGGAAAAGGCAACCCCGGAGATCCCGCAGGCCAGCTTCCCCGTGGAGGTGCAGACCGGCGGCGGATACCAGCCGCACCGGCTGGTGCTGCGCACCCAGTGGAGCCGCGGCGGGCAGCGCCGCTGTGTGAGCGTGGCGGGCCAGCTGCTGCCGGAGCAGACCGAGGATGCAAAGGCGCAGCCGGATGCGCTGCTGCACAGCTCCGGAGGCTCGATGGCGGCTGTCCTGCAGCAGCTGCAGGGCGTGTTTGACCTGGTGCGTCTGGTGGACCCGGAGCGGGCCAAGGTGCTCACCCTGCACCCGGACGGCACGCTGGAAGAGCAGTCCGGTCACTGCCATGTGGTGTGGAACAAGGCCGGCCGGTGCGAGAACTGCATCTCGGCCAAGGTGTTCACCAGCAAAAAGACCCTGAACAAGATCGAATTCAATGGCGAGGACGCCTATTTTGTGCTGTCGCGCTATGTGGAGAACGACGGCCGCGGCTGCGTGCTGGAAATGGTTTCCAAGCTGTCCAACGGACGCTGGCTGGACATGGGCGGCCGCCGCATGCTGCTGGACCGCAGCGAGGACTTTGACAACAGTGCCTTCATCGATCCGCTCACCGGGGCCTACTCCCGCCGGTACTTTGAAAAGTTCCTGGCCGACAGTGAGCAGATCAACGGTGTGGTGGTCATTGACGTGGACCGCTTCAAGGCCGTGAACGACAGCTACGGCCATCTGGTGGGCGACAAGGCGCTGGAAAGCATCTCTGCGGCGGTGCAGGCCTGCCTGCGGGAGAGCGACATTCTGGTGCGCTACGGCGGCGACGAATTCCTGCTGCTGATGCCGCAGCTGCGGCCGGAAGGGCTGCCGCTGGTGATGGACCGCATCCAGGAAGCGGTGCGGCAGGCCCGGGTGGAGAGCCACCCGGAGATCCGTCTGTCCATCAGCGTGGGCGGTGTGTGCGGCGTGCACCCGCTGCGGGAGGCCATCCGGCAGGCAGATGACCGGATGTACCAGAATAAGGCCCGCAACAAGGAATAAAAAACAGGACCCGGACACGGGGCAGGCACAAAAAGGTGCTGCCGGTATCCGGGTCTTTTTTGGTATCGGGATAAAATATGCTCAGTGCACGGCGCTGGTGCGGTGCTCCATGAGATAGGTGGCTTCCAGATCCGCGATGTGCAGTTTGACGGCAAGGGGGTACTTGTCGTAGGCTTCCGAGATGGCAAAGCAGCCGCCCCGGGCCGCATCGTCAAAGCCGCCCATGTGCCAGCGGATGGCCACGGCCTCTTCCACCTTGAGCTTCATGAAGCGCTCAATGAGGAACACGCTTTTTTCACCGTGGCCGTAGGGAAACAGGTCCTCCACGCTGTAGCTGGGCACCTTTTCCCACTGACCGGTGGTCTCGTTCTTCACGTTGCGGGTGCCGGCCTTGTAGTAGTTGGCCTTGCACAGATCGTGCAGCAATGCGCAGATGGCAAAGCTCTCCTCACTCTCGCCCTCGGTAAAAAAGGTGTCGTGCAGGGCGTGGTAGACGTTCAGGCTGTGCATGCACAGCCCGCCGGTGCATGCACCGTGGAACCGGGTGGACGCCGGAGCCGAAAAGAAATCGGTCTTGTGGTCCAGCCAGTCCAGCAGCTTTTCGCTGCCGGGGCGGGTGACATGCTGCCGGAAGATCTGCAAAAACTCCTCGCGGTCGGTCATGCTCACAGCTCCATATCTTCCAGGATGCCCTTGAGGATGGCCAGCTCGTCGTGGCTCAGGGAGATGCCCTTGCCCATGCGGGTGCCGTCCGGGGACCAGTCGCGGATGTCATATTTGGGGTCGCCGTCGTTCCAGCTGATGAGGTTCAGCTGACGCTCCCAGCCCCGGGGACGCTCGCCGAGGACGGCGATGCGCTCCACGATCTCATATTTGATCTCTGCCATAATAGATTACCTGCCTTTGCTTTGTTTGCTACCATAATAAAAGAACTGCGCAAAGATTTCAACAGGTAATTGGAAAATATTTTCTGAATTTTAGTCCCGTTTCAACCGTAAGGCGCTTCTTCGCGCCACTCTACCAGCTGTAAAACGCCGCTCTCGTCTTTGTCGGGTGCAGGCTGGCGGCTCTTCGTGTGCTGCTCTGCACCGAAGAGCCCGTCTCCGTATTGTGCCATCACGCCCGGCGACCGCCCGGCCAGATACTCGGCGGCGTTCTTCTGCCGACAGGCGACAGGGGTGCCGTTCGTCATCGGGACGCCGGGCTGCTCAATCTCGGGAGGCAGCTGCACGTCGGGGTCATCCGGCTGTGACGACGGCTGCTGGGAGCCGCAACCCGGTTGGGGCGGCTCTGTGCTCGGCGGCTGTCCGAGGGCCGGACTGACCCGGCTGCCCGCCGCCTCCGGCGGACTGCTGGGGCCGGGTGCGTCCTCAAGCTGGCGGCGGATGAAGGGTGTGAGAGATTCCATAAAAAACACCTCCGTACTTAGGGTGTGCGGAGGCGTGGGAGAATATGCGCTGGGCCGCTGCCCAGACTCCTTTTTACATCACGCCGTCGGGAACAGCTTCTCCCATGTGGCCTTGCCCACCGTGCCGTCGGCGGTGAGGCCATGGCGGGCCTGATAGCGTTTGACGGCGGCAACAGTACCTGTGCCGAACTTGCCGTCGGTGGTCAGGCGCTCGCCCTCGGCGTTGAGCTTCTGCTGCACCAGACGGACGCAGCCGCCTGCGCTGCCGCTGCGCAGCACGATGCCGGGGTAGGGGACGGTCAGGCCGTGCTTGGCCGTGTAGCGGGCGTAGAGGACGTTCCATGTGTTCGCGCCCACCTTGCCGTCCTCTGCCAGACCATACCGCAGCTGGAACTCCCGGACGGCCTTTTCGGCCTTTGCACCGAAGCGGCCGTCCACGGTGAGGGCTGCGTGCCATGTGCAACTGTCCCGGATACCGTTGAGCCACGTCTGCACGAGGGCCACGTCGGGGCCGGAGCTGCCGCGCTGGATGAGTGAGTAGTAAGCAGGGATCGCCATAGTGTTGTCACACTCCTTCCGCGCCTATCCTATGCGGCGTCGGGGCAGAGCGTTCCCCCGGCCAGCACTGCATCCTCCCGGGGGGCGGTGACTTCGCCCCACCACTCCACCAGCCGGAACCGCACGAGGTACTCTCCGCAGACGAGGTCGTTTTCTTCGGGTCGTGCATACCCGCCGCAGGCCGACCGGCAGAGGCCCGGGTAGAGCACACACCACCAGTTGCGGCCCGGCCGGTGGGTCCCGATGTCCAGCCGCACTGCATCGTACCGTCTGGCGGGCAGGGCCGCTCCTGCGTAGCGCCGGGTGGGGAAATACATATTGACGAGGCAGGCGTGCACCGGTGCGTGGGTGCCCCGCGCTGCCAGCACCTCCCGGGCTGTCAGCTCGAGCCGGACGAGATTTGACGCAGCCCAGACCTTGGCGTCGGCTTTGCCGTCCGCTGGGCAGCTCTCGTCGGCGAGGGCCAGCACGGCATCCCGGACGGCCAGCTTCGCGCTCTGGTCCCGCACTGCGTTGGTGTCGGCCCGGATGTGGAGCCGCAGGGTGTCGGCAGCAAGGGCGTCGGCGGCGTCCAGCTGCCCCTTCGCCCAGCCCGCCCCCAGCGACAGCAAAAAGCAGAGCAGCAGGGCGGCGCACAGCGCCCCCATCTCCCGGCGTGATAACATAAAAACCAGCCTCCTCTGGAAGTTTTATCCAGAGGATGGGCTGGTTTGGGGGAATTTATACTTAGTTCTTCAGCGACTGCATGGGTGCGGGAAGGCGGCCGCCGCGGTTGATGAAGACGGAGGGGTCGCGCTGGTTGACGGGCATGATCGGCCCGTAGCCCAGCAGGCCGCCGAAGTCCAGCACCTCGCCGGCCTTGCGGCCGATGGCGGGGATCACGCGCACAGCGGTGGTCTTGCTGTTCACCATGCCGATGGCGGCTTCGTCGGCGATGAGGGCACTGATCACGGCGGGGGTGGTGTCGCCGGGGATGATGACCATGTCGATGCCCACCGAGCAGACCGCCGTCATGGCCTCGAGCTTTTCCAGCGTCAGGGTGCCGCTGCCCTCCACCCACAGGGTGCCGCCTGCCGCCAGCTGCACGTTGGTCAGCACCAGTTCGGGCTCCCCGCCTTCGGGGCAGCTGAGCATGGTGGTCTGGTACCAGCGGTCGTGGGCTTCGTCGTCGTGGGTCATCATCAGTGAGCTGCCGTCATCGGGGGTGATGGTGTAAACGCCCTCGGGGATCTGCTGGCCGATGGTGTAGTAGCCCGGCTCCAGAATGCAGCCAAAGCCGCCGCCCGCAGTGGGCAGGCCCCAGTCAACTCCCTCGTAGGGGTTGACGCCGGTCATATCCTCGGCGGGGGATTCGGCATGGATGCTTGCTTCGGGCGCTTCGGTTTCCGCATAGCTGCTGCGTCCGCCCAGGTCCGCCAAACTGTAAAATACTCGCTCGGACAGGTTGAACAGCATAGGCAGCAGCGCCAGACCAAAGATGATGAGCGTGACCAGCCAGCCGCCGCGCCGCTTGTCCCGGGCCGGACGGCGCGTCTGGTTCAGCTGCCGGGCCGGGGCATGTAGGTGGGGGCGTGCGCCTTCCAGGTCGATCATCCTCGGCATCGCAGGTATAGACGGGGTCCTTGCCTGCGGCGCTGCGCACGCGGTGCAGCACTTCCTCGCCGTTGACGTTATGGGTGTGGGCGGTTTCACTGCGCAGGGTGTAGTGCGGTTTTTCCGGGTACGGCATACCGCAATCCACGCACCGATGGTTCACGATTTTGCCGCCGCATAAGCTGCACTTTTCCATAGGGGCACCTCCTAGCATAAAAATTTACATTTTATATTATAGTAGATGTAAACACAGATGTAAACGAAAAAAAGCCAGAAGAAACGCGAAATCTGGCATTTCCTCTGGCAAAAAATCGAAATTTTTCAATATCCGTTGGCGGCACGTTTGGCGGCAGTCTTGCGGTGCAAGGCGCGGGACATAACGGCCATCAGCACTAGCGCGGCCAGCAGATACCATGGGTACAGGCTGATGCTGATATACTGCGCCAGCAGCCCGAACAGCGGCAGGAACACCACATTGCCCACATAGGCGGCGGCCATCTGCACGCCGGTCAGGGCCATGCTTAAGCTGCGGCCAAAATTCAACGGAGTTTCGTGGATAATGCAGGGATAAATAGGTGCACAGCCCAGGCCCACCGTAACCAGCCCAGTCACCAGCGCAGCGCTGCCCAGCGGCAGCAGAATGGGCAAGATGCCCAGCGCCACCAGCACAAACCCCAGGTTGATCATCTGGTGGTCGTTGAGTTTCATAGCGATAAAACCGCTTAAAAACCGCCCCACCGTGATGCCCACGTAAAACAGGCTGGCCCAGCTGGCGGCAGTACCAGCGTCGATACCGCGCTGAAGCGTGCAATAGCTGGACGCCCACATGCCTGCCGTAGTCTCGACCACCGAGTAGCAGGCGAACATCGCCATGACCTCGGGCACGCCGGGCACCCGCATCAGCTGGGGCAGAGTGCGGTGCTCGCGGGCGATTTCCTCGCCGGTCTCCTCGCCCGGTTTTTTCCACAACGGCAGGCTGAAAATAACCTGAATTACGGGCCTTTTCTTCCGACTATCGGTATCGATGCTGCCCAGAAACAATCGATTACCGATAGTAAAGTGGTCTCCGACGGAGAAGACAGAAGGGCCGATAATTCCCGTTCGGATGCTTTGAGTGCCGGAGTTTCTCTCAACTGGCGTTTGTTCGACGGTATGGAAATGTTTATGACTCACAACCGTTATGCCGAAATGCTGGCGATCGGCGAACTGAACACCAAGGCAGCTGTCGAGAACCTGATCGTCGAAGTAAGTTCTTATTATTACGATGTTGTACGTCAGCACAGTAAGCTCGAAGCTGCACGGCATTCTTTGGAGTTGTCGAGTGCCCGTTATGCCGAGG
>ERZ825159.2554-NODE-2554-length-14520-cov-4.720429_pt1 | contig 14520 bp, 9 predicted proteins | sample MGYA00519932_ERZ825159 | MGnify/ENA primary metagenome ERZ825159 (study PRJEB31778, sample SAMEA3449191) | human gut metagenome | biome: human gut; feature: human-associated habitat; material: faeces | place: United Kingdom | collected 2010/2012 ...
GATTGAACTTATTTTGGGCCTCAATGTTTATAATTAATTGAATGTACTCGTCATCTGTCCCGGGTGCCAACGCCTCGAATCGTAGGTCGTATGTAATCATACCCTCTCCGATTGCTATATCCTCGTTCTGATTGCCTTTTATCGATTGTGCGGTGAAACCGCGGTCAACACCGATAGAACTTATCTCGGGTGTTCCCTCGATGAAACCGACAATTTCATTAATGGTACAATCTTTATACTCAACCGCGCTGTATTTCAATATCCAAGCAAGAGTTTTCTTGTTGGATAACAACTTTTTGACGTGTTCGTCATATCTTACTTCAATGTCGCTTTTAATCAAATCGTCTTTTAATTCATTATCCATCGGAATCACCTCGCTTATACCTATATTTTATCACACACTTGCAATAATTGCAAGTGAAATTTTTGTTTGTATGTTTTCAGTCAGCCTTGCTTAGCTGAGTAGTAAAAAATACATAATTGTGTTTAAGACTTTGCGGCAGGAAATAACGACTCGGCATCGTCATTTCTGCCATTTGCAGGGCATATTCCTAGATTTCATCGGGCGAAATGCCGCTTTCGAGCATAGTGTCAATATCATCGGGCGAGTAACCCTGATATGCCGCAATACATAAGCGGCAATTTCGATAAAAGTACCGAACAGGATTTGTTAATGGCAGGGACAAGACTTATTTTTCAACCGACGGACGGTGAGAAAAGGAAAATGCAGAAAAAGTTCGGCAGACAAATCAGCGATAAACTGATGAATTTAAATCCGGGACAGTGTTTGGCTGTCGGGAAATTTACCGATATGAATAACAATTTGTCAGCGGAAAAAGCGGCGTTTATTGAATTTCCCAATTTAAAATAATATTGTACAAAGGAACAAACATATAGATAATAGAGATGAGGTAGGGCATATTAATATAATAGTACATTACCCAACCACAACCGAGGGAATGGATGAATTAAAAGATAGGGTTGCACAGGTTCACGCCGACGCGGCAATCCAATACATAGTTAATTTGTCCTGCCCCAAAGAACAAAAGACAGAGCTTTTAAAAGCCGTCATTGAAGATAAATAAATCCCAACACCGCCCGGTCGTGTGGCCGGGCGGTGTTGGGCTCAATCACTTTTTTCTGTATGCGGTGGGGGTCATTCCGTAGGTGCGTTTAAAACAGGTGGAAAAATATGTCTGGTTGCTGAACCCGCATTCCAAATAAATATCGGTCAGGGAATAGTTTGTATTCACAAGCAGGTTTGCCGCATAATTCAGTCTCAGCGAATTTATATATTCGGTCACGGTTATATTATAATATTTTTTCATACAGCGCGACAGGTGTTCATATGTCTTGCCGCTGATTTCGACCATTGCGGGGATTCCGGTGTAAAAATTCTTTACCGATTTCATCTGTTCGTATGTTTGCGAAAGCCATATCGGAATGTCGTTTGAATTATTGCCGGATGAAAATCTTGAAAAGTATTTTGTGAACAGTGTGGTCAGTATCGACTTGCATTGCAGGCGCTTTTCAAGATGATTATCGGACGCAACATAGTTTATTGTCTGAAACAGATTTGCCGTTTTTTTACATTCGGAGTTTGACAGCGGAATTGTTGGCGGCATGGGACAGTTCAGCATTTCATCAATATTTAAGTCTTCGGACAGAAAATCAAACAGCGCTTTGGCAAGCTCTTTTGAAAACGCAAAGTTTATGAACCTATACGGTTTTTCGTCGTTTTTATACAGATGTACATCGTTCGGGCGTATAAAAACCAAAGAGCCTTTTTTAAGATTTTCGGTCTTTCCGTTTATTATGTGGGTTATATCATCGGTAAGCGTCAAAAATATTTCATAGTACTCGTGTGCGTGCAAAACTTTTTTCTCTGTGCTGCTGTTGATAAAGCGGCATCTGAACCCCTCGGGAAAGTCAATGTGCCATTTTGCCTCCAATACTTTATATTTCTTCATATTATGGCTTCCTTTCTGTTACTTTTACCATAAAAATCATTATATTGATAAAATTACCTATAGAAAAATCATTATAGTTAAAGCAAATTGTTCACATATGTGTTATAATATAATTGTAATACAATAACAGACTTATACATAAAAGCTGATTTTGAACTTTCTTTTATTGGGTATTATATAACAAAACATTTATAAATGCAAGAGAAAATTTAAAAATAACAAAAGATTTTCCGAAAATGCAGATAGAAACCCAATATCAAGATATGAAAAATGAAAATTTAAAAGGACTTGTTCTTATAAGTAAAATCGGAATCGGAGGAAATGAATTAATGGAAGATATGAAAGCAAAGAGAATAGAAAAAATACTGTCTGAGATTGAACTTGTCAGACGGACGGAAATACAAAAGCTGCCGGCGAAGTATATAGAGTGCGGATATAAGACCGATAATATATTGCCGCCCGTGACGGATGATTGGAAGAACTTTGATGAAAACACGATTATCGGCGGGTACGATAATCATTGTTGGATATATACCGAATTTAAAACGCCGAAAAGTACGGGCGAGCACAGTAGGATTCTGTTAAAGCTTTTGAGCGGTTACAGCGTGCAGTTTAAATCGTGTCAAAATCCGCAGTGTATAATGTACATAAACGGTGAATTGATTCAAGGACTTGACCTAAATCATGATGAGTATATATTAAAACCCGAAACGGAGTATAAAATATACCTATATTATTATTCGGGAACGTACAGTGAAAAATACACCATGAAAATATCGCTTGTCAGCTCAGATGACAGAACAGAGAAATTATACTATGATTTTAAGGTTCCGTATGACGCGGCGATGCTTTTCGGCGATGAAGATTATAAACATATCGAAACAATAAAACATCTCAATATTGCGGCGAATTATCTTGATTTCACCGAGCCGCTCGGCGAGAGATTTTTTAACGGGGCGGCAAGAGCGTGCGAATATCTTAAAGATAATTATTACGGCAAGTACGCACCGCACGAGGCAACGGTTGACTGTATAGGTCATACGCATATCGATATTGCGTGGCTTTGGACATATGCACAGACAAAAGAAAAGGCACAGCGCAGCTTTTCGATAGTGGTTGAATTGATTAAAAGATACCCCGAATATCGTTTCACAATTTCACAGCCACAGCTTTTGGAATACTTAAAAGAAGAAGCACCGACGGTTTATGCGGATATAAAAGAACTTGTGAAACAGGGCAGAATCGATATAGAGGGCGCAACGTGGGTTGAACCCGATTGCAACCTGCCGTCGGGCGAGAGCCTTGTGCGCCAGATAATATGGGGAAAGAAGTTTATAAAAGATGAATTTGATATGGACAGCAAGATTTTGTGGCTGCCCGATGTGTTCGGATATTCGGCGGCAATACCCCAAATTTTGAAGAAAAGCGGAGTTAATAAGTTTGTGACGTCAAAAATCGGCTGGAACGAATTTAATCAGATTCCGTATGATTTGTTCAAGTGGGTTGGTGTTGACGGAACGGAAGTTTCGACATATTTTATGACCTGTCAAGATTTTACTTGGAAAAATAAGACAGTTACATCATATGTCGGACAAATTACTCCTTCATACGCGTTGGGAACATGGGACAGACAACAGCAAAAGGAGTACACCGATGAGGTATTTATGACTTATGGCTACGGTGACGGCGGCGGTGGCCCGACTGAAGAAATGCTTGAAATGCAGCGCAGAATACATCAAGGCGTGTTAGGCATACCTAAAACCGAAATGATGACAACAACGGAAAGCTTAAACCGTATAGAAAGCAAGTTTGAAAAGAGTATCGAAGAAATAGGAAAAACGCCGAAATGGAAAGGCGAGTTGTATCTCGAATTCCACCGCGGTACATATACCTCGGTCGGAAAGGTAAAGAGGTATAACAGAAAGACCGAGTTTATGCTGCATAATGCCGAGGTTTTGTCTGTGTTGAATACGCTAAAACGCAAGGGTGGATATGACAAGAAAACCATTGATAAAACTTGGAAAACGGTTCTGCTCAATCAGTTCCATGATGTTATACCGGGTTCATCGGTGCACGATGTGTATGATGATGTTTTTAAAATGTACGAGGCGGCGCAAAATGATATAAAAGCGGTAATATCGGATAAGGTTGACGAACTTGCGCAAAATATCAAAGGCGAAAACAAGGTTGTTGTATTCAACCCGAACGGATTTGAAATGACGGATGTCATAAAGTGCGGCGATAAGTATATAACGGCAGAGAATATTCCGTCAATGGGTTGGAATGTAATAGATAATACTGATGAGATATGTACGGTTAAAGTTGAGAATAAGGCGATAGAAAACAAATTCTATAAGGTAATATTTGATGATGACTTTGACATAATCTCAATCTATGACAAGCGAAACGAAAGAGAGGTAATAAAGAGCGGACAAAAAGCAAATGAGATAATTATGTATGAGGACTTGCCGTATTCATATGATGCGTGGGAGGTTAGCGTCTATTACAAAGACAAAAAATATAAGATTGACGAGGTTGTGTCATATAAGCCGATATGCGAGGGCGCGAGAGCGGGTTTTGAGGTTGTTAAGAGATTCAGGAATTCAACTATTACACAAAAGATATATCTTTATAATGAACTCGACAGAATAGATTTTGATACCGTGGTTGACTGGCATTTAAGACATATAATTGTCAAAGCGGCCTTTCCCGTTGACGTGAACACAAACAAGGCAACGTATGAAATACAGTTCGGAAATATCGAGCGCAATCATACCGAAAACACAAGCTGGGATGTTGCAAAATTTGAAACCTGTGCACACAAGTGGGCAGATATTTCGGATAACGGTTACGGAATGGCATTGATGAATGATTGCAAATACGGCCACAGCGTGGTCAATGATTCAACGATACAGCTGTCGCTTTTGCGCAGCGGAAACAGTTCAAGCGAAGAAGTCAATGACCAGGGCGAACATATTATGTCATATTCGATAATTCCGCACAGCGGAAATTATATCGATGCGGATATAGTCAGAAAGGCATATGCGTTCAATAATCCGATGATTGCAAGAGAGATAAACAATTCGGACGGAGCTTTGGCGCAAAGCTTTTCGCTTGTTAATATCGACAGCGAAAACATAATAATCGACACCGTTAAAAAAGCCGAAAATAACGACAACGTGATTTTCAGATTGTATGAGAGCCAAAATAAAAAAGGCAGAGCTAAATTAAAATTCGGTGTGGATATTAAAAAGCTGTACCTTTGTGACCTGCTTGAAAACATCGAAAAAGAGATAGAGGTTAAAGACAACACGGCGGAGATTGACGTAAACAACTTTGAAATAATAACGCTTATGGCAGAAATTGGATAAGAGGATAGTTAGTTTTTTGAGTTGTTATTTACAGACGGAAATTTAAATCGGAGCTTCGGAGGATATATTATGTTTGAAAAGACAAGATGGATGCTAAGCAGATGTTACAGAGAGGACGCAAGTCTTTATTTTAGAAAGGAATTTGATGTATCCGAAAAGATAAAAAGCGCAACGCTTTATATAAGTGTTTGGCGGGAATAAAAGTATCGAAAGACGGAATAACCGTTAAGCCGATAAAGGTCAGCGGCATAAATCAAGTAAAAGCGAATCACAGAGGGATTTCGGTTGATATAGAGAACGATGTGCTAAAGCTTGAAATTCCCGATTGTTTCGACAAGGTCACCGTTAATTACAACGGAAAAGAAGAGGTTGTCGGTTCGGGAAGATATATATTTAAATAAGAAAATGGTAAAAAGAAAAATGTAAGTAATAAGAGGAGGAAAAAGATGAGAAAGAAGTTTATTAAGAGAATGTCAATGGGACTTGCGGCAGTTGTTGCTTTGGCGGCGAATGCATACGCAGTGAATGTAAAAATGTATGACGAATGTGTTTCCGTATCAGGAACAATCAAGGCGGCAAAAAGCGGCGAAAAAGTAACTGTTTCGGTATTGCCGCAAGGCGAGAGTTGGGATGGAATAAGTCAAACAGGTGAAATCCAAAAGGACGTGGAATATTACGGTGAGGCAGAGCTTGACGCCAATAACGGCTATAAAACATTGTTTATGTTGAATAAAGCGGGACGTTATTCCGTTTATATCGGCGCTGAATCTTCTCAAACCCCCGATAAGGCGGACTTTGTATATATGTCAACATTGGCATATAAAGGTTTTGTTGAGAATACAGACAGAGATTCTCTTGCGGCATATATAAAAGCGAACAAAGAGAGCCTCGGAATTGAGGACAGCCTGATTCAAAGCTATGAAGAAATAAAAACCATTGCCGATATTTTGTTTGATGAGTTAAAGCTTCCTGTCGGAACGAGCGAAGTCGGCGGCGACCAAAAATCGGAGCTGCTTGAAAGTATTGAAAAAGCCGTGGCGTTGGTAGGTGTGAATAACGGCAGAGTTACGGATATGAAAAGCTTTTTAGCGTTATATAAACTCGATGAAAAAGAGGAAAAATTTTATAACAGCGAATTTTCCGATGAGGTCTTGAAAGGTATATCAAATAAAAATTTAAAGACATTTGCCGAGCTTGACAATGCGGTCAGAGATTCGATAATTTTGGTAAGTGTAAATCACGGTTCCGAAACAAAAATCAGTCAGGTGCTGAGCGGTTATTCCGAAATTTTTACGAATACAAACAAGTCGGGATTAAATGCGTCCGTTGCAAAGGCTGCACCGTTTAAAACCGTTGATGAACTTAAAAATTTCGTTTCGAATTATAAAGACGGCTCAAATAACGGCAGCAGCTCCGGCAGCAGTGGCGGAAGCAGCGGCGGCAGTTCGGGCGGCGGACTTATGCCGGGTGCGCTCAATCCCAATCCGTCAAAAGATGATAATACTGATATAAAACCGACCTACGTTTTTGATGATATATCAGAGCTTGATTGGGCGGTTGACGCAATAACGCAATTGTACTATAAAGGCGTCATAAACGGAAAAACGGAAAGTTTATTTTATCCGAATGATACGGTAACACGTGAGGAGTTCGCAAAAATGATTACGCTTGCATTTGATATGAGACTCATCGATAACGAATTTCCGTTTACCGATATAGCGAGTGACGACTGGTGCTATTCATTTGTAAAAACAGCATATCTTGCCGGTATCACGAACGGAATCGAAGAGAATGTTTTCGGAAAAGGTCAGAACATTTCAAGACAGGATTTGTGCGTTATGGTATATAGGGCGGTAAAAGCAGGCGATTATTCTCTCGGCGGCGAAGCGGAAATACAGTTTGCCGACAGCGCCGAAATATCCGATTATGCGCAAGAGGCTGTTTCGCAAATGTCAAAAGCGGGTATAGTATCGGGAGATGAAAACCGTAACTTTAACCCGTTAAATCCGGCAACAAGAGCGGAGGCGGCAAAAATTATATATCTTGCAACACAGAAAATCAAATAAGAAACGAATCGAAATAAAGGAGGAGAACCTATGATTTTAAAAAGATTTAATTCTATATTATTATGTTTGATGATTTTGGCAACATCGGTGTCATTCTCGTATGCCGCCGAGACCGAAAGCGTTGAAAACGGCGGAACGTCCAAAGAGCTTTATGTTCTGTCATATCTCGGAATTATTGATGTGACCGAGGACGAAGTAAAAACAAAGGCGGTAACAAGAGCGGACTTTTCGGAATACCTTTGCAAGGCGATAAAGACGGGTGAGGTTAAGGGTAAGGTATATTTTAACGATGTTCAAACCGACTGTTGGGCAGAGGGTTATATAAACGCACTTTATGAGGCCGGAATTATAAGCCCGGCGGCGGATAAGATGTTCAACCCGAATGATGCGATTACATACGAACAGGCTTGCAAAATGCTTGTGTACGCATTGGGCTACGGAAAGTGGGTAGATTATAACGGCGGCTCTATGAGTATCTTTACTCAAATTGCGTCAAGGTCAAAATTCGGAATTACACCGTCCGATGCCGATAAGCTTTCGGTCGATGAATGTGCGTTATTGCTGTACAAGGCGATGCAGATAGACCTGCCTGCGTTCACGGGGGAATCGGGTGAGCGTGTAAAGTCGGGCGATACGATATTTGAAGCATATCACAGCATTTATATAAGAATCGGTCAGGTGAGAACAGTCGGAGGCTTGAGCCTTGATAATAATTGTGTGGAGAACGGCAAGGTTCAGATAGACACCGAAATGTTTGATGTTGATGATAAATGTGATATAAAAGATTATTTCGGACAACGGGTAGAGTATATCTATAAAAAAAGCGATTCTTTTAAAACGGTAATTTATATGGAACGCATCAACGAAAATGATAAAATTTCTGTAAGGTCAAATGATATAAAATCGGTTGATGAAAAATCGGGTACTCTCGAATATTATACCGATAACGGTTCTAAAGTAAAAAAGTTGAATTTTGATCCGAAATCGAATGTCTTTATAAACGGAAAAGAAATGGAAACGAACCTAAAGGACAGGATGCAAGAATTTTCGGACGAAAGCCGAAAGGGTGTAATTGAGTTTATCAAAGCCAACGGGGCAAACGGGTTTAATCTTATAAATATTAAAAGCTATGAGGTTTTTATTATCGGGTTGTATGATGAAAAATCAGATATAATCTATGATTATTATAATTCTGAAAATAAAATCGGATTTTCCGATACAGAAAATTTGAATATTATCGACACAAACGGAATGAAAGCAAATATGCCGAAAACATTCCCGGCGACCGTCTTGATTGCAAAAGCTGATAACTCGGAGAGCATAGAGATAATTTGTTGTAACGAAAAGAAAGAAGTAATGGTTTCGTCCACGAATACAAACGAGCGCAAAATCTTTTCTGACGGAACAGAGTATAAAATCGATAAAACAACGTATGACAGATTAAACTCGGGTATTAATGTCGGAAAGACATATTCGATAACACTCGATATTTTCGGCGAAATAGTATATATTACCCCGAAAATCGATGATGCTTTTAAGCTTGGCTGGCTCAAAAAAGGCTATTTAATAGACAAGGGATTTGGCGAGTATTCGCTTTGTCTTGATGTTTACGACCACGAAACGGGAAAGGCGAATAAGCTTTATATGGCTGATAACATAACGATTGACGCCGAAAAATATAAGTCGTCAAAATATCGCACTGTTGTATCGGCTCTGCCGGGTACGAACGAGCTTGATGAGAGCAGGCAATACGTAAAAATCGAACCGCAGATTATAAGATATTCTTTAAACGAAAATAGCGAGCTTACAAATATCGATTCCGCAAATTGCGGAGCGAATGAGGATAAGGACAACACTTTGTATAAAGTCGGAGAGGGTCAAAAATACTTTTCGGCGTCAAACTCATGGCTCGGTATTGATATGATGTGGTTAAACGGTTATACAAAGATGTTTATGGTGCCTGAGGTAAGTGCGGACGGTTATATCTATATCAACGGCGACCGACGCAGTGATGACGATAATATGTACAGCAACAGCTTGACCCTTTTGGACTGGCGATTATATAATGTTGTGGGATATAAATGGTCGGACGAATCATGGAATTGCGAAGTAATAGTTGTAAAGCAAGCACCAACAGAAAAGTATCTATACCCACTGCTCTTTGATTCAATATACACCGAAATTGATTCGGACGGTATGATAAAAGATGCGTTGAAATGCGAGAGAGAGGGCGGCGAGGCTACTTTCTTTATCGATTCGACAATGATTGATAAGGCTAATACATTAAAGCAAGGCGATATTATATCAATCGAGACCGATTACAGCGGAAAGACTGCTATTGACATAGTAAAAATGTTCGATGCGGAATCAAGAACGTTTGAAGCTTTCGAAAACTTTTCTGATCCGAACAGATATTGGTACAGAGAAACTCCGCCGACAGAAAGTACGAAAGGCGGTCTTAGTGGATGGCGTGTAGAAAGTGCACAGCTTGCCAAAGGCTATGCTAAAACAATTAAAGGAAGTATGCTTTCAATAGCATATACCCTTACGGATGCACGTGACGGAAAGTCGGTTATGCCAAAGGGCGGAATACCTGTAACAATTGTTGATAAGAACGAAACAAGGAATAATAAAATTTATTCCGGAAGTATAAATGATATTAAATCATATGATGTTTTCGGCGAGGATTGTTCGTTTGTAATTTATTGTGCGTATGGTGGACGTGTAAGAGAGATGATTGTTTATAAATAAGGTGGTTAATATGTTCAGATATAAAATATTCTGCGTTTTTCTTACAGTTATGTTATTGACCGAAATCGGGGTGCCGAACATATTCGACACCCCGGTCGGTGCGGCAGAAAACGCCTTGTTTTACGACAGCTTTGATGATTACACCGATAATACAATAACAGATGTATGGCAGACAAATAATGTCGGCAGCGTTTCCGTCGATTTAAAAGGCAAGATTAAGAATTGTCTTAAAGTTACATCATCAAATACGGAAATGATAAATATTGCGAGAGAGTTCGGCGGCGTCTTGAATGAGAATAGGCTTAAAATAGAGTTCTATATAAAAGGCGATGCTCAAACAAAGCTTTGCCTTACCGACAGCGGCGGAGATGATATATACGTCCTGTCGTGGGAAGGTAAAGAAATGTCGTATTCTCAAACGGGAGCAAACCGATTTGCAAAGCTTGATGAAATAAGCCTAAATCGTATGCCGAACGAATGGAATAAGATAAAACTTTATATTGATAACACTACAAAAAAATATACAGTTGTAAGCGGAAGCGGGATGGCTGAAAAAAGCTTTAAAGCATCACTTGGCAGCATATGCGGCGTAAAATTTATCACATCAAAAGCCTTGTCAAAAAACATCTGTATAGATGAGCTTGTCATTACAAGCTTTGAGAATATCGGTACCGATTCGGCGAAAGCATCGTTTCTGAACGGAACGGAGAGCTCAAGCGGAGCAGCGTTTATTTATAATGATGATATAACCGATGACGGACTTGAGCTTAAATGCGCAACACTCGATGACAACGGATATTACAGTGTAAAATCGGATAAAGGAACAATCAAGATCGACTTAGACGGTGATACGGCTTTGAATTGCGGCAACGGCAAGAACGTGTTTATCGATGTCAAGTATAAAGACGAAGGATACGGTTGGTTTTATTTGAGATATAAAACCGTTGACGGAGAGCAAGCGAATACAAAGGAAGTATGCTTGTACAACAGCGGTAACACGATAACAAAAAAGTTCACGCTATGCGACGTAGCAGTCAATTCAGCCGATAATGGTGCGGATTTGACGATTCTGACCCATAAGTTTGAAAAAGATGCCAATAATGCAAACGGATATGATAATTCTTGTTATCCGGTGAATATACACGAAATCAACATATATAGTGATGAAACATATTCGCCGATAGATGTAAAGGTCGGTACGAATAGTGTCGGAAACATATTCTTTGATAACGAAACGCCGTCATTTAAGATTGAGCTTTTAAATCAAAGCGCAAACACCCAAAGCTTTTCGGTTGCATATTCGATTAACAAGTATGACAGAGAGATGCAATCGCAAACGACAGACGGAGGTGAAAAGGAGTTCACTTTGGCATCTGGCGAAAATACGCTGTTTCGTATTACGCCACCGCAAGGAGAGTATGGCTTATACCGTTTGGATATAGATGTACACAATTCGGGCAATATCAAACAGGAAACGATTAATATTCCTTTTTCGAGGTGTGTAAAAAATACGGACACAAACAAAAGTATGGGTACCAATGTTCATTTATCAAGACCCGATAATGCCGACCCGGACAAAACAATGTGTCTGCTTAAAAATGCAGGCATAGATTCGGTGCGTGATACCATTGACTGGTACAGATACGAAAAAAGTCCCGGTGTATATAAACTGACAAATGAACAGGAAAAGCTATTGGATGCGGCAAAGAAATACGGAACGGACGTTTTGCTCATACCGCTCGGACGAAACGGAATTTATGACGGAATGTTATCAAAACCAAAGCTTATGACGAAAGAAGCGGCGGTGCATTACGGCGACTTTGTTTATAACCTTTTAAAGGAAGAAAAAGTGCGCAGCGGCGTCAACAGAATCGAGATATGGAACGAGCCTGATATGGGAATATCCAAAATTGACCCTGATAAAGAGGTTGACGCAACAAATGTTTCAAACGGCGAGAATTATAAGTATCGTGCAAAGCTGTATTCGGATATGCTGATTGAGGGATACAAAGGTGCGGCGAGAGCCGAAACAGAGCTGCAAAAGGATTATATGATAGGCGGCTTTTCAATGCAATGTTATTGGTGGTGGTCGGCAGGGCGAAAGTATTTGGATTTGACGCTCGACAACCTCAAAAAATCGGATGATGCCCAAAAGTATAACAATGGTCAATTTTTTGACGTTTTTGCCATACATACGTATTTCGGACAGGATGCCGAAAACGGATATGAGGGAACGTATGTGACAAATCAGTTTGACGGCGTTGCCGCCGAGATAGAGAGCTATAAAGGTTTGATAACGGGCGGTGATGAATTTGTTGTAGACGGCATCAATAAGTGGAAACCCGCAAAAGGCAAGATTACCGGCAATACCTATGATTTCACCTTAAAGGACGGTGCTTGGTGTACCGAATTCGGTTTATCGACAGCGGTATATCCCAACAATGTATCAACCGGAATGAAAAACATCGGCACGGATTCAAAACCGATATATGAGGTACAAAAGGACAGGGATTGGCTACAGGCGTTAAAACTGATTCGGGGCTTTGATGTTATAAAAACTGCGGATTTTAACAATCGGGTTTGGTTCTATGATTTTATCGATGACGGCGTTCGTGATAACGAACACGAGTTTAAGTTCGGAATGTTGAATAACTGGGAGGGTGACGTTCCGTATTCGGCGAAATATTCGTATCTTGCGGCGGCAGCATATAACAAGCTGACCGAGGGTGCGACAGACGCCGAGATGCTTGATGATTATATGAAATATACCGATAATCTCGAGAACGGACGAAAGTATTCGACCCTGACGTTTATATCAAAATATACAACGCCGAAACGTAAGGTGTATATGATGCGAACGACAAAATCCGAACCACAGTATATAAGCCCGTGGGAGATATGCCAAGGCAAAGGCTTTTCGACAAACATAAATAATCTTAAATTCTATGATATGCTGGGAAACAGGATAGACTCGGCACAGATAGTAAGCGGAAACAAGTTTAAGGTGACAAGAGAACCGTATTATGTTGTCGAGGGCGATGCCACAGACATTGACGGCGATTCGGATATTCCGAAAATAAGCTTTATAAAAGATAACGATACCGAAAATGTCTATGAAACAATCTCAAAAGATGAAATAAATATATCATCGTTTAAGTTTATGATTGACTTTGAAAAAACAACAGAGCCGTCGGATTATAAGGTGATAATCGCCCTTTATGATGACGACAGGCTGGTACAAATGCTTTATAAATATAAATACAACGGTGTATCAAAAGAAGGCAGCAAAAAAGTTTTCTCGGTGAACGGACTTGTCTGCGACAGCGATTATGACAGGATAAAAATTATGGCAATCGAAAACCTTAGCAATATTAAGCCCATAGCGAGGGCGTTTGAAAGCATAAGAGAGGAGTGACAAAAAATGAAACATTTTAAAAGATTAACAGCCTTGATTTCGGCTTTTGCGATAATGCTGTGCTTTCCGAACGGATTCGGCGCAGAGAAAAAGCCGGAGCATAAATTCAGTTCGGATAAGAATGTCGCAGAGGCTTTTCTTGACGACAACTTTGAATCGAGCGGATTTTCGTATGTTAATTTCGGCTCGGTCGAGGGTGCGAATGTCGGAATGAGAGGCGGTGAGTATTGTTGGGTGCTTGACCCGAAAAACAGCCAGACAAAGGCGCAGATAAATTTCATATTTTATGATGATTTTAAGCCTAAATCCGAATTTGACGGAACAGAGTACGAATTCGAGATTGAATACTATGACGACCTGTCATCGTTCTTTCAGGTGAATTGCGATACATACGGCGAGGAAGAAGTATACGGTGAAAGAATGGTGTATTGCAGCAGCAAAAGAGCGTGGAGCACGCTTAAATTCACGGTGCAAAACGGAAAGTTTAACAAAGAGCTCGACGGAAAATATGACTTTACCATCACTTTAAAGCCGTATAACAATCAAACGAGGGATGTTATATCGGAGGGTGAGGTAGGCATACGAAAGGTTACTGTGACCAAAAAACCGTCCAAAAACCCGATTTATGTAAAGTCGGCAGCGACCGAGCGTTCGGCAAATTCGTTTGAATGGTACGCAAAGGAAAAGAAAGCCGAAGCAGAGATTGAGAATTTGACAAACAGCGAAGCCGATGTAAACATACGGCACAGAATAGTTTCGGACTCGTACGATGTTGTTTATGAAAAGACAGATAAAGTAAAATTCAAGGCAAAAGAAAGCAAAAAGCTGTCTATTGATGCCGGAGAGGTTCAAAAATGCGGAATCTATTGGTATGAGGTCAACATATCCTCGGACGATAAGAGTATTAACAGTACATTCCGTCCGATAAAAATCGCAATACTTAAAAC
>ERZ825159.2558-NODE-2558-length-14509-cov-3.811886_pt1 | contig 14509 bp, 11 predicted proteins | sample MGYA00519932_ERZ825159 | MGnify/ENA primary metagenome ERZ825159 (study PRJEB31778, sample SAMEA3449191) | human gut metagenome | biome: human gut; feature: human-associated habitat; material: faeces | place: United Kingdom | collected 2010/2012 ...
ACTGCTTGAGGAACTGCAGGTTGTTCTCGAACATCAGGCCGATGTTGTTGATGCCATACTTCAGCATGGCGATACGCTCGATACCGATGCCGAATGCGAAGCCGGAATACTCGTCCGGGTCGATATTGCAGTTCTCCAGCACCTTGCGGTTGACGACGCCGCCGCCCAGCACCTCGATCCAGCCGGTGTGCTTGCACAGGGGGCAGCCCTTGCCGTGGCACTCGAAGCAGCTCACGTCCACCTCGACGCTCGGCTCAGTGAAGGGGAAGTAGGAGGGGCGCAGGCGGGTGCGGGTGTCGGCACCGAACAGCTTCTGCACGAAGGTGTTCAGTGCGCCCTGCAGGTCGCCCAGGGTGATGCCCTTGTCCACGACCAGACCTTCCATCTGGTGGAACATGGGGCTGTGGGTAGCGTCCGAGTCGGAGCGGAACACACGGCCGGGCATCAGGATCTTGATGGGCGGCTTCTGAACGTCCATGGTGCGGATCTGGCCGCCGGAAGTCTGGGTACGCAGCAGGAACTCCTCCGACAGGTAGAAGGTGTCCTGCATGTCGCGTGCCGGGTGATCCTTGGGCACGTTCAGGCGGGTAAAGTTGTGGTCATCGTCCTCGATCTCCGGGAAGGTGCCCACCGAAAAGCCCATGCCGGAGAACACGTCGATGATCTGGTTGGTGATCAGGGTCAGCGGGTGCAGGCCGCCCATGGGGCGGGTCTTGGCGGGCAGGGTGATGTCCACCGTCTCGGCAGCATTACGGGCAGCCAGCTCGGCAGCCTTCACCTTTTCGGCGGCAGCGTCGTACTCGGCCTGTACCTTGGCCTTGAGCTCGTTGATGATCTTGCCCATGGCAGGGCGCTCTTCGGGTGCGACGGTGCGCAGATTCTTCATCAGGGCAGGGATCTTGCCGTTCTTGCTGAGGTATTCCTGCCAGAAGGATGCCAGCGTTTCCTTGCTGGAGACCTGACCAAGGCTCTCTTCGGCCTGTTTTGCCAGCTCGTCGATCATTGCTTGCATGGATGTTCTCTCCTTTTACTACTTCGTGTTCATGAGCGGAGGCATGAAAAAAGCTCCGTCCCCTCTGCCTGTTCTCAGGCAAAAGGGACGAAGCTGTAACAGTCTGCTCCGCGGTACCACCCGGTTTCCGCCCTTTGCGCAAGCAGCAGGCGGCACTCAAACGCCGTAACGGGGCGCAACCGTCCTGTGCTAGTGGGCCGCAAAGCCGTTCGTGCAGGCCGCTCAGGAGCGAACTTCAGCCTGTCTGCACGCGGGAACCCTTTCAGCCGGTGAAGTCCCTCTCTTTGCTGTGCCGAACAAACCTACTCTCTCCGTCGCTGCGTTTGGGAGTATTCAGGTTTTATAACCGTTTGTTATGTTACCACATTTTGCGGCGGTTTGCAAGCGGGGCGGGCAGATTTTGCGCAGGTTTCCGGTTTTGACTTGCAATTTTGGCTCTGTCATGTTATATTCAGTGCAGCGCTTTGCATGGAAGGAGGGTACACCCGGATGGGCTGGAACGGCTGCGTTTTCTTTAAAAAAGGCAACCCCTAAGCATTTCCGGCTCGAAGTGTACCCATTTTTCTTCCGGCAAAGCGTGGAGCATCGTTTTTATGCGCCGCGCAGCTTTGCTGTGGGGCGTTTTTGTTTTGCCGGGAAATGGGGCACTGTTTCACGCAGAAGCAGAAAGGGTGTTCCCCATGAATCATACCATCCATTTAAAAAAGCAGCTGCGCTGCATCTATCTGTCCAATTTCTTTTCCGGCCTGCGCATCACGGATGCCGTATGGGTGGCGCTGCTGGCCGCCCGCGGGTTCTCGCTGTGGGAGATCGGCGTTGCCGAGAGCGTGTTCCACATGGTCAGCCTCACCTTCGAGGTACCGAGCGGCATGGCGGCCGACCTGCTGGGCCGCAAGAAGACACTCGTGTTCGGCGGGGTCTGCATGGTGCTCTCCAACCTTCTGATGGCCTTTGCGCCCGACCTGTTTTTCATCTGCCTTGCAATGGCGCTGAGCGCGCTGGCCAACGCCATGTTCTCCGGCACCACCTCGGCCCTCACTTACGACAGCCTCAAGCAGTGCGGCAAAACGGACGACTACCTCCGGGTCTCCGCCAACTGCTCCCAGCTCTCCATGCTGGCCACGGCTGTGGGGTCCCTCGCCAGCACGCTGGAACGGTTTCTCCGCTTTTCCGGTTTCTACCTGCTGAGCGCCGCCTTTGAAGGCACTGCCGCTGCCGCCACCGTCCTGATGACCGAGCCCATCGTCACCGAAACGCAGGCCCGCCGGGAGAAGCAGACCCTCCGCGACCTGCCCGGCCAGCTGGCGCAGCTGGTGCGGGACAGCATCACCGCTCTTCGCACCACCCCGCTGGCGGCGAAGCTCATCGTCTCCGCCGCTGTCCTCTGCATCCCCAGCTACCTGACCAAAATGTTCGTTCAGCAGCGGCTCGTGGAGCAGGGCTGGCCCACAGCTCTGCTGTTCGTGCCGATGCTGCTGGGTGGGCTTGCCTCCATGCTGGGCGTTGAAGCGGCCCGGCGGCTCCATCCGAAAAGCCTGCGGCGGTTTTCCGCCGTCTGCGCCCTGCTCTGCGGCGGGGGCTGTGCGCTGGTGGGTGCCGCCCCGGTGCTGGGCTGCATCTTCGGCTGTATGCTGGTGCAGGGCGTCATCGACGCCTACCTCCTGCACGAGGACCAGAAGCTCAATGACGTCATCCCCAGCGACCAGCGGGCCACTCTCACCAGCGTGGACAGCATGGTCTACAGCCTGCTCATGATACCCGCCAGCCCCCTCGTGGGCGCGGTGGGCGACGCCTTCGGGCAGGCCGGTGCGGGCCTTGCCGTGCTGGGCGTCCTTATGGCCCTGAGCGGCGCGGCGGCACTTGGCAGAAAACCGCGCGCTTCTTGATAAAAAACGCACTGCCGGGTTCCTTGACAGCCGCCCGGCAATGCGCTATAATATCCATAGAAAAGGCACTGTGACAAACAGTTTGGCCTCTTTCTAAGGATTTGGCTTTTTGAAAACCGTCACCTTGGCAGAGGTGGCGGTTTTACTTTTTGATCCGAATCGTGAACGTAAGTCCAAAGACATGGAACGTCAAAGTAATCGGCATCTTCTCACCTCCTTTCGGAAGTGAGAGACCAAACCGCCTGCCGTATGTACAGTGCCCCGCCGCTTTCCAGCGGCAGCACCAGTGTATCATAAACGCTGACAGAAAACAAGAAAATCCCCCACAAATGTGGGGGATTTTCTCATGTTCGCAATCTTTTACTTACTTCGCCAGCAGCTCCTCCGCCAGCGCATCCATCTGCGCCTCGGCGGCGGGGTTGGAGGCAGAGCGGAGGGTGACGACGGTGTCACAGACGGTGATGTTCTTCATGCCCTCCAGCTCGGCACGCATGAGCTTTGCGGCCATGGGCGCCCAAGTGCCGTTCTCCATCAGGGCGATGGTGCGGCTCTGGAAGGCCTTGGTCTTGAGGTGGGTCAGCAGGTTCTCCATCGGCGGGAAGAGGAAGCCGTCGTAGGTGGCGCAGGCCAGCACGGTCTTGCCACAGCGGAAGGCCTCCGTGACGGCGTAGGAGACATCGACCCGGGTCAGGTCGATCTCCACCACCTTCGCCCCCTTGGCCCGGAGCTTGTCGGCCAGAGTGTGGGCGGCGGCGCGGGTGTGGCCGTGGATGGAGGCGCTGGCCACCAGGATCTTCTCCGGCTCCTCGGCCCTGTAGCTGGACCACATATCATAGTAGTTCAGGTATTTGCTGAGGTCGCCGGTGAGGACAGGGCCGTGCAGCGGGCAGATGGTGGCGATGTCCAGCGCAGCGGCCTTTTTCAGCAGAGCCTGCACCTGCGGGCCGTACTTGCCCACGATGTTCAGGTAGTAGCGGCGGGCCTCGCTGGCCCAGTCGGCCTTCTCGTCAAACTTTGCCACAGCGCCGAAGCGGCCGAAGCCGTCGGCGGAGAAGAGGACCTTTTCGGTGGACTCATAGCTCACCATGACCTCGGGCCAGTGGACCATCGGCGCAAAGACGAAGGTGAGGGTGTGTGCACCCAGCGAGAGGCTCTCGCCGTCCTTCACGACGACGCGGCGCTCCTTGGCGATGGCCTCCGGGCCGAAGAACTGCTCCATATACTGGAAGGTCTTGGCGTTGCCCACCACCTGCATCTCGGGGTAGAGGGCGGCGAGGCGGGCCACATTTGCGCCGTGGTCCGGCTCCATGTGGTGGACGACGAGGTAGGCGGGCTTCTCCCCTGCCAGCGCCTCGGTGACGTTTGCCATCCACTCGTCGGTGGCACGCACGTCCACCGTGTCGAGGATGGCGGTCTTCTCGTCCCGGATGATATAGGAGTTGTAGCTGACGCCGGTGGGCACCGGGTACTGGCTCTCGAACAGGTCAATGGTGGTATCGTCCACACCCACGCCAAGGATGGCGCTGCTGATATTCTTTACGCTCATAAGCACATTTCCTCTCTGCTGTTTTGTGTATGACATACCGCAGTCGGCAGTATTTTTCAAGAATCGTTCTTAGTATAGCACAGCCTGCCCCCTTCGTCAACTATTTATCAGGCCGGGCAGCAGGCCGAGTCTCTACTCCTGTGGAATATAAGACCAAGTTCCAATATAATAACGTATATATGTTATATATTCCATGTTGGTCAGTTTGGCCAACTTGCCTTTGCTGGCCAAGTTCCAACTTGGTCACCTCCGTCGAAGTTGGTCTCCTTGGCCAAGTTCGATTTTCGGCGATGCACCGCCGTTAATTTCCAACTTGGTCAGATACTCCGCCTGTCTCGGAGAGTGCACCCGGCAGCTCGTTCATGTCGTCGATCTCGAGGAGGGCGCTGGCGCTGGCCTCGTCGAGGCTCTGGACGCTGCGCAGCTTCCGGCTGATGGCGCGGCTGCGGACGCCGATGAGCTTGTCCAGCTCCTCGTCGGTCTGGCGCAGGCGCTGCTGCATCTTGGTGAGGCCCTGCCCGAACTTGTCGAACTCGGTCTTCACCGCGCCCAGCAGCTGCCACACCTCGCCCGAGCGCTTCTGGATGGCGAGGGTCTTGAAGCCCATCTGTAAGCTGTTCAGCAGGGCCGCCATGGTGCTGGGGCCTGCCACGTTGACCTGATAATCCCGCTGCAAGACCTCCAGCAGCCCGGCGTTCACCACCTCGGCATACAGGCCCTCAAAGGGCAGGAACAGGATGCCGAAGGCCGTGGTATAGGGCGGCTCGACGTACTTTTCCCGGATGTCCTTTGCCTCGCTGCGGAGGACCATTTCCAGCGCGTGGCGGGCGTTCTCCACGGCCTGTGCGTCGCCGGAGGCGTAGGCGTCCTGCAGGTGGCCGTAGGTGTCGCCGGGGAACTTGGAGTCGATGGGGAGCCAGACGCTGCCGCCGTCCGCGCCCGGCATCTTGATGGCATACTCCACCCGCTGGGTGCTGCCCGGGATGGTGGCGACGTTGGTGTCGTACTGCTCGGGAGCAAGGATCTCCTCGAGGATGGCCCCCAGCTGGATCTCGCCGAGGATGCCGCGGGTCTTGACGCCCGAGAGCACCTGCTTCAGGCCGCCCACATCGGCGGCAAGGGACTGCATCTCGCCCAGACCCTTGTACACCTGCTCGAGCTGCTGGTTGACGGCCTTGAAGCTCTCGGTGACCCGCTTCTGCAGGGCGTCCTGAAGCTGCTCGTCCACCGTGTGGCGGATCTCATCCAGCTTGCGGGCGTTCTCGGCCTGAAGCGTCGCCATGCTCTGGGTGACGGCCTGACGCAGCTGCTCCATCTGCTGGGTGTTGGCCTGCTCGAGGCTGCGCAGCCGCTGCTCAAGGATGCGCTGCTGGCTGTCCTGCCCCTGCCCCAGCGTGGTGCTCATCCCCTGCACGGCAGTCTGGAGCGTCTCGCTGACGCTGCGGAGGGCGGCGTAGTTCTGCTGGGCCACGGCGTCCTGTCGGGCGCTGAAGTCCTTGGCCTGTGCGGCAAGCTGCTGCTCCAGCCAGCTCTTCAGGGCCTCGTCGTCCTTCGGCTCCTTCAGCAGGCGGCTGGTGCGAGCCAGCAGCACCGCCATCATCAGGCAGATGGCGACGAGCAGCAGGGTGTACACGAACGCAAGATATTCCATTTACTTTACTTCCTCAAATCTCAAAACTTCTTTGGTGGTGACCCTTTCCTCCCCGGCAAGGCCCACGCCGTCGGCCTCCATCTCCCCGCTCTGGTTGTCGTAGGGGTCGCTGCGGAAGCCCGTCATCGGCGGGTCGAAGGGGGCCTCGAAGGCGCTGTTGGCCACCATCCGGCCTGTGTCCAGACTGCCGAAATAGTGGCGGCGGAGCATCTCATCGCCCCGGCGTGCCATGGAGGAACCATAGGAGCAGTCGGCGTACATCCAGCCCTTGGGCGCGATGTAGAACCGTGCCCAGTCGTGGCAGCCTGCATCCCCCGGGGCCACCGCAAGGCCGCTCTCCCAGCGGGCCGGGATGCCCGCGATGCGGCAGAGGGTGATGAAGGTGAGGGCCATGATGCCGCAGTCGCCCCGGCGGCTGCGGGCGCAGTTCTCGGCGATGGACTCATGGACGAAATAGGAGGGCTGGAAGTGATACCGGACGTTCAGGGTGACGTAATCGTAGATGCGCTTCGCCTTCTCCGCCGGGCTGGTGACGCCCTCGGCGAGCTGGGCCGCCAGCGCCCGCAGATAGGGCGTAAAGACGATGTGGGGCGCTTCCTCGCCGGTGTAGAAGTCCGGCTGCTCCGGGTCGGGCGTGAAGGAGAGCGGGTCGGCGTAGACCGCCGTTTCGCGGTAGCTGTACTCTGCGCCGAAGGTGCGGTTCTCGGCAAGGTCGGCCTCCCAGTACACGGTGCGCTGGGGCGCGTCCTCGGCGGCGATATGGCCGGGCGTCTCGGTGAATCCGTCCAGCGTGATATGGCTCTGGGACGGGCAGGCGGCAGGCAGGGCCAGCCACGCCCGGACATGGACGGTGTCCCGGCCCTCGGCTCTCGCCTTTTCCAGCGCGGCGGCGAAGGCCTCGTCCGACATCCGGATGCTGGTGCGGAGGGTGATGTCGGCGCTGGCGCTCCCCTCCTGCATCATCTTTTCGCAGAGGCGGTGACGCTCCTCGTTCTTATTGTTGGGGGCGTCCGGGGTCTTTTTCCGGGCGGCGAGGTCGGCGTGGGTGGCCAGCAGCGTCTCGGCGAACCGGGCCTGATACCGCTTCTCCCCTTCCACGAACCGCCAGTCCATGGCACCGGCCTTGTCCAGTGCACGGAATTCCTCCGGGGTAAAGTCCCGCACAAGGCTTTGCAGCATTTCCAGTGCCTGTGCTTCGGACACCGTGTACTCCAGCGGCAGGCGGCGCAGGATCTCCCGCTGGGCCAGCAGAGCATCCCGCATGGCATCCACCCCGTGGGGCGTGGGGTTTTCCGGCAGAGGGCCGGCAGGCTGCACCGGCTGGTTCTGAGTCTTTGTCCAGTCCTCCGCCAGGTAGGTGTCAATGCAGGCAATGGCCTCGGTATAATAGCCCGCCTCTTTCAGGCGGCGCACATCGTCCGGCAGGCCAAGGTTCAGGCTTGCCAGACAGGCATTCAGGTTCTTCATTGCATTCCGCTCCTTTTTTGTTCAGATTCAGCCGTTGATCTGGGTCTCCCAGAAGTTCGCAGCGTCCAGCATCCAGCCGTCGGCATCGGTGCCTGCGCCGGTACCCACGCCGTGGGTCGCATTGGGGAACAGCACCTCTTTGCAGGGCACATGGTGCTTTTCCAGTGCGCGGCTCAGCGCCGGGCGCTGAGCCGGGTAGCACAGCAGCGGGAACACATAATCGTTCTCGCCGTACCAGTGATACACCGGCGGGTAATCGTCGGTGACACAGTCAGAGATGTTCAGTTCATAGTACCGGCCCTCCAGCACAAAGGGGTCAATGGCAGCATGATAGACCGGCTTATACTCAAAGAAATTGTTGATGGGATAGCCCAGCAGCAAAGCACCGGGCTTGGGTACCCCATAGTGCTTGTAGCCCAGTTCGTCGCCGGAGAACACACCGGCCAGATGGCCGCCGGAGGAATAGCCCAGCAGGGCGTAGTTTTCCGGCTGCACATTGAACTGGCCTGCATGAGTGGTGATGAACCGGACAGCGTTGCCAAGGTCAGCCACCGGGGCGTTGTCCTTTGCCTTGAGGAACACGCGGTAGCGCAACACGAAGGCTGCGTAGCCCATCTGGTGCAGCCGCCATGCCGTGGCATAGCCCTCGGACATATTGGAAGTCTTGTTGAGCACATTGCCGGACATGACCACCACAAACTTGCTGCCGGGCACTTCCGACGGCCAGTAATACAGTTCCACGCCATCACGGGTGGCGTCTGCGGCGATCTCCTCCGGGGAGTACACTTTATAAGTCACCTGAGTGCCGGCTTCATAGGTATCGGCCAGATAGTTCAGGGCGTCGGCGCTGTCCTGTGCCATGTTGGCGCCCACATAGCCCGACAGCGTGGTACCTGCTTCCGGGGTGTCCGGGCTGTCCACGGCACTCTGCCAGGTCCACACGCCGCTGGCGGCGAATGTCGGGTCGGCACGCAGGTCAGAGACGAGGGTATCCGGCGTAACGGTCAGATGGCCCGATGCGGCAGAGGCCTCCACCGGCAGACCGGCCAGCAGCAGCGCAGCGGCCGAAGCACCGGTCACCTGCAGAAACTGGCGGCGAGAGATCTTGTTTTGCATAAAAGCATCCCCTTTTTTATAAATTCAAATTCTGATATTTCAGGAAGTGTGCTGCTCCCAGAAAGCCACAGCATCCGTCATCCAGCCCTCTGCATCCGTACCATTGCCGGTGCCGATGGCATGGGGTGCATTTTCATAGACGTGCACCTCACAGGGCACACCGTTTGCCTCCAACGCCTTCCGGACGGCCGGACCCTGGAACGGATATCCCAGAGTCTTCAGGGTAACATCATTCTTGCCGTACCAGAAATAGGTCGGCGGGAAGTCCGGTGTGATGCCGCCTGAGATATCCGACCAGTAATACCTCCATCTGCAGGATGCCGGGTCCATCACGGCATGGTACACCGGCTTGATCTCTGCAAAATCGTTGACGGGGTAGCCCATCAGCAGTGCACCGGGCTTTGGCACATCATAGGCCTTGTAGCCATAGCGCTTATCCGAACCGAACAGCCCGCACAGCTGCCCGCCGGAGGAAAAGCCCACGAGGGCATAGTTTTCCGGCTGCACGCCGAACTGCTGTGCATGGTTCGTGATGAACTGCACCGCCCGGCCCAGATCCTGCAGGGGGCCGTTGTTGCTGATATCCCACAGAATGCGATACCGCAGCACAAAGACGCTATAGCCCATCTCGTTCAGCTTCGCTGCCACAGCAATGCCCTCGTTCAGGTCGCCGCTTTTCATGGCCGCATTGCCGCCCACCACCAGCGCATATTTGCCATCGGCATTCGTGCCGGGGAACCAGAACAGCTGCACACAGCCCAGCGAGGAGTCGGCTGCGACCTCTTCCGGGCTGTACACCTGCCAGGTCACCTGCTTACCGGCTTCGTAATTCTCAATGACGATGTTCAGGCCGTCGGCGCTGTCCTGTGCCGTGGTCTCACCCACATAGTCCAGAAGGGTCTTGTTTTCATACAGGCGGCGCAGTGCAAGGCTGTCCGCATCCCCTTTGCAATAGGTGGAGACCCCGCTGCCCGCAATGGCCGGGTCGGAGCGGATCTCCTTCATGGTCATATCGGTGGTGATGCGCCCTTCCGCATAGGCCGGCAGAGCCAGAACGGCCGCAAAACACAGCATGGCCGCACCGCGTTTCAGCAGATGTCCGAACATTTCACCCATTCCTTTCCGTTTTGAATCAGCCGGTGGTATGTGCTTCCCAGAAAGCCACCGCATCCGTCATCCAGCCCTCTGCATCGGTGCCGTTGCCGGTGCCGATGCTGTGCGGGGCATTCTGATAAACGACCATCTGATGGGGAATGTTGTTTCGCTCCAAGGTCCGGTCAAAATCCCTGTGCTGGCCAGGCATCTCGGCAGAGCTCAGCACAACATCGTTTTTCCCCCACCAGAAGTACACAGGCGGATAGTCTGCGTCTACCATATTACACAGGTTTGCCCAGTAGTAACGCCAGCCGCAGGTGCCAATGTCATACAGAATGTGGTAAAGCGGCTTCATCACTGTCAGGTCCACCACCGGGTAACCCAACAGCAGTGCACCGGGTCTTTCCACCTGATAGGAGCCATAGCCCCGTTCCTTGTTTGCAAAGATTCCTGCGATCTGTCCGCCAGAGGAATAGCCCACCAGCGCATAATTTTCCGGCTGCACACCGAACTGCCCGGCATGGGCCGTGATAAACTTTACCGCATTGGCAAGATCCTGAATGGGCGCATTGCCGCCCATGTCGATCCAGGTGCGATACCGCAGCACGAACACGGTGTACCCCAGCTCATGCAGACGGTAGGCCGTGGAGCCGCCCTCTTCCATCTCGGAGGTCATGGTGCTGCCGTTGCCGGGCACCACCAGCGCGTACTTGCCGCCCGGCTCCTTGCCCGGGAAATAATACAGCTGCACACACCCCAGTGAAGAGTTTGCCGCGATTTCTTCCGGGCTGTACACCTGCCAGGTCACCTGTACCCCATTGCGGGTATTTTCCGCCACCAGATTCATGGCCGCCACGCTGTCATCCACCAGCTCCGGGCGCATGTACTGTTCCAGCGTTTTGTTCTTCCAGTATTCGTTGCCAAGGCCGCTCAGCTCACGGCAGTAAGTATAGTAGCCAGACGACTTGATGGCCGGGTCATCACGCAGCTGCTGCAGGGTGGTCTGCCGGGTGAACGCCGCCGAATTTTGTGCTGCCCACACCGGCAGGCTCAGGCAGGCCAGCTGTGCCAAGCACACCGCCCCACACAGCAGCTTGTAGTTCCATGATCTCATTTTTTGTTCCTCCTTTGGTCCGGTCCCAACCGGACGATATGAGTTTATTGTATCACATCCCAGGCTATTGTCAAAACAATTCTGCGGCCCCGCCCGCTGCAAATCCAAGACCAGATCAAACAAAGCAGGTGCCGCACTCCGCTCAGACGACCTTGTCTGACAGAACTGTGCTGCCCCTGCTTTGATCTCGTGCGCAGACCCTCACGGTTTTGAAGCCCACGGTCGAAATGCCGAAGTCCTTTCTGTAACATGCCCCGTCATTCTGTCTGCCCTGCGAACCATTGACAAAAAAACGCCAGACCCTCCTGTACCAACAAAAAAGGCTCCCTCCTAGAGGGAGCTGTCGCCGCAGGCGACTGAGGGAGTTGCACGCAAAAATTGGCCCGGAGACCGAAGTCTCCGGGCCAATTTTATAACCTGTTCTTTGGTCTGCCCTCAGGCAAACCAGCTAGTCAGTCACAAGTACCGATTACTTAACGATCGGGAAGCTCCAAGCGCTCTCACTAGCAGCGTTCTTCACGGTGCCGGTAGCCAGGTTGTAGATGGCAGCAGCAGAACCGACCATACGCAGGCCAGCGTTCAGAGCGCCGTTAGCACCCTTCAGGAACTTCTGAGCGTTCTCGTCCTTGCTGGTGAAGCCAGCCTTGTAGCCAGACTCGTAATAACCCTTGACGTCGCCGTACCAAGCATTGCCCAGAGCACCGGGCTTGTAAGCGCCGCCGAACAGAGTGCCGACAGTGTTCTCGACATACTGGCCCATGAAGCTGTTACCGATGATGGTAACCATGTTCTTGTTGAAGTTCTGCCAGTTCTCGAGCTTCAGCTCGGGGGCCAGGATCTCAGCCAGAGAAGCGCCACCGTTGACGTAGGTCATCTCGTTCTCAGAGATTGCGGAAAAGTTTGCAGGCATCATCATAATGAATTACTCCCTTCAAAATGTAGAAAGATATTTTGCAAGCTCACTTTCGTGTGCTCACCAATCCTTACTAGGATGGCAATAATATACCACACTTTCCAGAAATGTTCAAGTACCTTTTTGCAAAAAGTGTAAAAAATGTGAAACAAGGTCTATAAAAGTATTGCTTTTGTACAGTTCGCAGGCGGTTTTCCGGTTCCGACAAGCTTTGCCGCCGCCGGGCGGTACACTGGCTGCAAGGGGGCTGCAGCATTGAAAAGCGTGATCTACCTCGACGAGCTTCTGCTGACCAATTTTGTCCTTGCTGCCCTGTTTCTCACCGCAGCCGGTCTGCTGTGCGCCACCGTGTGCACCGGGGTGCGGCTGTGCACCGGGGCGGCGCTGGCGGCAGTGTCGGCACTGGTACTGCTGGCCCCGGAGCTGCCGGGAGCCGTGGCAGTTGGTTATAAAATTTTCACAGGCTGCGCGGTGGTGGCCGCCGCCTACGGCCTGCCCGGGCGGGGGCGTTTTGCCCGGTTGTGTGCGTGGTATGCACTGCTCAACCTGCTTTTGTGCGGAGCGGTGGTGCTGCCCGGCGTGCAGAGCCGCAACCTGAGCGTCAGCCTGCCCCTGTCACCGGGGCGGCTGCTGGCCAGCTGTGCCGGGGTGTATGCCGTACTGCGGGCCCTGCTGTACTGCTTTGGCCGCAGCGGCGCGCCCAGCGTGCCCGCCACGCTGGAGGTGGCCGGGGTGCAGCTGCCGGTACAGGCCTTCCACGACACCGGCTTTGCCCTGCAGGAGCCGCTGAGCGGCAAGGCCGTGGTGCTGGTGCAGTACCCGGCGGTACGGCACCGCCTGCCGCAGGCAGCCCGGCAGTATCTCGATGGCTGGTTTGCCCACAGCACAGACCCGCCCCCGCCGGAGCTGGGGGTGCATCTGGTGCCCTGTCGCAGCATCCACGGCCAGAGCATGCTGCCTGCCCTGCCCGCTGCCCTGCAGTTGGGCAAAGACCGTGCAGGCGGGCTGCTGGCGGCGTTCTGCTGCCCCACGCCGCCGGACCCTGCATGGGAGCTGCTGTACGGCGAGGATGCGGCACAGCTGCTCTTATAATACTTATTATAGGGAGGACTGCTCATGTTCCAGTTTTTGCGGCAGCTCTGGCACCGCCTGTGTGCGCGGCTGCGGTTTTGCGGCGGCGTGCAGTATCTGGCCGGCACCGCCAGCCTGCCCTCTCCCCTCTCCCCCGCCGAGGAAAAAGCCCTGCTGGCCCGCATGGCCGCCGGAGAGGCAGACGCCCGCGATGCGCTCATCCTGCACAATCTGCGGCTGGTGGTGTACCTTGCCAAAAAGTACGAGAACAGCGGTGTGCCCGCCGAGGACCTGATCAGCATCGGCACCATCGGGCTGATCAAGGCCGTGAACACCTTCACGCCGGAACGCAGCATCAAGCTGGCCACCTACGCCAGCCGCTGCATCGGCAACGAGATCCTGATGTACCTGCGCAAGACCTCCAACCGCCGCCAGGAGGCCAGCCTTGACGAGCCGCTGAATGTGGACGGCGACGGCAACGAGCTGCTGCTGTCGGACATCCTCGGCAGCGACGAGAACATGGTGGGCCAGCAGCTGGAGCAGGACGCCGAGCGCGCCGGTCTGCGCCGCGCCGTGAACAGCCTTTCGGCCCGGGAGCGCCGGATCATGGAGCTGCGCTTCGGCCTGACCGACGGCGTGGAACGCACCCAGAAGGAAGCCGCCGACGCCCTGGGCATCAGCCAGAGTTACATCTCCCGCCTTGAAAAGCGCATCATCCAGACCCTGAAGCTCCAACTGGAAGGGCAATAAAAAAGCGCGGCCTTGTCCTTGACAAACCGCGTGGAATCGTCTATACTGAAAATACAAAAGGCGCTGGCCCATACAAACGACTAGCTCCTTACCAGATTGATCAGAAGAAATGACCGCTCAGGGTTGGAAGCGTTGAGGCGGTCATTTTTTCTTTTTATCATCCCTGTGCGAGACAGTCCATGTGATCTGAAATGTAACGTAGATTGCTCCGCCAAGCAGCGAAAGCAGCATTACGACCTGTTCAAACGTCATGGTGCATCCCCCCTTTCCGCCCTTGGGCGTCCGGGGGAGGCCGAGATTTCAAGAAAAATTCGCTCCACCGGGCACTCAGGTGCCGGTAAGGAGCTCAGCCGCCTGCATTTGTGGGACGCAGCGCCTCGTGGCAGCCTTGCGGCTGCGTTTAAAGCATACCATAATTATGGGCCAATTGCAATTGCGGCTTTTTTTGCACGCTCATCCGGCTGCCGGGTGGGCGTGTAATTTTTTCCACGCATAGTGGTTTGCCCCTGCGGCCATACTCCCGGTGAACTTCAAAACAGACCGGGGGCGTTTGGATGTACAATAAGGTGGAACTGTGCGGCGTAAACACGGCGCAGCTTCCTGTTTTGTCCGAAAGCGAAAAGCGGCAGCTGCTCCTGCAGGCCCACGCCGGGGATGCAGGAGCACGGGAACGCATGGTGGAGGGCAACCTGCGGCTGGTGCTGAGCGTGGTGCAGCGCTTTGCCCAGCGGGGCGAAAACCTCGACGACCTGTTTCAGGTGGGGTGCATCGGGCTCATCAAAGCCATCGACAACTTTGACCCTGCCCAGCCGGTGCGGTTTTCCACCTACGGTGTGCCCATGATCATCGGCGAGATCCGGCGCTTTTTGCGGGACAACAATGCCCTGC
>ERZ825159.2561-NODE-2561-length-14494-cov-3.701295_pt1 | contig 14494 bp, 10 predicted proteins | sample MGYA00519932_ERZ825159 | MGnify/ENA primary metagenome ERZ825159 (study PRJEB31778, sample SAMEA3449191) | human gut metagenome | biome: human gut; feature: human-associated habitat; material: faeces | place: United Kingdom | collected 2010/2012 ...
TTGGTGCAGGTAACAACCCGATGGTTGGTATGACCGTTGCTGTTGCCGTTGCTGTTGAAGAAGCTATGAATAAATAACATTTGATTTTTAAAAATTTCAGACACGTCAATTTTTTAAATAAATTGGCGTGTCTTTTTTGGAAAGGAAAAATTTTATGGTTAAACACATTATTCTTTGGAAAATAAAAGATGAATATTCCGAAAGCGAAAAAGAATCAATCAAGAAAAATATCAAATTAAACCTCGAAGGTCTGAAAGGTAAAATTTCGGGGTTGATTGACATAAAGGTAAATATTTGCGGACTTAAATCATCAAATGTTGATTTAATGCTTGACTCATCTTTTGATGATGAGCCGTCATTGAATAATTATTCCGTAAATCCTCTGCACGTTGAGGTTGCGGACACATATGTTCGTCCGTATATGTCAAACAGAAGTTGTCTTGATTTTGAAGTTTAATTTTCGGTCAAATAAAAAGAACGGATATTTGGCGGTCATTGATAAAACAGTAACATTAACAGACTGTCAAACGGAGTTGCTAAAAAACACGCATATCACCTTTTAAGGGATATGCGTGTTTTTCGTGTGCTTTTATTTTTCTCAAAATGTCTACTCTGATATGTCACCATTTAGAGGTCGAAAAAACCTTATTTTATGCGGCTTTTAAGGGCTGAAATCGGCGAGGTAATATAATATCATTACTTTGCTCAAAAATGGGGATTTATTTTCTACAAAAATTACTTAAGTAAATGTTCATATTTACACAATAGTTATTCCTAATAATGAATTTAATTTAGAAACAACTTCTTTTTGCAGTTCAGTAAATTTTTCAAATGTATCCGCATATGTTTTTTGCATTTCAACATCGAAACACCCTGCCTTATTAATTGGAATTTCAATGATTACATCTTTCAATATATTAACAGTCAATCTTTTGTTTTGTTCTCCATCTGCACTATGTTTTAGCACTTCTGATAGAAATGCATGCACATATGGCATATACACAGTATTCTTAAATTCTTCTTTTACACACATTGCCCCGCAATGCGTTGTCATACTGAATTTTCCATTGCGATAGAATACTGTTCCTGCATATACTCCATCTGTTGTCCATGTAAGACACTCACAGTCAAAATCATAGGTATCAATTTGCGCTATTATTCCATCATTAGATGTTTGAGATGAAAAAACTGGATAGATGCCCTGATGTTCGGTAAAATACTTATTGGTGTATTTTGATTTTCCCTTTACTAAATCGAACAATTCCGATATTTTAACCGCTCTCGTTCCTGTTTGTAAATCAATATTAGGTCTTGTTGACGAGATTTGTTCAACACAGCCGTTTACTTTATTCTCAAATTCTTCAAAAATAGAATATTGAGCTATAAAATTTTCTTGATACTCCAATGATATTTCTCCGCTATCAACTGATGTGGGCATGTCAATCTCTAAATCCTCGATCATTGATGGATATAGTTTTGTAAACTCATCTTTTCCTTTTTCACCTTTTCGCCCCTTTGCCATCTCTCTAAAAGTCGGTTGCAATATATGCTTAACATATTTTAATGAAATGTTTTTAGAGCGCGGTATTAATATTCCACGATCCCCATTTATTGAAAACTTACCATCTAAAATCATTATATATCCAGCAAAACCATTTGATGACCAAGAAAGACACGGTACATCGTAATCATAAGTATTCATATATGTTAACGGGTTGCTATTTGAAGCCGAAAAAACCGGATACTGTCCCTTGTTAGCTTCACCATATTTTTTCGTATATTTCGAACAGCCTTTTTCAATTTTAAATAGTTCGTTCAGTTTATACTTTCTAAAAATTATTTCACCGTTTTTTTTTATATCAATTTCATTAAAAAGAGATTGATACTCAGAAATTTCATTAATTGCCTCACCTATCATATTACCAAATTCAGAGGGACTCATAGTATTTATTTTTTCAATAATTCCCAGCGATACTCTCTCTTCATATGTCCACCATTTATCTATAATCCACCCTTTTGAACAATTTTCAACAAACTTAGAAAATTCAAAAATTTTACAACGAGGGTCATTTGCTCTAAACCTATTTTTCGAGCCTTTAAATTGATTAAACAAATCTACGGCAGTTTCTATTTGGTTCTCACCCGTATCAAATCGATAAATATCTAATGTTTCACCTATATCACTTACCAAATAGGAAAACACAGGAGATTGTTGGACTTCATCGAAATTATCCTTTTTGGTTAATGCAATTATATAAGTCTTTTTGTTCGTAGTAAAAAATGTGTTTAACGGCAACGAAATTAAAGCATCTATTATGCAGTTTTGGCATATAAATTTTCGTAGCTTATAGTCATTTTGTCGGTTCAGAATTCCATCTGGAATAACAACAAATGCCTTACCATTAGGTTTAAGAGCATTAATTATCCATTCCATAAAAAGACCTTCTACACCCAATCCATTTGCTGTATAGTATTTTTCTAATACTGGATCTTTGCGTATTTCATCTTTAAGATTACTACTTCCGCTAGTCACATATGGAGGATTAGTTAGGATGAGATCATATTCATCTTTAACAGGCTCTCTTAATGTGCCAAGGATTGAGTTTGTTTTCAAGGTAAATGTTTCATTAAACAAATCCGCAAATATTTTTGTATACTTAGGATCTGGATATTCTTTTATCAAATCGGAAAAGTAAATTAACATATTTGCTTTTGCTAGAATAATTGTTTTTTGTTCTTCTCTATCAAATCCCTTGTCAAATCCATGTAATGTCACACTTGAACAAAGTTTTCCGTTCTTAATTTTATAAAAAGTTTTCAATTTTGGCAAAACAGCCTCAAGCAAAAACTTTCCCACACCGCATGCGGGGTCACAAATACTCATATTGTCATGAATATCTGCCATTTTCACCATAGGTTTAACTACTTTTAACGGTGTAAAGAATTGCCCCCAATTTTTTTTGCTAATACTTTCTTTCAAAAAACTCTCAAAAATCTTACTTTTAAAATCATAATCTATTTTTTCTAATTTTCCATAATTATAGAACCTTTGTAGAATTTTCTTAAATACACCACTATACCCCTCAACAGCTTTATCGTCTTTGCTGACAAATATTGTTCCATTAATGATAGTAGTATTGTCTTTCGTATTTTTGGGGAAAAGTTGCTTAATTTTAGGTCTTATAGTATTTGCATAATACTCCAGCACCTCATTGTCCGTATTATCATCATACATACTAATCAGACTATAAAAATTATGCATACCCTTAAGAACTTCTAGGTCACTTAAGTATTTAAAAATAAAAATTTCTACAAAAGTATACAAACAATTTTCAGGCGTAGCACCGCTAACAGTCCATATATCTTGCCAAATTTGTTTTGCTAAGGGTGTTGGATTTTGTAATTCAGGGGCAATCAATTGAGAATTATCCTTTGATATACATGAATCAATTTTTTCAAACAATTTTACTATTTGCTGATCATTCGGATCAAACAGATTTACCAACTGTTTGTTATTTTCATCATTAATAAAATCCCCTGTAATTCCATTAAGCCAAATAGTCTTTGTAGTATCAGTTACTATGGCAATTTTCGCCTTTAATCCTTTAGATATTTCTAGTGCTTGTTCAATTGCCTTTTTAATTTTTGTTTTTGTATTTAATTCAGAAGGTTTTTTGTTTTCAATTGTACAAAAAACTTTTTTGCCTAAAACTACAATTCCATCCGGCTTTTTATTTTCTATCCCCTTATAAGTCTTTTTTGTAATAATACCTGCCTCTTTCAAGTTTTTAATTGACGTCGCTCCGATATTATAAAATGTCCATTTTCCAATTGTTTGTGGATTGTTAATTAAATCTCTTTGTAACAATTCTTCACTCACTTTTCTCATCTCCGTTCAGCTTATTTTGAAAATAATTATCATCCCTGTTTGATGGAATATATTCTTGTAAGTTTCTAATGCCGTTTTCAAAAATTTCTCTTTCTATTAAATACCTTACAGAATCAGTAAAATTAGTTTGCATAGATGCAAATTGCATCAATTTGTTATCATTGTCACGAAATCTAATAGAATATCTTGTTTTTTCGTTCTTCATCATACACACCTCATGATAATAGTATAACACAAAGAGATTTGTATGTCAATAGCATACAGATCTCTTTGTTAAATTTTTTTAGAAAGTAAATTTTCAAACACCTTTGGCAAAAATCATTTTTTGAGTGTAGTAGTAATAGAGAGACAAGCAAAATTTTTTTTGAAAAAATTTTCACAAAAAGTTGTTTTTTCGGCATTTTATTTGTTACTTATATGAGGGGCAAAATAAGATAAAAAATTTTTGCTTTCAAGGTTGCCGAAACGGAATTTCCTGCACTACTTATATAGAGGGCAAGTGAAAAATTTTCATCAAAAAGGGTTTGGGGATATCCCAAAAATCCAAAATCAAATTTGCCGTGTGTGGCTATACACGCTTTGCTTGCTATTCCGTAAGAATGGCAGGCAAAACAAAATTGATTTTTGGCGAGTGGGTACTCACTCGCTTTGCTTGCTACTCTCAAAACAAACGAAAACAGAGGTGCTATTTAATGGATAATGAAAACAAATTTAAGGTGTCAATCAGCAGTATGCTTGACTACGAATTGCCGAACATTACAGTCAGATTTGACGATTGCAAGACAGAATATATTTTTACCGGTACATACGAAGGCAGCAGGGCAGTTTCGTCAAAACTGCTGAAAATGATTGATAACGATAAAATTTCTGCGAAAGGGGCTGACAAATAAGAAAATGGGCGTTAAAATAAATACAAGCAATTCTGTTTTGACAGGCTGTCCGAACGAAAAGGAGGATAAAAATTATATGAGACAGTCTGAAAAAATTACAGTTTTATATTGCCGTCTCAGCCGTGACGACGAGTTGCAGGGCGACAGCAACAGTATTGTAAATCAAAAGAATATTTTAAGCAAATATGCAAAGGACAATGGTTTCAAAAATACACAGTTTATAGTTGATGACGGTTATTCGGGAACGAGTTTTCAGCGCCCCGGCTGGAATGAGTTGGTGGAACTTATAGAGAATGACAAGGTTGAAACAATTATTGTAAAGGATATGTCAAGACTTGGGCGTGATTATCTGAAAGTAGGTTTTTATACCGAAATCCTGTTTGTCGAAAAGAACATACGGTTTATCGCCGTCAACAACGGCATTGACAGTAATAATCAAACCGACAGCGATTTTACTCCATTTTTGAATATCATAAACGAGTGGTATGCAAAGGACACAAGCAAGAAAATCAAGGCGGTTATGAAAGCAAAAGGCGAATCGGGAAAAACATTGACAACAATTCCGCCGTTCGGTTATATGAAAAGCCCCGATGATAACACAAAGTGGGTTGTTGACGAGCCGGCAGCGGATATTGTACGAAAAATTTTCGGACTGTGTATGGAGGGGTACGGACCTTCTCAAATAGCAAAATTTTTGCAGAAAGAAAAAGTTTTGACCCCTGCTGCATACTGGCAAAGTATAGGACGGATAACAAATTTGCCTGTGTCCGATAATCCATATCGCTGGGTATCCGATACAATTTCAACTATGCTTGAAAAGAAAGAATATTTAGGGCATACCGTAAATTTCAAGACCTATAAGCAATCATACAAAAGCAAAAAGAAGTTACATAACCCCGAAGAAAAACAAATGATTTTCGAGAACACTCACGAACCGATTATTGACGCTGATACTTGGGAAAGAGTGCAGGAGCTGCGAAAAAATAAACGCAGATCGTCACGCACAGGAAAAAGCAATATGTTTTCGGGAATAGCCTATTGTGCCGACTGCAGTCAGAAACTCTACTACTGCACAAGTAATTATTTTGAAAGCAGGCAAGACCATTTTGTGTGTTCAACCTCACGCAAGGGCAAGGAAAATTGTTCGACACATTTTATTCGTGCTGTTGTTCTTGAAAAGGGCGTACTTGCACACCTTAAATATGTGATAGGCTTTGTTGCAGCTTATGAAAATCAGTTCCGTGAAATTATGGGTGCAAGGCAGAAAGCAGAGATAAAAAAAGAAATATCCGCAAAGAAAAAACTGCTTGCAAAATGCGAAAATCGTATCAGCGAATTAGACCGTCTTTTCAAGAGTATTTATGAGGACAAAGCAAAAGGGATTTTAAGCGAAAACAGATTTCAAATGCTTGCAGACGATTATGAAGCCGAACAGCAGGAATTGGAATTGAAAATCACTCGGTTGTCTGCCGAAATATCCGATACAGAGGAACAAAGCGATAATTTGGAACGGTTTATTTCAAAGATACATAAATATCTTGATTTGCAGGAATTAACACCGTCAATTCTGAATGATATGGTAAAACGGGTATATGTTCACGCACCGCAGATTATCGACGGAAAACGCACACAGCAAATTGATATTTGCTATGACTTGGTCGGCATATTGCCGATGTCATTGCTTAAACAAAACAGCGAAACGGCATAGAAAATACTATGCCGTTTTACCGAAATCATTATTGCTGTTTTATTAAGGACTGCCATTGTCCGTTCTTTTTATTTGGTTTTTAAATTTGTTCAACTTTTTTTATCCCGAAAATTAATCTTAAAATACCTCTGAGTGCCCTTGGCGCTTTTACAACCACTACTTGCATAAAAAATCACCTTTCCGTCCGCCATAGTTTTATGTATAAAGAGTTTGCGGACAAAACTCAACCAAGACCGCCGTTGGCTATCGTTTAGAAAGCCAAATTCCCGCCGCAATCAGACCGATACCCAGAATTATAATCAAAAGATAGTACGGTATTATGTATGCGAGCATCAACCCTGCGCCAATCGCAATAAGCAGCCGTCCGACCGAACATCCGCATCTGTTCCGGCAACATCTTTTTTTGAATAACACGATTGACACCTCCGCACGGCTATCTGTTTGTTATCAGTATATTCAAAAGCAAAAAAAGTGTTACTGCGGCTTATTTATAATCACAGCGGTATTTGCAACAATAAAAATCAAAGCACTCATATAAATTTCTAATTCAATACTCCGCCGAGCCTGTCAATATTTTTTTCTATCTCGGCTTTTAAGTTTTTATTTTCCTCTTTTTCAAGGGTGGCGTCACTCGCCAATATCTCAAATGCCGCATTGTGTGCGTCTTGCAGAATTTGCATATCATACTTTAAGTTTCCGGCGCGCATTGACGGCAGGCCGTGCTGTCTCGTACCCAAAAACTCACCCGGACCGCGAAGCTCCAAATCTTTCTCCGATATTTTAAATCCGTCATTTGTTTCGCACATAATTTTCATTCGTTCAAGTGCTGTACTCCCGTTTGTGCCGCAAATCATAATGCAATACGACTTATGCGCGCCGCGCCCTACTCTGCCTCTGAGCTGATGCAGCTGTGACAGTCCGAAACGCTCTGCGTTTTCGATAACCATAACCGTTGCATTCGGCACATCTACGCCCACCTCAACAACAGTTGTTGCAACAAGAGCATCAATATTGCCCTTAGAAAACTCTTGCATTATGCGTTCTTTGTCAACCGCCTTCATTTTGCCGTGCAATGCCTCGATTTTATGATTTTTGTATGCACCTTTTTTAAGTTCATTCAAATAAACCTCAACAGCATTTGCATCTATTACTTCCGACTCCTCGACCAACGGACATACAAAATACGCCTGCCTGCCTTCAGAAAGTTTTTTCAGCACAAAACTTTCCACTTTTTTTCGCTGATTTTCCCCAACCGCCATGGTCGAAACAGGCGTTCGTCCGGGCGGAAGTTCGTCTATTACCGACACATCCAAATCTCCATAGAGAATAAGCGACAAAGTTCTCGGAATCGGCGTTGCGGTCATAACAAGTGTGTGTACGTTTCCGCTTGAACTTAATTTCGTTCTTTGTCGAACCCCAAATCTGTGCTGTTCATCGGTTATCGCAAGCGCAAGTTTGGGGATTTGTGTTTTATCCGAAATAAGTGCGTGCGTGCCGACAACAATCTTCGCCGTTCCGTTTGAGATAAGTTCAATATTTTCTGCTCTCTCTGCCGCCCTTTGGCTGCCTGCAAGGTACGCGACCGCAATATTAAACGGTGCAAAAAGTTTTTTTAGATTTGCATAATGCTGTCTTGCAAGAACCTCCGTCGGTGCCATAAGCGCGGATGTATACCCTGCCTTGGCAACGGCATACATAACAGCCGCCGCAACTATTGTTTTTCCGCACCCGACATCCCCCTGAACAAGTCTGTTCATCGGGATGTCACGTTTGATGTCCGCGGATATTTCATTTATGACCCGTTTCTGAGCGTTTGTTAATTCAAACGCCAGCTTATCCGCAAAATCCGCAATGCATTTCACATCGGAAATAATCGGTGCCGTAAGAGCTGTTTTTGTCTGTTTCGCCGCAGCAACCCCGGTTTGCAAAACCAAAAATTCCTCAAACGCAAGAGTTTTTCGTGCGCTTTCAAAATCATCAAAAGATTGCGGCGAATGGATTGTTTTTATTGCCGTTTCGGCATCTATTAAGCCATACTTCTCTCTTATGCTTTCGGGTATAATATCCGCAATCGAGTCACCCGAGCTTTCGAGCGCATTTTGAACGGCAGAACGAATATTGTTTTGAGTAAGTCCTGCCGTACACGGATAAATCGGAACGATTTTTCCCATTTTATCTCCCGATACTTTTTCGCTCTCTATTAACGGGTTTATCATTTCCGGAATGATGCCGCGTTTTGTCACTTTCCCGAAAAACGAAAAGAAATCATCGGATTTTAAAACTTTTTCAACATACGGCGCGTTGAACCAAGTTAAGTTAATGATTCCAGTTCCATCCGAAACACGGGTTTGTATAACCCTCGCTCCTGTTTTCGCTCTGAACGAGCGTATTCCGCCGGCAAGAGAGCCTTTAATGCATACGCTCTCACCCTCTTCTATATCACATATATCGCGCATATCGGTTCTGTCCTCATAACCGCGCGGCAGGTATCTGAGCAAGTCGCCAACGCAAAAAACGCCGAGCTTATTAAAAAGCTCGGCGCGTTTTTCTCCTATTCCTTTAATATAACGTATATCGGTATTTTTGTTAATCAAAAAATCACCTCATATTCGGAATGTTTCAAACATACACAACAATTTACTCAGCGGCAATCATATAATAGTATACCGGCTGTCCGCCTTTGACAACCGAAACATCGATGTCACTGTGCTTTTCGGAAATAGCATCGGCTAATTTCTGAGCGGACTGCTCATCTGTATCCGCGCCGTAATAGATAGTTATAAGAGCAGTTTCCTCATCAATCATCTTTTCGGCGAGTTTTTCCGAAACATCGTTTATATCCGAACCAAGTTCGGCAATTTCGCTTCCGAACATACCCATTACATCATCTTTATGAATTTCAAGACCGCCAACAGCGGAATCTCTTGCCGCAAAAGTAACCTGTCCGCATTTAACCGAATTCATCATCTCTGTCATAGCCTCGGTATTTGCGCCCTCATCCGCATCGGGGTCAAACGCAAGCATGGCGGATATACCCTGGGGAATATTTTTTGTCGGGATTACAATTACTTTTTTATCGCATATATCATTTACCTGTTCCGCCGCAAGGATAATGTTCTTGTTATTCGGCAAGATATAGATAATCTCGGCATGAACCGAATTTGCCGCATCGAGCAAATCCTGTGTACTGGGGTTCATTGTCTGTCCACCCTGTACAACCTTGTCAACATTGACGCTTTTGAACACTTCTGTCAAGCCGTCACCTGCCGATACCGCCACGACACCGTATTTTTTAAGTTCAACGGGTTCTTGTGCCGTCTCGGAATCAAATTCGGCTTTTTCTTCTTCGGCGGAACGAATATTTTCGCTGTGCTGATATTTCATATTATCAACTTTTATGTTGATAAGCTGTCCGAGTTTCAGAGCTTCCTCCATTACAAAGCCCGGATGATTTGTGTGGATATGTACCTTGACAATATCCTCATCATCGATAACGAGCATACAATCGCCTTTGGGCGATATTGCTGCTTTAAACTGTGACGCCTGTCTGTCCGCAGATGACTTTTGTATTATAAACTCGGTACAGTATTGGAATCTTATATTTGCCGTGTCGATGTCGGTACTTCCAGATGCAGCCGCTGACGATTTTACTTCCGCCGAGTCAGCCGACTCGATTGGCTTTCCGTTTTTCAACGCGTATTCCGCACCCTCCAAAATCGTAACAACGCCGCAACCGCCCGCGTCAACAACTCCGGCTTGTTTAAGAACGGGCAAAATCTCGGGGGTTCTCTCAAGGCTTTCTCGGCACGCCTGAATATAAGCCGAGAAAAATTCAGATGCATCATCAAATTTATCTGCGTTTTCCTCAGCAAACTCTGCGCCCTCGCGCACAACGGTAAGGATTGTTCCCTCTGTCGGTTTCATAACCGCTCTGTACGCAGTATCTCTGCCTGCTGCTGCCGCATTTTTTATATCATCAACACCAAATTCGGTCTTTCCCGCAAGAGCCTTGGAAACACCTCTTAAAATCTGTGACAATATAACGCCCGAGTTACCTCGCGCATTACGCAATGACGCTTTCGAAAGAAAACCCATCATATCACCGGCAGACGCATTTTTATCGGATAACGCAACCTGAACCGCCGCACCGAATGTAAGCCCCATATTCGTGCCCGTATCACCATCGGGGACAGGAAAAACATTTAAATCATTTATCGCCTTTTTGTTGTTTTGCAGATTGTTGGAAGCTGACTCTAACATCAGTGCAACATCGCTGCTGTCTATAGTTCTCACTTAAAAAACCATTCCTTTCTTTAGAAACGTAATACTTCAAATAATTAATGTATGCGAATACTCTCAACATTTACGGTTACAGAGGATACCTTTAATCCCGTTGCCTCTTCCACCTGATACTTTACATTGCTTTTTATTATGTCACCGACCGTTCCTATATTCACGCCGTATTCCATAATAACAAACAATGTAATATCAACCTTGTCATCCTCAACCTTAATTTTTATACCTTTGTCAAGGTTCTCTTTTTTCAAAAGTCTTGCAAGACCGTCCTTTCCGGTTCTCATTGCCATACCGACAACGCCATAACACTTTGTTGCGGCATAACCGGCAATTTTTGCGATAACCGCATTCGAAATTCTGATTAATCCATTTTCGTTTTTAATTTCTGCTGCCATTTTAAATTTCTCCTCTCTTTTTACAACATTTTAATTTATATAAATTAAGTCAGCACCAAGTTCTTTTGCGTTTTCTGCCTCAAATCCCTTACAGGTAAACAAAAACATTTGTCTTTCCGTCTGTTCCGACATAAAACGCAATGCCGAATCGGCGCGCTTATCATCATACACGCTTAATATATCATCCGCAAAAAACGGAGAGTTTAAACATATAATTTCGGACAGAGCATATCTTATTGCAAAGTACAGCTGCTCAAATCCGCCCTTGCTGAAAAATTCCGCTCTGCGGAGCTTTGCTCCGTTTTCGAAAAAAGTGTAAAACTCATCCGAAATTCTGATTTGTTCTTTATTATCAATCTTAATCCGATTTAAAATTTCGGTTGTTTTTTTATTCAAAATCGGAATAAAATTCGTTTTCATATTCTCGCTTGCTTTCATAATGATGGCTTTTGCAAGAATCAGTTCCATATATTTCTTTTCGGCTCGGCGTATTTCGTCATTTATTGCATTGATTTCCGTCTCAATATCTGACGGTAATCTTTCAATTTTAACTTCATACGCCATTCGGCTCTCTAAACCTTTTATCTCTGATACAAGTTTAATTTCGTCGTTGCGCAACGCTTTTATCGAATCTTGCATAACCGATACCGAAACCGAACTTCGTTCTTTTTTATTTACGCTTTTCCGCGATGTTGCCGCGTCTTTCATCTTAAACAGAGTATCGAGCGTATCTTTTATAGATCTTGTTTCGATATACATCTGCATAAGCTCATCGGAATTTTTCACCGAATATCGATTCAATATTTTCGATAGCTTTTCCGAGTTATTTCCCGAATCACCGCCGATTTTATTGCTTGCTTTCAGCGAACGGAACTTTATCAGACACACCTCAGCAATAATCAATACCACACATATTGCCAACATTCCATAAGCCGGTGCTTTAACTGTTCCGAACAACAGAAAAACAACCCCTATTATTCCAAGTATAGCTGTTGCCGCGGCAATTATGTATGGAACAATTCTCTGTTTTTTGTTATCAAACAACTCATTTTCAAAGTTTCTTGCCGATTCGCAAATTTCTTTTGTCAAATCAGCACATCGGATATAATCCTCACGGCTTTGCAAATCAGAAATCTTTTTGTCATATTCATATATTAAGGCATCTGTGCTGTCCGTTGTGTCTCTGAGTGATTCAAGACAATGTTTGAGTTCTGTCTCGCACTTTTGTATTTCATCGCGTACACGAGCCAATTCGCCTTTTGCCGCGCTGCAGCGAGCATCAATCTTTTTTACTTGCTGAATTTGCGTTTTTAAATCATATTTTTCGCGAACCAGCAATTCTTTTTTTCGTTTCAGCTCATCGATTTTCCCGAGACTGTGCCGTCCGTCCTCACGTTTTAAGGCATTTGCTTTATCCGTCAGTCTTTCGAGCGCGGAATCAACCGATATTTTTTCGTTTCCCGATGATTTTATATTCATCAGCTTTTTGGTTATTTCTTCCGACTTTCCGCCCATAAACACATCATCTTGGTTTATCATAACCGTTCTCAAAAAAATATCCTCGGAAACACCGAACAAAATTTTTCCGATATTGTTTACGTTCAAAAAATCCAATTTATTTCCCGTCTTTAAATCGGAAACATAGATTGAATCCTCTGCGGCGGAATTCCCGAAAGTGCGTCTGATTTCAATTTCGGAACCATTGTACGAAATTGTTAAAACACCCTCGGCACTCTTCTCATCCCACGGTATTGCAAGCTCTCGCTCTTTTAAAACCTCACCGCTTTTGCGCCTTGCGGGTATACCGTAAAACATAGCCTTTATAAAACGCATAATCGTTGACTTTCCCGCTTCGTTAAAGCCGTAAATCACATTGAATCCAACACAAAAATCAAGTTTAAGATTTTTGATTTTTCCGAACCGAATTATGTTTACGGACAAAATATCAACTCGTTTTCCCATTGGGTTCAATCACCTCCGAGCAGTGCGGAAAGCCCGATCAGCTCGGCATTCTTGAGCAACTCGGCATCCAAATCAGACAGACCGACCCTACCTTGCGTGTATCGGCACAAAAAAGAGTTCAAACTCTCTTTTGCGGACGAATCACCGCTTTCCGATAAGCTCATCATATTGTCGGTCATTCCGACGACTTCGCCGCAAATACCGGCATCATCCGAAAAATCATCAGGCTCATACTTTGGTTTTGTTTCATCAATTACATCTGTCAGAATTCCGTAATCGCAAAGTCGTGTTTTAATGACGGAACAATTTATATCATCAATATTCGTTCTTCCGCACAGGGTGATTCTGTACAAATCGTTTGCCGAACCGATATTTTGCATCTCTTGTATTGCTGTCTCGTAAATATGAAACGTATCCTCTGCCGATGAAATATCAAGTTTAATGTCAAACAATCTCTTTACACAGGTTCTGTGAAAGTGAACGGTTGTGATGCTATCCTCGGTATGACCGATATAACATCCGAGGTTGCCGCATTCGTCAAACCCTCTGCCCTCGGGAATTCCGCAATACGCAAATATAGTATCACCGATTTTTTGAGGTTCGCATCTCTTGTGGATATGCCCGAGCGCCACATAATCCGCGCCGCTGTTTTGTATATCCGTCAATGAAATTGGGTTATAAATGCCTGACAAATCAGATGTCAAATCGGCATGCAGCACCACGAAATTATTAAAATCTCCGTCTTTGTCAATAACGGGAAATTTCAATCGTCCGGGTGCGCTGTTCGGAAAGCTGACACCATATACCCGAGTTTTAGTATCGGACAGCTCAACGCATTCAGGCTCAATGTCGAATACGTGTACATTTTTCCCGAAGTCGATTTTTGCATATACGGAATCGGAAGTATACGGATCATGATTTCCTGCCGCTATAAAAATATGCGTGTCGGGTATCTCCGCAAACTTTCTTTTAACAAATGAAATTGTATCAGCGCTTACATTGGGCGAGTCAAACAAATCCCCCGAAATAAATAACAGCTCGGTCTTTGATGCCAAACGGATTATCTCAGAAAAATTGTGCATAACATCGTTTCTGCGCTGCATCGCATCCACCGCATTCAAATGCGCCGAAAAAGCGGATTCGAGATGTATATCACCCGTGTGTACAAAGTCAGGCACACCTCAACACCTCCGTTAATTTCGTCATTTGGTTTATGCCGCCGTTAAATTGAATTTGCCTTGCCGATTCCTACATCACAGTATATCATAAACGAGTTTAAATGTCAACGAACATATGCAAAAGTTTTACCTTTTTTTGTATAAAGATTTAAATAAAATTAACAAAAAAACAATAA
>ERZ825159.2566-NODE-2566-length-14460-cov-3.404859_pt1 | contig 14460 bp, 10 predicted proteins | sample MGYA00519932_ERZ825159 | MGnify/ENA primary metagenome ERZ825159 (study PRJEB31778, sample SAMEA3449191) | human gut metagenome | biome: human gut; feature: human-associated habitat; material: faeces | place: United Kingdom | collected 2010/2012 ...
CGATCGATCTGGCAAGATTTGCAGAACTCGGAAGCAAAGGAGTTCTGGCACTGATGGCAGACAGCACGAACGTAGAACGACAAGGCTATACACCATCAGAGAAGAATGTAGGAAAACGTCTGGACAATCTGTTCGCAGAACATTTAAAAGGACGTATGATCATTGCAACATTTGCATCGAACGTGGATCGTGTACAGCATATCATCAATTCTGCACATAAGTACGGAAGAAAAGTTGCAGTAGAAGGACGAAGCATGGTAAATATCATTGCGACAGCGTCCGAATTAGGATACATCAAGATTCCAAAGAACACATTAATAGAAACTGATCAGATTAAGAATTATCCTGACGATCAGATTGTTTTAATCACAACGGGAAGCCAGGGAGAGACAATGGCAGCATTATCCCGTATGGCAAACTCAACTCACAGAAAAGTATCCATCGTACCAAGTGATACGATCATATTCAGCTCAAGTCCAATTCCAGGAAATGAGAAGAACATTTCAAAGATCATGAATGAGCTGGCATTAAAAGGTGCACAGATCGTATTTGAAGATACACATGTTTCCGGTCATGCATGCCGTGAAGAATTAAGACTTATTTATGCACTGACGAAGCCGAAGTATGCAATCCCTGTTCATGGAGAATACCGTCATCTGATGCGTCATCGTGAACTTGCCATCGAGATGGGAATTCCAAAGGAGAATGCATTTGTATTGGCAGAAGGTGATGTTCTGGAGCTCAATAAGAGACAAGGAAAGATCGCTGGAAAAGTACAGGCAGGAGGAATCCTCGTTGATGGACTTGGTGTTGGAGATGTTGGTAACATCGTATTGAATGACCGTAAGTTACTGTCTCAGAATGGATTGATCATTGCAACAGTTACTCTGCAGAAACATGGCAATATGATCCTGGCAGGTCCAGATATCGTATCTCGTGGGTTTGTATATGTCAGAGAATCAGAATCTTTGATGGAAGGTGCAAGAGATGTTGCAAGAGATGCGGTAGAGGAATGCTTAGAACGTAATATCACAGACTGGGCAAGGATTAAGACGAAGATCAAAGACGAGCTTAGTAATTACATTTGGAAGAAGACAAAGCGTAATCCAATGATCCTGCCGATCATTACAGAGGTTTAAGATGAGTCTTTCAGAAGAGAAGAAGTTTTTTCATTCCGAAGGATGGCAACTGTTTTTTAGGACATTAAGCAGAGTATTTTTAATCTGTGCGATCTTCTGTATTTTCTATGGGGCGTATTTTGTGGCAGAACAGACATTTTCGAATCAGCCATATAATGCACAAAGCCATAAGAAAGTAACGGTCATTGTTACACAGAATGAGTCAGATGAGAAAGTTGCCGAAACCCTTGTTTCAAAGAAGCTGATCTATGGAAAGACTAGATTTGTGATCCGCAAATATTTCTCAAAATACAAAGATAAGTCATTTATTTCAGGGACATATGAATTTACACAGTCTCAGGGAATGGATGACATTATGGGTATTTTATGCGGAGATCATGTATCAGAGGAGATCATACAATGATAGTGGATTTAAATATCACAGAATATATCCGCTCATTGATGAAAGAAGAGAAGAACGATTTAAGCCATATTGAATCAGAGGCCAGAGTCAATCATGTTCCGATCGTCAAACCAGAGACGAAGGAACTCTTAAGGACTCTGGTCCTTTTAAAGAAACCGATGAAGATCTTAGAAGTCGGAGCAGCAGTGGGATTTTCTTCTCTTTATATGAACAGTTACCAGCCGGAAGGCGGAACGATCATCACGATTGAGCGAAATGAAAAAAGAATCAAGAAAGCAAAAGAGAACATCAAAAATCAGGGAAAAGAAGAACAGATCACCTTACTAGAAGGAGATGCGATTGAGATCTTAAAAGGACTTGATGGAAGTTTTGACCTTATTTTTGTAGATGCAGCCAAGGGACAGTATATTCATTTCCTTGATGATGTACTAAGACTTCTGGCACCAGAAGGTGTGCTGGTTTCAGATAACGTACTTCAAGACGGAGACGTTGCCAGATCACGTTATGCGATCGAGCGAAGAGACCGCACCATTCATAAACGAATGAGAGACTATTTATATACGATCAAGAATCACCCACAGTTAGAGACAACGATCCTTCCGGTAGGTGATGGCGTAGCAATCAGTATCAAGATGGGAGAAAGTAATGAGAGACGTTGAATTATTAATTCCGGCAAGTAACTTGGAAGTATTAAAAGTTGCTGTGTTATATGGAGCAGATGCCGTTTATATCGGTGGAGAGATGTATGGACTACGTGCCAAAGCAAAGAATTTCTCCATGGAAGATGTTAAAGAAGGAATCGAATTTGCACATAAACACGGAGTGAAAGTTTATATCACTGCTAATATCGTAGCACACAACGAAGATTTAGAAGGAATCCGCAAATATTTTGAAGAATTAAAAGAGATCAAACCAGATGCACTGATCATCTCAGATCCTGGAGTTTTTATGATCGCAAAAGAAGTTTGTCCAGATATTGACCGCCACATCAGTACACAGGCAAACAGTACCAACTATGCAACATACAAGTTCTGGTATGATCAGGGAGCGAGCCGTGTCGTATCTGCAAGAGAATTATCTCTGGAAGAGATCAAAGATATTCGTGCTCATATCCCAGATGATATGGAAATCGAATCATTTATTCATGGTGCTATGTGTATCTCTCATTCCGGAAGATGCCTGCTAAGTAACTACTTCACAGGAAGAAATGCAAACAGCGGAGAATGCACACATCCTTGCAGATGGAAGTACGCTGTTGTTGAGGAGAACAGACCAGGCGAATATATGCCTGTATATGAGAATGAAAGAGGAACTTATATCTTTAACTCTAAAGATTTATGTATGATTGAGCATATTCCAGAGCTTATAGAGGCAGGAATTGACAGCTTTAAGATAGAGGGAAGAATGAAGACAGCCCTTTATGTAGCTACAGTTGCAAGAACATACAGACTTGCAATTGATGATTTCTTAAAAGACCCAGAACTTTATAAGTCAAGAATTCCATTTTACAAGTCAGAGATAAGCAAATGTACTTACAGACAGTATACAACAGGTTTCTTCTTTGGAAAGCCAGATGAAAATACACAGATATATGAAAGCAACACATACATTAAGGAATACACTTATCTTGGAATTGTAGGAGATAAGAACGAAGAAGGTCTTTACAATATAGAACAGCGTAATAAGTTCTCGGTTGGTGAGGAGATTGAAGTTATGAAGCCGGACGGAACTAATCTTTTAGTTACAGTTAAGCGGATAACTGACGAAAAGGGCGTTGATATGGAAAGCTGTCCACATCCTAAACAGCAGCTTTATATTGACCTTGGTGTAGAACTTGAAAGATATGACATTTTAAGAAGAAAAGAAGAATAATATATTAAGATTTATGTGCGTCAGTATGAATGAATAGTCCATACTGGCGTATTTTTATGTAATAGGAATTCCCAGTTGCATAAAAGGCACTATGTGCCGATGATGCACACTTGGGCAATATGCAATAAATTATATGGATATGCAATAAAGGTGTGTCCTACGCATAAAATATAGAAATATGTGTAGGGGTGCTTTTTCTTGAAGGTGTTTGAGAAACCATTATCAGAGCAGGAAGAAAAAGAGATGTTAATAAGAAGCCGTAATGGGGATATAGAGGCTAGGAATATACTTGTAGAGAAGAATATGCGCCTTGTAGCACATATGATTAAGAAATATGCTTGTGCTGAGAAAGATACACAGGATTTAATATCAGTAGGAACAATAGGACTGATAAAGGCAGTTAATACCTTTAACCCTGATAAGAAAATCCGTCTTGCGACATATGCGGCAAAATGTATAGATAACGAAATATTGATGATGTTAAGAAATGATAAGAAGAAAATGCAGGAGCTGTCCTTATATGAGCCGATTGGCACGGATAAAGAGGGCAATGATATAACATTTATAGATGTTGTCGGTGATGAAACAAGAGATGATGTAGGCGAGATGCTTACAGCAGAGCAGTTAAAGTGCATATATGACAATATGGATAATATATTGACAGAGCGGGAAAAGACGATAATAATAGGAAGATTTGGGCTGTTTGGAAGTAAGGAAATGACCCAGAATGAACTTGCGGCAAAGTTAAACATAAGCCGCAGTTATGTAAGCCGTATAGAAAGGCACGCTCTTAACAAGTTATATGCCCTTTTAGAGAATAAAAAGTTAATAGGATAGCAAAACTTAACATAAAAACTACAAAATCGACAGCAGGGTATGGTATACTTATGCTTAAGCAGTAAGTCGTGCTGTGGCGGAGAAATATATCGCTAAGATGTCCGCCGCAGTCGGATAATACTGCCGTAATAGATAAAAGGAGCATTTAAAATGGATAATATCTCTGATGATAAAATAATTAACGATAATGCTACGAATAATGGCAGTAATAATAATACAGTTATAAGCAGACGTCTTGAGGCAGTACGTGGCATAATGAAAGAAAAAGGCGTGGATATCTATGTTGTAGTAACGGGCGATTACCACATTTCTGAATATGCAGGTGATTACTTTAAGGAAAGAGAATTCATTTCTGGCTTTTCAGGCTCAGCAGGAACAGCAGTTATAACAAGTGACACTGCAGTGCTTTTCACAGATGGCAGATATTTTGTGCAGGCTGAGAAACAGCTTAGCGGTACAGAGTATAAGCTTATGAGAATGGGAAGTGCAGGGGTACCTGCACTCAATGAATATTGCAGGGAACTTTTAAAAGAGGGAATGACAATAGGATTTGACGGAAGATGTGTACAGGCAGGACAGGGAATAGAATTTAAGAAAATGGCTGAATTTAACAAGGCACATTGTAACTATTCATTTGATGCGATAGAACAAATATATAATGACAGAGCAGAATTCCCACACAGCAAGGCATTTTATCTTGATACTATGTATTCAGGAAAGACTATTAAAGATAAGCTTATTGATGTGCGTTGTGCAATGAAAGACAATATGTCAGATGTACATATTATTGCCTCGCTTGATGATATATGCTGGCTTTTTAATATAAGAGGCAGGGATGTACATTGTAATCCTGTTATTATGGCATATGCGGCAGTATATATGGACAAGACTGTTCTGTATACAGATATAGACAGGCTTGATGACTGTATAGATAAACTTATAGAGGCTGGCGTTGAGGTTAAGCCTTATAATGATATATATGAGGATATAAGAAGCATAGCAGGACATAAAGTGCTTATTGATAAAAAGAGGGTTAATACAAGATTATATCTTTATGCTAAGGACAATGATAAGATAGAACTTGTCGAAAAGGAAAATCCAGAGGTTCTCCTTAAGGCAGTGAAGAATGACATAGAAATAACCAACCTTAAGAATGTACATATTGATGATGGTCTTGCCGTGACAAGATTTATATTCTGGCTTAAGAAGGCAGTTAAATCAGGACAGACAATAACAGAAGCATCAGCGGCAGAATATCTTGATAATCTTAGAAGTGGTATAAAGGATTACATTGAATTAAGCTTTGATACAATAAGTGCATACGCTGATAATGCGGCAATGATGCACTATCAGGCTTCAAAGGATAACTGCAGTACGCTAAAGCAGGAGGGGATGCTTTTAGTTGATTCAGGTGGACAATATATGCGTGGAACAACAGATATTACAAGAACTATTGCGTTAGGTGAAGTTACAGATGAGATGAAGAAGTGCTATACGCTTACACTTAAGGGAATGTTGAATCTTGCCAATACAAGGTTTCTTCACGGCTGTACCGGATATAATCTTGATATAATGGCAAGAGCTCCGTTGTGGAATGAGAATATTGATTACAGATGTGGAACTGGTCACGGAGTTGGTTATCTTTTAAATGTCCACGAAGCACCTAATGGATTTAGGTGGAAGCATATACAGGGGGTAAATGACCTTGCTGTATTAACACCGGGTATGGTAACATCAGATGAACCCGGAGTGTATGCTGATGGCAGATTCGGAATAAGAATTGAGAATGAAATAATAGTTACAGAGGATAAGGAAAATGAATATGGCAGGTGGCTTAAGTTTGAAATGCTTACTATGGTTCCTGTGGATTTAGACCTTGTTGATGTACAATATCTTAGCTATAAAGATATAGAACAGCTTAATAATTATAATAAACAGGTGTATAATGTGTTAAGCCCATATATGAAAGGTGAGGAATTAGAACAGCTTGTATATAGCACAAGAGAATTGTAAGGAGGCTTTTGGTGTATGCAGATTAAAGAGTTTAAAGAAAAAGAAGTAGATGTGAAGGATAAGTCTTTGAGCAATAAAGTATATTTTGCTGTTGGTGGAATAGTCCTTGCAGTGATATTGATAGTTGCAGTATTTATAAAGGTTAATGAATTTGACATAAGAGATTATATAAAGCCTGTGTATACAGGTGCTGACGGATATGCTTCGGTGACATTTGTTGTAGATGAAGATGCACTGTCTAATAAGCTTTTAGGAAAGAAAGCTGATGACGATAAGAAATATTATGTTAGAAAGTTCATTGAATCAATAAATGTATACACAACAGATACCGATATTAAAAATGGTGATAAAGTCCACTGCGAGATAGAATTTAATGATACTTATGCAGATAATGCAGGTGCTGATATTAATAAGAAGCAGTATACTTATAAGGCTAAAGGCATTAATGCAGGTGCAAAGATAGACATATACAGCGGGGTTGATGTAACATTTTCAGGAATAAGCCCTGATGCCAGAGTTATAATAGACAATGACTGGGATGATGATTATCTTAAGACACTTACATTTACTGCGGACAAGGCATCTTCAATTAAGCTTAATGACAGTATTAAGGTAAGCTGTGATGTATCTTATGAAGATATGGCAAGGCACGGCATACTTGCCAAAGCCTGTGAGATGACTTATACAGCAGATAAACTTGCTGCTTACTGCGATGATTATACTAAAGTTAATAAAGATGTTATGGCTGACATATATAAAGAGATTAAGGAAACTATCACTAAAGAAACAGAAGATGCAACCTACAGAATGTTGTATGTGGCAACAGGCAACACAGATTACCTGTATCATCTTAATGAAGAAAATGTATCTGATGTCAATATTGATGCGGCGTATTTCCTTAAGGCTTTGGCAGCAGGACAGGAAGCGGATAATTATATTATCGTTCAGGCATCGGCTGTTGTAAGTGATAATGAGAGCAGTGAGCCTGTCAGCTATGTATTCAGATATGCTAATGCGTATATCACAGTTGATGGTGATTTTAATGTAGGACACGATAACCAGAATAAGCGTTTTATATGCGGAACAGACAGAGGGGTACTGTATGAGGAGTATATAGGCGCCCTTTCAGATAATTACAGCATAGACAGAATAGACAATAATTAATAGCTGGCGTTACAGCATACAGAGAAATTAATAGAAGCAGTCGAAGAATAGATAATAATTAATATTTGCTGTTATAGTGTGCAGAAGAATTAATAAAAGTAATCTAAGAACAGATAGTAATTACGGATACAGTGGGAGGAAGTTGAATTGATAACAGTAGAACAACTTTTGATGACAGCGAGGGAAGAAGGCGCGTCAGATGTGCATATTACAGTTGGTGTGCCTCCAAGAATGAGAGTGAACGGACGAATTGCTAATCTTGATTATCCAAGCTTGTCAGAGACAGATTGTAGTAAGATAATATACAGTATAATGGATGACAGGCAGATAGAAATGTTCAGGGATAATAAGCAGATTGAATTTGCATTGTCAGTGCCTAAGGCAGGAAGATACAGAGTCAGTGCATTTATGCAAAAAGGGCTTCCTGCCTGTGCAATACGACTTGTAACAGACAGTGTATCAGCACCAGGGGATATAGGTGTTCCTAAAGAGTTGATTGACATATGTGATAGCGAAAGCGGACTTGTTATTCTTGGCGGAGTGGCAGGAAGCGGTAAATCTACGACAATTGCCTCGATTATTGATTATATTAATGAGAATAAATGTGTCCATATACTGACATTGGAAGACCCTATTGAGTATGTACACACCCATAAAAATGCTATTGTGAACCAGCGTGAGGTAGGCATAGATGTGGCTTCTTATGATGAGGGGCTTAAGCTTGCAATAAGAGAAGATGTAGATGTGATTCAGGTTGGAAGAATGAGTGAGCCAGATACGGTTAAAGCAGTAATAAAAGCGGCTAAAGCAGGAAGTTTTGTTATTGCTGCTGTTGATGTCGCTGGTACTAAAGATATAATTCAGAGCATTATTGATGAATTTCCTCCTTCAGAGAAAGAGAAGATAAATACACAGCTTAAGGAAGTCTTAAAAATGGTTGTGTCACAGAAGTTAATACAACAGGATAAAGATGGCATAAAGGCTTCTTTTGAGATATTAAAGATTAATTAAGAAAATGAGGGTTAAGATGACAAAGCTTGAAGAAATAATATCTTGTATTAAAGGAAACAGTGTGTATGTACAGATGCACAATTTTCCAGATCCTGATGCTATAGCAAGTGCATATGGTATGAAGTATCTTTTAAGAGCAGAAGGGATAGATGCACAGATTGTATATAAGGGCAGTATTGAAAATACAGTTACCGCAAAGATGGTAAAGCTTCTTAATATTGATATTCTTGAAGTAAAAAGTGCCTGGGAACTGGATTGTAACAGAGAAGTTATTATTGTTGATGCACAGAATGGCAATGCCAACATAATAGATATGCACTCAGACAAGACAATCTGTATAGACCATCACCCAGTATATAATGACAGCAAATATGTATTTAAGGACATAAGACCAGATGTCGGGGCATGTGCTTCAATCATAGCTTCGTATTATATAGAAAATGATGTTGTTATTGATATTCATATGGCAACGGCACTGCTCTATGGAATAAAGGTTGATACAGCAGATATGAAGCGTGGTGTTACAAAGCTGGATCTTGATATGTTCTATTATCTTTACAACCGTGCAGACCATAAAGTCCTTAATAATCTTGACACAAGCGTAAGACAGTATGACGATTTAAAAGCTTATGCCTATGCAATTGCCAATGTTGATATACAGAATGACATCTGTTTTGCCAGTGCAGGGGACAACTGCAAGGAGTCATTGATTGCCTCTATATGCGATTTTATAATGTCTTTGGATGGTGTTAATCTTGCAATAGTATATTCGGCTAAAGAAGAGGGTATAAAGCTGTCAATAAGAAGTAATGGAAGCTACGATTCGGGAAGAATATCTAATAAAGCATTATGTGATATAGGTAATGGTGGCGGACACGAGCATATGGCTGGTGGTTTTATAAGCTATGATAAGTTAGAAAGAAAAGATGCCGCAGGCATAAGAGAAATCATAAAAAACAGATTTATGTCAGAAGTTAATAAAGTAAATAAATAATAAAAAAGACTTGCATAATATGTATACATATGATATATATAATATATTGAAATACATATTATGCCAGTCGATAATAATAATATTTCAATATTAGTAATCTTAGGCAGTATGTCTTAAGATTAGTGAGTTATCGTTAATGAATAATTAGTTAATATTAACAATTAACAGGCTGATATTGATGATTAGTGATTTGTTGTTAATAATTGCTGAGCAGTTATTAATGAGTATTCTTTGGTAATATTATGCTCTATAATATTACATTCCCAATTATTTAAAATGTTACAACTAAATAGTATTGCAGGGACTTATGATTATTGTAGTTATTATAATCGTTTTAGTTATGGCTATAGCTTTAGTTATAGTTGTAATGATAAGTTTGAGAAAGGAAAAGGGTGAGATGTGTTTAGCAGAGTGATAAGTGCGGCTGTATACGGAATTGATGCATATATTGTTAATGTAGAAACAGATGTTGGTTTTGGACTTCCGACATTTGATATGAGTGGAGCACTTGGGTCTAAGGTAAGAGAGGCGAAAGACAGGGTCAGGGTGGCGATTAAGAATTCGGGTATTGAACTTACACCGCAGAAGATAGTTATTAATATATCGCCAGCCAATATAAGAAAGGAGGGCACAATATACGACCTTCCAATTGCAATAGGGATACTGGCGGCAAATGGCTGTTTTGATTTAAAGATATTGGAAAATGTATTGATTATAGGCGAGGTAAGTCTTGACGGAAGCATTAATCCGGTTAAAGGAGTGCTTCCTATGGTATGTGCGGCTAAAGAGGCAGGAATTGACAACTGCATAATTCCGAAGGCTAATATAGCAGAGGGCAGAATTATCAATAATATTAATATATATGGAGTTGAAACGCTAAGCCAGACTATAGAGATATTAAAGAATATAGCCGTAATAGATGGAAGTAGAAAGAGTATAAAGCAGGCTGATGTGAAATCTGGTGAATGTAATAAGTCAGATGGCAACATTAATAATGATACTTATAATGTATTGGAACGCTCGCGGGTTAAGTTTACATATGGTTCAGAAGTGAAAAATAATAATCACTCGTGCAGTTATAATATTGATTATAGTGATATATCAGGGCAGGAAGCTGCAAAGCGTGCAACGATGATAGCTGTATCAGGTATGCATAATATAATGTATATAGGTCCACCAGGGAGCGGCAAGACAATGCTTGCCCAGAGAATACCGACAATAATGCCGGATATGGATTATGAGGAGCAGTTAAGGCTTACGAAGATATATAGTGTCGCAGGACTGCTGGATAGTGAGGGTGGAATTATGGTAAAAAGACCATTTAGAAATCCACACCATACAATAACACAGGCGGCGTTGCTTGGAGGAGGAGCTGTGCCAAGACCGGGAGAAATAACGTTATCGGAGGGTGGCGTATTATTTTTGGATGAGATGACGGAATTTAATCAGGTTATTATGGAAGCGTTAAGACAGCCTTTGGAGGATAAGGTTATAACGCTTGTAAGGGTTAATGCAGCGTATACATATCCAGCACATTTTATGCTTGCAGCAGCTATCAATCCGTGTAAATGCGGCTATTATCCTGACAGGAACAGGTGTCATTGTTCGGAATATGACATAAGAAGATATATAGGAAGAATAAGCAATCCTATGTGGGACAGATTTGATATGTGTGTTAAGGTTGATGAGGTATCATATGAAGTTATGAGGAATAAGGGAAATGTGGATACTATATATAATTCTACCGATATGAAAAATAAAGTTGAAGCCGCAAGACAAATGCAAAAGGACAGATTCAAAAAGCTTGATATTAATTATAATTCGCAGATGGGAGTGAGGGAAATACATAAATACTGTACATTGAATGTGGAGTGCAATGAGCTTATGGAGAGAATGTATAAGCAGCACCATATGAGTGCCAGGGCATATAATAAAGTTCTAAAGACAGCAAGGACAATCGCTGATCTGAAGGGAAGTGTTAATATAGAAAAAGAGCACCTTACGGAAGCGTTATTCTATAAGAACTGCGAGGTGAAAAGTTGATAAAATATGATGAATTTCTTGAAGAATATTACTGGTATTGGCTTAATAATATTAGAAACATAGGAAGAAGAAAGATTAGTAAGCTGTTGAAAAGATTCGATTCCCCTAAGGAAATATATAACGCTGGCTCAGAATATTTAAAATGCTGCGGATTGTCTTGCAAAGATGCAGAAAATATAATCAGCTCAGTTAAAGATGAACAGATATATAGGGATTATAATGCCTTAGTGAAAAGCAGTATTAAATTCACACATCCGGGGAAAGCGGACTATCCTGCACAGCTTATGGAAATATATGATTATCCATATGGACTATATTATAATGGAAAGCTTCCTGACAGTGATAAGCCTTCAGTGGCAATTGTAGGTTCGAGGCAGGCAAGTCAATATGGAATGATGGTAGCGGCCAGGCTGGCATATGAGATGTCTTCATATGGAATACAGATTATAAGTGGCATGGCTGTTGGGATAGATACTGCCGCACATAAAGGAACACTTGATAATTCAGGATATACTTGTGCAGTATTAGGAAGTGGAGTTGACATTTGTTATCCAGCTTGTAATATAGGGCTGTTTACTGATATAAAAAAGACTGGTGGTGTAATGTCAGAATATCCGGCAGGAGTAAAACCGGTCTGTGGACAGTTTCCGGAAAGAAACAGATTAATAAGCGGTCTGTCTGATGCAGTTGTAGTTGTTGAGGCAAGGGCAAAGAGTGGTTCGTTAATAACTGTAGACCAGGCGTTAGAGCAGAATAAGGATGTATATGTTATACCGGGGAGAGTTGGAGATTCATTAAGTGAGGGCTGTAATGAACTTATAAAATCAGGAGCTTATATAATGACTAAAGCTGAGGATATATTAGAGTGTGACAGGATAAAAAATAAGCTGTCAGGCATTAACGGTATACCGGAATATCTGCAAAAGTTGGAATCTGTATCACAATTTGAACTTGCAACACCTAAAAATATGGTGTATAGTTGTGTGGATTTGTATCCAGTGGGTATTAATGAACTAATTAATAAGACAGGATTATCATTACAGACAGTAAGCGGTGCCTTAGTTGAATTGGAATTAGAGGGTAAAATCAAAGAGACTGCACATAATTGTTATGCAAGAGTGTAGCTTTTGGTTAATACTAAAAGACAGTAGAATATATTGTTTTGTTAGAGATTAGGCATTGTGGTAGCATATATTAAAGGAGTTAATATTAATGGCAAAGTATCTTGTAATAGTGGAATCACCAGCAAAGGTGAAGACAATTAAAAAGTTTTTGGGTTCTAATTATGAAGTTATGGCATCTCAAGGGCATGTAAGAGATCTTCCGAAAAGCCAGATGGGAATAGATGTGGATAATGATTTTGAGCCTAAATATATTACAATCCGTGGTAAAGGCGAGATACTTGCCGCACTTCGTAAGGAAGCCAAGAAGGCTGATAAAGTATACCTTGCAACCGATCCCGATAGAGAGGGAGAAGCTATATCGTGGCATTTGTCTAAGGCGTTAAAGTTGGAAGATAAGGATATATACAGAATAACATTTAACGAAATTACTAAGACAGCAGTTAAAGCAGCTATAAAAGATGCAAGAAAGATAGATATGAATCTTGTTGATGCACAGCAGGCAAGAAGGGCTCTTGACAGAGTTGTTGGTTACAGTATAAGCCCTGTACTCTGGGCTAAGATAAAGAGAGGTCTTAGTGCAGGACGAGTACAGTCTGTGGCATTGAGAATAATATGTGACAGGGAGAATGAAATAGATGCTTTTATTCCAGAAGAATACTGGACAATGGATGCAGTCTTAGACGTAGAGGGAGAGAAAAAGCCAGTAACTGCCAAGTTCTATGGTGATGTCAATGGAAAGATTGATATCAAGAATAAAGAACAGATGGAAGATATCAAGAAAAAGCTTGAAGGCTGTGAGTATAGCGTTGACAGCATAAAGAGAGGGGAGAAGATTAAGAAGTCCCCACTTCCATTTACAACAAGTACATTACAGCAGGAGGCTTCAAAGACACTTAACTTTGCTACAGCCAAGACTATGCGTATTGCACAGCAGTTATATGAAGGCGTTGATATTGCCGGCAAGGGGACTATTGGTGTCATAACATATTTAAGAACTGATTCTACAAGAGTTGCAGAGGAAGCACAGGCAGCTTCAAAGGAATATATTGAAGCTAATTATGGTGCAGAGTATCTTATGAAAGATGACCTTAAGAAAAAAGAAGATAAAAAGATACAGGATGCCCATGAAGCGATAAGACCAACTGATATTACACTTACTCCAGTTGTTATTAAAGAGTCGTTGTCAAGGGATCAGTTCAGATTATATCAGCTTATATGGAAAAGATTTGTTGCAAGCCAGATGGCACAGGCTGTATATGAGACAACTTCTGTTAAAATTGGAGCAGATGATTACCGTTTTACGGTATCGGCATCTAAAATTATATTTGAAGGTTTCCGTCTGGCATATGTGGAAAGCGATGAGGAAAAACAGAGTGGAAATGTGATGGTCAATAGTATCGATAAAGATTCAGAACTGACGAAAGAATCCTTTGACTATAAGCAGCATTTCACACAGCCACCTGCACATTACACCGAGGCATCTCTTGTAAAGACACTGGAAGAACTTGGAATCGGACGTCCGAGTACCTACTCGCCGACGATCACGACGCTGCTTGGCAGACGTTACATTGTCAAGGAAGCGAAGAATCTGTATGTGACGGAGCTGGGAGAGGTGGTCAACCAGATTATGAAGGAATCCTTCCCGAGCATCGTGGATGAGCATTTTACCGCCAATATGGAGTCGCTGCTCGACAGCATCGGAGAGGGCGCTGTGAACTGGAAGACGGTTGTGCGGAATTTCTATCCGGATCTGGAAGCCGCGGTGGAAGTGGCGGAGAAGGAGCTGCAGAAAGTCAAGATCGAGGACGAGGTCACGGATGTTGTCTGCGACCAGTGCGGAAGAAACATGGTGGTAAAATA
>ERZ825159.2567-NODE-2567-length-14460-cov-3.177230_pt1 | contig 14460 bp, 6 predicted proteins | sample MGYA00519932_ERZ825159 | MGnify/ENA primary metagenome ERZ825159 (study PRJEB31778, sample SAMEA3449191) | human gut metagenome | biome: human gut; feature: human-associated habitat; material: faeces | place: United Kingdom | collected 2010/2012 ...
TATCTCATGATAGCCGTCCTGACAAAGTTGGCGTAAAGCGTCATATTGCCGTTTACACGCATCGAAGCGAAATCCCATTTTGTATCGAGAACCGCTCTGCCCGTTTCCTCGTTCTTAATCACGTTGCCGTCGGCGTCCGTTTTGGCGATATACCACCCTTCGAGATAATAACCGGGGACTTCGCCTTTACGGAAGTTTTCGTTATCGCCGGGCTGAATACCCACGAGCGAACCTTCCAGCACGCCTAAATACTGATTTTTGCAGTTGGACTCCGTTTTTCCCGTGTTATAATCGAAAGTTACGAGATAATCGTATTTTTTAACCGACTCGCCTTCGCCGCACGAGCATAATGCAAAACAGCATATGCTCGCAAGGGCGCAAAGCAGCGCGATAAAAGCGCATTTTTTGAATCTGAATTTATTTATCATATCGGTTACCACAACTTATTTGACTTTTTTCTTTTTGAGATAAAGCAACGCTACGACCGCCGCGGCAACAACCGCAACGCCGACTCCTCCGCCGACCAGCGCGCCGACAAGACAACCGGATTTGCCGTTATCTTCTCCGCCGTTGCTTTCGCTGTTTTCTTCGACGTTCAGAAGAAGATCGACCGAATACGACTTACCTTCGTAAACGCAGGTGACGACGACTTTTTCGTCGCCGTAAACGAGCGTCGTTTTATCAACCGCGTAATCGTTGACGATAAGTTCGGAATCGTCGTCGAAAACAAACTTGACGACCATTCCTTCGGCGTTGAATTTTTCGCCGGAAACGTATCTCGTTTTATCGGGAGTTTTCTCTATTTTAAGTTCTTTGACCGCGACGGGCTGACCGAATTCTTTCTTCTTTTCCCTCAAAACCGATTCGTAAGCGGTAAGGGATTCGCTCTCTTCGCCGACAAGCGCGAGCTGATCGGGATCTGTGATTTTATTGAATTTCAGTCTTGCCGCTCTCGCGAGTTCCGCCGCTTCGGAAATTGCGGCGAACGAGGTCGCGTTGCCGATTTCCTCAACGGATTTCGCGGCTTTGAGCGCGTCCATCGCTTCCGTGAACGCGTGAGTCGTTCCGTCGGGAAGAATCTGCTCCGTTCTTTCGACCGTAAAGAATCCTTTCCAGATTTCGTTGTCGTAACCCGTTCCGTTCTTGGGAACGATCGCTTTAAGATTGAATGGTTTCGTCTGATACGCTTCCTTGAAATACTCGTTGCAAAGAATTTTCGCAACGTAATCATAGAAGTTCGAGTAATATATAGTCGAGCCGAGAACGTTGCTGCCGCTTCTGCCGAAAATAATCGCTTCGATTGTGTCGGAATCCATATCCGAAGCGTCTACGAATTCGGCAAGAAGAACGGGCGCTTTCACGCTGTTGAACTTGTATTCCGTCACGTTGGAATCATAGAAAGCGTAACTGCCTATTCTCGAAACGGTGTAAGCGAATTCGATATTCTTAAGAATTCTTACGCCCTCGAACGCGCTGTCCGCAACGGCGCAGGTGTTTTGCAGCGTGACGTAACTCTCTCCCTCTTTTGCGGCGGGATATTGCAACAAAACAAGTCCGTTTGCCGTTTTCGCATACAACACGCCGTCCGACGAGAACACGTTTTCGCCGTTTGCGGTGATACTTTTAAGCGTTTTGATATTTGCGAACGCGCCGCCGCCGTAAGCGTATTCGTTACGGTTTTTCACTTCGTCGAGCCTGCCCTTTTCGTCGTATTCCTTCCATTCGTAGTTTACGTTGAAACTATCGAAGGACGCGGGAAGGACGACCGTTTCGAGTTTCGTATCGGAAAAAGCGTATCTGCCAACGGTTTTAAGTTTTCCGAAAGTTACCGTTTCAAGCGGCGTTTCCATGAACGCGAACGAGCCGACTTCTTCGGCGTTGTCGAGATTAGCGAACGTAAGCCCCGTGGACGAGAACGCGCCGTTACCGATTTGTTTCGCCGCGTTAAGTTCCGCCGATTTAAGGTTTACGCATCCGAAGAACGCATAATCGCCTATGAATTCAACCCCGTCGAGATTAACGCTTTCGATTGCCGAACAATTGAAGAACGCGGACGCGCCGATTTCCTTAACGGTTCCCGGCAAAGTTACGTTCGTAAGCGTTTCTCTCTTCACGTTGGACATAAACGCCGACGCGCCTATTATCGTGGTTCCGTCGCCGAACGTTACGGACTGAAGTTTGTTCGCGTTGACGAACGCGCTCGCGCCCATTTCCGTGACCGCGCCGAATCCTGCGTTTACTATTCCTGAAGAAAGGAATGCGTTTTCGCCTATGGAACGCACGCTCGGGAACTCGGCTTCTCCGAGTTTGCCGCAACCGTTGAACGCGCGCTCGCCTATAACTTCGAGTTTATTCGCGACGATTGTTTTAACGCCCGAATCTCTGAAAGCGGATTCGCCTATCTCCGTAAGTTCGGCGAACACGTAATTTTCAACCGCGCATCCTCTGAACGCGTAAGGTTCGATTTTCATCACGCCGTCGAGTCCGGTTATCGTTTTAAGCGCGGAAGTTTCCGCGAACAATCCCTCGGGTATCACCGTTATAGTCTGGTTGAGTTTCACGCTCGTGAAACTGCTCCCAGCAAGCGCGTACGCGCCGAGTACGGTTACGCCCGAAAGGTCTATCGCGCCTTTTGTCTGCAAGCCCGAAAGCGCGCCTTTGCTTATCTTAACGACGGTTTCGGGAAGAACGTAATTCGTTGTGGAACAAGGCACCGCCACAAGTTCGGTTTTGTTTTTATTATAAAGGACGCCGTTTTCGACCTGATAAATATCGTTAGAACCGTTGCAAGAGCCGTTTATCGCGAATCCCGACGAACCGGAAGCCACGAACATCGCGCAATCCTTGAACACGTTCTTGCCGAAACTCACCTCCGCGTTGCCCACGTCGAGAGTTTTGATTCTCGACTCCGAGAACGCTTCGTCGCCGATTTCGTACTTACCGGCAGGCAGAACCAGTCCGAGAAGTTTCGTCGTGCCGGCGAATGCTTTTTCGCCTATACCTTTGAATTCGACGTCGACGCCGGGTTCAAACGTAAATTTCGTAAGACCTTTACAGCCGTCGAACACGCCCGCCTTAAGGTAAGAGCCTTTGAACGTGAAGAGTTTAAGCGAGGCGCAGTTTGCAAACATCCTTTCGCCGATGTCGGTGAACTTCGAGGTTTCGACCGTTTCGAGCGAAGTACAATCTCTGAACACTTCCCTTCCCGTTACGCGGAGTTCGGAAATGTCTATCGATTTAAGCGACGTACAACCCGCGAACGCGGAATCGTTAGCCGTGGTAAGACGTTTGGAATTCTCGATCGTCACGAGCGACGAGCAGTTTTCAAACGCGCTCTTGCCGATGGTTATCGCGCCGTAATAATCTTCGTAGGTGTTGTTTTCTCTGTCCACAAACTTTTCGAGCGTTATCTTTTTGAGTTTTCTGCAGTTTTTGAACGCTTCCTGTCTTATCGTCGTCAACTGGCTCGGGATAACGATTTCCTCGAGATTTTCGCAACCGTCGAACGCTTTTTCGGGAATCTCGGTAATCGTGCCCGGGAGAACGACTTTTTTAAGCGTTTTGTTGTTGCTGAAACACTTCTCGTCGATATACATTACGTTTTTATCCTTGGGTATTTCGCAGATTTCTCCGCCGTAATAATCGTAGAGAGTGTAATTTACTATTCTGTATATATCGCCGACAATGACCTTGACGGACTTTTTGAGCGTTTTGTTCGTTCGATTGTCCGTTACGATGACGTCGACGTACGCCGTGCCTTTTTTGAGCGCTTTTACGTTACCTATAGAATCGACGGTGAGTATATCCGGGATAGACGAAACGAATTCGACTTTGAAATCGGTTATATACCACGGCGACACGCCTGCTCTTATCTGAGCCGTCTGATTCGGATTCATCGTGAAACTCGGATCGACGGAATCGATATTAACCACGTAATCGCTCGAATTATATACGGGTTCGAGCGTTATTTTCTCGATAACCGGATCGTTCAGTTTTTGGGACGTGACGACGAGTTCCACGCAGGCGTAAATCTTCGCGTTGTCGGCGTCGCCGTTTTTGAGGTAAAGCACGGCTTTGCCCGCCGCTTTTGCGAATATCTCCCCGTCCTTCGCCGAAACGTACTGCTGCCCCGATTTGACGTACCAGTTAAGCGATTTGCCGAGCGTCTGGTCGGGAGAAGCGTTTATCACGGGAGCGTAAAGTTCGTTGATCTTCATTTCGAGATCGTAAATCGGATATTCGTAAGAAACACCGGCGGAATCCTTAGCCGTACCCGGTTCGCCGACGTCGGTAAGCCTGCCGTCCGCCGTGGAAACTATCGCCTGATCGGGATATTCGAGAGCCGAGGCAAGATCTATCACGCAGTTCGTCTGATTGAGCGCGTAATCGTCGACGGCAAGATAAAGTTTGCCGCTCTTGACGAGTTCGTCGTAATAATCGGTTATATTGATTGAAACGGTACTCTTTTCGCCCTTTCCGCCGTAAACGGGTACGGGATATTTGGAAGCAAGCGTCAGAACGTTTCCGTCCTTGTCTGATTTGACGTAACACGGCATAACGTCCATTACGTACTGATTATCCTGTACGTCTACGTCGAGATAAATGTTGTATTTTACTTTTTTGTTTTCCGTGTAAGGATCGAAACGGATACGATAATCGAGAATCTGCGGCGCTTCGTAGTCCACGGTGAACGTGAAATCGAATTCGTCGTTGGCGGGGTGTTCGCCGCCTTCGTAATCGAGCGAACCTTTAACGGTTACGTCGTAAGACGAATTGGATTGGAGATTCCATTCTTTCGCGTCGATTTCGAGCATGATTATCGCGCCGCGGTTTCCGCCGCCCGCCGCGTAAGATTTGCTGACTTTTTCCTTTGTTTTGCGGTATTTTATCTCTCCGGTTACCGAGTCTTTAACTTCGATATCGATCGTTTTCGCGCCGCGGAGAAGCCCCGCGTAAACCATATAAACTTCGTATATCGAACGATTGTTCTTTTCGTCGAAAATCGAGATAGCCGCCTTTTCTTTTTCGGCGTAAATCTTGACGTCCGAATCCGACATTTCGTAAAGGTAGGAACCGAGCGCAATTATATATTTGTCATCGTAATAGTGACCGAGCACTCTCGTTTCTGCGGCGGACGCTTTGAGTTTGTCCTCCTCGGGAACGGAAGTGTCCTTTTCGCTTTCCGCGAGATCGTAAATACTGTAATCGAACAAAGGCGCGTCGTTCCAGTCGCCGTAGAAAGCAAGATAAGGAAGCCCTATCGTTACTTTCGTTTCTCTGGCGCCGGCAAGCGACACGAAACCTTCGACGTACATTCCGTTTTTGAAGTTCTTGTCGAGTTTTGCCTTGGTTGCGGCGGTGAGCGTTATTTTTACGTTTACTTCAACCGTTCCGTTTGCGGGGACAATAACGTTTTCTCCGCTTCCGAGTTTTCTGCCGCCGACGGTTATTTCGATAACGCTGTCGTCGAGCATATCGGCTTTCTCCGCGACCGTCCTGTTATCGGTTGCGAGAGTTTCCGTCATAACGAAAACCTCGGGCGAATAAACCTCTTCTTTGCCGGATACGTTGTTCACGGTGAAATCGAATTCGTAAACGCCGGTCTTTTTCTTATCGTCGTAAAGTTCTATTTTCGTTTTATCGCTTTCGTTACCGTTTTCATCCTTAACGGTGATGTAACTTTCGGTTTCGATAGCGTTTTTGATACCGGCAAGCCCCGCGCCCTGTTTTCTCGGCGAATAGGGGTTGTTTTCCTCGTTTCTGGCGATAGTCGCGGTACTCATAAGCACCTGATTGACTCTCGCCGAAAGAGCCTTGCCTTTTAATCCCTGCTCTTTGAGATTCTGCCGAAGAAGAGCGATAGCGCCCGCCATGTTCGGCGCAGCCATGCTCGTTCCGCTGTAAATATCGTAACCGCCCGGCACAGCGCTGGTTATTTCGCCGCCGTGCGCGGTTATTTCAGGTTTTAACTGAAGATCGGGCATCGGACCCCAACTCGAGAAGTCCGACATGAACGGACCCGCTTCGAAATCGGAATCGATCTGAATCGTTCCGACGTTTCTCTCCGCCCCCTCGACGATCTTTTTCGCCGCGTCCATCGTTATGGCGCAGGTCGGAATCGGATTATTGACCTCGCCGAGCGACATTCTGATAGTACCCGAAACGTTGTTATAAATCACGCAAGCCGTTGCGCCGGCATCCATCGCGTTGCGGACTTTTTCCTCGAAAGTTATATCGCCTCGCTTTACAAGGGCAATGGTTCCGTCGTACCCGTCGGAATTTTCGATTTCTCTTCTTACTCTCTGAGTGTAGTTCGCCGTTCTGCCTACGCTGCCTATAACGACGTATTTAAAATTAAGGGTTTCGCCTTTCGTTTTGCCGGTAATTCGATACAACTGATCGACGAAATCGAGTTCGTTGCCGTCGCCGTCGGAAGCCTCGGTGATGAACGCAACCTGATCTTCCGTTCCGTTCGCCTGAATGTAAGCCGATTTCTGACCGTTTATCGAAGCGACGGATAAAGCCGCGTCGTAAGTGGAGGGCGAGCCTACCGTGCCGGAATCGGGATTGGAAGCAAGGTTCGTTCCGTTGCCGCCGCCGAAGCCCGAACTGTAATCGTTGCTTGCCGCAACGACAAGGCTTATGCCCGCCTCTTTAACTCTCGCGTAAATTTCGTTGGTGAGTTTACCCGTGGGTTCGTTGTCGCTTTCGGTTGCGAAACCCGCGCTCGAACCGAGACTCATATTGATTACGTCAACGCCGAGCGCGACGCAATCGCTTACCGCGGAAATGATATCGATCGTATCCGCGCCGCCGAGTCCGTCGCTGTCGAGATTATCGGTGAAAACCTTACAGATGACGAGTTGAGCCTGAGGCGCAACGCCGATGAAAGTTTCTTCGGTTTCCTTGTTGACGACGTAATCGCTCTTGCCCGCAACTATACCTGCGACGTGAGTTCCGTGCGTGGAATAGGACGGATAAACGTCCGCGTCGTCGTCCGCGTAATCGTAAGCGTAAGGAATTTTCGCGTTATAATACGCCTTGTCTGCGGTTACTTTGGCATAAAAGCCGTCGCCGGCCTCGGCGATCTTCGTCGCGACGTAGTTTTTATCCCACGCGGGATGCTCGGGCATCGCGGCAAACGCTTCGTGCGAATAGTCAAGACCGGTATCGAGGACAGCGACTACCATCCCCTCGCCTTTCTCGTTTATATTTTGAGAATTATATATACCCGTGGCGTAAACGTTGGCGTCGTTTTTGACGGCGACTTTCGGTTCGGCATATCTCTCGGAAAACTCCACGCGTTTAACACCGTCGATTTTTTTAATCGCCTCGTAATTTGCGGCGTCAACCTTCAAGGCGACGCCGTTGTTAAGAACGCTGTAAGAATATTTGAACTCGTATTTGATTCCGCTTTGGTCGAGTTTATTCAGAAAAGCGTTATGCGAAGCGGTTATGGACTTTTTGAGCGTTTTTGCTCTGCCGCTTGCGGCGAATTCCGAAAATCCGGTGTTGTCGTCCGCTTCTTTTTCATAGGCGGAATACAAATCCTCGCCGTCGAGTTCGACGATTATCCAACGCTCGCCCTCGAACTTAGCCGTTTTGGTTTCAGTCGTCTGAACGACGTCTTTGTTGAAATACTGCGAGCGGAGTTTCGACGTGTCGAGTTCCGTTCTGGCGAGATTTCCCGTCAGCGTTTTCGAACCGTAACTTACGTCCGCTTTGGAAGAATAAGATGCCGCAAACGCCATGGAAATGCATAAAGCCAAAGCCGTGGCGGCTTGCAACGAACCGATGATCTTCTTTTTGTGTTTGAACATTACCTCTCCTGAACGCTCTTCTTTTGTAGTATTTTTTTGAGCGCGCATACTTCTCATTATATCTTATTATACCACATATAACCGAAAAAAACAAATAAAAACCAAGGCAAAAAGGGGCTTTGTCGATTTTCATCGAAAACTTACCGTAATTTCTTAATTATCACAATTCTCTTCTTCCGGCGGCGCGTGTTTCCCCAACCCGTATGCAATGCATAACTTGCATAATTATTCATTTTGCTTTGTTTAAAGGAATGTTTTGCGATGAAATTTATTCGTTTTGATGTTTTTCGCTTATATAAATACTATTTTTTCGTTCCGTAAAATCGGAAAGACTAAGACTTGTGTAAAATATTTATTTATATACAGTATAAGATATTTTGATATCACAACGAAACTTTCGCGATTAAAACGCAAAACAAGAACACGGACGCGAATTTCACTCGCACGATTTACCTTTACAACCGCCGACCGTTATGATATAATAACCTTATATCTATAATGACGTTATATTTAACGTATGGACATATGAGGAGTTTTATGAAGAAAATCATTACCCTTATCCTTACATTGATCGTCGCGCTCTCGCTCGGTTGCGCTCTTACGGCGTGCAAGGATAAGCCCGCCGAATCGGTCGGTTCCGGCAAAGAATCCGTCGGCGAAACAGACAAAGAATCCGTCGGCGAAACAGACAAAGAATCCGTCGGCGAAACGGGCGGAGAATCCGACGCTGCAGCCGCGATGAGCGAAGAAGTTTTCGCAACGTTTAAAGGCAGAGCGCGTTTCGACGGCAGCTACGCTTACGATCACACCGTGGACGAATACGACAAGAAATTCGGCATCGTTACCGTTTTCGGCGGCGAAAACATCTCCATGACCGAATCCGACGCGGAAACGGGCGAGGTTTATTACGATTACGTTTACGGAAAAGACAACCGGAAACTCACCGTTATAAACAGGACCGTAGACAACCAAATCGTCATAACGCCGTCGAACGACCTTTTTGAAGATTATTACAACCCGTTCGACAAACTTTCCGCAAGCGATTTCGTCAGAACGGAAGATAACGTTTTTTCTCTTACCGATAAAGTCAAAGCGAAAGCCGCGGCTGCGGCCTTAACGGGCTGGCGGGAATCGATCGCAATATTCACCGTTACCGTTAAAGACGGAAAAGCGGAAAGCGTTCATATCGTCACCGATAAAATTTACCGGATTGTCGACTCGGAAGATTATTACGTTTCCACTTACGACTTCGCTGTTTCCGAGCACGGAACGGCGGCGGTAGATCCATTCAGACTCAACCCCTACCCGCACGACGCCTCGCACGACGTTTTGCAAGCCGCGCTCGATAACGCCGCGAAAAAAACCGCTTATTCCGTAAGACATCAGGGACACGAAGTCGGCTACGAAGAACCCGACGGCGGCGAAACCCGTCCCGGATACGGCGACACCGATTACAGGGTGTACGTGACGGAAGATATGGTTTACGATTCTTACGTCGGCGAAGAACACGGATTTAAACTTATCGACGGCTACGTTTATCCTTTCACCTATAACGCCACGACGAAAGAAATCGTTTTAACCGACCCCGTAGGACAGGATATGTCCGCCTATAAGTCGATTTTCAACGGTTTTAAGGTGGAACTCTTCACCAAACTCGAAGAAAACGTTTACGTACCGCATAACGGCGCAATCGCGTCCATAGTCGCGCCGTACTTCGCCGAAGGCAACGAAAAAACTCAGTATTCCTACGCCACCGATTTCAGAATAGAACTCAGAAACGGCGAACTTTACAAAGTGATTTTCACATACAAAACTTACGGCATCGAAGAAACGGTTACTCTCACCTACGACTTCGAAACGGAGAACGATCTTTCATTCCTCGACTTCTCGAAAGCGACGAAAACGAGCGTTCTCGATGATTATATCGGACAATATAAAGACGAAAACGGTCACTTCTGCGACGTAAGCAAAAGCGGATTCGTTCTCGACGGCGAGAAAATCGAAATAACCTATTACGGCAAAAACGAACAGGGCTTAAACTGCTTCGTGGGCAAATGGAAAGGCAACGTCGTTTCCATATTCAAAATGTCGTCGAAACAACTTATCGTTCAAAGCGACGATCTGACCGTAAACTACACTCTCACTTCGGTCGAGACCGACGACGTGACCGTTCCCGACGAATTCAAGGGCGTGTGGCAGATTGACAACGACAAGGAAAATCTTCACTATAAACTCGTCGTTCAGTCGCGCGCGGTGTTCTTAAACGGAGAATCTCTGCCGCTGATTTCGTATAAGGAGTCGGAAGGCTTAGCCGCCAAATACGGAGATTCCACGCTTTACGTTATCGATATGAAAGAAGCCGACGGCGAAAAGACGTTGTTCGTCGCAATCGTAGACGGCAAAAACAATTACGTTTCGTTTTATCTTACCTTCGTCGGTTCGGACGTGGGAATCGAGATTCCGAAAGATTACGTTGGAACTTACTCCGACGACGACCATAAGCATACGGTTATAATCACCGCCTCTGCGATTACCGTAAACGGCGAAACGTTCAAACCCGAAACTTACACCGACGCTGACGGGTTTATCGGCACTCTCGGCTCGCAAAAAAACTACTTCATAAGATTCTATGAAATGGCAGGCACAGTCGATAAGGATAAAATCATAGTCGGCACGTTGTCCGACAATTACGTTCTTAAACGCGTTGCCGCTCCTAAGGAAAACTATATCGGCACGTGGGAATCCGACCCCGAAATTACCGCTTATCACTATGAAGTCGTTTTCACCGAAACCGAACTCTTTATCAACGGCGTTTCTTACGACGTCGTATACGACCCGACTTACGGCTACAAAATCAACTGGAACGACCCCGCAAAGCCCTACACCGCCTACATTCTTTTCTATTATAACCGCTACGGCAACCCGATGATGGTTCTTTACGACGACAACGACCTCATGGTCAATCTCTTCAAAAAGAAGGCGACAGCGGTGCCGGCTTATATGGTCGGCGTGTGGAACGGAACGAACGTCCGCAACGACGAATCCGTCGAACTCCGCATATACGAAAACGGCAACATAACGCTTAAAGCGGGCGACGCGGAAGCAGAAGAAATCAAAGCGACCTACGCCGACGACGCGTTTACGTTCGTTAAGGACGGAAAAACCTGGCAGATAACCTACACCGACAGCGAAATCGTGATTTTCGAAGCCGAATCTTTCGACGCGACGCTGACAAGAACGTTCAATTATTTTGTTCCTAAAGGGCTTTACGGTCAGTGGAAAAGCGCCGACGGTTACATGATAAAATTCTCCGGAAACGGCATAGAATTCACCGTTAACGGAATAACGACGACGATTGCCGAAGCGGAAATCGAGGACGGGAAATCGGTTTATTACTTCACGTTCACGCTCGACGGCGTTAAATACAGCGGCGAATACGGAACTTACGGCGACATGATAATGATTATGATATACACGAACAATTCCGATATCCCAAGCGGTACGAAACAACTCAGCCCGATTTCGTAATCGATTTTTTTAAGACACTGAAAAACGCGAGGCGGAAAACCTCGCGTTTTTTATGGCTTTTTATTTTTCGGATGCTGTTTTTTCGGGCGTTTTTTCGGGCGGTTTTTCGGGCGTTTTTTCGGATGCTGTTTTTTCGGATGCTGTTTTTTCGGGCGGTGTTTTTTCGGGCGGTGTTTTTTCGGGCGGTGTTTTTTCGGGCGGTGTTTTTCAGACGCTGAGTTCCCCGCCCGGCGTTAAGGCATTAATGCGTTGAAGCCGTTAAGCCGTCTTAACGCAAACCGTCAGTTGACGCGTAAGTCGTCGGTTAACGCAAACCGTCAGTTGACGCGCCAAACCGCCATTTGAAACGCCGAGCCGTCATTAGCACTAAGCCGTCAGGTCAGCCACAAGCGAATCAGGAGATAAGTAAGCAGAAAGCCTGCGAAAACAACGAGAATACGCGGCAGCATCGCGGCGAACATTCCGCCGATCATTGCCCTTTGCTCCTTTTTCGTATACTCTTCTTTCTGCTTCTTTTTAACGTCGTCTTTTTCGGTTTTATTCCTCTTCGGGCGACCGGAAAACATCGCTCTGCGATACTGCGGCAACTCGCTGCCGTCCATTCTCGCAACCGTCATTCCGTTATCCCATTCGTCTTTTTTCTTCTTCATAGTTACATTATAACCTTTATCGACAAAAAAAACAAGCGATATGACTTGACAAAGACTACTCTTTCGGAATATAATATTATTACAATTTCATATTATCACGTTTTCATTCGGGGATGTTCCGAATTCGACTGGATGAAAAAGGGAAAGTATAAGCATACCGTAGGACTCGGCTACGTTAAAACGATAAAACAAATTTAAATGCGAATAATAATCAATTTGCACTCGCTGCTTAATTAACGCGGCGATGTCGGTTTACGGAGATCCCGTCGGCTGTAAACCGGCATAATTTAAGGCGGGGAACGGCTTTTGCGTTTTGATTGCGGCGCAACGGCGGCACTTAGTAATTTACGGCGGAAACAGTCGGTATACAGATAGTTTACGCAAGAGATTTAAAGTATACTAAGTATGTAGAAGGCTTTTCGGTTTTTATTCAACACATGGGTTTGACTCCCATCATCTCCACCACCTTAAACCTAAAACAAACTTCTTGTCGGAAGTAAGTTTTAGGTTTTTTACTTTGAATTTTTTATTGACAAAGCAATTTACATGTGTTATTATTTAAATATCCGTAGAAGTTGTTTTATTAAAGTAATTGAGTAACGTGTTTCGTTTATACTTTCTTTTGCAAGCGGGAGAGTTTAAGCGGTAAATCTTACAAATATTGTTTTGATAAAATAAGACCTGACGTCAAGAGTAGTCTGTCTTTCCGGAGACAGATTCTTTTGTGGTGAAGGTCTTTTTTTCTCCTTCGGATAATAATCCCGGAGGTTTCAGAATGAAACTGCAAAATTTAAATGATCATCTTGACAAAGTTCAAGAAAAAATCGGATACCGCTTTGACAATATCGATTTATTGTTGCAAGCCTTTACAAGAAGTTCCTATTCTACGCAATATGGCGGAGAAAACAACGAGGTATTAGAATTTATCGGCGACAATGTTCTCGATTTATACGTCGTTAAGACGTTAGCCGACAGATTCGGATTTATGAAGTCGCAATCGGACTTCTACGACAAAGATAACGATAACGAAGAATTTTGTATCGTCGCTCACAAGAAAGAATCGGATTTTACGGATATCAAAAAAGAAATCGTGTCCAACAAAACGCTTGCAAAAAGAATCGATTCTCTCGGTTTTGCCAAATATATGTATTTAGGCAACAGCGATATCGATAATAACGTTATCTCTCAAGAAAAAGTAAAAGCCGATTTATTTGAAGCAATTTTGGGTGCAATAGCCATCGATAGTGATTGGGATGCAGAATCACTCCAAAATTCAACCGAATATATGCTCGACATCGACAAATTTCTGGCAAACGTCGATACTGAAGAAAAGCGTCCCGACAAATTCAAAGAAGAATATGCCGTGACCACGCTGAAAGAACTTGCCGAACACGGATATTGTTCAATTCCGAAATACGATTTATCAGATGAACAAGTGGAGCAAAACGGACGCTTGTGGTGGGCCTGCACTTGCGCTGTCAGAAATTGGAATATTCGAAAAACGGTGCTTTCTACTACTAAAAAAGGCGCAAAAAAATATGCCGCATATCAGGTTCTGTGCGAGCATTACGATTTGCCCGATGAATTTGACGAAAGCAATGATTAAAAATTAATTCTAACTACATATGGGCTATCAGGCGATTGATAGCCTTTTTTATTTAGAAGATTATGCGGCGTTATGCCAGACAAGAATAAATCGAACCGCGGCCCGGCATCGCCTGCCGAAAACAACTCGAACCGTGGTACGGTATCGCCTGCCAAAAACAAATCGGACCGTGGTACGGCATCGCCTGCAAAAAACAACTCGAACCGCGGCCCGGCATCGCCTGCCGGCAAGCGAACTATCGGCGTTCGGTTGACAAAATTAACAAATTCCGATATACTGTATTCAAATCAATTTCGGAGATGATTAACATGAAAAAATTTGTAAGTTTTATCGGCGCTTTATTGCTCGCCGTAACGCTGAGTTTTTCGCTGGTCGGTTGCGGCGAAAACTCCGTTTCTATTCAGTACGGTAAACAATACGTCCTAGGCAGCCAATATTACGTATTCTCGAAAAACGGAACGGGGTATACCGAAAAACACTACACGGAAACAAACGGAGATACAACGTCGGGAAGAGTCGATTTTATCTGGAGAACGGCGTCCGATAATAAAGTTTACCTGTTTGAAACCGACAGAAAATACTACGAAGATAACTCCAAAGGCAAAACAGTTTCTCTCACCAATATGCCGCTGTCTTTCGGCAAGGATTTCTTTGCGTTAACAGCCGTCGGCGGATATGTCGGCATGTACGGAGGTTCGGTTGTCGAAAGTTGCAAGCGTTATATCGTGGAAGATTCGGATCTCTGGAAGAAAACCAAAGGTTAGCCGGGAGGGATTCGAACCCACAAGCCTTAAAGCCGTTTTTTTTGCCTGTTGCGGCAAATCTTTGCTTGAAGTACGTACAGTACGTCTGCGCA
>ERZ825159.2575-NODE-2575-length-14430-cov-15.310191_pt1 | contig 14430 bp, 9 predicted proteins | sample MGYA00519932_ERZ825159 | MGnify/ENA primary metagenome ERZ825159 (study PRJEB31778, sample SAMEA3449191) | human gut metagenome | biome: human gut; feature: human-associated habitat; material: faeces | place: United Kingdom | collected 2010/2012 ...
AGGACGATGAAGCCCATCAGGGAGATCATGGTCAGCTGCTGGCCGGTGAGCAGCAGGCCCAGCAGGCCGCCGGTAAAGGCCAGCGGGATGGTGAACAGAACAATGAAGGGGGAGAGCAGGCTCTGGAACTGGGCCACCATAACAAGGTAGACGAAGGGCAGAGCCAGGAACATCCACTGGCCCATCTGATCCACCACCATGCCGTTGATCTCAGAGCCGCCGCCCATATAGAAGCTGCAGCCCTCGGGCATCTCATCGGATGCGGCAAACTCGTTCAGCTTCTTTTCCAGCGCGCGGGTCTCAGTGGTGGTATTGGTGCCCTCCACCGCGTCCGCCGTCACGCTGATATAGCGGGTCTGGTTCTTGCTGGTGATGGAGTCCGGGGTGGAGCCGGTGACCCAGGTGGCCATATCGCCCAGCGTGCAGGTGCCGGTCTCGGTGGTGCCGTCGGCGGCCATGACGGAGGTCGTAAAGGTCATATCCATCATGTTTTCCTTGGTCATGGGGTCCAGATTGTTGCTGATCTGGACGTTCATGGTGGAGCCATCGATGGCAACGGGGGTCTGGGCCGTGGTGGTGGTAGTCAGCTTGGCGGCGATCTGCTGGTAGACCTGCGCCACGGTCAGGCCGTAGGAGCGGACCTTATCCCGGTCGATCTGCAGGTTGATGGTGGCATCGCCGCTGCCCAGACCGTTGGTGGCATTGGTAAAGCCGTCCATCTCGTTGACCATATCCACCACCTTCTCGGAGAGGGCGGTCATGGTGTCGATGTCGTTACCGGAGACCTGAACGGTCAGGCCCATATCCAGCTGGCTGGTCAGCTCCTGCATTCCGCTGATCTCAACGGTAGCAGTGCAGTTCTCCACGCCGTTCACAGCTTCCTCCAGCGCCTCACGGGCCTGTTCGATCTGCCGGGAGGAGAGGCTCTCGTCCAGCATCACGTTGATCTGGTAGGTGCCGTAGCTGTTGGCGGCATTCAGCAGGTCGGTGATGGTCTGGGGCAGGCCCAGCTGGCCGACATCCATTCCGGCCACGCGGCTGTCGGTGGTAACGCCCACCTCTTCCACGTTGTCCACAGCCAGCAGGGCATCAATGACATTCTCGGCCACAGCATAGGATTCTTCTTTGGTCATATCCTTCTCGGTGGAGAGGGTGACGATGGCCTCGTTGCTGGTGATGGTGGGCAGCATCTCAACGCCCATGGACATCACGCGCCAGCCGCAGAACACCAGCAGCACCACTGCCGCGCCCAACGGTGCCCAGCGGTGCTGGAAGCACCATTCCAGGCTCTTGACGTACTTTTCCTGCACCTTGTCGAACCACTTGAGCTCTTTGGGCTTGGAGTTTTTCAGCAGGGTAGAGGAGGCCGCCGGGGCAACCGTCAGGGCCACGATGAGGGAAGCAGCCAGACAGTAGCCGATGCACATGGACATGGGCTGCAGCAGGCTCTTGATGACACCCGATGTGAAGATGACGGGCAGGAACACGCAGACAGAGGTGAGGGTGGAAGCCATGATGGCCATGCCCACCTGCTTGGTGCCCTGGACCGCCGCGCGGGCAGCGGGCACGCCGCGGCTGCGCAGACGGTAGATGTTCTCGATGACGACGATGGAGTTATCCACCAGCATACCAATGCCGAGGGACAGGCCCGCCAGCGTCATAATGTTCATATCCAGACCGGTGAAGTACATGAGCACCACGGCAAACAGCACCGACAGCGGGATACTGATGCCGACCACCAGCGTGGGCTTGATATCCTTGAGGAAGATGGCCAGCACGATGATGGCAAGGGCCGCACCGATGAGCATACTGCTCAGGATGCTGCCGACGATGATGCTGATGTAGTTGCCCTGGTTGGACAGCACGACCACATGCAGGCCATCGTATTTCTGTTCCAGCTCCTTGAAAGCAGCCTTGCAGTTGCCGGAAACTTCACCGGCGCTGGAAGAATTGCTCTTGAAGATCTTCAGCACCACGGAGCGCTCGCCGTTCAGGCGGGTAAAGCTGTCCTCCGCGTTGTCAATGATCTGCACATCGGCCACGTCAGACAGGCGGACATCGCCAAAGCCGTCCACATGGAGCAGCAGGGCACCGGAGATATCCTCGATGCTGTCGTACTCCTCGCCGACCTTCAGCAGCCAGGACTTGTTGCTGGAATCCTTGACATAACCGGCGGGCATGGAGAAGTTCTGGGCATAGATCAGCTGTGCCAGCGTGTCGATATCCAGCATCTTGGCCACGTCGGAGTTCTCCATGGCCTTCTGCTTGGCATCCTCATACTGCTGCTTGGCATCGGCCAGCTGCTTCTCGTAATCGTTCAGCATCTCGCGGGCCTCGGTGAACTTGATATAGGCCTGCAGCTGCTGCTGGGAATAGCTGCCCACGATCTGGGTGAACTGGTCCATCAGGCCGGGCACGTCGTCCATGGCCTTGATGGTGCTCTCCAGCGTGCTATAGATGTTGTTCAGGCTCTGCTGCACCTGCAGGTCATCGGCCAGCTCCCCGGCCGTTGTGCCGGCGGTGTCGCCCTGCGCGTTCAGGCGCTGCTGCAGCTCCTGCAAAGCGGTGGTCACCTTATCGGTGATATCGCGCAGCTCCGCAACGATCTCGATCAGAGAATCGATATCCTGCATTCCGGTCTCGTTGAACTTGTCCATGACCCGCTGCAGGCCGTCCCGCACATCGATCAGGGCCTGCTGGATCTCCGGCTCGTTGACCACGGCAATGAGCTGGTTGACGCTCTCCAGAAGGGCCTGTGCCTGCTTCTTGACCAGCATGAAGGAATCCTGCAGCTCGCCGGAGTACTGGCTGTTGATGGTATCGCTGACCAGCTTGTCGTAATTGGCCAGCTGGGTCTCGTACTCCTTTCTGCCTGCCTCGATCTGGGCCTCGGCATCATCCAGCTGGGCCTTTGCATCGGCCAGCTGCACGTCAATGACCTCCAGCAGCTTTTCGTTGATGGCATCGATCTTTTCCTGATCGAGCTGCACCTGCACCATCCGGGTGACCAGGCCGTTGGCGGAAATATTGGAAACGCCGCCCTGACGCTCGATATAGGGGACCATGGTGTCGTTGACGAAATCGGCCAGCTCATAGGAATCGCTGCCCTCGCGGCTGACGGCCACGGTCATAAAAGCATTCATGTTCAGGGTATATTCAATGATGGAGGGGGTCATACAGGTGCTTGGCAGGCTGGCGGTGGTCTGATCCACCTTGTTGGACACCTTGACCACGGCACTGTTCATGTCCGTATCATCCTCAAACTCCATCAGCAGCAGACTGTAGTTTTCTGCCGAGGTGGCGGTGACGTTTTTCACGCCCGAGATGGTGCCCAGCGCGCTCTCCATCACGTCGGAGACCTCGCTCTCCACACGCTCCGGGCTGGCACCGGGATAGACCGTGACCACCATCAGGTACGGTGTGTTCACGTTTGGCAGCAGGTTGGTCTGCATATTCTGCACGGACACAAGGCCCAGCATGATGACCATGATGACTGCGACCAGAACGGTGAACGGTTTTTTGACGCTGAATTTTTCCATTTCTTCCTACCGTTTCTGTGTTTTCCCACGCATTGCGCGGCTGCTCTTTTTTCTCAGAGCGGATCAAAGGCGATACCCCTATTATACACCCGGTTCCGGGGCTTGCAAGGCTTGCCCGGAGATTCTTTAGCAAATCTTGAAAATCTTTTGTGAAATCCGGATGATACCTCAGTTTTTTGACGTTTTGGAGATCAAATTTCAGACGGAGTTCAAGTGGGATACGAATGAGCGGGGCGGAATGTTGCAGAGGATGAAATTTTTTTATCGGCTCCCCCTTTGGGGGCAACGACGACGACCGCCGCCAGTGGCGGATTGAGGGAGGAGTTGTTGGGGCAGTGGCCAGCAAGGTGCGAGTGCAATTGCACGAAGCAGCTGCTGGGAGCCACAACCTGGGCTGTCGAGCAAAGCGAGACTGAGAGGGTGAGCCCGCTTTCAGGAAATCGGATCTGTCATCTGACTTTCAAGCGTGGGTTCGACCACCGCATCCTCTTCCGGCGTGGGCTGGAAATACTTCTCGTACAGCTCCATGCCGATGCGGTAGCCCTGCCACACGATGACCGCCGTGCCTGCACCGGCCACGCCGATGATGGCGGCAGTGCCCAGAATGCTGGGCTCGCTCTCGATGGTGGCATCCCGGTACTGGGCTTCCACGGTCACGGTGCTGCCCTTGGCCACGGTGCCTGCCGGGATGGTAAAGCTTTCCTCGTTGTAGGCGACCGCCGGGTTGCCCAGCAGGCTGGCTTCATCCATGGCCCACAGGTCGAACACCATGCCCTCGGGCACGGCGCTCTGGTTCAGCGTCACCTTGACCTCGGCATCCACCGGCACGCTGGCGCTGGTCATGGCTTCGCTGCCATTGTAAGTAAACGTGCCGCCCTTCACCGTCAGGGTGTAGGTGGGGGCTTCGGGTTCGGGCTTCGGTTCGGGCTTCGGTTCGGGAATCTTCTCCCAGTTGGCGTAAAGGGTGAACCGGCCGGTGGGAGCGCCAGTGAAATCATAAGGTTTGCCATCTTTGGTGAGCCAGCCCTTGAACTCGTAGCCGGAAACGGTGGGAATTGTGGTGGGAGCTGTCAATGTTTCGCCCGTTTTGACGGATACTGTTATCATCCGCTTTGCTTCAGGCACTTTGTCGCCATAGTCGAAGGTGACGAGAGTGGGGACATAGTCAGAAAGAGCAGAAATAACGCTTTCACTTGTGCCAGAGTAGCGGATGTCATTCAGGCTAGTACAACCATCGAAAACATTCGATCCAATTGAAGTTACGCTGCCGGGAATCGTGATACTGGTGAGCTTAGTGCAGTTAGAAAAAGCACCCAATTGGATAGAAGTTACGCCGTCGGGGATTACAATACTGCTCAATTCAGAACAACCAGAAAAAGTATAAGGCCTGATAGAAGTTATGTTATTTGTTGAAAGTGTTATGCTGCTTAAATTGGTGCAAGAATCAAAGGCATTCACACCGATATATGTGACACTTTGTGGAACTGTAATGTCAGTAAGCCTGGAGCAATCAGAAAAAGCCTGTTCGCCAATAGATACTACGCTATCTGCAATATCAACATGAATTAGCTTGCTAAACCGAGTAAAAGCAAGATTACCAATTGAAGTTACACCGGGAGAAACGACAACAGAGGTGATTTGCTTCCGGAAACTGCACCATGGTTGATTACTGCTCATTAGATAATCTTCCATTGCACCACTGCCGCGAATCGTCAACGTATAAGTACTCGGGTCATCCGTGTTTTCGGTCAGCTGCCAAGTGACACCAGACCCATCTCCAGCTGCGCCGCCGGTCAGCTTGGCACCGGGTTCAACCACCAACTGGACATCCGGGTTCAGGGGGCGCAGTGCGTTTTCCTCACCGGAGAAATCATAACTGCCGTTTGTCAGCGTCAGCGTGTTATTGCTCGCATCAAAATTCCAGCCGTTGCCGCTGTAATCCTTGGTGCCGCCTTCGGTGCCAACGGGGTAGCCGTCTTTATCAATCACCAGTCGTGTCAGCTTGCTCAGGGTAACGGTGGCCGCATTGGCGTGTGGTGCGGTAAAAGTGACATGAAATTCACCGGCATCATTGAAGTTTTCTATATTCCCAGCCCATTCGGTCAGAAGCATTTGCTGAGTATTGTCGATTGTAACATCAATAGAAAATGGTGGAACAGAATAGGGATTATGATACCGGACGGTGATACTAGTAGGATGAGAATAATTGGGGATAATATAACAGGAACTACTACTTAAATAACTGATGCTTGCATTAGTATTAGCATCTGGAGATTCCACATTCAAAGTATAGCCGTCAGCGACATTGACACCCTCTGGCTTTTTACGAAAAATGCCGCCCTTTATGTTGCCGTTGTTGGTAACGGTAGAAAGAAACGTGCCATTTTCAATCTTGCCGTCAGATTCATTGGAAACGGAAGAAGAAAAAATGCCGCCAGCAATAGTACCATGATTTATAACGGGCATGTCGTAACCGCCACTCGTTATAGTGCCATAATTGGTAATACTGGAACCAGGATTTACGTTGTCCCAAAAATTACCATTTTTGATCGTTGCGTTTTGCCCTATGATGGCAGAACATAAAATACTGTTTTGATCCTGACGGATGCTTCCGGAAACTATCAAATCATAGGTAGTAGGATTTTCGGGGGCTAAGGTCAAAACTTTATCTGTTCCATCATAACTCCAGCCGTCACCGGTATAAATTGTATGCCCCTTGGAATCAGTTTTAGAAGGCATGTCATCGGTAACTACTGGATAACCTTGCCAAAATTGCAAAGGCTTCAAGTTGGAGCCGCTTTCTTCCGCCCACGCTGTGATTGCCGACACAGGCAGGAGCGTTACCGCCATGCACAGCGCCACCAGAAGGCTGATAAGTCGTTTCTTCATAGGAGGTCCCTCACTTTCTTTGGGCCGGAAGTGGAGCTCCGGCAAAAATGGATGCTCTTACTTCCTTAAATACACGCCGCGCGGAATCCTTTCACCCTTTTTCAAAAAAATTGAAAAAAAAACGAACTGCAAAACAGTCCGTTTTCGGGTCATCTTTCGTAATGTGTCCAAAGGCTTAAAATCTTGATGGCTGCCATTCCACAGCCGATTCGTCAACACAATCTTCCAGTGGTTCGGCCTTGGCCGCCATGAGCTTTTCCCGCATTCCCGGCACGGAGACGAGATAAAGCGTTTCCGCAATGCCGCTGTAATCTTCCTCGGGAAGCAGGACAGCGTTGCCATCCTTGGTGGTCGTCATCGTGCATCACCTCTTAATATACATGATAACGTACCTACTGCTAGAGGTCAAGCCTTTTCCACTGAACTAGGGGCTTGTGGAGCGAAAAAGACGGCAGTTTGACAGTGGTGGATATCCCTTGACAAATCGTTTAAAATTGACTATACTACAAATAGAAAAGGTGCTGACGAGCAATGTTTGGTCAGCTTCCCGTTTCTAGTGGATCAAAAAAGATTGACCGTTTGAGTTGGGGAACTGTGGCGGTCAATCTTCTTTGTTTTTATCGCTCTTCTCGTGAGAAATCTTCCAGCCAGCATCAAATGCGGCTTTCGCAACGGTGACAAGCAGAGCCAGCAAACTGATCACTACCGTCAACAGAGCACAAACTTCTGTCAGAGACATTCGACATCCCTCCCTTCGCCTGAAAGGCTCCGGGAAAGGGTACAAAATCAAAAAAGTTCCGTTTCCCGGAGCAACATTGCCGCTTGCGCGGCGTTGTAAGCACACCAGGAGCGAGAAGCATGACCACCTGCATTGCAGACAGCACCTTTTTTCCTGCTGTTACCAGCATTAAAAACAGTATATCATAGGATTTGACAATTTTCAATTGAAATCGAGCGCTCCCGGATACTTCTGATGAAGTATGCGGGGGCGTTTTTTCGTGGAACTGGGGGCTTGTGGAGCGGGGGCAATCGTTCTATAATACAAGCTGTGAAATGAATCACAAAAGGGGTGGAACGTATGGACAAAAAACTGAACGAGGCCGTGGCGGCGCTGCGGCCCCAGATGGTGGCGGCGCTCCAGCGGCTGGTACGCAGGCGCAGTGTGGAGGCTGACCCGCTGCCGGGCAAGCCCTTTGGCGAGGAGGTGGATGCCTGCTTTGCCGAGGCGCTGACCCTCTGCCATGAGCTGGGCTTTGAGACCACCGACATGGATCGGTACATCGGCTGGTGCGAGATCGGCACCGGGGACAAGATGGTGGCGGTGCTGGGGCATCTGGACGTGGTGCCCGAGGGCGAGGGCTGGCATCACCCGCCCTACGCCGCCGAGATCGAGGGCGGCAGGCTGTATGGCCGGGGTTCCATTGATGACAAAGGCCCGGTGGTGGCCAGCCTGTTCGCGCTGAAGGCCATCCGGGATCTGGGCATTCCGCTCAACCGCCGTGTCCGGCTGCTGTTCGGCCTGAACGAGGAGACCAACGACCGGGATGTGCTGTACTACAAGGCCCACGGCGGGGAGATCCCGGTGCTGGGCTTCACCCCGGACGGCGAGTATCCGCTCATCAACGGCGAAAAGGGCATCCTGAACGAGAGCTATGCTGTGCAGCTGCACCAGACCGGGGCCTGGCAGCTGAGCAGGGTGCAGGGCGGCGTGGCCGGCAATGTGGTGCCGGACTACGCCTGCGCTGTGCTGACCGCCCCGGCGGGGGCCGCCCTGCCGGATGCGGAGCACATCACCGTGACAGCCATCCCCGGCGGCTATCAGGTGGAAGCGGTGGGCGTTTCGGCCCATGGCAGCCACCCGGAGCAGGGCGAAAACGCCATCGGGCGGCTGGTGTGCTACCTCGACCGGCTGCCGCTGGAGGGGGATGCCAAGCAGGCCGTGCACTTTCTGGCCGAGAAGCTGGGAACCGATCCCTACGGCGAGCGCCTGCTGGGCCATCGGCTGGAGGATGCGCTCTCCGGCCCCATGAGCTGCAACTGGGGGCTGATCGAGGGCGACGCGCAGCATCTGTGGGTCAAGCTGAACTACCGCTATCCTGTGACCATGGAACGGGCAGACTGCCAGCCCGCTGTGCAGGCCGCCTTTGAGGCCGCAGGCTGGGCGCTGGATGGGCAGGTGCACAAGGAAAAGCTCTACTACCCTGCCGAGACCCCGCTGGTCAGCGCCCTGCTGGAGGTTTACCGGGATGCCACCGGCGACAATGCCCCGCCCAAGTGCATCGGCGGCGGCACCTACGCCAAGATGCTGCCCAATGTGGTGGCCTTTGGCCCCCTGTTTGCGGGTGACCCGGTCACAGAGCATCAGCCCGATGAATGCATCGATCTGGAACGTCTGGTGCAGAACGCCCAGATCATTGCAAACACCATTGTCAAGCTGGCAAACCTGCCGCTGGAATAAGAAGGAGGACGGGACTATGAAGATCACACAGGTGCGGCTGGGCCGCATTTCCACCCCGCTGCGGGTGCCGTTCAAAACGGCACTGCGCACTGTGAACAGCGTTGAGGATGTTATCGTGGAGCTCCACACCGATACCGGTGCGGTGGGCTACGGCGAAGCACCCCCGACCGGTGTTATCACCGGCGACACCACCGGGGCCATCCTCGGTGCCATTCAGGATCATATCGCCCCTGCCCTGCTGGGCCGCGACCTCGATGAATTTGAGGATCTGACCGCCGCTGTGCAGAAGGCGCTTGTCCACAACACCAGCGCCAAGGCCGCTGTGGACATGGCCCTGTGGGATCTGCTGGGCCAGAAGTACAGCGCCCCTGTTTACCGGATGCTGGGCGGTGCCCGCAAAAACATCGTGACTGATATCACCATCAGTGTCAACCCGCCGGAGGAGATGGCCCGGGATGCCCGCACCGCCGTCCAGCGCGGCTACGACTGCCTGAAGGTCAAGGTTGGCATTGACCCTGAGCTGGATGTGGCCCGCCTTGCCGCGGTGCGGCAGGCCGTGGGCCGGGACATCAAGCTCCGCATCGATGCCAATCAGGCCTGGAACGCCAAGCAGGCGGTCCGCATCCTGAACCAGATGCAGGAGAAGGGGCTGGATATCGAGTTCGTGGAGCAGCCCGTGCCCGCCGCAGACCTTGAGGGGATGCAGTATGTCACCCGCCATGCCGATGTGCCCGTGCTGGCCGACGAGAGCGTGTTCAGCCCGGCAGATGCCCTGCGGATCATGCAGACCGGCGCGGCCGACCTGGTGAACATCAAGCTGATGAAGTGCGGCGGCATCACCAATGCCCTGCGCATTGCCGCCGCCGCTGAGGTGTACGGCGTGGAGTGCATGATCGGCTGTATGCTGGAAGCAAAGATCTCGGTCAACGCCGCTGTGGAGCTGGCCTGCGCCAAGAAGATCATCACCAAGATCGACCTTGACGGCCCGGTGCTCTGCAGCGAGGACCACATCCTCGGCGGTGCCGTGTTCGACGAAAAGAACATCACCGTCTCCGACGCGCCTGGTATGGGCATTCAGGGCTTTGTGCCCGGCAAGGTGTCCTATCTCGACTAAAACAGGAACAGACCGCATCCCGAAACACACGGGGTGCGGTCTCTTTTTGTGAATCTGTATTTCATATACGGACAGTGAAAAAAGCTCGTGTCTGTATATGTTGAAATGAAAAACAAAAAAGCGGGTAAAATCTTTGACTTTTCGGCCTGCAAGGCGTATAATCGTACTTGTTCCGTGTAGAGGAATGGGAAAACTGTGCGCGATGGGCGCACAATCTGGATAGGGGAGTAGAAAAGTTATGAAAACGTTGAAAGCGGTTGCGGCAAGGTACAATGCCACCAGCCTGATCCTGCGCATCGTCATCGGCCTTGCGGTCGGTGCGGTGCTGGCACTGGCGGTGCCCGGTGCGGGCTGGGTGGAAGAGTTCGGCAGCCTGTTCGTGGGTGCCCTGAAGGGCATTGCCCCGGTGCTGGTGTTCGTTATCGTGGCCAGTGCGCTGGCGCAGGGTACGTCCAGGCTGGACCGGCGCTTTGGCACGGTCATCTGGCTGTACATGCTCACCACCTTCCTGGCCGCCGCCATTGCGGCGGCGACCAGCTTCCTGTTCCCTCAGACCATCGTTCTGGCCGAGGCGGCAGAATCCGGGGTGGTGCCCCAGGGTCTGGGCGAGGTGATGAACACCCTGCTCACCAACTTTGTGGCAAACCCCGTCAGTGCCCTGCTGAACGGCAATTACATCGGCATCCTGTTCTGGGCCTGCCTGTTCGGTCTGGCCATGAAGAAGTACGGCGCGGACAGCACCAAGCTGTTCCTGGCGAACACAGCGGATGCAGTCTCCCAGATCGTCCGCTGGATCATCAATCTGGCACCCTTCGGCATCATGGGCCTTGTGTACACCAACGTGTCCAGCAACGGCCTGTCCATCTTTACCCAGTACGGCAGGCTGCTGCTCCTGCTGGTGGGCACCATGCTCTTTATGGCACTGGTCGTCTCGCCCTTTATCATCTTTGTGTATCTGCACTGCAACCCGTATCCGTTGGTGTTCCGCTGCCTGCGTGAATCCGGCCTGACCGCCTTCTTCACCCGCAGCTCTGCCGCCAACATCCCGGTCAATATGGATCTGTGCGAAAAGCTGGGGCTGGATAAGGATATGTATTCCGTCTCCATCCCCCTGGGCGCTACCATCAATATGGATGGTGCCGCCATCACCATTACCATTATGACGCTGGCTGCGGCCAATACGCTGGGCATTCAGGTGTCCCTGCCCGCCGCCATCCTTCTTTCGGTGATGAGCGCTCTGGGTGCCTGCGGCGCTTCCGGCGTGGCTGGCGGCTCCCTGCTGCTGATCCCCATGGCCTGCTCCCTGTTCGGCATCTCCAATGATATCGCCATGCAGGTGGTCGGTGTCGGCTTTATCATCGGCGTGGTGCAGGATTCCGTGGAAACTGCCCTGAACTCCGCCGGTGACGTGGAATTTGCCGCCACTGCGGAATATCACCAGTGGCGCAAGGAGGGCAAGCCCCTGCCGGCGTTCCTGTGCAAGTGATGCAAAACTGAAATGGCTTTTCAAAGGCTGCTGTGCTGCTGGCACGGCGGCCTTTTTGTTTGGAACTTTTTTCTGGGCATTTTGCACAGGAAAGCCCTCGTCCTGTTGGAAGTTGACGGATTCTGACGGATTTTGCACGACAAGAACTCTTTTTGTAGAAGAAATTCTGGGCAAAACGGAGAGAAAATCTGAAAAAGTTTTCCAAACAAGGTTTCAATCGTCCATGTATACAAGAACTTTATTTTTCATAAAAAACGTTTTGTGCTAGTTGCGCAAAGAACGAAAGAACGTTAAAAATGTATCACTAAATTCATAGTTTGTTCATAGAATTTATAAAACGATTTCATAATTGAGTGGCATAATATGGCCATCCTCAGAGAGGGGAACAAAAGAACGAAGGGTTCTGAACGGTTCCGCTTTGAGGATGCAGGGAGATAGAGGCCCTGCCAAAAAACACAATGACATTTACCGATATACGGAGGATATTTATTATGATGAACAAGAACACTGCTATTCTGGACAACACTATGATGGACGCTTACCTGACTGTCACCGAGGGCGTGTCCGATAACTGCGGCATTGGCCTGGCTTTTGCAAGCCTGCTCGAGAGCGCAAAGAAGAACTTTGTCAACCAGAGCAACCGCCGCGCTGTCAATGCAAGCTTTGCCGGCTGATCTTCTCCAATTTGCCGGTTGAAGATTCTCCTTCTTTTTTTGTTACAGCTGCTGCCACACTGTAATATGAACTGAAAAGCCCGGAACCACCTGCCGCCATAGCAGGTACGGTTCCGGGCTTTTTTGCTGTGTGGGTTCGGTCAGCGCAGGGGTTTTAAGCCGTCAGCTTTGCTTTCTGCAGTGCAGCCACGATCAGCGGAATGAGGATGAGCTGCGCCACGATGCCGGGCACGGCAGTGAGCACCGCACCGGACAGGAACGCGCTGAACGGGAAGCTGGAGCCGGACAGACCGGCCAGCACAAAGCGCACCGCACCCCAGACAAGGCGGCCTGCCACCATTGAGGTGACAAGGGTGGCATAGATCATGGGCAGGGTGTGCTGCACCTTGCGGTACATGAAACCGGCCACAGCGCCGTATGTGGCCAGCTCAAAGGCCATGGCGATGGCAATGGGGTACATCGGGGGAATCCCGAACAGTACCGAGCGGAGCAGCGGGGCGGCAAAGCCCAGCGCCAGGCCCCAGGGGCCGCCCAGCACAAAGCCAGCCAGCAGCACCGGGAAGTGCATGGGGCAGAGCATGTTGCCGATCTGAGGCACATGGCCGGTGATCATGGGCAGCACAAAGGCCAGTGCCAGAAACAGTGCGGCCAGCACCAGATCATGGGTCGCGGAACGGGTCTTGGTATTCATCAATGATTCCTCCTGAAAATGCACAGACAAAAAGGGCCTGCCGCCAGCACACGCGCCAGCGGCAGACCCCTTCATGGTGTCTGTTCCAAAATAATGTTTGCGGGGAGAAACACGGGCTTCGGCCCGCAAAGCCCCGGCTTCAGCCGGGAATTGTGCAAAAAGTATAGCAGATGCAAAGCCGCCTTGTCAAGCTCAGCGGATGAGGATGGTTACGGGGCGGTGTTTGCGGATTTTTGAAATTTGTAGATGTAATAAAAGGAATCTTCACCGGGGCCTTCTGCAAATGTACTGTTGCAGACATTGGTGTGAGAATAACCATTGTCGGAGGCTGCATTCAATTCGGCATCAGAAAGCAAGCCGGCCAAAAGCAGCAAAAATGTTTTGCGGGGGCAAAATGGACCTGCATTTTCAACAAAAACGGGAACATTTACAAGCGATTTTGCCAAGGGATGTACATTTTGACGAAAGAACCTTGACGTTTTTGCATAGAATAGATAATATAGACTTGAGAAATAGCGCATCGGGGCGTACGGCCCGGGTGCGTACCATATCCGATGCAAACGCTGAGGTTCATACGGGAGGACCAAAGATGACAAATGCAGAAAAGCTTACCCTGGCAAAACACGCCTGCCACATCCGCATGGGCGTGATCGAGGGCACTCACAGCGCCAAGTGCGGCCATCCGGGCGGCAGCCTGGATATCGCCGAGGTGCTGGCGTACCTCTATTTCGTAGAGATGAAGGTGGATCCGAAGGATCCCAAGAACCCTGACCGCGACCGTCTGGTGCTCTCCAAGGGCCATGCGGCCCCGGCGCTGTACGCCGCGCTGGCTGAGCGTGGGTTCTTCCCGGTGGAGGACCTCAAGACCCTGCGCAAGATCGGCAGCTACCTGCAGGGCCACCCCAACATGAACAGTGTGCCGGGCGTGGATATGTCCACCGGCAGTCTGGGTCAGGGCGTGAGCGCCGCCTGCGGCATGGCACTGGGTGCCAAGCACGCCGGTAAGCCCATCAATGTTTACACCATCCTGGGTGACGGCGAGGTGGAAGAGGGCGAGTGCTGGGAGGCCTTTATGTTTGCTTCTCACTACGGCCTGTCCAACCTCTGCGTTATGCTGGACCGCAACCATCTGCAGATCGACGGCACCACCGAGACCGTGATGAACAGCGCCCCGCTGGAGGAGAAGCTGAAGGCCTTCAACTTCAATGTGCTGACCATCAACGGCCACGATCTTGATGCCATTGAGAGCGCCATCGCCGCTTTCCGCGCTGAGAACGAAAAGCCCACCTGCATCATTCTGGATACCCTCAAGGGCAAGGGCGTTTCCTTTATGGAGAACTCCGTTGACTGGCACGGCAAGGGCCCCAACGATGAGGAATACGCACAGGCCATGCAGGAGCTGAATGCAGCTTACGCCGCGCTGGAAGAGGAGGACAAGTAAGATGGCAGAAGTGAAGAAGATCGCTACCCGTGACAGCTACGGCAACACCCTGAAAGAGCTGGCCGCCGAGGGCCACGACGACTTGGTGGTGCTGGACGCTGACCTGGCTGCCGCCACCAAGACCGGCATGTTCCGCAA
>ERZ825159.2580-NODE-2580-length-14404-cov-3.303227_pt1 | contig 14404 bp, 9 predicted proteins | sample MGYA00519932_ERZ825159 | MGnify/ENA primary metagenome ERZ825159 (study PRJEB31778, sample SAMEA3449191) | human gut metagenome | biome: human gut; feature: human-associated habitat; material: faeces | place: United Kingdom | collected 2010/2012 ...
CCCTATCGCAAAAACCGCCGTCAATCGCTTCGTTAAACACCTTATATCTTAACGCGCGCGCCCCCTCTTCCGCCGACAAACCGTTTGCCGCGGAATATCCGGGGCAATCTACTTTGCGGAAAAAAAGCGGAATACCCTTCTTCTCGCAAAGATTCTTCACAAACAAACTGTCCCTCCCGGAAGTTTCGCCGCGTATTCCGCGGTCGACGTTGATTACTTTGACGGTTATTCCGAATTCTTCGCACTTCGAAAGCAGCAAATCGAAAAGACAGACGGAATCTTTCCCGCCCGACAATGCGACCGCAATCGTTTCTCCTTTTATAAATAAATCGGAATTCAACATCGATTAACACGCTCCTCTGCCACGTTTTTTTGTAATACAGGCTGAATTTTAAAACGTTCAGCCGTAATCGACCGTCATATTAACATTATAACAATAATGCGTTTTTTAAACAAGAAAACAAGCAAAAAAGAAAAAAATATTTTTTAAAAAAATCCCTTTAAAACCCTTGACAAATGTTTTTTTATATAGTATTATTAACAAGCAATTTGACGGCGCGGAGTAGAGCAGCTTGGTAGCTCGTCGGGCTCATAACCCGGAGGTCATAGGTTCGAATCCTGTCTCCGCAACCACTGTAGTAAGCAAGCGACATGTTTGCTTGCTTACGAATTTTTATGGCGGCGTAGCTTAGTTGGTTATAGCGGCCGGTTCATACCCGGCAGGTCGTTGGTTCGAATCTGACCGCCGCTACCAGATGATAACAACTGCTCTTTTTTTTAAAGCGCATTGCGATATACAACTGAATAAGGCCCCTTGGTCAAGCGGTTAAGACATCGCCCTTTCACGGCGGTAACATGGGTTCGAATCCCGTAGGGGTCACCAAACAAGTTAAAGGCGAACCCGTTTCCATTAGGAGACGGATTCGCCTTTATCATACACTTTAAAAAGACTTATTAAACGAAAAGCGGCGTGCGAGAATTTACCTCACACGCCGTTTTTGTTTTGTTACCACCGTTTTTCAAATACGGCGATTTTGTCGCCTATGTATTAGCGACATCCTTTTGTTCGTCAAAAGAATTATTCATTAGTAATTTTTTATTATTAAGTTGTAATTTTTGCCTTTCGGCTTGCCATATTTTAAACGCTTTTATATTCTCTTCCTTTTCATAAAATTTGCGGATCGCGTTTAACAATGTTCGCGAAACATTATTAAAGTCGCTTTCCGTCATACCCGTAGTGTTCTTTCGCTTTCTCGTGCTTTTCCCCTCCGATAGAATTATTCGTTAAATTTCATATTCAGTTTTCTTTTCATTTTTGTGGCTCCTTTTCTAAAATTTTTCTCAGCCTCGCATGAATGCGATTTAAAAACAGGTCGGTCTTACTTTTTTTATTTACTTCCATCTCGGTATCATACCTTCTCTTAAAATGCCGACGCTTACGTTTCCGTTCGGCAAGATTCACTTACTTGCCTTTAAATTTGTTGCTTGAATTTACACGGGAATGCTTTTGTTCCCGCTCTTGTGCTTGACGACGACTTGCCGCCTGTTTTGCCGCGGCGAGTTCTTCGGGCGCGTATTCAAGCAACGTTTTTAATAACATTACCGCGCCTTCGTTTGTCGTTGCCGATTTTTCTTGCTTTTTAAGTTCCGCGTATAAATCGCCGTTATCTTTTGCGAGAATATCGTTTTTGCGTTGTAATTCTCCGTTTTTCGTGCGTAACGCGATAATTTCCGTTTCCTTTTTCTTTCCGGAAAACGGTATTTTCTCAGACTTTGCCGATTCGTAACTTTCAAGCAATTCCTTTGCCGGTTTTGCGGCGACTTGCGCTTCTTCCGCTTCGCGAATCTTCGATTCTGCGGCTTCGGTCATCTTTTTCGTCTTGTAAGCAACCGTATCCAAATGTTTTGCCGTACTTCCTTCTTTTCCGCGCTCCAAACCGTATTTATTTCCGACGGCTTCGTAAAAATCCGTCTGCAAATCGCGTAATGCGGTTCGGTCGAAAAGTTTTTTCGCGCATAATCTGCCGCCCGTTACGGGCATAAGATTGAAATGTAAATGCGGCGTGCTTTCATCTAAATGGACGACTGCCGATACAACGTTTTCTTTGCCGTACCGTTCGGAGAAAAAATCCGTGCAATCGTCAAAGAAGTGTTTTTGCGTTTCGGGTGTGATACCGTCAAAAAACTCTTTATCCGTACCTAAAATGAAAGAAGTTATAAGCACCGCGTCGTCTTTAATTTTACGTTTCGGGGCGAGTTCTTTAATTCGCTCGTCGATGAACGAAAGATACTTTTTTTCATAAGGCAAAGTATGATAATTCAGGTGCGTTCTCGATTTATCGATTTGCGGGTTCCTCGTGGACTTATAATTCTCGTCGCGTTCGTTTTCCCGTTCAATTCCGACAACGTCGGCATGTTTATATTTCTCCATGTGGCATACTAAATACGACGTAATTCATCACCTCCGTGGACTCTGTTTTCGATACCTTTTCTAAAAAGGTATAACTCACTTCGTCGCCGCAAACTTTGCTTTTCGTCAACCGCTTTTGCCGTTGACGGTATTCGCCGTTGCGGCTCCTCTTCCCGCAAAAATACTTCGTCTTTTTGCGGGAGCCCTTGTCTTTTTGGATAGTTCGCATGCCTACCGAAAAACGGTAGGTATAACTCACTATACCAAACCGCTTCGCGTTTGGTGCCGTTCGCCCTTGCAGGGGGCAAGTATCCGCAGATACATCGACGGCATTGCCGCAACAAAGCGGACGAAAATTTCTGCTTTCTAATAAGTTTTCTATAATGATTTTCTCCTTGTAAATTTATTTTTTTGTTCGTGATTTTTTATCGCTCACGGCGGGCGATACCGATGATAATTTTGCATATGTTCCTCCTGTTTTTTTAGCGTGAAAAAGGTCGCTGATTTTTCTTTATCACCGACCTGAAATGCTCCGCAATATAACTTGCGGAAAGATATTTAATTGTTTGTTTTTGTTACATATATTTGCCTCCCGATTTGTTTTAAGATTAAAAAAATCCGTGCGATTTCGGTTGCCTTTTCAGGCTCGTTCTTCGCACGGATTTTAATCCGAATTATTAAATTTTTAGGCGATTTTATCTAAAAAATCGTACAACAATAAAACCCACGCTAAAACCTTTAATTTTTTCGGTTTCAACGCCCGTCGCAGCAGTTGCTATATTTTTAGCAACCCTATGGCAAACGACGGTAATTCTTCTCTCGGACAAGCGCAAGCAAAACGCCTATCCGCGTTCGTTCCTACGGCATAGGGAACGAACATTCGGGCAACATCTTCACGCCCGATAACGCCTTTTCTTGCGGCGCATGGCTTGGCCACATACCAAACCTACTTTATTATATCATACGAACATTTGTTCGTCAAGTGGTTTTGCCAAAATTTTTTCAAGAGCAAACAGAAAGGCTTAATGTATTTCATCAAGTCTTTCTGAAAGGTAATTTTATACCAATAAAAACTATTTTACTTCCAAAAACTTCATTAAAAACGCGTCGGGGAAAACGAATTGTTTTTCGCCCGCGTCGAATTTAACGCGCAAATACTTTTTTGCACTGTCAATCCAAACGACAACGCCGTCGCCGAATTTTTTGTGCGTAACGGTTATGCCTACTTGTACTTTTTGAAGCATTTCTTCAATTGCCTTTTCGGCGGCGAGTTTTTCTTCGTTTTGCTTTTGCGCGGCGTTAATAACATTATCCGTAACCGCGGCGGCGATTTCGTTTTCTGCGGTATTTCCCGATTTTTCGGCGCGGTACTTTTCGGGAATTAAAATCTCTTCGAAGTCTGTCATCGTGGCTTGTTGCTTGCCGTATAATTCTTCGTATTCTTCACGACGAAGTACCGTATCCCAACCGCCGACGGATTCGCCTGCGTGCTTATCGATACCCGTATAGGAAAGCGACGAATTTTCGTATTTACGGAATCCGAAAATGCCTTGATTCATCTTTTCGGAATCGAAAAGCCCTATCGAACACAAAATATCAAAGTCTTTTACCGATAGCCCCGTAACCTTTTTGAAAAGTTCGGGTTCTATCTGCGTTATTACGTCTTTTATCGTCTGTTCGCGGTAGTCGGTTAAATACATAAACGCGGGGATACGCGCGGCGAGTTTCAATAAATTTTCCTGCACCTGTTTTCGGAGCGATTTTGCCTTTTTTTCGTCCTCGGTAAGTTCCTTTTTCTCTTGCGGCGTTAAACTGTCGCCCTTTTCTTTTTTGAGTTTTTTAACTTTTTCGGAGCGGTTTATAATCGTCTGAATTTCGGCGTTAAGTGCGCGGAAGCCCTCAATATTATTAAGCGCGTCCATTGCTTCCGGGTTATTCTGTAACCGTTTAAGCGTGTCGTTATCGACGTGTACCAAAAGAGCGGTTTGCCAACGCTTTGCAAGCAAGGTTGCCGACGTGCCTGCATAAGTAATATCCAAAATATCCTGTGCGTCGATACGATTCATTGATGAGCCGTCAAACGCAAGCACAGGCAAGAAAGAAATGAAATCTTTCACTTTTTGTTCAGGGCTTACGTCGTCCACCTTTAAGCGGCATGAGTAGTCGGAAATCTGATGAAGGGCACGTTCCAAAGCAAAGTCGAAAACGTAACACTCTTTTTTAATAACATCTTTATCGCCGTTGTCGTTCACAATCTCCCAAGGCGATTGAACGCGGAACGCCGTTTGAAAATAAGTTTCGGGCGAATTAAGGTTGCGCAGCATAAACACGCCCGCCCAAGGTCTGACCGTAACGCCCGTGGTAAGTTTTCCGCAAGACAGTGTTATAGTTTTCGTTACGAGCGGATCGCCCATCGCGGCTTTTACGGGCGCAAGCGCGTCCAAGCCGATGCCCGCTTTCGTACCCGCGCAAACGATAATTTTGTAATCGTCGAAAAAGTTATTTTGCTTTTGCCGTAGCAAATTATACATGGCATAACAACTCGCAACGTTCGGCAAAAACCATAAAGTGTGCGACAGAACGTTCAAAAGCGTGGTATCCGAAAAGGGCATGGGCGGACGTTCGGCACCGAGTTTCAACCCGTCAACGGGCATGTAACTACCTTGTATCATTTTAAGCCATTTCTGTACGTCGTCTTCGTAAACGAAATGCGCCGTTTCTACTTTGCCTTTTTCGGTAACTTCCGCACGGAAAAATTCGTTAATATCGAATTCGTCGTAACCCTCGTTTATCGCAACGTTGGCGGTTATAGAATCGGGTACTTTATAGGTAAGCATTACCATTTTCGGTAGTGCCGCATAAGGGTTTTCTCCGCGAGAATAATCCCAGTTTTCTTTTGCCGCTTGTTCGTCCGAATATGTCCAGTTGAATACTTGGTCTTCCAAAAATTCGCCCGAATTAAGCGCGCGGAACGGTGTACCGGATAAATACAAATACTGTTCCGACGTGATGGGCAAAAACGTTTCGTTTATGGCGTTGCCGGCTTCTTCTTTCTGATATTTTTCAAGGTCGAAATCGTCTTCTTCTTCGTCGTATTTTTCAAACAAATTTTTTGCGTTTTCACGCCAAGCGCCAAAGTGATATTCATCAAAAACGATAATATCCCAGTTTGTTGTATGGATAAACTCGTTTTTCGCTTTTATACCGCCGGCGTCGTTGGTGCCGAGCAAATCTTGAAATGAACCGAAAACAACGATAGGTTTTGTTTTGTCGCAAGAAGCGTATTGTTCGTCAAGTTTTTTTGCGTCGAACTTTGCCTCTTTGTTGCTCACAAACTGCCAGCCTTTGAAATCAACGTGGTGGGTAAGATCTTCTTGCCAAGCGGATTCAACGGCAGGCTTAAACGTAAGCACAAGGATTTTTTTGAATCCCATCGCCTTGCACAATTCGTATGTTGCAAAAGTCTTGCCGAAACGCATTTTTGCGTTCCACAAAAACTTTGACGGGCGGGTCGGGTCGTCCGCTTTTGCCTGCAAAAAGTACGACTTCGTCATATTGACGGCTTGTTGCTGTTCGCCACGCATAGCAAAATTCCACGTGCGATTGCCTTCAAACCGTGTTTCGGTGCGGATTTCTTCAATTGCCGTCAAGGCGTCAGAAAGAGTGCATTTGAACCATTCGTTTTTATCCGTGCCTTCGTTAAATCTGCTAAATCCTTTGTGCTGTAACAAACGATGCACGTCTTTGTCGGTAAAGCAAGTGCCGTCGGTACGCATTGCCGATTCTTTGAACAAGATTTTGAAATTGATTGCCGCCGTATGCAGTTGTTCTTTGATACGTGTTTCGGTGTCTTTTCTGTCTGTGTAGCCGATTTTGATATATCCGTCGTGGTCTTTTACGTCGGGCAGAATATATCCGTAAATTGTCGGCACAACGTCAGGACGTTTATGTAAAATTTCGGAAAGACTGATATTATTCGCCATAATGTCACTCCATAGGTTTAATCATCGATTCTATAAAATCGATTTCTTCTTGCGACAAGTCGTATTTCTTATACAACTCTGCATCCGTCCACGGCTTTGAAAAATCTTGCATAGGAACGAACTGAAAACTATCTTTAGTAATGTGTATGGAAGTTAATGCTTGAAGCAATAGAAATCTAAAGAATTTTGTTTTTACATATGTTATTAGATTGTTTGCTTTTTCAAAAGAATTAAAAACACCTAAAATGAGATATGTTTCGGTGCATACCTCATATGGATTTAATACCTGCAATGAAGAAACGACTTGATAATTTCCATCGGATGAAGGTTTATTTCCCCCTGACATGGCATACGTAATAACAACTTTATATTTATCAAGTATTTGTTCTTTATCTGTAATTTTTTTAATTGGATAATGTCCTCTTCCTTGACTTGTTAATAGAATTACATCGTTATTTGTTTTCGGCGACTCTATACCACGTTCAAAACTTCGTATTGCGAAATAATTGTATGATTTTACATATTTATTAAACATATCATTGGAAAATATGTTGATTTTCCTAATAATACTAATAGCCGTATTATCGCGCACTAGCACATCGAATTCATTAAGATATCGTGTTGTTGTATTAGCAATGTTATTGCTAATATTCGTAATAGAACATTTCCCGTGATAATCTTTTTCCCATAGGAAATAGCAAACACCTCCAGCGATATTAACACCTGGAAAACAATCGTTTGAATTCTTAAAATCAATTAAACTTGATATTCTATCATCAAAAAGCATTTCTTGCCTAAACTCATTCATTCCTTGCCCTTTGCCATTTGAGTACCATCTTGCGGGAATAATCATTGAGATATATCTAGGGTTTAATTTTTTACATTGCAAGACAAAAAGTTGATAAATGGACTTAGCACTTGCAGCTTGTCCGCCGTCGGATAATTGATAAGGCGGATTGGATATAATTACGTCGAATTTCATATTGAAAATTTTCTCCGGGTTTTCTGTGTGTATAAATTCGTATGCGTGGGTTTCTTTTTCATCGCCACGGTCGTAAGATTTGTTTGCACCACAAAATTTGCACTTGTCGCCTATCCAAGTATGTTTTATGCGGCGAAATCGTATATTGCCTTCGGCTGTGTCGAAATGTGAAATCGAGTATTCGCCGTTTGGATATTTTGAGCAATACAGACTACGACGGGATAACAGACTTGTGAGTTCCGTAATTGCAATGCCGTAAAGTTGCTTGTGGAAGATATGGTCAATACGTTCTTGCAAGTTAGGGATTTTATTTTCCAAGCCAACTAATAATCGTTTTGCAATTTCTCTAAGGAAAACTCCCGTTTTGCAAGCCGGATCTAAAAACGTAGTGTTTGGATTTGAAAACAATTCCTGCGGTAACAAATCGAGCATTTTGTTCACCACGTCGGGCGGGGTAAAAACTTCGTCGTTAGATAAATTCGCAAGACACGACAAAACGTCGGGTGTGTGCAAAGTCTTGTTTTTGTAGATTTTGTCAAAAAAGGATTCAGTCATTTTCTTGCACCTTCCTGTAATGCACGGGCGGATATTCGCATATCGGCTCTGCCATATATTCTTTTGTTGTGGGGTTGATAGACAAATATTTCCGTATATCTTCGGGAACGTCGAGAAGGGATAGTTGCTCGCTTTTGGGCTTGTCGTTGGCTTTGAGCATCACGTCAAGGCGGAAATCACGACGTTTGAGTTTTGTGCCGAGCATAAGACTCCATTCGGGGAAAATAATCGGCGTATCAAGGTCGTTTTGATTTTCATCCACGCACATAAGCGTCAAAGCGTTGCCGCATAAAATATTTTTGGAAAGGATATATTTCACGGCTTCGCGCGTTTCCTGCATAACCGCCTTTTTGCAAACCGATTTATACTCTTTATCCCATAGTTTAAAAAGCCGTTCGCGACATTCTGCAACGTTGTCTTGCATAATATCCACGCCGTAAAGGCTTGTTATTGCAAGCACGGAATATCTCTCGTAATCGTAAGAGTTGGACTTGTACAATTTTTTAACGGTGGCAAGTTTGCGAGTGAGTATTTCGGCTAAAAAGTTGCCGTCGCCGCACGCAGGCTCTAAAAATCGGCTGTCTATTCGGTCGCATTCTTGCGCGACCAAATCGCACATCGCCTTGACTTCACGCTCGGCAGTAAACACTTCGCCGTGCTCGGAAACCCGCTTTTTTGATTTTATTTGTGTTTTTTGCGATTCTATGCCCATTTTACTGTCCCTACTTTGTATTTCCGATAATATTATATCGTAATTACGATAAAAAGTCAATGCGTTTACGTAGTATATATATCGTAAAAACGTAGTAAAATTATTATGTGAGGTGCAAATGAACGTTATTGATAAAATACGCAAACTGCAATGGGAACGTGGCTGGACCGACTATAAACTGGCGCAAGCGGCTGATATTTCGCAATCTTCGCTTGCAACGCTGTATGCCCGCCGCACTCCGCCGAAATTAGAAATGTTGCAACGCATTTGCGAAGCGTTCGGCATTACGCTTGCTCAGTTCTTTTTAGAAGATGAAAAGATAGAAGTTTTAAGCGATAAAGAAAAGCAACTGCTTTCTTCCTTCCGTAAACTTTCACCGGAAAAACAAAAAGCCTTAATTGAATTATTTGCAGACTAAAAACGGCTCCGCTACCCCACGGAACCGTTTTTTTGTTTGAAAAAATATTTTGTTTTAATTTTTGTCCCAAAAGTATTGACATTGTCCCAGGCGTGTGATATACTATTGCTGACATCAAAGGAGACTATCTCATGAAAAAGAAAAATATTATAAACTTAATCAGATACCATGTAGAAGGAAACGATTTGGGATTCAGAACCGAAGCGTATGAAATAGCAAAAGACTTTGATGATAACGGGGATAATCAATTAGCCGAATACATCACGGCTTTGCTTTCAAACGCCAATACTTTTGTCCCACAAATGGAAGAAAACAACTGTGTATTTTTAGAAAAATGGACTCACGACAACGGCGATCCGTTACCTCTTCCTAAAGTCATTCAACAGGACATTATAGGAATTGTAAACGCCGTATCGCATAATGCGGGAGTTAATAAGTTTCTTTTTGAAGGAAAACCGGGAACAGGAAAAACAGAAACGGCAAAGCAGCTTGCCAGAATTTTGGAACGAGATTTATATTATGTAAATTTTTCAAGTTTAATCGATAGCAAACTTGGTCAAACACCTAAAAATATTATCTCTTTATTTAAAGAAATCAATAGTTTCTCTCGTCCGGATAAAATTGTGATTTTGTTTGACGAAATAGATACAATTGCTTTGGACAGAACGAATTCCAACGATTTACGAGAAATGGGCAGAGCAACTTCTACTATTCTGAAAGGCTTTGATAATCTGGACGACCGAATTGTTTTAATTGCAACAACAAATTTATTTGAGTATTTCGATAAGGCAATAACAAGAAGATTTGACGCGATAATCAATTTCGACAGGTATGAAAAATCCGACTTGCTTGAAATTTCTGAAGTGTTATTGAATCTTTATCTTGAAAAATTTAAGTCTGCTGGTAGAAACATTAAATTATTCAGAAAGATAATCGCACTAATGGATCCGCTGATAATGCCGGGATCTTTAAAAAATATAATCAAAACATCGATAGCGTTCAGCAATCCTGGCGAACCGTTTGATTATTTAAGGCGGCTGTATTTCACTATCTGTAATACGTCAACGTTTGATTTGAAAGTTTTACAAGAACAAGGCTTTACATTAAGGGAAATTGAAATTCTCACCGGCGTTTCAAAAAGTCAAGCCGGCAGGGAATTAAAGGGAGAAAATAATGAGTAACAAAATTTTACAATTAAAAGGAAGTTTTAAAACAGATGGAAACCATACAAAGCCGGCAGCGCCTAATATTCCCGAAAAAGGATTGCCGGTTGATGTGGATCATCTGCGTGATTTAAAACAACAACTGGAAGAAATTTTAAAATATTGGCAAGCCGAAACGTTAATCGGCGGCGCGCTGGTAAGTGTTTACTATAATAAAATTGTAGCAAAAAGCAATCGGATGAAAGGTCTTCTTGCGAAAGGAAACATAAAACCAAACGACAGCGTCCGTGGAGCCAAATTTGATGTTTCCGGGAAACAGCATATCTTTACACATTTTGTTTCCTTGGATATTTTAAGCGAATCCATTCGCAGATTAAATGAATGTATAAAAATTCTTGAAAAAGATTTTAACGGTAGCATTTCTCATGCCGATATGAAGCCGTTAAATGCCAAAAATACAAACTATTCATTACCTATTTCGATTTTCAAAGCAGTAATAGTTGATTGTTATTATGTGCAAAAATTTAATATTGACAGAGACGTCGAAAAAACAAATGAAAATACAATTGTTACTCTATATAAAACAAATGTAAAAACCACCGAACTATTAAATAAATTAGGCATAACGTCTATTGATGCCGCTTTACTTGATGAAACAACTGTTCGTCTTACCCCCGATGAACTTGATTTATTAAGAGATAAGGCCCCATACCTTATAGCTATGGAAACTGTTGATATAAGAAAACTAACGTTGACGGATATCAGCAGTGCAGCGGATAAAATTTTAACCATTCCCGATCCGACGACAGAACCAGTGGTCGGCGTAATAGATACACTTTTCGATGACGGTGTTTACTTTAAAAATTGGGTAGAATTTAAGAATATGCTCGATCCAGAGCTTGGCATTGATCCGAGTGATTATAAACACGGCACCTTTGTTACTTCAATAATTGTTGACGGTCCCGCCTTTAATCCGAATCTTGAAGACAACTGCGGAAATTTCCGTGTCAAGCATTTTGGGGTGGCGAAAAACGGCTATTTTAGTTCATTTACGGTATTGAAAGCAATACGACAGATTGTTTCGCAAAACAGAGAAATTAAAGTCTGGAATTTATCTTTAGGCTCTGTTTTGGAAATTAACAATAATTTTATTTCGCCAGAAGGTGCGGAACTTGACAAAATTCAAAGCGAATATGACGTCATTTTTATTGTTGCTGGAACTAATAGACCGGAAGGTCGAAAGTTTGGTATGAAAATCGGCGCGCCTGCCGATTCATTAAATTCCCTTGTTGTCAATTCGGTCGATTTTAATAATCAACCTGCTTCGTATACAAGAGTCGGACCTGTCCTATCCTTTTTCAATAAACCCGACGTAAGTTATTATGGCGGTGACGGGAAACAAAAAATCAGAGTTTGTTCGTCACTAGGTGAATATTTTGTAACTGGAACGTCTTTTGCGGCTCCGTGGATAACAAGAAAAATGGCTTTCCTTATATGCAAATTAGGATTGAGCCGCGAAGTTGCAAAGGCATTAATTATCGATTCCGCCGCAAAATGGAATAGGCAGGATAATGTTTCGTATTCGATGGGATACGGCATTGTTGCCAAAGATATCAGAGACATTGTTGAATCACCCGCAGATGAAATTCGATTTATATTGACAGGCGTCTCTGAAGCCTATGAAACGTATGCTTATAACATTCCTGTTCCTTATTACGATAATAAATACCCCTTCTTTGCACGAGCAACTTTATGTTATTTTCCGATCTGTTCGAGAATCCAAGGTGTTGATTATACAAACACGGAAATGGATATACACTTTGGGCGATTGAAAGAAGACAGCAAAGGTAAAACGCAGATTTTATCTCTTGATAAAAATGCTCAGGGTGATGAAGGAAATATCGCCATCACCGAAGAAAACGCAAGAAGTTTTTATCGTAAATGGGATAATATAAAACATATCGCAGACACCATCAAAAAAGGTTCTCGCCCAAAGAGTAAGTTTAATGCGGATAACTGGGGATTGAGCATAAAAACAAAAGAAAGACTGCAATCAAAACACGGTGCCGCATTACCTTTTGCTGTTGTTGTTACATTAAAAGAGATGCATGGGATAAACAAAATCGGCGATTTTATTAAATTATGCCAAATTCGCAATTGGCTTGTTTCTGAAGTTAATATTGACAATCTTATTGACGTTCAAGTTAAGGCCGAAGAAGATATTAATTTTGATTAAATGATTAATTTAAATTATTGCTTCTAACATAAATTCTTAGAAACAGGTTAAATTTGACGAAAGAAATCCATTGTGTTAAAAATACTTATTGCTTCTATTAATTTGGTATAAATTATAAAAAGAGTGATTTATACAAAGGAAAAATATGTCAAAAATATTGTTAAAAAAACTGCAACTTGAAAATTTTAAGTGCTACCAAAAAGCTACTATAAATTTTAAAGAATTATCGATAATAGTCGGAGAAAATAATGCGGGTAAATCATGTCTTATAGAAGCGTTGCGATTAGTTTCTAAAGCGGCTCAAGGCTCGAAGAAAAGGATTTATTCGGCTGCTCCAAATGATTTTGGTTTACCCGCTTATGTTAGAGGTTTTTTAATCGATACTCAAAAGTTAAGAATTGATTTAGGGATAATTATCTATTTTTACAACCAGGCAAACTATGCGAAAATTACAGCGATCTTTTGCGATAGATCAAAGATTGAGATATATTTGAATGAAAACCATGCTTTTGCGACAATTTACGATATTAATGGAAAGCTAATTACAACCAAACAGCAAGCAGATAAACTTAATCTTGATAAAATTGGAATATTGCCGCAAATTGGTCCCATTAAAGAAAATGAAAAACTTTTATCAAAAGATACTGTATCGGGAGATAAAGACACATATCTTTCATCATTGCATTTTAGGAATGAAATATATCTTTGGAAGAAAGATTTTTACAATGAATTTAAGCAAAATGCACAAGAAACCTGGCCTGGATTAAAAATAGATGCTCTCGAATATACTCAAGGAATTGACGAGTATATTTCCTTATTTGTTCAAGATAATAATTTCCCCGCTGAAATCGGAAAAATGGGAAATGGACTTCAAATGTGGTTACAAATAATTTGGTTTTTAACTAGATCAAAAGATTGCGGGGTGATCATTTTGGATGAGCCAGATGTATATATGCACTCCGACATGCAAAGGCGTATTTTGGAGCTAGTCAAGCAAAAATTTCCACAAGTAATTATAGCAACTCATTCATTAGAAATAATATCTCGTGTTGATCCCGAATGTATTCTTGAAATAAACAAAAAAGATAAAACCATGTGTTATGCAAGCGATGCCTATTCGGCACAAAAAATTATAGATAATATTGGTGGTATTCAAAACCTTTCCCTTATAAATTTAGGTAGACAGCGGAGATGTTTGTTTGTCGAGGGAAATGATTTATATTATTTGAATAAATTCAATGAATTATTATATGGAAAACAACTAAACATTCCCAATTTTTCATTTGGAGGATTTAAGAATATTCCGCAGATTTATGGGGCCGCGAACCTTTTTTATAATGAAACAAAAAATCAAATAAAATGTTTTGCTCTTGCGGATAGAGACTATCGGGATCCTCGTGTTGTGGAAGAAATTCAAAAAGAAGCAGAACAAAACCATATGTTGCTTCATATTTGGGATAAAAAAGAAATCGAAAATTACTTGATAGATACCAAAATTCTATATTCTTTTGTTCCCAAAAAACAATGTTTATCATATGAAGAATTCGTTCAAGAAATAAATGAATTGATTGACCGTAAAAAGGATTCGGTGTTCGATTCTTATGCTACACAATATAGAGTTGATTGCAAGGTTCTATCTGATGAACAGTGGGATCTAAAAACCTGTAATCAAGAAGCAAGAAAGTTTTTAGCCACACATTGGACTACGTTAGATAATAAATTATCAATTGTTGGAGGTAAAGAGTTTTTATCTTGTATGTTTACACATTTTAAAGATAAGTACAATGTTTCATTATCTAAACAAAAAATTATCCAGTCGTTCACACCGGAAACATTACCTATTGAAATTAAAGATTTCTTAACACAATTAAACTAACAAGGAGTTAAACTAAATGAAAGCAGTTATATACGCGAGATATAGTTCGGATAATCAGACGGAAGCGAG
>ERZ825159.2591-NODE-2591-length-14349-cov-9.674759_pt1 | contig 14349 bp, 9 predicted proteins | sample MGYA00519932_ERZ825159 | MGnify/ENA primary metagenome ERZ825159 (study PRJEB31778, sample SAMEA3449191) | human gut metagenome | biome: human gut; feature: human-associated habitat; material: faeces | place: United Kingdom | collected 2010/2012 ...
CCCATTCTTTGCCCATCATTGCAGCCATTGGAACGGGAGCCACCGAAGTTACAAGTAGGGTAAGAACCCGGCGCCTTGCCATATTGCTATGGTAGGTTTCCGAGAACTCCCCTCCGAACCGGACTTACACCTCTCAGCGTATCCGGCTCTCCAGATGTCAGTCTAATTTCCCAGCGTGTAACTTATCGTGACAGTAGACGCAGAGTGCCATTGTCTTGCGCTTACGCCCAATCATGGCGATTTCCCATTGTTTTCTGCCACTTAAATCTTTGAGTTTTCGTACATGGTGTATTTCAAGCGGCACATTTTCTGCGCCGCACCACTCGCATTGGTTCGCTTGCAGCCTTTTAATCAGGCTGTTGCGTCCATAATTCTCAATGGCTCGTGCTACTATATCGGGATTTCCGCTTTCTACTTTGGTATTCCGGCGGAAACCGTCATTGTAGAACAGCACTTTTCCAACCTTGCCGTTTTTCTTCGGATACTCCACAACAAAATCTTTCCCTTGACGGTACTTGCGGATAATTCTGCTGATTCGTGTCCGATATTTTCCAGCAAAGGTTTTGAGCATACTGTATCTCATTACATAGTAGAAGTTATTGAGTACAGACACGTTGTTTGCAAGTCGGTAGTAGTTATACAATCCACGAATTTCTGCGTTGTACTGGTTTAGGATTTCCAAATCGTCCAAGTGCAACAGGCGAGTGCGCCGGACAGGTTCCCAAACCTCTTTGTTTCCATTTTGTTTGTCGTATTTAATCTTGAGGGCATTGTAGGAGAACAGTCGTTTTACCCACTTATCATGGGGAACATAGAGCAAGACTTTTCCATTGTTTACCCGTCTGGTAGTCCCGGTTTTGGTCTTTTTGTTGTATTCGCCTTTGGCGATTGTGACCTCATATCCCAAGAACTTCGCAGAGTCATGTCCATGAGTAATCAATGTCTTTTCCCCAGACATTTCCAGATGAAGTTTCTCCCGGATAAAGCAGCCTACATCTTGTTTAATCTGTTCTGCGTCCCCTTTGCTACCGATAACTCCAATTAAGAAATCATCGGCATATCGGATATAGCAAATCCGTTTATAGCTATCGTCCATCTGGTCACTATACGGCATAGATTTCAGACTACGCCGCAGTTCCCGGATTTCTGCAATTAGACCTTCTTTTTCTTCCTCGCTCATTTTAGAGAGATTTCTTTTAAGCCTTTCTTCTTTCCCCCGGCAGACATCCAGCTTCTTCTTGAACGCAGGATTGATTTTACGGCGGTTTCCGCAGTTGAATTTCTCTGCATACTCTGCCATATAGCTGTCCAGTTCGTTCATGTAGATGTTTGCAAGGATAGGGCTGATGATGGAGCCTTGCGGAGTGCCGGAATAAGTATTGTGATAATTCCAATCCTCCATATGTCCAGCTTTCAAGAACTTCCAGAGCAGACCGATGAAATGTTCGTCTGCAATCCGCTTTCGCAAAATAGCAATCAGCACATGATGGTCTACGTTGTCAAAACAGCCCTTTATATCTCCCTCAACGAACCACTTTGTCCCCGTAAAATATTTCTGTACGTATTTGAGTGCCGTATGACAGCTTCTGTTTATACGGAAACCGTGGGAATAGTCGCTAAAGGTTGGCTCATAAATGCTCTCTAAGATGAGCCGCACCACCTCCTGTATCAGTTTATCGTCGAATGACGGTATCCCCAGAGGACGCATTTTCCCATTGGATTTCGGGATATACGTTCTCCTTGCCGGGTTAGGCTGATAACTGAAATCCCGCATCTTTTCAATGAGGGCGTTTATCCTTGCCATTCCCATTCCGTCAATGGTTTTGCCGTCTGTTCCGGCTGTCATGTTGCCTGGTTTCGCCTGTATCCGCTGATATGCCAGCAGATAGAATTGTGGATTGTACAGGTTGCGGTATAACCGCTCGTACTTGTAACTCTTGTTACACGCCTTGGATTTTAGGCTTTCCAACACATTTTCAGGACTTCTCATAATGCCTCACGCACCTTTCCTTTTTATGAATTGGTTGACATCCTGCCTCCCTTCGCCATGTAGACGGCTTTCCCGCCCTCGGACTACTACGGAGGCTCCGTTGCCATGCCGGATATTCAGCGTCATCTTTCTTGGGTTTTTACCCCTTGAAATTTATCGCCTTGCGGCATTACGCATAGCCGGATAGTTCCGGCGTTCCGGTTTAGGCAATCTCCAGTTAGACACTTTGGGAAAAGCGTATTGTGATGTCGGTAGTGGGTTTTCGTCCTTTTCCGCTTACTGCGGCTGGCTGTCATAAGTATCGTGCGGTCTGTGTTTACCTGTCACATTCCGCTATGACATACGGCGAATACAACCATCCTGCGCCGTCGGGTCGAGTATCCCGCCTCGGACTGCCCTTAAAGCAGTTTAGCCTTGCTCCTCATTCACAATGTTGCGTCTTGCCGCTCAGTCGTGGGTAGATGGTTTTCCCAACTTGCGATTTTTCCGATACGCTATTGTCCCCCTTGTGGTTTCCCTCCGGGGTAAATCGGATGACGCTAAAGTGACGCTTTTCACGTCTTTGATACTTTTCTTTACCGGCTTGCTAAAGCCGGGTTCCCAAAATGCCCGCACACCGCCTTTGGATGATAAGCGGCGCTTCTGGACGCGCTGTACATTTCGATCAACCAGACCATATGCTACACCTGTTTTTCCAGTTGGACGGTCAAGGCTTTCATTTACATTTTGACCCATTCGTTCAAAAAATTCTGGAGTACCTAACGGTGGCAAAATTTCAATATCCAGTGGAGTTCCATAGGAAGCTTCGAATTCCTGAATACTTTTATCCAACAACCTCTTTAAGACAGGAGACTTGCTAGCATTTCCCGCTAACAGCAGGTAAATCTTCTGAACATCTTTTGACCTACTGTCTGCAAGTGCACTTTTTAAAGCATTGAAGTAAGTGTTAATTCCACGCTGAATTCTATTTTCTAAAACTTCAATCAGATCAATAAAAACATCATTTTCAACACTATCAATATAAAGCTTGTTTGGAATTGTCTCGCCCTTATCGTCTTCAAGTTCGATATTGATATATCCATTTTTAAGAAAATCTAATGAAATATCTGATCTTAACGTATATCCCTTCAAGATTCTCTTCTTATGGTTACTATCTGCATCAAATGGTTCCTCGTAATCTGTCTCTGGCTCCTCATCCTCATAACCGTCAATTCCTTCCCAGAAAGGACGCAACTTCATCATAAGCTGCATCATATTCCTTCTTGCAGCCGGTGAATCAACTGTCAAACGCTCCAAACCAGAATATAGCTCACCATCTGCTGGTTTTATAAATGGAAAATTCTTCTCTTGTCCACAATGCAGCGTATTCTCAACAAAAATCGTATACGCCATAAGTTCCAATAGATTTTCTCCACCAAGATAGCGATCTCCTTCATCCTTAAACTGCTCAATTACCCAGCTTACGCGGGATTCCTTACGATTTCTCTTATCTGCTGCTCTCCAGATACCAAAAATCATATCCGTCGTACCACCACCAAAATCGAAAACAGAATAAAAAATTTTTTCTCCAGCTTTCGGTTTAAACTGATATTCCTTCATCGCACAAACTGCATAAGCAGCTGGTTCACTGCACTGTGGCTTTACCTCAAACTTTGCCATCACCTCATCATCTAGTACAATTGAATTTGGCATGGAACGTCTGATTCCCTTTTGAAAGCTTTGAATAATTCGATCACGAATACTCTTTTCATATGTAGTCGGAAATGACATACTATATTTCAAAAAGATTTTATTGTAAACGTTGTTGATCATCAGACCAAGATAGTATGCATAAATTTCAAGTGGGTCAATATCTGTCTCTGAGTTGCAATCTTTAAAGGCTGGAAGTGGCTTTGAATATACTCTCTTATCACGAATAATTGGCAGTCTGCTTCCTGTCGCATCGCCGCACCACTGCTTAATATCCGTCAAAAACGTACTTAGTTCCTTGCTTTCTGCCTCTGCCAGATCTTTTTTGGCTGGATAAGCAACTCGTATATCTTCTTCCGATGTGAATGGTCGTCCAGCTGTCTCATCAGACTTGTACTGTTCAAGAAACTTTTCGACATCAATAAATTCCAACATCGTTGGATTCTCAACATCTTCCTCTTTTAACTGTGTATTATAGGAAGTAGTACCGACACGAAGCAGTCTGGTTTTATTGTTTTCATCCTTTAATGAAACAACAGTGCTCTTTGTTCCAAAGTCAATACCCACAATACCAGTATCGCAAACATCGATCTTTGGATTTCTTGTAGCATATTTTCCATTTAAGGTTACCATCTCCGAGCCTTCCATTGAATCAAATAGCTCCCAGTGACCTTCACCACTTTCCTCTAGGCAAATTCGTTCCTTTGGCGCCAACCCACAACGATATGTATCTGCCATGAGAACTGCATTTAACACAATCTCTGTCTGGATCTCATTTAACTTCGGTGTCTCCGCAATCCATTTATTAAACTCCTCATCAAGCTTACCCTGTGAAAAAAGCTCTGGATTCATCTCGCGACATGCCTTCGCTCTTTTCGCGCAATAGTCAAGCATTTCTTTGATATGCTCCGAGTCATAATCCCGAATCTCAATAAATTTTCGGTATTCCTGTAATGTCCTTATAATATCATTATATTGCTTGCTGCGACTCTCTGCCTCTTCTACATACGCAAATCTTCCAGATTCAATTCCCTGTGAAAACTCATCTTTACTCAATACACAGCACGGAATTACATACACTTCACTTGCCCATCCTTGCGTCTTCTGGAAGCGCTTGCTTCGCATGTCAAAGCATCCATCTTCATATTTAATAAGAAAGCTATCTGAGCGAAAAAGTGACGCAATTCCTGAACCTCCATCCTCTGCCTTAAACCCAGGAATATTATCAAAACGATCCGCATTATCAACGAATAAATATTTTATTTCTTCTTCCTTAAAAAGATGAAGCGGTTTATCCAACCAGCCACGATCATTTACCTCATACTTCTGAGCCTCACCAAATGCAATCTCAAACGCCGGAATATAATAGCCTTTCTCACTTCCATCCTTTCCATTGGTAAAATAGATGCTAACACGGTTAAACAGTTCTTCTCTGTACTTGCGACACATATCGAGTAGTGTTCGTTTAATATAGTCATCTATAAACCAGTTTTTTAAATCACGTCTGATAAAGCCCTTTACCGCTACCTTATCGACTGCGCTTGTCAAATTATCTATATTCATAGTTTACCTTCCTTATCTCTTGTCATCAATGGTTCGTTCCTTAAATTCTCGAATTCTACTTTTCAAAAATTTCGATACGCCTCGAACAACAATATGGCAATGCTGTGCTTCCTTATGAACAACTATGTATTCTTTTCCCATGTGAAGAGATGCCTCAATCTCCCTAGAGCGATCTTTGTTTTCGGTATCAGACAGAGTTTTGCGAAACAGATAAATTTGTTCATTTATTTGCAGATCTTTCGGTATCGCATAATTACGACTAATCTTGACACATTCTTTCCAAAATTCCTGTACTGCACTTGCACAGATTAGAAGTCCAAATTCTGTGTCCTCTCTTCTTAAAACAATGAAGTCTGAAAAACGCGAAATTAGCTTTGAACGATTGTTATATCCGTTTAGGATTCCAGCTAGCAATATCTGATACTCTCGCAGGTTCTTTGTCTCAAACGCGAAATTCAAATATCGATATGGCTTTTCGTCCTTTGCATTTAGATCCTTTACCACAATCCAGTAAGTATCCTTATCTGGCAGATTTCCAAATACAAAATCAACGGAACCACATTCAAAAACGGTTTGAATAATTGGTAAAACACTATCATTTTGCAAAATAAATCTTAATCCTTGTTGGTCTTTCGCTTCTGTATGAAACTCAAAACTGCCTAAAACAAATCCGCACGGCGACCCTTCATAAGAACAATAGCTGTAAATTTTCATACTCTACAGTGCTCCTCACACACCCTTAAACTTTAATGGATCACAGATAATTTCATATCCGTCTCCCTCTTTCTTCAACTTGCTTCTTAAAAATTCAGAACGGTCTGCAAAATCCTTTGCACCCGGTATTTTAAGGAAGCGACTTGCCATTGTATCTGCCATACCAAGAATACTACCGAGCAATCCTGGTTTTCTTGTTTTTGTCTGCTCCGCCCACTTTAACAAGAATACAAGTGTATATAATAATGGCTGCTCACAATATTCTGGGGCTGGCTCTGTTGCATCTATATCAAAGCTATACAGCGGCTTATCTGGATATCCCTTTGCATTCATAATATAGTAGTTATTACTTCCATCGGAAGCATTTGTATCATTTCCTGCAAATCGGTTAAATCTGGCATTTCCAAGTGTAAAAATCGGTGCAATTGCACATTCATAGCGATCTTTATTTTCACCCTGAGTAATAAATGTAATCAGCTTTTCATACGCTTTTTTTACCTTCACATTCAACTCTTCCATTCTATCTTCGGATAAATTTCGCTGATTATAATACTTCTCACACTTTAACGGAACAAATAAGATCATTTTCTTGCGGATACTTCCCTCCGGCACAACAAAATTTTCCTTTACCATATCTGCAATTCGTCCAGTAAAGTTTTTCGGCTCATTATACCGACCAATTGCATCTACTGTTCTTGCTTCTTCCATTAGATATGGCGTATCAATGGCAATCATAATAATGTCGGTTTTCTCCATAATTTCCCTGAGTTGCTCAAATTTACTGCTGTTATCAAGCCATTCGCCTGGATAATCAGTAAAGTTCATCTGTAGCTTTGCACTCGGCTTATTTACCAGCTGAATACCAAACTGATATACTCTCTGAGACTGTGTCGGATTGTTATCAGGTGTAAATGCTTCATCTCTATCTTTTTCGCTATAATACAAATGTAGCTCCTGATTCTTCTCCTCCAGTGCTTTCATCGTATCAAAATCCAATGATGAAATCGAAAGTCCAAGTTCCTGCTCATCACGAAATACCTGATCGACACATTCCTTCATTGCTGCAAGAATACTCGTCTTTCCACTTCTTCTGCCGCCAAACATCATAACGTTAATTTCAAAATTTTTTCCCATTGTCTATTGCTCTCCCTTATTTTATCATACTGAAATTTTCTTTCTGATTATTTTCCTTCAAGCGTTCAACTGCCTGATTCCACTGTAATTTTTCAGCTCGTGTACCATTATATTGTTTTGCCTCATCTGCCCAGATAACAGTACACCAACGCTCATACAGCTCTCTCCATGATTCATTAACTTCGACCTCTTCTGATCCATCAAAGAAGGTTGAATATGAAATTCTATCATGAAAATCTTTTACTGCTGCAAAAAAGGCTTTGTTTGGAACCATTTCATACTGCAATGCCTTCTGTCGAATCGTTTGTCTTAAGTTAAACATATCCTCCTGTAGATACTCATTAATAACTTCTGCTATCTTACCAACATTCTTAGGATCGTATAAAGGAAGCTTCTTTTCTGGTCTATCATATAAACTAGAGTCAATTGGAGTCAATGTTAAACGAATCTCATACAGCATAAAACCTTCTACACTAACTTTAAACTCACGAAGTGCCATAAGAGCTTCTTTAAGAGGTTGAAACCATTTTGTATCGTGATTTATCTGAACAAACTTTTCAATCCACTCATCTGGATCATCTCCTTGTTTATACGGTACAACTGCGTCAAGTCTGCCACCATCTACACTAGTCAATATTTGAACAATGTCATCCTTAACTGTCTTTGTTCCTGCCAAAAGTGCCTCATCTAATTCAAGAAACGTGTCAATAATTCGCGGACGCATAACATCCGTTGCATGTACATAAGTATCCCACTGTCGATTATTTCTTGTTACATATCTTGTGATCTCTTCTTTTGATGGAATTGTACCAGAAAGCTCATGTAAAACCTCTTCGAGTTTCTCATTCATCGGCTTATATTCTTGATTAACGTTTTCATAATACTCATTAAATTTATTACGAATCTGATTTTGCACATTGCCTTCAATGGTATCTTTGATACGTAAACGATAATGCTTCTGGAAATCTTCCAACAGTTCTTGTGTTCTTGTCGCTGAAACCTGCTCACATATAGACGCATATTCTTTATATAATGTCTGCATAAATTCAGCTACCTGATTTAAATAAATCTCATCAATTCCATCAATATTTTGGGAAATCACTTCAAGCACAGGCGTAAGGAGCTTATCTTCCACCGCCTTTTCTGAACTACAATCTACCTTGAGCAATCTGGCAATTGGATAATTTGCTTCACGAAGTTCCTGCTCTACAATCTCAATACCTTTTGTATTACATGCCTCACCGCTGCTAACATGGTTTAATACCCAGAACATCATTCTTTTTGCACAATCCTCACGGATTGTCTTAACAATCTCATTTGAGATTTCTGTATCTTCTTCACCAAAATGACTTCTCTTCGGATCCGGTCTTTGCATGTAAATAACAGCATCACTGTCATTCTTTACTGTATCCATTAGACTGTCTCCAATGCCAAGTGACTGTGATCCCATACCAATCGTATCAACAAGAATTATTTTTCCTGCATCATTCTTTGGAAATGTACAATGAATATTTGCGCACTTTACACTCAGATAATTCCAATATTTTACACTATCATCTGTGCTCTTATACATTGCCACATATTCCTCAATATTCTCTTCTTCAATACGGCAAGCTTTTCTTCTAAGATTTGGACGCAGTTCTTCCATATGATCAATATATTTTCGCAATTCACGTTTTTTTGCTCCTGCTGTCTCCAATCCATTTCTCTCATTCAAAACCTGCTTCAAGTCATCTACCTGATCAAGATTTGTAATATTTTTTGAATTGTCTTCAAAAATATCTTCAAGGTATTTATTTATAATCTGAACCATCTCTTCTTCTGAAAAGAAAGTAATCTCCGCATACGGCTTATCTACACCCTCCGTATTTGTAATAATAGACTTTGCACCTGTACAATCAGATCCAGCTGCAGAAGGGATTACTGTTCCACCGAGTCCACTCATCTTCTGAAGTACCAGACTTTTTCCTTGTCCTGCTCTTCCAACAAAACTGATATTGATTTTATCACGACTGAAACGGATTTTTAATCGTTTTAACTCTGCCTTGCACATATGCAGTGCCTTATCATAATCTGAAAATGATATATTCCCAATTCGATCTGCGATCTCTTTTGAAATACCAAGTGTTTCAAAATTCAGCTTATGCTGTGCTTCTTTAAATGCATTAACAGCAGATTCACTTGTCTCGACCTTCTTTATTGCATCTTCAATAATTATCAGTCGCTTCTTTCTTTCATTAATAATCGCATCAATTGTCTGTGATATACTTCCCATATATTCCATCCCTCTGCTTTGTTTGTAGTTCTGTACGTTGACAGTATCCAGTAAAAATATGCATTAAAATTTATATTTAAAAATCCGTTTTGTTATGCGCATGTTATAAATATAGATTTTAATTCTTTTCTCTATAGTTATAACATGTAGCAAAAATTATGTCAATGAACCATGTTGATAAAGTTTCGTTTTGATAATTTCATCTTCTTAAATTTTAATATTTTTCTTGTCTTTTCCCTATCTGGTTGCTATAATATTCATAGGAGGTTTGGTACTAAAAACAAGAAGGATCTTCAATAATTTTCTTACAAAAATCCGCCAGAAAAGGCGGCTTTTTCAGTTTATTATACAACTTCTGGCTTTTCCTCACTTCACCACTTCCACCATATCTCCCTGGCTCCTGATCCACATATCAATGCCGTCTCCAAACACCTCTGCGCTGATCAGATAGCCTTCTGGTCTCTTTGCGATAATCTGTGCTGTTGGCAGTCGATCTAATACAGCCTCGACGCTGCTTCCCTTATAGATAAAGCGAATGCTGCGCAGCCGTCCGCCATACATAAACTGGATGCGCTTACGAAACTCTCCTTCTTCGAAGCGGTCACGATATGGAATTTCAAATGTCTCTTCTAATACCTCAAAAAAACGGATTCTATCTATTCGATAAATTGTTGGAAAGCTGTCATCTTTATTTGTAAAATGAGATTCCTTGTCAATATCAGCTATAAAGGCTGGCATATAAAAATAAAATTCAGAAAACATAATGCCAACTGGCTTAATCTTTCTTTCCACAATCGCACCATTCTGCTTCTGATATGAAATCTTCATCATACGCTGTTCTTTGACTGCCATTCCCAAATCCCACAATTTTTCAACAAGGTGCTGTCTATGCTGTGGCTCTATATAATGAAACAGTTCATTTGAGATCAGTTCTTTGATTGCCTTTTGCTTTTCTCTCGGGACACCATTATTTATAAGCTTTCGAAGCATAGGCTCAAGCTCATCTTTCCTAAATGCACGACTTTCCAAAAGAATTTTGCAAACTGCAAGCACTTCACTGTCTGTAAAGGTCGGTGCTTCTTTTGTATGTAAAAGATAGCCATGCTCTTTACGGCTGTATACAAGCTCATAGGAATCTTTTCCATTTGCTGCCTGCTCATCAAAAAAAGCCCTCAGATCATCAAGATCACGCTGGATAGAACGCTCTGTGACATTCGCAGCCGCTGCCTCCTTTGCCTTATTTATCACCTCACCTTTAAGTAATCTGGTGTAAAGCTGTAAAATACGCTTATATTTGAAATCAGAGTTTGCATTCTGCGCGCTCTTTCTGATTTTTGCGTTTTCATTGCTTTCTTGCATACTCTTTCTCATATCCCCATTCCTTTCTTTTCTTCTGCAAACTTTTTACATCCTGCCAATAATTCTATCATAATTGCTCGATGTTTTCTATCTGATGGTCGTTTTGCAGTTAAAACATTCTTTAATGACTGGCAGCCATAAAACATATATGACAAATCTGCCGCCTTTGAGCAGTCAAATCCACGTAAATCCAAATACTTAAGACACTTACATCCATAAAACATATTTTCCATATGAAGTACTCTTTGTGTCTGAAAATGACTCACATCAAGTATTTCTACTTTTGCACAGTCTCTAAACATTCTTGCAAAACTCTCTGTATGTGATGTATCAAAATGACTTACATCAATACTTGTAAGGCTTTCACACCGACAAAACATATTACTCATATCTATCACATTTGCTGTATCAAAGCTGCTTACATTAAGCTTCGTTAACTTGCTGCATCCGCAGAACAAATATGACATGTTAGTTACATTTTTTGTATCAAAGCCTGATAAATCAAGTGTCTGTAAACAATTGCAGTTGTGAAACATTTCCCTCATATCCTGCAGTGCTCCTGTCGAAAATGAGGATAGTTCGATATGTCTTAACTTCTCGCAGCCTGCAAACATATTTCTCATATTGATAACATTTTTTGTATAAAAAGATAATACGTCAAGCATGCGAAGACTTCTGCAGTTTTCAAACATCCCACGCATATATACTGCACTTTTAGTATCCCATCCGCTTAAAACTAGCTTTTCTAACTGAATACAGTCTCCAAACATTGACGAAAAATCAATTACATGCTTGGTACAAAATGAACTCAAATCCAATTTTTTTAAACTGCTACAATAATCAAACATGCTTTTCATATTGATTACATGTGATGTATCAAAATAACTCGCATCCAAAGTCTGAAGCTTACTGCACCAATAAAACATTCCTTCCATATTAACTACATTTGATGTGTCTAGTCCTGATACATCCAATTTTTTCAGGCTATGGCATCCACAAAACATATAACTCATATCTGATACACTGCTTGAATCAATCCATTTATCTAAATTGATTTCACAGAGATTCTCATATCCCCAAAACAGTCTTCTGGCGTTTTGCAGCTTTATTTTGGTATCTGAAGCTATATATAATTCATACAACAGTTTAGAATAAATGAAAACCTTCTTTGCCCATGCCAAAATGCTCCGATCATGTGCTGCAGACACATCCCACATTTCTCCCTGACATACTTCCAATGGCATTTTAGAACAAAATTGAATTCTAACAATTTGACTGCGAAGAATTGTGCTGCCAAGTACGCATGACTCTCCTGATTCGAATGGCGTATCCAACATCAAAACAGCTTCTTTTGTATGAACCATTTGCGTTCCTCCTATATATTCATGTGCAAATCATAGTTCCAATAATGTGTAGCTATTCATACCCCATTCGCAGAACACAGTTTTTATGGCTCTGAATAGTTCTTATAACGAGATTATAGCTGCGTTGAATGACAGTCACTGTCTATGGCACAATTTTTCTTTAATTTCAGCAATTATTTTTTTGCTTATGCCATAATAATATTTATAGCATATGTTGTCAATCTCTATATATGTAATTTTCATTTTTGTTTTCTGCTATCCTAGGTTTATGATCTACTTACTATGAAAGGACTGATGCTATGAATGTTGGAAAACGCATTACTTTTTTTCGCACCGCAAAAAATTATTCTGTAAATAAGCTTGCAACACTGTCTGGTATCTCGCAAAGCTATCTGCGCGATATTGAACTAGGGAATAAAAATCCTACAATCGAAATCTTATCCTATATCTGCGAAGCATTAAATATCTCACTGCGTGAATTTTTTGATGAGCAGACAAATGGACAATTTTGTGATGATCCACTTATTGCTAAAGTATACCGCCTGACGCCAAAACAACGCGAAGCTTTACTTGTCTTTCTCGACTCTATATTAGAATAAAATGTCAAAAACAGCCCTCTGCTGATATGTAATATCTTCCGCAGAGAGCTGTTTTATTAAAAAAACATTATTTTGAAATACTTTTGCAAAAAGTCTTAGATTTCCTCTTTTCCACCTGTCTTTGCGCGAATTACACAAAGTGCTCCTACTAAAATCACAATACAAATCGGAAGTGAAATAAGAGAAAGCTGTGCCATACCAACTGCCTGCAGCACACCAATGATAAAATATCCTACCATACATACAGCTGCCACGAGTGCAACATATGGGATCTGAGTTGCTACATGGTTGACATGCTCACAATGACCGCCTGCTGATGCCATAATCGTTGTATCAGAAATTGGAGAACAATGATCACCACACACAGCACCTGCCAGACAGGATGCGATTGAGATTGCCATCATCTGACCAGACGGAAATACACCGATTACAATAGGTATAAGTATACTGAAAGTTCCCCATGATGTTCCTGTTGCAAATGCAAGTCCTAATGAAATCAGAAAGAAGATAACCGGCATCACAGCAATCGCCATTGTACTTCCACCAACAGCTGCTTTAACAAATCCCTGAATATTTAAATACTCTGCTCCACAAACACCTGATAATGTCCATGCAAGACAAAGGATCATGATCGCTGATGTCATTGCTTTAAATCCCTGTGCAAAGCTTCCACAGAAATCTACAAATTCAAGAACTTTTCTTGGAATATACAAAATAAATGTAAAGATCAGTGTTAAAAATGATCCTAATACCAAACTTCTCGCACTGGAGCAATTAGCAAAGGCCTCTGCAAGCGGAACCCCTTTGAAAAAGCCTCCTGTGTACAACATAAATCCAATACAAGAAGCGATCAAAAATAAAATCGGCAAGATCAGATCTTTTACCTTTCCATGTCCAACGATCGGTACTTCTTCTTCATCTTCAACGATCTCTTCTAAATGTGCATTTAATTCGTATTGTTTCATCTTTGAATAATCAATATTCGTAATGATCAAAAATGCTAAAAATACAAGTGTGAGCAATGCATAATAGTTAAATGGAATCGCTCTCAAGAATAAGGTAAATCCATCAATATTGCATCCTGCTGGAAGAGATGATCCTACAGCTGCTGCCCAGCTTGAGATTGGCGCAATAATACATACGGGAGCTGCAGTTGCATCGATCACATAAGCCAATTTTGCTCTTGTAACATTATGTTTATCTGTCACAGGGCGCATAACCGTTCCAACTGTCAGACAGTTAAAATAATCATCAACAAAGATCACAACTCCAAGACAGATCGTTGCAAAAAGTGCCTGTCTCTTTGTGCGGATTGCTTTTGCTGCCCATTTTCCATAGGCTCTGGAAGCACCTGATTTGGTGATCAGTGCTACCAGAATTCCTAATAATACTAAAAATATCAAAATATCGCAATTAGCTCCAATTTTCTCTCCCATGATCGCAAAAATGGTATCCATTGCTTTAATCAGATGAAAATTATGATACATCAGAGCCCCCGATGCAATTCCGATCATCAGCGATAAATATACCTCCTTGGTTATTAATGCTAAAACAATTGCAATCACTGGCGGAAGAATCGCCCAAAATGTACCTGTCATGTATATTTACTCCTTAATCTTTAATCTCTGTAATAATTGATGAGCCATCCTTTTAAAATGATTT
>ERZ825159.2600-NODE-2600-length-14311-cov-2.966891_pt1 | contig 14311 bp, 11 predicted proteins | sample MGYA00519932_ERZ825159 | MGnify/ENA primary metagenome ERZ825159 (study PRJEB31778, sample SAMEA3449191) | human gut metagenome | biome: human gut; feature: human-associated habitat; material: faeces | place: United Kingdom | collected 2010/2012 ...
TACGAGCATAGATGACGACATGTTTCATCGGCTCATTTGTATTAGCCGGAATCACTCTCACTTTGCCAGGCATAACATTCTCTCCTTCCCGCGATAGGCTAATTATCATTCGATATATTTCAAAATGATTATTAGCCTATTTTTACTCTCACTTTTCCATAAATCACAAGTAAACACTTCTGTATAATCGGCCCAATCTCAATAGTTCTGTCTATCCAACCATAAAATTTCCTAGATTTTTAAAGGCTTTTAGGACATTTTTTGCGGTATTATTTCCAGTAACCAAAACTATCGAAATCCCCTTATTTCAAGCCTTTTTCACACTATCAATTATGTACTTTAGTCAACAGAACAACCGTCTCCACGTGAACTGTCTCACAGAACTGATCCACCGCCGTCATCTTCTCCACACGATAACCCGCCAACTGCATCATCTCCAGATCACGTGCCAGACTGGTCATCTTACAGGAGATATATACAATCTTATCCACCCCATAATTCAAGATCTTCGGAAGTGCCTTCGGATGGATTCCGTCTCTCGGCGGATCCAGTACGATCACATCCGGCTTCTCTTCAATCTCATCAAGTACTTTAAATACATCTCCGGCAATGAATCTGCAGTTGGAAAGTCCATTTCGGACAGCATTTTCTTTTGCCGCCTCGACTGCTTCTTCAATAATCTCGACACCGATCACTTTCTTTGCAACCGGAGCAAGCACCTGACCGATTGTTCCTGTTCCGCTGAACAGATCGAATACAACCTGGTTATCAATATCTCCAATGTATTCTCTTACAGTCTCGTACAGCACTTCTGCACCTTTCGAGTTTGGCTGGAAGAAGGAAAATGGTGTGATCTTAAATTCCAGTCCGAGAAGCTTCTCGTAAAAGAAGTCCTGTCCATAAAGAATTCTTGTCTCATCACTCTTCACGACATCAGACAGAGAATCATTCAATATATGAAGGATTCCAACAATCTTTCCCTCTAATTCCAACGCCAGAAGTTCTTCTACCAATGGAGTAAGGTCATGTTCTTCCTGCGTTGTCGTCACAAGATTCACAAGAATCTCACTTGTTGTATCGCCACGTCTTAAAAGAAGATGGCGGAGATAACCGACATGCTGCATTTTCTTATAATAACTTACATTTCTTTCTTTGAAATAATTCAGCACACAGAGAAGAATCTTATCCATATCTTCATGGACAAGCTGGCAGTCTCCCGCTGTCAGCACATCATAAGTACTTCCTTTTTTATGAAGACCGAGAGATAGCGGACCGTCTTTGAATTCGTCTCCAAAAGAAAATTCCATCTTGTTACGGTAATGGAATTCCTTCGGGCTGTGCTTCACACCCTCAAAAAGATACTCGCCCTTTACTACCGGATCCATAATCCTGCGGATCTGTCCTTCTTTCATCTTCACCTGCTCTTCATATGGCATTGTCTGATACATACAGCCGCCACAGGCAGGAAAGATACTACAGACCGGCTCTCTTGTCTCTAATGGAGATTTCTCCAACACTTCAAGAAGTCTTCCTTCTGCATTTCCTCTTTTAAATTTATTTATCATAAAACGGATCTTCTGTCCCGGAATCCCATTTTTCACAGTAACATACTGTTCTTCCTCCGGAACAAATACAATCCCCTTGTTTGGGAAATCTACACGTTCAATAATACCCTCGTAGATCTGACCTTTTTTCATCCTAATCTCCTATCAATTCTAATCTATTTTAACAGAAAAACAGACAGGATGGTTTCTTCTCTCACCCTGTCTGCACTTTTGCAATTCACTCAAGAATTATACCTGATCATCCTCGCTGAAGTAATCATCAAAATCGTCATCAAAATCATCTTCAAAATCATCAAGATAATCCGGTGATACAAAACGATATACTGCATAAGCGATTGCAGCTACTGCTGCTACTGCTCCAATGATAGCCAGTGTCCAGATTACTGTGTTCTTCTGCTTCTCAGCCTCATTCTTATGAAGAATCTCGTTCAATCTTGTTTCTGCAATGATATCTTCTATTCTCTTGTTCATATTAACACGTCCTTTCTTCACCTTTTGCGGTGACAGATAATCTGTGTTTATTATAACACCTGACGATTCATATTACTACTGATTTATCATTTTTTTATAACTTTCTCATACCTTTACAAGCTTGGCAAATTTTGCAAACATCTTGCGTGTTCCGACACTGTCAAATTCAATCGTAACCTCGTGATCCCGTCCACCTTCTTTGATATCCGTTACTGTTCCTTCCCCAAACTTCACATGACGTACCCGGTCTCCGACCTCATAACCAAGTGGACCATTCCCACCTGCTGCCAGCTGACTGCCTTTCTGCAAGGATGCCAGTGCCTGACTTCCTGTAAGCGGCTTACCCTCCCCCTGATTCTTTGCAGGTGTCATTCCGCCAAGTGCTCCTGCAAATGCCTGTGCCCGAAATGCTTCTCTGGCACGTGCATATGTATTCTGCTGTGCTGGCATCTCCGTCTCCTGGGTAAACTTCTTGTTTCCTGTATCAAGCAGTTCCCTTGGAATCTCTTTCACAAATCGTGACATCGGATTGTACTGTGTCTCACCGTGCACCATTCTTCTGCGCGCACTTGTCAAAGTCAGTTCCTGCTCTGCCCTTGTGATTCCAACATAACAAAGTCTCCGCTCTTCTTCCAGTTCTTCTCTGTCTCCTGCATTAATACTCATATATCCCGGGAAAAGTCCATCTTCCATCCCTGCAAGATAAACACGTGGAAATTCAAGTCCCTTTGCGCTATGTAAAGTCATCAGAACAACATATTCCTGGTCTTCATCCAGACTGTCAATATCCGCAACCAAAGCAACTTCTTCAAGGAATCCGCTCAATGTTGCCTTTTCATCTTTATCCTGACAACTTTCCTCATAAGTTGCCGCTTTACTGATCAGCTCGTCTATATTCTCTTTTCTTGTTTTCGCCTCTTCTTTATCTTCATTTTCAAGGCTTTCTATATATCCTGTCTTCTCAATCACTTCCTGTAAAAGATCTGTGATGTTCATCTCTTCTGCCAACGTCTTAAAATACTCGATCAATGCCGCAAAAGAGTCCAGTTTTGTTGCACTTCTTCCCACTCCTGCGATCAGCTCCGGTGCCAGTAATGCCTCATAAAAACCAATTCCACGTTCTGTTGCAGACTCCTGAATCCGGTTAATTGTTGTGAGACCGATTCCTCTCTTTGGGACATTAATGATTCTTCTAACCGCAACATCATCACGTCCATTGTCGATTGTCTTGAGATAAGCAAGAAGATCCTTAATCTCTCTTCTCGCATAGAAATTTACACCACCGACAATCTTATAAGGAATATTCATGGCAATAAATTTCTCTTCCAGCAGACGGGATTGTGCATTCGTACGATAAAGAACTGCACTGTCATTATAGGAACCTCCCTGTCTGACAGCATTTTTGATATCTTCGCCTATGAAATCCGCCTCATCAAATGCAGTATCAAACTGACGCAGACGGATCAGTTCACCTTCTCCGTTCTCCGTCCAAAGTGATTTCTCCTTTCTTCCGCGGTTATTCGCGATCACACTGTTCGCTGCATTCAGAATATTCCCTGTAGATCTGTAGTTCTGCTCCAGTTTGATCACCTTTGCATCCGGAAATTCATGCTCAAAGTCAAGAATATTCCGGATATTCGCTCCACGGAACTTGTAGATTGACTGGTCATCATCTCCAACGACACAAAGATTCTTATATTTTCCTGCAAGAAGGCTTACCAGCTGAAACTGGACTGTATTTGTATCCTGATATTCATCTACCATAATATAGCGGAATCTTTCCTGATAACTCTCAAGCACATCCGGCTGTGTCTGCAAAAGCTGTACTGTCTTTACAAGCAGATCATCAAAATCCAGTGCATTATTCGCTCTCATCTGCGTCTCATACTCACGGTAAACCTTAGCAATCTTCATCTTTGCAAAGTCTCCTCCGGCATTCAGTTCAAATTCATCCGGAAGGATCATCTCATTCTTGGCAGATGAAATTGCTGAAAGCAGACTTCTTTCTTTAAACACTTTCGTATCCACATCTACTTTCCGACAGACTTCCTTAATTAGTGTCTTCTGATCATCTGTATCATATATAGTAAAATGATTCTCATACCCTAATCTGTCAATAAACCTTCTCAAAATACGCACGCACGCAGAGTGAAATGTACTCACCCATACACTTTCCGCTCCAAAACCGACAAGGTTATCCACACGCTGGCGCATCTCTTCTGCCGCTTTGTTCGTAAATGTGATTGCAAGGATATTCCATGGGTTCACGCCACGTTCTCCGATCAGATATGCGATCCTGTGCGTCAGAACTCTTGTTTTTCCTGAACCGGCTCCGGCAAGAATCAGAAGAGGGCCGTCCGTGTGGTAAACAGCCTCTCTCTGCGGTTCATTTAATTTATCATAAATGCTCATCTTTCCACTCCTTTAAAGTTATAAAGATATCTGTAAATGTATTCCCATTATCAAACACACGTTCCTGTTTGTCAACTACATTTTCCGGCCTTCTTATCTTTTGCTTGCTATCTAGTTTTAAATACTATATAATAAATGTATCGAGGTGATAACATGAATATAGACACAAGTAATCTGTTAAACAGCATTTTAGAAGAACTTTCTTCTTTAAGTTATGTGCATCCCGGCGATGTTCCGAATATTAATCTTTACATGGATCAAGTAACTACTTTTATGGATGAGCAGCTGGCTTCGACCAAACGTTACCCTGATGATAAGATCCTAACAAAGACCATGATCAATAATTATACGAAGAACAATCTTCTTCCACCCCCGGTGAAGAAGAAGTATTCCAGAGAGCACCTGCTCCTTCTGGTCTTCATTTATTATTTTAAAAATATCCTTTCAATCAAAGATATTGAGACAGTTCTTGCACCGCTCACAGAGAAATATTTTCCGGATGGAAGCTCTTTTGAATTAGCGGATATTTACAAAGAAGTCTGCAAGATTGAAAAAGAACAGCTGGATTCCATCAAAGAGAATGTAACTGCTACTTATGAGAAATCTGCTGAGACTTTCACTCATCTTACTGATGGCGAAGATAAGGAGATCTTACAGCAGTTTGCATTTATATGCAGCTTGAGTTTTGATGTATATATCAAGAAAATGATCATTGAACGGATCATTGATGACCTCTCTTCCAAGTCTTCAAAAAACGAAGAGAAAAAGAAAGGGAAATAAACATTTCTGTTTAAAACGAGATACAGCCTGCGAAAGACTTTATCAGGATCTTCCGCAAGCTGTATCTTTTGATTGATAAAAGGTATTTTATTGTAAGCTTAATTCTTAAGTGTTATTCTTCCGTTCCATTCTCTTCCTCAGCAAGCCCTACACGTTTGAAAACCATATCATATCCGTCATTCCCATAATTAAGAGAACGGTTCACACGACTGATTGTCGCAGTGGATGCTCCTGTCTTCTCCGCGATCTCCAAATATGTCTTCTGTTCACGGAGCATTCTTGCCACTTCAAATCTCTGTGACAATGAAAGCAGCTCATTGATCGTACAGATGTCTTCAAAAAATGTATAACACTCTTCTTTATTCTCAAGGCTTAAGATTGCCTGAAACAGATAATCTACTGCCTCGGTTCTGATCTTCTTACTCATACGAAACAATCTCCTTCTCAACCGGCTAATTATATGATGGCTTACGGCATACCATAAACCATAACAATACCTTTTGCCTTCTCAGGCCACTTTTTGATTTTAACACATTAAATTTTTAAAGTCCACCATTTCTTATGAATTTAAACTAAATTCTTGCACAATTTTGATTTTTTTCTAAAACATTTTATGTAAAACACACTTTTTTCGTTGTTCTTCCTCTTTTAAGATGCTATAATAAGTCTGTTATAAATATTTTGATACAAAAGAGAGGAGTACATGATTAATATGAAGTGCCCAATATGTGGAAAAGACCTGGATTTGCAGAATAAGCAGATTGGCACCAGCGAAAACGGGGATCCAATCTTTAATGAATATGCAATCTGCCATAGCTGTAAAAAGCAATGGAACCTTGATAAACAACGTGCAAAGAAGATCGCTGCCAAGAAAGCCGCAGAAGAGAAAGCAAAAGCTGAGGCTGAGGCTCGTGCCGCTGAAGAGAAGGCAAAAGCTGAGGCTGAGGCCCGCGCTGCTGAAGAGAAGGCAAAAGCTGAAGCTGCCGCCCGTGCTGCTGAAGAAAAAGCGAAAGCTGAAGCTGCCGCCCGCGCTGCTGAAGAAAAAGCGAAAGCTGATGCCGCCGCCCGTGCCGCTGAAGAGAAACGAGCTGCCCGCAGAGAAGCAAAAGCCCGCGCCCGCAAAGAAGCGATTGCCCGCCTTGCTGCTGACAAAGGGATTTCAGAAGAAGAAGCTGAACGTATTCTTAAGGAGAGAGCCAGAGCCCGCAAAGCCGCTGCACAGAAAGCTGCCACTGATGCCACTGCCACTGATAATTCCGAAGAGCAGAAATATGGGAACATTCCAGCGGAAGAAATCCGTGATAAGCGTGAAAAAGCAGTTCGCAAGGGATACGAAGATATGCTTGCAACTGACCCTGACAGTAAAGCTGCCAAGAAGAAAAAGAAAGAGGAAGCCGAAACTGCGAAAGCAAAAGAAGATGTAAAATCCAGAAAAATGGATGACTATGATGATGAATATGAATATGTAGACGAATATCCACGTTTCAGACCTGGACGCATCATCCTTGGAATCATTTCCCTGCTTGCATTTGGTTTCTGTATTTATAAAGGATTCGTAACAGGACTCAGCACATCAGGAGCTGACGTAACTTCTGCTCCTGGCATGAATTATGTCATTGTTGCTCTTTGCATGCTTGTCACTGCACTGTTATACTTCATCATGAATAACCGTGATACACTTTTTGCATTCCTTATCCCGATGATTGTCTATATCGGTGGTGCTGTTTTTGCTTTCCTGAAACATGGAGATGAATTCGAGCTTCTGATTTTAGCCGGTGTAAGTGGTGTACTTGCTGTTATTTCACTGATTCTCGCAATTGCTTCCCGCGGTGGAGATGATTACGATGATGAAGATGATTACGACGATCCATTTGAAGAAGAACACGATAATTAAAATCACGTTGTAAATCTTTTTGGTTTCTAAGAACAATTTATATAAGATAATTACAAGGGAGTATCATTTTGCGGTACTTCCCTTTTTTTGTCCTGATATGCATTTTTTATATCATATATCTAAAATATTTTTAGGTGTCAAAAACTTTTTTAGAATAGTTGTTGCTTTTTGTTGAATATGTGATAAAATATAACCATAGGTATCTTTATATAATTAAAAATACACAACAAACACATACTCCTCAAAGATTTTTCTTTGGGGATTTTGTTACAAAGAAAGGAGTAACTGACATGGCATCATTTATAGTAAATGGTCAGGAAGTCTCACCTTCAAAGAATCAGAAACTGTTACGGTTCCTGCGTGATGAACTGCACATTACCTCTGCAAAGGATGGTTGCAGCGAAGGCGCTTGTGGAGCCTGTACTGTTATCATTGATGGACAGACTTGCAAATCCTGCGTACCTGACACAGATTCATTGGCCGGAAAGAATGTCATCACAGTCGAGGGGCTTTCTGATTGGGAACAGAAAGTTTACACTTATGCTTACGGGAAGGCAGGCGCTGTACAGTGCGGATTCTGTATTCCTGGTATGGTTATGTGCACAAAAGCACTTTTGGATGTAAATCCGGAACCAACCGATGATGAGATTCGCTATGCGCTGCGCAACAACTATTGCCGCTGTACAGGATATGTTAAGATCATGGACGCGGTACGTCTGGCAGCTAAGATTCTGAAAGAAGGAGTTTTACCAGATGACGGAGATCCTAGCTGGACTCTTGGTTCCCGTGTTTCTCGTATAGATGTTGAAGAAAAAGTGCTTGGGACAGGTAAATATCCGGATGACTATTATCCGGAAGGAATGCTCTATGGCGCTGCTCTTCGTAGTAAATATCCACGAGCTCGCGTACTTTCTATTGATACCTCTGCTGCCGAGGCTCTGCCTGGCGTAGAAGCGGTTGTAACAGCCGATGACATTCCTGGGGAGAATAAGATCGGACACTTAAAACATGATCAGTATTCACTGATTCCGGTTGGTGGACTGACACATTATCTCGGAGATGCAATTGCCCTTGTAGCTGCAACTGACATGGCAACTGTAGAAAAAGCAAAGAAACTTATTAAAGTTGAATATGAAGTACTTCCTCATGTGCATACAGTGGAAGAAGCTGCTGCTCCGGATGCACCTCTTGTTTATGATGAAGAAGAGACTAACGTATGTGCTTATAAGCACATCAGCCGCGGAAATGCGGAAGAAGCAATCAAGAATTCCAAGTACGTGATCTCACATCACTTTGAGACACCTTGGACTGAGCATGCTTTCCTTGAACCGGAATGTGCTGTTTCTTTCTATGATGAAGACGGTGACATTTTCGTATATTCAACAGACCAGTCCGCTCACCAGACATTGCACGAAGTTACACTTATGCTTGGAACAGATAAAGTAAAAGTTCAGAACGCATTAGTCGGCGGTGGTTTCGGTGGTAAAGAGGACATGACTGTTCAGCATTTAAGCGCATTGCTTACTTACGTAACAAAGAAACCGATCAAGATGAAATTATCCAGAGCGGAATCCTTGCTTGTTCATCCGAAACGTCACCCATTCTACATGGATATGACAATGGGATGCGATGAGAATGGAGTGATCCAGGGTGTAAAAGCGATTGTTAAATCTGACACAGGTGCATTCGCTTCTCTTGGCGGCCCGGTTCTTGAACGTGCATGTACACATGCAGCAGGACCTTATCATTATGAAAACTTTGAAATTGAAGGAACTGCTTACTATACAAATAACCCACCTGCCGGAGCATTCCGCGGATTTGGTGTTACACAGACTTGTTTCGCAACAGAGACACTTCTGAACATGATGGCTGACAAGGTAGGCATTACGCCTTGGGAGATTCATTACCGCAATGCGATCCGCCCAGGCGAAGTACTTCCGAACGGACAGATTGTAGATAACTCTACAGGTCTTGTAGAGACACTGGAAGCTGTCAAAGAAGAGTATGATGCTGCACTTGCGGCCGGTAAGGCTGTTGGCCTTGGTTGTGCTATGAAGAATGCCGGCGTTGGTGTTGGTATCCCGGATACAGGACGTGTAAAATTAATTGTTGAAGAAGATGAAAAACTTCACATCTTCACTGGTGCTTCCTGTATCGGTCAGGGACTTGGTACTGTACTTGTGCAGATGATCGTTACAAATACAGATCTTTCCCATGATGATATCGTCTATGAGCGAAGCAACACATGGATTTCACCTGATTCCGGTACAACTTCCGGTTCTCGTCAGACACTTGTAACTGGTGAAGCATGCCGCAGAGCATGTGAAAAATTCATGGAAGCGAAAAACAGCGGTAAGTCCATGAAAGATATGATTGGAGAAACTTTCTACGGAGAGTATCTCGCTAAGACTCATCCACTTGGTGCAGATGTGCCTAATCCGATATCTCACGTTGCTTATGGATATGCAACTCAGGTCTGCATCCTTGATCCTAAGACAGGTAAGATTGAGAAAATGATTGCCGCACACGATGTTGGCAAAGCTGTCAACCCACTTTCCTGCGAAGGTCAGATTGAAGGCGGTGTTGTAATGTCTATGGGATTCGCACTCAGAGAGCAGTATCCAATCGATGAAAATTGTAAACCAATTGACAAGTATGGTTCCTTAGGACTTTTCCGTTCTCACGAAGTTCCTGAGATTGAAGCAATCGTTATTGATAAACCTGGTCTGGATGTTGCCTGTGGAGCAATCGGTATCGGAGAGATCACATCCATCCCTACTGCTCCTGCAATCGCGGATGCATATTGCAGATTTGACGGAGAAAGACGCTACAGCCTTCCTCTTTCTAACACACCATACGAAAGGAAGAAATAATCATGGCAATTAAAAAGAGATTTCCTTACCGGGCAGCTCTGGTTGCCTGTAACGGTGGCTGCCGCGCAGCCGGCTCTGAAGACGGTGGATGCAAAGATGGCTGCATCGGATGTGGAGCCTGTATAGAAAAATGTAAATTCGGCGCGATTTCCATGAATGAATATGGCGTTGCCGAAGTAGACGAAGAAAAATGTATTGCCTGTGGACAGTGTGCAAAAGTCTGTCCACAGAACCTGATCAAAATCCACGACTGTGCAAACTACATTGTAGTAAAATGCTCTAACAAAGAAAAAGGAGCTGTTGCACGTAAGCAGTGTGAAGTCAGTTGTATTGGATGCGGTATCTGTGAAAAAACATGTACTGCAGGTGCAATTCATGTAGAAGATAATTGCGCAGTAATCCAGGAAGACATCTGCTTAAGCTGTGGAATGTGCTCTGTAAAATGTCCAAGACATGTAATCCATGATCTCCGCGGAGTATTTACAGCAGTAAGATAATACAAAAGCTATCGACTACGATAACAACACAGACATGTGTTAAGTTATTGTAATCGATAGCTTTTTTATCTACTCATCTTCATCCAGAAACTCGATATCATCATCGTCATCAAGATAATCTAAATCATCCAGATCTTCCAAATCATCTAAGTCATCCAGATTTTCCAGATCATTCAAGTCATCTAAGTCATCCGGATCTTTATCAAAATCATAATCCTCTGTCACATCTGCCTCATCAGCAGTTACTTCAATTTCGACGTCTTCCTCCCAATCTTCCTCGTCTACATCAAACTTCTCTTCTTTAAAGTTCTCCACTTCATCCTCTTCCAGATCATCTTCAAGATCATCAAATTCATCCATGCTGACAACTGTTGTGCCCTTGTCTTCTTTCCGGACATTTTCCGGAAGACTCTCTATAATCTCATCCAGCTCATCAAAATCATCAAGATTCTCAACCAGTGCCCTTGCCTTCTCGACTTCATTTTCTGTAGAATGTTCTTCACGGATCTCTGCGGCTTTAAGTAAATTCTTTTTCTTACGTTTTCCGGATTCCAAAAGAAGCTGGATCCAGATACTAAGTGCACCAATTGCAGCACAAAGTGCCACATGAATCATTCCGTTTTTATATGGCTGCAGATAAAAGACACTGCTGCCCGCTGCCATTGCTCCAAACACAGAAGAAGAAGCAATCAGCATAAAGTTATGAAACTTAATAGAAAGCAATGCACACACAAGACCAATACCCGCACAGATTCCATAGATAATAAAATCCTGTGGTTTCATCAAATGTACACTGACAACAAAGACGAGTACCGCTACTGTCACAAATCCACCAATCTGCTTCTTCCATGCACCAAGCACCGCCAATACAAGTCCCACACCCGCCCCTGCTGCCAATGCGATTATCTGATCCAGACCTGCAATCGCTCCGACCGCAATTCCGGCTGCGCATCCTGCTGACAATCCTGCGATCACAGACCAGAAACGTACCAGTTTCAGCCCCGTCAGACATAACAGTACCGCTCCGGCCGTTATAACGATCAGAGAAATAAATTCCATCTGACTCAAATGATGACTGCTTTCATTAAGTCCAGCCAGAACAACATCCAGGTCAAAATTCAGAATTGTATCAATCATATCATTTACATTCATTATTTACACCTTCGTCCCTTACTATTTATTACTCACTACTGCTCATTTTAGCAATTTTTTTTACTGATTACAAGTGTTCATTTCACCTTTCCATTGACTTCTTATTCTTCTCCACTTAAAATAGAAGAGAAATGCTATTGCTGACCGCATAATACTGTGAACAGCAATAAAATGCTAACATAAAGGAGTTTATTATGGAACAGTTAAGAATACCTGCTGGCTATCATTCCCCTCTTACAATTCGTGAGACAGAAGTAGCCATCAAAGAAGTGAAAGACCACTTCGAGCGTGCTCTTGCAAAGAATCTCCACCTGACACGAGTGTCAGCACCACTGTTTGTCCGTCCGGAATCCGGTCTGAATGATAACTTAAACGGTGTGGAACGTCCGGTTTCCTTTGACATCAAAGAACAGGATGGTTCTGTTGCAGAGATCGTTCATTCTCTTGCGAAATGGAAGAGATATGCATTGAAGAATTACAATTTCCATTCCGGCGAAGGGCTTTACACAGATATGAGTGCGATACGTCGTGATGAAGATACAGACAACATCCATTCTCTGTATGTTGACCAGTGGGACTGGGAAAAAGTAATTTCTAAGGAAGAACGTAACACAGAGACACTTCAGTACACTGTCCGCAAAGTCTACCGGGCTCTGAAAGATACAGAAGAATACATTTCCAGACGTTACAACTATATTGATCCTCTTCTTCCTGATGATATCTTTTTCATCACTACACAGGAGCTGGAAGACCTTTATCCGGATCTTACTACCAAAGAACGTGAAAAAGCGATTGCGAAGGAAAAAGGCGCAGTGTTTATCTCCAAGATTGGTGGAGTACTTGCTTCCGGCGAAAGACATGACGGTCGTGCTCCGGACTATGATGATTGGGAGCTGAACGGTGACATTATCGTTTACTATCCGGTTCTTGACATCGGTCTTGAACTCTCTTCTATGGGAATCCGTGTTGACGAAGACTCATTAAAGGCACAGCTAAAAGAAGCCGGATGTGAAGATCGTGCAGAACTTCCATTCCAGAAGGCACTGCTGAACGGCGAGCTTCCATATACAGTCGGCGGCGGTATTGGACAGTCCCGTATCTGTATGTATTACTTAAGAAAGGCTCATATCGGTGAAGTACAGTCTTCCCTCTGGCCTGAAAATGTAGTTGAAGCTGCTGCTGATGCCGGCATTCACCTTCTCTAAACACAAGACAGACCAGTCAATTATATGATAAAAAGCAGATTCGAATTCTACTGGAGCATCTCTCCTTTGAATTCGAATCTGCTTTTTTCATTCTCCTCTTATTCTACAATCAGCAACTGTTCTTTCTCTTCCTCAGACACCCTGTTCCAAAAAACATTAAAATCATCAAATTCCGGCAAATAGATATCTGCCGTATTCCAGATCTGCGCCAGATTCTTGTCATTTGCCTTATCATAAACTGCTACTGTCTTAAATCCCGCATGCTTTGCCGTTCTCAAAGCCTGGTAAGTATCTTCAAACACCCAGGTCTGTTCCGGCTCCGTATCCAGCTGCAAAAGTGCTGCAAAATAAATATCCGGCTGATCCTTACCGCTTCCGATCTCAGATGCTGTAAAAACTCCTTGAAAATAAGGTAATACCTTCAATCTGCTCAGAGCTGCTTCTGCATTCTTCCGGTCACCGGTTGTTGCGATCACCATAGGAATCTTCCGCTCTCTGAATTCCTCCAGATACTGACGAACCCCTTCTTTCAATGGAACTCGTTTTGCATAATAGTCTTCCACTTCCTTATTCAGTCCCTGTACAACCTCTTCCACTGTCTTCTCCAGGTTATAATGTGAGATCAGATAATCTGCCGCCTCCTCCAGGCTCATCTCAAATAATGTCTCCCCTAGGTTCTTCTCGGCCTCAATTCCCAAATGATCCAGATACAATTCTCCAAGATTCTCCCAGACAGGCATGGAATTGAGAAGGACACCATCTACGTCAAATATTACACCTTTTATCATGTCATTCCTCTTTTCTGCTATGCACTACATTATAGTCTCCCTGGAAACACATGTCAACCATTAGAAAAAGACCTTCTGCCGGCAGATCAACCACTTGCAAAAGGTCTTTATAAAATGCTGTTATTTATTTTGTCTCAAGGATCTTATCAACACTTGCCAGTTTTACACTCAATACAAATACTTCAGCGGCAACTGCAAGTTCTTCCGGTGTTGGATAAGACGGTGCGATACGGATATTGCTGTCATGTGGATCTTTTCCATAAGGGAATGTTGCTCCCGCTCCTGTCATAACAACGCCTGCCTCTTTCGCCTTCGCAACAATCGCTTTCGCACATCCATCCAGCGCATCAAAGGAGATGAAATATCCTCCGCGTGGCGCGATCCATGATCCAATCTCAAGTCCGCCAAGTTCTCTTTCAAGAACTTCAAGAACAGTCTCAAACTTCGGACGCAGGATATCTGCATGTTTCTTCATATGTTCTACAATTCCGTGAATATCTCCGAAGAATCTTACATGACGCAGCTGATTTACCTTATCATGTCCGATTGTCTGCACACGCATTGTGCTTCTGATATCCTCCAGGTTCGCATCAGATGCTGCCATTGCTGCAATTCCTGATCCCGGGAAACTGATCTTGGATGTAGAAGAAAACTTGTAAACCATATCCGGGTTA
>ERZ825159.2607-NODE-2607-length-14289-cov-5.358016_pt1 | contig 14289 bp, 9 predicted proteins | sample MGYA00519932_ERZ825159 | MGnify/ENA primary metagenome ERZ825159 (study PRJEB31778, sample SAMEA3449191) | human gut metagenome | biome: human gut; feature: human-associated habitat; material: faeces | place: United Kingdom | collected 2010/2012 ...
CGAAAAGACCGAGAAGGTCAAGGTCAGCGAGTATCTGCAGATCATCCGGGAAAACAAACCCATGCAGCGTCTGATGATCGCGGGCGCTGGCACAAAGCTGGCGCTCTCCATCGCCAACAACACCACGGTCCTGTGCATGCTCTACGGCTGCATGATGGGTGCTTACGATGGGCTGTACCTGCCCATGATGGTGCTGGGCTACGCCTGCAGTGTGCCGTTCTTCATTCTCTCTGTGCGCACCAGCCAGAAGAAGGGCCAGAAGGCCAGCCTGACGAAGTATGTCAGCGTCGCGCTGGCCTGCTATGTCGGCGTGTTGGTCCTGCTGCTGCTGTGGGGTCACGGTGATGCATTCCATCTGAGCCTGCTGGGCGAGAATGGTCTGTCCATCAACCTGTACACGATTCTGTTCATCCTGTTCTTCGGCATCGGCTACGGCGCATACTACGCTACTGCCGACATGCCCATTCCGATGGTTGCCGACTGCTCCGACTACGAGACCTACCGCAGCGGCAACTACATCCCCGGCATCATGGGCACCCTGTTCAGCCTCGTGGACAAGCTGGTGTCCAGCCTGTCCGCTACCGTCGTGGGCATCGCGGTGAGCTTCATCGGCCTCGAAAGCCTGCCCACCCAGTACGACCCCTACACCCCCGGCATGAACTGGGTGGTCATCGTGCTGTTCTGCATCATCCCGATGGTGGCTTGGGCCGCCACCCTCATCGCCATGAAGGGCTACACCCTGACCGGCGAGAAGATGAAGGAGATCCAGGCCGTCAACGCCTGCCGCCGCGACGCGGTGGCCAAGGGCATGAAGCTGGACGAGGCCATAGCCAAGTGGCAGAGCATGGACCAGCTGCCCGCCGAGTACCGCAGCTGAGGCGCTCTTCCTCTGCCTGCGCGGGCGTAGAATAGAACCATGAGAAAAAGCACCGGTTTTCGTGAGAAAGCCGGTGCTTTTTGCGCGCTTCAGGACTCTTTTTCGGGGGTCTGCTGCCGCTGCCCGGCGCTCCCGACGGCTACTTCCTCGTTCTCGGCACCTTCTTCTCCAACTGCGGCGGCGATGTCCTGATCGACGGCGTCATGAAGCTCAGCGATAAGACAGTCGGCGGCCCCGCAAATGCCCTGAAATGCGGCAGAACGGAGGTGAAAAATTCCGGAGCAGTTGTAATTAAGAACGAATTGCGGTATTATATAATAGTTGAATTATACGCACCTGTCAGCAGGGCGTGACCATAGAGAGAGTGAAAAGGAAAACTGCGAATGAGATCTGCGGGAAGAAAACCGAAGCATGAGAGAAAAGTCGGCCCGGAAGAGAGACAGGGGCGCGGCTCTGGGTCGGCGCGTCCGCCTGAGCAGGAGAGCGCCGCTTGGGCAGAGCTGAACATCGTCGAAGAGGGCGACGAGCCGGAGGAAGACAGCGAAGCCGAGGAGACAGAAGCCCCCCGGGAAAAGCGAGGACGTTTCCGCAGACATTGGAAGCACCGCCTGAAGAGGAGAACGGCCTTTTCGTCCGTTCACGACTTCCTCAACAGCCTCCTCTCCTTCCGCCTTCTGTTCGAGGTCTTCGTGCAGAAGGTGCGCTGGCTCTTTGCCGTGGGCGTGGTGTGCACGCTGGGGTTCATGTTTGTACTTACCACCGTCAAGAGCTTTGGGGCCAGCACCACCATGTCCCTGAACTATGAGGAGAGTGTCACCGGCAAGACGCCCAACGGCGCACGCTTCAGCGAGTCGGAGTTCCTGACGCAGGAGTATCTCGAGGCCATCTTACAGGCCACCGGCCTGCAGGACGACCTGACGACCGCCGACCTCGCGGATTGCATCTCCATCAGCCCCACCACCAGCCGGATCGTGACCAAGGAGGACGATTATTACATCAGCTCGTCCTATTATCTCTCGGTCAAGCTGCCGTGGACGCTCTGGGGGAAGATCACGGTGCAGGACTTCCTCGACGAGATATGCCGGGTATATCTCAAGCGGTTCACCGCAGATTACCGGGTCAACGCCACCTCGCTGGACATCGACGATGACTACAGCGACATGGACTACGAGGAGATCGGCTCCTACTTCAGCATGATGATCGACCGGGTCAACAACTACCTCACGGTGCGCAACGATCAGGACGGCTCCTATCTCTCCGCCAGCGGCCAGAGCTACAGCGCCATCAAGAAACAGGTACAGAACCTGCAGGGCTATACCCTCCGGGAATACCAGAGCTACATCTGGGAAAAAGGCGTGGCCAAGAACAATTTCCGCTGCATCGACGACCTCAACGAGCTGAACCGCACCCTGCGGTGGGACGAGATGAGTGACTCCCAGAAGAGCGCGATCTACATGACCATTCTGGACAACTACAACAACAAGATGGTCTCCTCGGTGCTCATCCCCACCTATGACAACGACGGTGCGTTCTATATGTCCCGCACCAAGATCGGCATCGACGATCTGGCCCTGCAGGCCAACGAGCTGCTCAGCTCGGCGGTGGAGGCCCAGAAGAGCATCGCCACCAACAACACCAAGGTCACGGCGCTGGAACAGTCCACCGAGTCGTATGAGGTACAGATGGCGCAGGCCATGGTGGACAACATCACCCAGCAGCTCGCGGACATCGTGAGCGCGACACGGGAGCTGGACGCCGACTGCTACGCCCAGCGCATCCACAGCTATCTTATGTTCAGTGAGCCGCAGATGTCTTTCATGCAGCGCTATAACGTGAAACGCAGCGTGATGCTGGCCGCGCTGGTCTGTGCGGCCTGCTATCTGGGCGCAGCCGTCCAAGTGTGTGTCCGGCGCCAGCGCCAGCGGATGGAGAACGAATAATATCCGTCTCTGGGACAGGATGGAGGAAGAATGAAAAGTTTTGATTTGCTGCGCTACCTGAAAAAATGGTGGTTCGTCATCATGCTCGTCACGGCAGTGGGCTGTCTGGGCGTGTATGAGTTTATTTCGTCGCGGCAGTCGTACACGGCCACAGCCGTTATCCAGTACGCAGGCCCCAACGCCAGCGAGGGCCTGAACGCCGACGGAACAAGGATCGACCCTTCCGAGATCACCTCGGCATCGGTCATCAACAAGACCATTCAGGATCTGGGCCTGACGGCCAGCACCGAGTCCATCCGCCCCCGGATCTCGGTGCAGGAGGTCATCCCGGAGGACGAAGAGACCAAAAAGGAGACGGCTCTTTCCAACGGTGACGAATACGAGTATTATCCCACGACCTACGCGGTCTCCTTCACGGTGGACAGCAAGGACGCCACCGACTACGCCCGCAATGTGCTGGACTCGGTGCTGACGAACTACTTTCAGTACTACAGCGAGACCCATGTGGACGCGGATATTTTCCCGAACAATGCCAGCAACGTCTCGGTGGCGAACTACGAGTATATTGATTGCGTGGAGATCCTGCGCAACAACGCCAACGAGAGTGCGGCTTTTCTGCGAAAAAAGGCAGAAGAGAAATACGGCTTTTACAGCGTGAAGTCGGGCTATTCCTTCTCGGACCTCGTATCGGAGTATGAATATCTGACCCAGAACGCCCTGAACGACCTTTACGCCTACGTTATCAACAATAAGCTGGTGCGGGACCACACCCTTCTGGTCAACACCAAGAAGAACGCCATCCTGCGCTACCAGCTTCAGATCGACAGCCTGAACAACAACATCTCTGAGGCCAAGGATATCATCGACCAGTTCGGAGACAAGACGCTGGACGGCGCGGCGGTCTATTCGGCCAACCGGAACGCCGACGGCGGCGAGACCCAGATCATCACCGATGTGGTGCGGGACTACACCACCCAGCCCTCCGGCGATGTCACCACCACCTACGATAAGCTCATCCGGCATTACGCCGACCTCCACGCTGAGCGCATCGACGCCGCCATCGCGCAGGGAAAGGCACAGGAGATCCTGGACGCCTACGCCGATGTGACCCGGAACACCGACCCCGCCAGCGCCGAGGCCCAGTGGGCCAGCGACCGCATCGACGAGCTGGTGCAGAAATTCACCAGCCTGTATGAGCTTTCCATCGAGACCGTCGAGGAGTTCAATCAGGTCAACGGCGCGGACAACATCAAGATGAAGAACAGCATCGTGGTCAACGCGAAGCTCAACCTGAAGCTCTATGCGGCCCTGTCGGTGATACTGTTCCTCTTTCTGGGCTGCTTCTGCGCCATCTTCCTCGGACGTCTGGGCGATTTTGTGGACTACTATCTCTATGTGGACAAGAAGAGCGGCCTGCCCAACCGCGAGCGGTGCGACGCCATGGTGGACCGCTACAGCACCGTTCGTCTGAACGGCCAGTTCACCGTCATCCACATTCAGGTCGACCTCTCGGGGATGAGCCGCAACGACGGCGACAAGGCGCTGCGGGCGCTGGGCGACCAGCTGCAATACGTCTTCCGGACGCTGGGCTTTGTGGGCTACAACGGCGCGGGACACTTCATCGTCCTGCTGGAAGATTGCAGCATCGACTTGGCAAGGAACTGCATCGACCGCCTGAGCAATCTGCTGGCCAAGACCGAGCTGGCCGTGTTTGGCCCCTGCGTCTTTGTGGGCGTCTCCAACTCGGCGAAGGATGACGCCTACGAGATCCGCGCTCTGCTGCGGCTGGCCATCCGCCGCTGCGCGGACGCAAAGGCCCGTCAGGAGGCCGAAAATGCAAGGAAGGCGGCTGAGTCGTCGCCGCTGAAGAGCGAAAGCTGAGAGTGATTTATGGGAAAGATGAGTAAAAAAATTCTGGCAGGGCTGCTGGCCGTCGTGCTTGTGCTGGGCGGCATCCTGCTGTACAATCTGCAGATGAATAAGAGTTTCATCACGACGTTTTATTCGGTCACGGTGGATAAGCCGGTAGAAGACCTGCGCATCGTTCTGCTGTCCGACCTGCATCTCCACGAGTACGGCGAAGACAACGCCGACCTTGTGCGGAAGATACAGAACCTTGCCCCGGACCTCATCGCGGTGGCGGGCGATATGAACATCGACACGGACACCGATTACCACGTCGTGCTCGACCTGATGCACCAGCTGGTGGACATCGCGCCGGTATACTATGCCCCCGGCAACCACGAGTGGGGGGGACGGTACGCGGGCGGCAGCGACGCCCTTTTTGACGACATTCAGGCCACCGGCGTCCACTGGCTGAACGGCAGCTATGAGGACGTGGAATTCAAGGGCAGGAAGCTGCGCATCGGCGGCTTTTTCGAGTGGCCCCGCGCCCAGCTGGAACGGGAAAACTCCCGCGCAGTGGCCGACGCCATGAACGGCGAGACGAACGAGCTGGACGACGTCTGCACCATCCTCATCTGCCACTGCCCGGAGGTTCTGGACACATCGCTGGAGCTGTACCAGTTCGACCTTGTGCTCAGCGGCCACGCCCACGGCGGACAGGTGCGCATCGGCAGTCAAGGCCTCTGGTCTACCAGTCAGGGTTTTCTGCCCAAGTACACCAGCGGGGTCAACCAGATGGGGGAGTCGCAGGTGGTCATCAGCCGCGGCCTCGGCGATTCGGAGCCGTTCCCGCGCATCTTCAACCAGCCGGAACTGGTGGTCGTGGATGTGAATTGAGCGGAAAGGATTAAAATAACAAGATGAAGACGTTTCGGAGCAGATGGATACGATATGGGAGCGCGGCACTCTACATTCTGCTTTCCTTTTTGAGCTTTTACTGCGCTTGCTATAAGCTGCCGGTTGGCTTGAAATATGGAATCAATCTTGTGGTTTTTGCATGGGCTTGTGCGGCCTTTTTCGTCTCTCCGCAATTCGAACACGCACTGTTCTGCCTGCGCTTTTTTGTATTGTTTTTCTTTCCGTACCTGATGTTCTGGATGTGGTCGGCAGGAATATGGATTACAGAGTTTCAAAGCTGGCCGTATATCCTGCGGGGTTCGCAAAATATTATTTATATGTTGACGAACCTCTTGTATGTGATTGGAGCAGTATATCTTTTTGATGAAGATGCAACAACATATACGCTTATTTCAATGGCATTTGCAAACTTTGCGGTTTTTGTGCAAGTCGGACTACGCACAGGTTTTCCCCGGCTCATTTCAGAATACATTACGTTGCTGTTGACATTTGCGGACGATACTGGTGGTGCAGTACGCCAAATGGAACTGCATGACATGGTTTACGGCTGGGGTACTTATGTCGTGTATTATATGATTCACCGGAGCTTCAAAGGCGAAAAAGACATCTGGAAATTTATCATTTCTATTTTTTTCTTTACTCTGGCGATGAAGCGCGTTGCAATTCCCGGTGCGATGGGGGCGGTGATATTCTATTGGGTCATGAAATGGTTCGTAAAGCGTTTTGGAACAAGACCATTGCGAGGAATCATTACCTTAATCACAGTTGTTTCAATCGCGGGTTTGTTTGGCTATCTGATGATTATTCGGAGCGGCCTTTTTATTGAACTTGCAGAACGCTATGACGTAGATTTGATGAGCCGCGACCGATTGTGGACTTTTTATCAGGATATTTATTGGTTGTCGCCGACCTACCTTGGGAAAGGTATCCGATATATTTACAACTACGGCTCAACGCATATGGAGAATATAGACATTCCTATTGCGGTAGTTCATAATGTGTTTTTGGAGCTGTATATTGAGACGGGTTTTTGGTGCTGGATTGTATGGCTTTTCTATGAGCTGTCGTTCCGAGTCAAGAGACTGCTTGAGATGTTCGATGCAGAAGCGGCGCTTGGCATGATGGCGATGAATGTTTATGTTTTTTCAACCTATCTGACGGATAATACATCGTTTTATTTTCCCATCAATGTTACATACCGATTGGTGATGATGACATGGTGTTATGAGATTTTACGATATAGGCAAAAAAAGGTGGTAGTACCAGTCTATGATGACTGATGTTCCGCATGGATGAAAAGAGGAAAGAACATGTTAGCATATGCGGCACGAGTAGCACTGTTTTTTAAACAGAAGAAGGGTCAGCTCCAAAACAGGAAACAGCGGAAGATATTGGAGCGGGGACAGTATACGAAGGAAACTGCTGTCATAGATACAGCTCAGGCGGTGCAGGTGCTGGAAAAGATACGACCATGCGAAAAAGCGGAATGCAAAGAATTAACATTCCGGGGCGGCTGTGCGGTATCTGTTATTATTCCAGTATATAATGCGGCGGGAACTCTGAGTAAATGTTTGGACTCTGTCTGTGGACAGAAATTGATGCAGGGCTTTGAGGTCATTTGTGTCAATGACGGCTCGACAGATGGTTCGGCAGATATTTTGAGTGAGTATGAAAAACGATATCCGGAACTTGTGGTAATAGAAGAGGAAAATCGCGGTGGTGCGGGCGCAAGGAATTGCGGGTTGCAGAAAGCGGAGGGAAAGTATCTTTTCTTCTTAGACGCAGATGATTTTTTGCCGCAGGGAGTACTGCAAAAGCTGTTGGACGATGCACAGAAGTCGGGTGCAGAAATCGTGATTGGAAAAACTGCAAAGTGTTTGACCTCGAGAGAAATCATTGTAAAACCGAGGACTGAAGGGAGCCGGGAGGAAAAAAGCCTTTGGTCAGCCAGAAAATACGGAATGGGAACGCCGTGGGGCAAACTGTATAAAGCTTCGCTCTGGGAAAGGACGCAGTTTTTTGAGGGCTATGGCTTTGAGGACAGTATTGTTTATCTGGATATTTACCCACAATGCAAAAAATTTTATCTTGAGGGAACTCCGAGCTACTGTTTCCGAAGCGGCAAAAACAGTCTGTATAAGCGGCAGAAAAATTCGGCGAAAGGCATCGACGCACTTTGGATTGTGATAAAAGCTGTACAGCACGCTCAGGAGATAGGAGTAGACATATATAACAGTGAGTATTATCAACTGATTTTGTGGCATTTGAGCACAGTCATGTACGGCAGACTGACACAGTTTAAGTCGCGTGAGATTCTTGAGAGCGCCTTTGTCGTGGCGGCAGAATTTATCAGTAAGACCTTTGCCGGAAAGGCAGAGTATGCGTTTGTGGGCGATGAGAGTGAAAAAGAAATCTATCGTCTACTGGAAAAGAGCTTTCAGGAGAGAGACTTTGGAACATGGGTACAGTGCAGTAAAGCGCTGTAAGCTGTGGTGAAAGATACAGTGAGAAGTACGGCAATGAAAATTTTGATGATAAACAAATTCCTCTACCCCAACGGCGGCTCAGAGACATACATCTTCGAGCTGGGAAAGCAGCTGGAAAAGATGGGCCACGAGGTGCAGTATTTCGGGATGGAGCACGAGGGCCGCTGTGTGGGCAACCGGGTGGGGGCCTACACCAGCGGCATGGATTTCCACGGCGGAAGCAGGCTGGCGAAGCTTACATACCCGCTCAAGACCATTTATTCTTCCGAGGCCCGGCAGAAGCTGCGGCTGGTGCTGGATGATTTTCGACCAGATGTTATCCACCTCAACAATTTCAACTATCAGTTGACGCCCAGCGTCCTCCTTGAGGCGGACAAGTGGCGGCGGGAGAGCGGACAGCCCTGCCGCATCCTCTACACCGCCCACGACTACCAGCTGGTCTGCCCGAACCATATGTGCTGCCGGGTGGATGGTCAGGTCTGCGAAGACTGCCTCAGCGGGAAGTCTGCCTCCTGCATCCGGCACAAGTGCATCCATGGCTCTGCCGCCAAGAGCGCCATCGGCGCTGCGGAGGCGGCGTTCTGGCGGCGGAAAAAGGTCTATAAAAAGCTGGACGCCATCGTCTGCTGCTCGGAGTTCATGAAGAAAAAGCTGGACACCGACCCCATCCTGCGGGGCAAAACGGTGGCCCTGCACAACTTTATTTCCACAAAAAAAGCGCCGGATGTGGAAAAACAGGACTATGTGCTCTACTTCGGACGCTTTGCAAAAGAAAAGGGCGTCGAAACCTTTGCAAAAGCCTGCAAGGCGCTGCCGGACATCCCCTTTGTGGCGGCGGGCAGCGGCTCGCTGGAAGGGGAGCTGGCCGGTATCCCGAACCTGAAAAATGTGGGCTTCCAGTCGGGCGAGGCGCTCCGGAAGCTCATCGCCGGGGCAAGGTTCAGCGTCTACCCGTCCGAGTGGTACGAGAACTGCCCCTTCTCGGTGATGGAATCGCTGATGTACGGCACGCCGGTGCTGGGCGCGGACATCGGCGGCATCCCGGAGCTGATCGACGCAGGGGAGAACGGCGAGCTGTTCGAGAGCGGGAACGCCGACGCGCTGGCCGGAAAGATAAGAGCACTCTGGGGCGACCGCGCCAGACTGGACGCCTACACAAAGGCCTGCGGCAAGACCCGCTTCGACACCGTGGAGGCGTATGCGGAAAAGCTGATGCGCCTGTACCAAGGGTAATATGGAGGAGAAGGAATCATGGCAACCAAGAAACTGAACGGAACCGTTATCGTCACCTATCGCTGCAACGCGCGCTGCACCATGTGCAACCGCTACAAGGCCCCCTCGAAGCCCGAGGAAGAGATCAGCCTCGAGACCATCCGCAAGCTGCCGCCCATGTACTTTACGAACATCACCGGCGGCGAGCCGTTCATCCGCACCGACCTGAAGGACATCGTGCGGGAGCTGCGGAAGAAGTCGGACCGCATCGTCATCTCCACCAACGGCTTCTTCACCGACCGCATCCTTGACCTGTGCAGGGAGTTCCCGGACATCGGCATCCGCATCTCCATCGAGGGCCTCGAGCAGACCAACAATGAGATCCGCGGCCTCGCCGATGGCTACAACCGCGGCTACACCACCCTGAAAAAGCTCCGGGAGATGGGGATGAAGGACGTGGGCTTCGGCATGACCGTGCAGGACAAGAACGCCCCCGACCTCGTGCCCCTCTACCGCCTGTCGGATGAGATGGGGATGGAGTTTGCCACCGCCACCCTGCACAACAGCTTCTATTTCGTGGAGGCCAAGAACATCATCCACGACCGCCCGATGGTGGCCAAGAACTTCGAGGCCCTTATCAACGAGCTGCTGCGGAGCAATTCGCCCAAGAAGTGGTTCCGCGCCTACTTCAACCATGGACTTATCAACTATCTTTACGGCCAGAAGCGTCTGCTGCCCTGTGATATGAGCTTCGACACCTTCTTCATCGACCCCTACGGCGACGTCATGCCCTGCAACGGCACCAAGGACAAGGAGGTCATGGGCAACCTGAACACCCAGAGCTGGGAGGAGCTGTGGAGCAGCCCCGAGGCCGATGCGGTCCGCGCCAAGGTGCGCCACTGCGACCGCGCCTGCTGGATGATCGGTTCGGTCTCGCCCGCTATGCACAAGTACATCTGGAAGCCGGGCTTCTGGGTGCTGACCCATAAGCTCAAGGCCCTCTTCACCAAGACCCCCTACAGTATGTACGAGCTGAAGGTCTGCCGCGACTACCGCGACGGCAGAGTGACGAAGGAGGAGCTGGACCGCTGCTCCACCTGCGACCTCAACTGTGTGGTCAACAACGGCCTGAGCGCCGCCTCGCAGGAGCAGCTGCGCCATAAGTCCGGCGAGGAGATCGTGGACGCTGATCTTGCAAGCCAGCTCAGACAGTGAGGGAGAAGCCGATGAAGATACTCATCATTCGTCCGTGGCCCAGCCTGCTGGACGTGACCAAGAACACCTACAACATTCAGGAGGTGGGGCTGGCCAAAGCGCTGGTCAAGCGGGGCCACTCTACCGACATCCTGTTCTGGACGGACGGGGATGAGATGACCGTGGAGGTGGAGGCAGAGGGCGGCAAGCCCATCCGGGTCTTCTACCGCCACGGGAAAGTCCTGCTCAAGAACGTCTGGTTCGGCGGGCAGGATGCACTTTTCGCCCAGTACGATGTTTTGCAGACCGCCGAGTACAATCAGATGTTCTCATGGCATCTGGCCGGGAAGTACCCCGAAAAGACGGTCATCTACCACGGCCCCTACTATTCGCCCTTCAACAAGAACTATAACCGGATGTGCAGGGTGTTCGACGCCTTTTTCGTGGGGCGCTACCGCCGCCGGGGTACCCGGTTCCTGACCAAGAGCGAGCTGGCCCGGAAGTTCCTGCTGGAAAAGCGGCTCTCGCCGGAGCAGGTGACGACGGTGGGCGTCGGCATCGACGCCGAGCTCCTACGCGACCGTCCGGACGCCGGGCAGACCGAGCTGGAAGGGAAGATGCGCGCCCAGAAAAAGGGCCTGAAGCTGCTCTACATCGGCCGCATCGAGCCGCGCCGCGACCCCTTCTTCCTGCTGGATGTGCTGGCCGAGGTGCGGAAAAGCGACCCCGATGCCTGTCTCTACCTCATCGGCGACGGGGACGAGGCGTATCGGGACAGCGTGAAAGCGGCCATTGGGGAAAAGGGGCTGACGGATTGGGTCTTCTGGCAGAAAAAAGCCCCGCAGTACCAGATGAAAGGGGTCTACCAGCAGGCAGACTTCTTCCTGCTGCCGACGGAGTACGAGATCTTCGGCATGGTGCTGCTGGAGGCGATGTTCTTCCGCCGGGTGGTGCTGACCACCCCCAACGGCGGCGCGGATATGCTGCTGCGCAGCGGCGAGAATGGCATCGTGCTGGAAAAATCGGACCCGGCCCGCTGGGCAGAGGCCCTGCTGGACGTCGCCGCCGACCCGGCAAAAAAGGCCCGGATGGAGCAGGCGGCCTATGAGACGGTCATCCATGAGAACACATGGGACGCCCTCGCCGACCGCTTTCTGAAGGTGTACGAGAAGAGATAAAACGCCAAAAAAGGCTGCTGCACGTTTTGTGCAGCAGCCTTTCGTTATTTCTGATACAGTTTCAGAGTCTCGACCACGATCTTATCCCACGGGAAGCGGGTGCAGACGTACTCGGCGGCGAGCCACTTGAACATCCGCACCGCATTGGGATGCTCGAGGGCGTAGGTGAGCTTCTGGGCGAGGTCGTCCACATCGCCCTTGCGGAAGACGATGCCGTTGTCGTGGATGACATTGTAGCACTCCTCGATGTCGGAGGTGATGACGCAGTTGCCGTAGCTCATGGCCTCCAGCAGGCAGAGGGGCATTCCCTCAAGGTCGCTGGGCAGGACGAAGAGGTAGGCGTTGCTGTAAAGCTCTTCCCGCAGCGCACCGTCCACAAAGCCGGTGAAAATGATGCGGTCGTCCCCGCCGGCCTGCTCCTTCAGCTGGTCGATGTACCAGTGGGTGTCGGAGGAGCCGCCCGCGATGACCAGCTTCTTGTCGGTGTGGAGCTTCTTGAACGCATCCACCAGATAGTGACAGCCCTTTTCCGGCACCATCCGGCCCAGATAGAGGATGTAGGAGTCCTTCTCGAGGCCGTACTTCTCCCGGATGATGTCTGGGGCCGCAGGGGCCACAGGGTTGACGCCGTTGGGGATATAACGGGTGGCGCGGCCGTAGGTGTCCTGAAAATACTTTTGTGTGCTGTGATTGAGGACGATGATCTCGTGGGCGAACCGGACGCCGGTTTTTTCGCCCGTGTGGATATACCACGAGCCGAAGGAGCCTTTCCATTTGTCCCGTGCCCAGTCCAGACCGTGGACGGTCAGGACGACCCGCTTGCCGGTGAGGCGGGGGAGCCAGGAGAACATGGCAGGCCCTTCGGCATGGATGTGGACCACGTCATAGGGGCCGAACGCCGCCGCAAGACAGCCGAAGAAGCTGGACGTCACCGCCGCAAGGCCCTTGCGGTCGATGGTGGGCACCCGCTTGAGCCGGATGCCACGGTATTCGTCGAGGTGCTCGATGTCGTATTCTTTTCCGCTGACGTGGTGGCCGGTGCGGTTGTAGCAGGTGACGCTGTGGCCGTGCATCACCATCCGCGCGGCAAGCTCCTCTACAACGACCTCGATCCCTCCTTCCCGTGAGGGCACCCGCTTGTGCCCTACCATAGCGATCCGCATAGTTGCATCAACTCTTTCTTGTTTCATGTATGATTCTAGGAATACAAAGTGGAAATATTTGACTACAAGTGACAAAAAATGACAATTTGTTTCAATGATATGTATATTTTACACAATTTTGATGCAAAGGTCAATACTCGTGGATAAGAATCTTAGCCAAGCCGTCAAAAAAATCCCCTCCGGATGGGAGGGGAAGGGTGTGTGGATCAATCGTCGTCGCTGTCGAGCTTGAGGACTGCGGTGAAAGCCTCGCTGGGCAGGGAGACAGAGCCGAGCTGGCGCATCTTCTTCTTGCCTTCCTTCTGCTTTTCCAGCAGCTTCTTTTTGCGGGAGATGTCGCCGCCGTAGCACTTGGCCAGCACGTCCTTGCGCATGGCCTTGACCGTCTCGCGGGCAATGACCTTGCCGCCCACAGCCGCCTGCACCGGGATCTCAAACAGCGCGCGGGGGATGTTCTCCTTCAGCTTTTCGCAGATGCGGCGGCCCTTCGCGTAGGCGTTGTCTGCAAAGACGATCATCGACAGGGCATCGACGACCTCGCCGTTGAGCAAAAAGTCCAGACGGACGAGCTTGCTCTCGTGCCAGCCCTCCCACTCGTAGTCGTAGCTGGCATAGCCGCGGCTGCGGGACTTGATGGCATCAAAGAAGTCGTAGACGATCTCGCCCAGCGGGATCAGGTAATGCAGGTCAACGCGCGTTTCGTCCATATACTTCATGTCGACCAGCACGCCGCGCTTCGTCTGGCACAGATCCATCAGCGGGCCGACGTAATCGTTCGGCGTGTAGATGTGCGCGTTGACGAACGGCTCCTCCTGCTTGACGATGCGGGTCGGGTCGGGGTAGGCGGAGGGGTTGTCAATGACCTCCACCGTGCCGTCGGTCAGCGTCAGGCGGTACTGGACGCCCGGCGTCGTCGTGATCAGGTCAAGGTCAAACTCGCGCTCAAGACGCTCAGTGATGATCTCCATGTGGAGCAGGCCCAGAAAGCCGCAGCGGAAGCCGAAGCCCAGCGCTGCGGAGGATTCCGGCTCAAACGTCAGCGACGCATCGTTGAGCTGCAGCTTTTCCAGCGCATCCCGCAGATCGGGGTACTTGCTGCCGTCCTCGGTGTAGATGCCGCAGTACACCATGGACTGGGCGGGGCGGTAGCCCGGCAGCGGCTCCGTGGCGGGGGCCGCGGCGTCGGTGATGGTGTCGCCCACGCGGGTATCTTTAACGTTCTTGATGCTGGCGGTGAAATAGCCTACCTCGCCGGCCTGCAGGCAGTCCGTGGGCTCGTTGCCCAGCGGCTTGAGATAGCCGCACTCCAGAATGGTGTACTCCGCGCCGCTGGCCATCATGCGAACGGTCTGGCCCTTGCGGATGGTACCCTCCATGATGCGGAACAGCACCACCACGCCCACGTAGGGGTCGTACTGGCTGTCGAACACCAGCGCCCGCAGCGGCGCCTTGGGGTCGCCCTTGGGGGCGGGCACG